>Ga0302135_10000379_pt1 | contig 27227 bp, 23 predicted proteins | sample CBN3_surface_MG_FD_203119 | JGI IMG/M metagenome (GOLD analysis project Ga0302135, IMG submission 203119) | Marine microbial communities from Western Arctic Ocean, Canada - CBN3_32.1 | ecosystem: Environmental > Aquatic > Marine > Oceanic | place: Canada: Western Arctic Ocean | collected...
CTGCGAGACCAAAATACAAACTTCCCACATAGGCCAGCGGTACATAAAACATAAAAAATCGGGTAAAACTTAGATAGAGTGCTGAGAGGGGCCGGTGCATGGCATTCAATGAAGAGTTGGTAAGTATGATGATCCCTTGAAAGCCGTAACTGAGCGGCAGGATCCAGATGAAAAGCCGAATTGCTGACACGACGTCTGGGTCATCGGAAAATATCCCGGCGATAATTGAAGCGCATGTGGCCAGACTGATATAGACAATCATTTGCCATGCCAATATGAATCGGGTGGAGAGGCGGTAAGCCTCTTCTACTCTGTCCATCCTACCCGCGCCGTAATTTTGGCTTATCAAGGGGGGTAAACTGGAGGACATAGCGAGCACAATCAGCGTGGCTATAGGTTCGAGTCTTGCGCCTACACCAAATGCTGCAACAGCCGAGTCGCCAAACCCGGCAGCAATCGCAGTCATAACGCCTGCTGCCAGGGGCGTCATCATATTTGCACCGGCAGCGGGTATACTGATTCTAAGCATTTCCCTACCCGACGAAGCCATCACTGCCCGACTGGGAACTATACGGCTGATGAACTCCAGTTTGTAAGCGAGCAGATAGAGTAGATAGATGAAGCCAACAGCCCAGGCGACCAGTGTGGCCAGGGCAGCTCCTTGAATCCCCATTGCTGGGAAGGGGCCAAGCCCGAAAATAAACAAGGGATCAAGCACCGCATTTATCAGGCCAGCTGCTGCCATGAGTATGCTAGGTGTTTTCGTATTGCCATTTGCTCGAAGCAGGCTGTTTCCGGTAAAAATACATACAATCAGGACGCTGCCTGGAAACCAAACTATCATATATTCGCGAATTGGCCCCATCAATTGCTCACTGGCACCCATTAGCTGGAAAATACCGTCCATAAAATACCAGCAAAATCCAACCACAACCATGGCTAGAAAAAGAGCGATATAGCAGATTACGGTTGAAGCTTGTTTTGCCTTGGTGAAATCAGACTGACCCAGGTATTTTCCAACCACAGCGGAGGCACCGATGCCGAGCCCTATGGCCAGACTCATGACCATAAAAGTGACCGGAAAAGTAAAGCTGATTGCAGTTAAGGACTCAGTACCCAAAATGCTGATAAATAGGGTGTCTACCAGACTGAACGTGAACAGCATTAGCATGCCCATGATCATGGGAGTTGTCATGCGAATCAGGGATTGCTTGATGGAGCCTTCGACTAGATTGTAGCCGCTTATATTCTTGGTCTTCTCGGACATGTTTGGTGAGATGCCTGCTGTTGCGTGTTATGAGCTCCTGATAACACATCAGGACAGGTTAATCGGGATCTTTCGGAGCTAGAAGTTTGCTAGCTATGCTGGTTTCAACAGCTTTGATCAATATACTGTATATTGCAAAAAAAATTGCACCAGTCACAGAAAATTGCATTTGCCATTAATCAAAGGTGCCCTAGGCCTGCAGCAGTTTTAGCAGGTGCCGAAAGCATTTTGGATTACCGTATACTATTTCTTTTCCAGAATAAAAATCGGGGTTGGCTGCTTCATTAGCGATTAGTCCTCCAGCTTCTTGTAAGATCAGACTGGCAGCGGCAAGTGAACACTGTGACTCTGTAGGACCCCAGCCGGCAGCAGCACGTCCTGCGGCAACGCCAATTATATCGAGCACAGTACAGCCCTGAATCCGTGGTAATGCCTCGGATTCTGCGAGACCTGCCTGAATTGACAAAAATCTATCGCTGGATTGCGAATCAGGATTAAGATTAACCAGTGTGCCGGCCAATTCCTTGGCATCGTTGACCCTGAGACGGCGGGATTTAATTTGTGCACCTTTGCCGCGGATTGCAACATATTCTTCTTGTAAAAGCGGATCCACTACCACGGCATGGGTTAGCTGTTTATTTACTTGGCAGGCGATAGAAACGGCAAAATGGGGGTAACCCCGGATAAAATTTTGATTGCCCACCAATGGGTCTATCAACCAAACAGTGTTTTCGTCTTCACCCTTTTGATAGCCAGAAACCCGCGAATGGAATGAATGAGTAGGATAGGCTTTCTGCAGATGGTAGAGCACGGTTTTATCGGCATTATTATCCATTGAAGTTAAGAATCGTTCCGAAGAGGAATCCATTACTTTTACCCGATCTAGTCGATCGCTGCTGTGTGCTGCCGCTTCAGCTGCATCGTGGGCTGCGCTGAGGGCAACATTGAGATATGGGTCCATAACGAGTTAATTCCTGATGTAGGCAAGGCGGCTGGCAAGCTGGTAAAAGTGGCGCCATCATAGCACAAAGGAATCGCTCAGAATCGGTATATTACGAACCCGAGCTGATGATACTGTTCAGCTGCTATAATCAAATATTAAACACTTTACGGGTGTGTATTCATGTCGAATTTTGACAATATAAAAATTGTTCTGGTAAATACGTCCCACCCAGGGAATATTGGTGCTAGCGCTAGGTCAATGAAGAACATGGGGTTAAATGAGCTTACTCTGGTAAGCCCCGAGAATTTTCCCAGTGGAGTAGCAGTGGGGCGGGCGGTATCTTCTATCGATATTCTCGACCGTGCGGTAGTAGTCGCAAACCTAGCTGATGCCGTTGCAGATTGTGGATTGGTAATTGGTGCCAGTGCGCGCTCAAGACGAATTCCCTGGCCTATGCTAACCCCCAGCGAGTGTGCCAATAGGGTGCTTAAAGAAAAGAAGTCTAATAAAATTGCGTTGGTTTTCGGGCGTGAAGATTCTGGGCTTAGTAACGGTGAACTGCAGCAATGTAATTTTCATGTGCAAATTCCCACTAGTGAGGAATACACATCACTGAACCTGGCATCTGCGGTAATGGTAGTTTGTTATGAGCTGAGAAAAGCCTGGCTAGCTATGGAAGGCGAGGTGTCGGGTGACGATGAATTATGGGACATAGAGAGAGCCACTGGGGAGCAGTTGGAACATTTTTATGAACACCTTGAAAGAGTATTGATTGCCATCGAGTTTCACGATCCTGACAACCCTCGCCAACTTATGAGCAGACTGCGCCGTCTTTTCGGAAGGGTGCGAATGGATGCTATGGAAATGAACATAATGCGGGGCATACTCTCAAATATTGAATACCACATCAAATCTTCAGATTAAGGGTTTGCCCGACCCAGAGATTTTATGTAATGCAATGCGTAAAAATTATGGCTTTATTTTTGAATGCTGCGGGTTCGTTGATAGCTTTTCTTTGATCTTGGTTTTTCGGGTGGCACTAGGTGTTTTTTAGTAGAGCCAATAAGGTCGCTGCGCCCAAGTTTAGTTAATGCTTGCCGCAATAGAGGCCAGTTCTTTTTATCGTGATAGCGCAGGAATGCTTTTTGTAAGCGCCTCTGATCCTTATCCTTGCAAACATTTAATTTTTCACTTTTATAACGAATTTTATTTAGTGGGTTTTTTTCTGAATAATACATCGCCGTGGCCAAGGACATGGGTGATGGGTAAAAAGTTTGCACCTGATCTAGTTTGAAATCATGCTGCTTGAGCCAACTGGCTAAATTCAACATATCCTCGTCATCACTACCCGGGTGGGCTGCAATAAAGTAAGGAATTAGATATTGTTCCTTGCCAGCCTTACGGGAAAACTTATCGAAGTACTTTTTGAATTGATCATAGGTGCCAATGCCAGGTTTCATCATTTTTGATAAGGTATTTTCTTCACTATGCTCCGGGGCTATTTTTAAATAACCACCGACATGATGAGTGACCAGTTCTTCAATATACTCTGGATCCTTAAGGGCGAGGTCGTAGCGAAGTCCTGACGCAATGGCGACACGTTTGACTCCAGTTATTGCTCTAGCTTTTCGGTAGAGGTTGGTAGTGGGGCTGTGATCGGTATTGAGATGTTTACAAATTACAGGATAAACACAGGAGAGCCTGCGACAAGATTTCTGGATTTTTGGCGATTTGCAATTTAGTTTGTACATATTGGCAGTAGGACCGCCGAGGTCAGATATAGTGCCAGTAAAACCAGGGACTTGATCGCGTATTTTTTCAATTTCACCTAGAATAGATTCGTGTGACCGACTCTGAATTATTCTGCCTTCGTGTTCCGTAATAGAACAGAAGGTGCATCCACCAAAACAACCCCGCATTATATTGACTGATGTTTTGATCATGTCATATGCGGGTATTTTTGCATCGCCATAGGATGGATGTGGTCGACGTTGGTAGGGCAGATCAAATACCCAATCTAATTCATCGGTTTCCAATGGAATAGGTGGTGGGTTTACCCAAACATCTTTGGTGTCATGCTTCTGCACTAGAACCTTCGCATTGTACGGGTTGGACTCCTGGTGCAGTACTCTAGATGCGTGGGCATAGAGAGCTGAATCATTGACCACTTTTTTGAATGAAGGCAGTCGAATATAACTTGTCGCATCATCCAGTTCATTTTTGCGTTGTAATGGCATAGGAATAATACGAATTGGAACGGGCGAATCTTCGTCGACATTTTCTTGTCCCTTATTTTTATAGTCGTAGGGGTTGGCGAGTTGATCAATTTTTGATGGCCAGTCTACTCGCGTGGAATCAATTTCTGTCCACCCAGCAGGCAATTTGTCTTTTATAATAGCGGTACCGCGTAGACTTTGTATATCGGCAAGCTCTGTACCGCTAGAAATTTGATGTGCAAGCTCTGCAAGCGCTCGTTCCGCATTGCCAAAAAGTAAAATATCCGCATTAGAATCGATGAGGATTGAACGTCTTACTTTGTCACTCCAGTAATCGTATTGGGCAATGCGCCGCAAACTGGCTTCGATACCGCCTATCACGATGGGAGTCTCGTAATAAGCTTCTCGGCAGCGTTGGCTGTATACAATCACTGAGCGGTCTGGGCGTTTCCCAGCCAGTCCATCTGGCGTGTACGCGTCATCACTGCGGATCTTTAAGTCAGCTGTATAGCGATTAATTAAGGAGTCCATATTGCCAGCGGTGATACCAAAAAAAAGATTCGGTTGCCCCAGAATTTTAAAAGGCTCACAGCTATCCCATTCTGGCTGAGCAATGATGCCAACTCGGAATCCTTGCGCTTCGAGTAGACGGCCGACAACCGCCATGCCAAAACTGGGATGGTCTACATAGGCGTCAGCTGTCACAAGTATTATGTCGCAGCTATCCCAACCTAGGGTATCCATTTCCTGTTTAGACATAGGTAGAAAAGGCGCATTACCAAAACACTCAGCCCAATATTTGGGATAAGAATAGAGCTTGCGAGGCTGATCGTTATTTACGGCATCCCGCTGTCTGGAATTTGGTGGTTTTGGCATGGATTAATGTTTCAGCAGTTAAAAAAACTGATCAATAGATAGGCTCTCATCATTTACAATTAAATTGCCGTTTTGTAATGAGGCGAGCAGTTCAATAGATCCATTCTCGATTTGTAAGAATCCCTGGCTTACGTAGCTTGTAACAAAATCAGCAAGTGGGCTTTGCATGGTTGCTGACTCATTGAGTGATAAGGCGACATTAATAGTAAGTGCGTTGATATCCAGTCCCGAAAAACTGGTGAGAGTGGGCAACCCTTGCCAGCTAATATTAAAATCTAATTGATGGTTTCCGTCGTATACATTCGCTTCGAGCAAGTTTTTAAATTCCAAGCTATTTTGAACGAATAGCAAGGCAAGTTCTTGGCCTATCTGGTTCAGTTGGGTAGGATTTGCCACGTTATGACCAACTAAAAAAGATTGGATGTCGCCCAGTAGTTGGGAATACTCTTCAAGTATTGCGATGTTAATCTTATTAACTTCAAATATCCAGTTCATTGAGCTGAATGAAAATTCACTTTCCACGCCCGTCACTGCCAGGCGTTGGTAAATATCGAGCTGGTTAATACCAGTTTGTGAAGGGGCGACCTGGGATTCAAGGTGAACACCGTTAACTCGCCTAGGAGTTGGCGATTCCATAATGATTAAAGGGATAACAATGCTAGCTTCACTGATTGTGGTAATATTTGAGATTTTCTGTGCGACTAGTGGCGGAAATACCGGGTATTTGCATTACGGCATTATCATCTGAAATTTCAACTTCGAGGTTGCCCATTTCAAAGCGCATATCAGCTGACTGATTTGCTGCTAAAGCAAGACGGGCTCCCAGGTTCTCGAGTAGAAAGTGTGCTGTTTCTTCGCCATAGTTAATGTTTCCGACCGACATCCCAGTCTCGAGGGATTGATCGAACCCGGCTAGTAGGTAGAAGTCGAAATTTGGCAATTCAAGGGGCAATGTGATGTCGGCAAAAGCCATTCCGAGACGGACTCCCTCGCTGGTGAAGATAAGTGGGCCATGATTGCTCTTCAAGTCCAGCATTAATTTTAAATCTTGTTGCTCAATAGCGTTTACGCCAATCTCGAATTGGGCAGTACTGCTAAACCAACTGCTAGCAAAATCAGTTTGCTCTATGGTTATTTGTTCGAGGGTCTGAGTTGGAACCAGCTTTGTCAGGTTTGAAGCCGTTAATCTTTCGATGCTCGAACCAATAACGCCAGGGGCTATAATAAGCGCGACAGCTAGCAGAATAGCCAGAGCAGCTATAATTTTGTTAAGCGGGTTATTCATGGATGGAACCTGTGGATTACTGTGGGTTCATCTGGAAAATAAACTAGTGTTATTTGGCTGCTATATCAGTATTTAAGTGCCGAACGCATAAGGGCTTTGGAAAACAACGCCTAAATCGAAGCCTTCGATGTTGGCGTGATTTTATAAGAGCAACGCCTGGCCCCTGTAAGCAAGTGATCCACTCTTTCTACACTGGCCTTGTTTTCGAGTAATTGCTGGAATAAGGTGAGTTCAGATCGACAAAATTGTTGGCAGGCTTCGGCGGCTGCACAGATGGGGCAGTGGTTTTCAACTAATAACCAGCCATCCGGTAGCAGTCGGACTTCGGACATGTAGCCTTCGTCAGATCGTGATCGTGCCAAAATGCTTATTTTTGCGCCCAGCTCATCGTTAGATTGGTCTATCGCTTCCCGGTACTCTTCAAATACCTGATTGCTGCGTGCTTCAATTAAATTATTAAGCGCAGTTTCACCCAGGTTGCTACGGATAGTATTTATTAATTCCAGGCTAATCTGCGAATGGGAATCTGGAAATTGCTGATGACCTTGCTGGGTGAGCTTCCAATGATGAACGGGACGTCCGCGGGTCTGCTTTTCCTCTTTGGTTCGCGTTACCAAATTTGTCTGCTCAAGTTCGGCCAGATGTTGGCGGATTCCCATAGTTGTCATACGTAGCTGATTTGATAGTATTTTTACAGACTGGGGGCCCCGGGTCTTGAGCCGATACAATATTTTTTCCTGGCTTTTCAGTAATTCCACTTTAATTCACTCGCAAGAGTAAGGGCTATTCCTTATTAATCGGCCAATAAAACAAAGTATTTACTTTATGTATACTTACGCGCTGCTTTTATAATAATAAAGTAAATTCTTTATTATATTGAAAAAGCACTAAGCAATTAAGAGTAGTAATGTAAAAACTTGAGCATATACACAAGAATACGGAATCAACCCCAAACACAGAGGCGTTTTTGAACGTCGGGGCAGCTGATTTTGGTAAACGAGGTCAGAGAGCAATGGCTATTCACTTTGAATCAGTCTTTGATATAGGATGAAGTGCTCTCTAAGGCTTGTATAAATTATGCGGGTCAAAGCCGCTTAGCAAGAACAGGCAGGTAAACGAAGACGTGAATCAGCAAGCTCCTTTAATATTTACTTTTGCCGCTTACCTTCTACTAATTCTCGGATTGGGAATTGCAGCCTATCGCCGTACCCACAATTTGGGCGACTATCTGCTGGGTGGCCGCAAGCTTGGTCCGGTTATTACAGCGCTAAGCGTTGGCGCTTCCGATATGAGTGGCTGGTTACTGCTGGGTTTGCCAGGGGCGATCTATCTAGCTGGTATGAGCGAGGTATGGATCGGGGTCGGTCTGCTTATAGGCGCTTATTGTAATTGGCTCTTTGTTGCCAAGAGGCTGCGTATTTACACCCAACGCGCGGAAGATTCTCTGACTTTACCTGACTATTTCGAAAACCGTTTTCAGGATAAAACCCGTGCTTTGCGATTAATTTCAGCTATGGTAATACTGGTGTTTTTCACGTTTTACACCGCATCAGGTTTGGTGGGAGGTGCCATTTTATTTGAAAATAGCTTTGGTCTGAATTACCGTTTTGCCCTCCTCACAGGCGCCTTTATCATAGTTTCCTACACGTTTATAGGCGGTTTCCTCGCGGTGGTGTGGACAGATGCACTACAGGCGTTGTTAATGCTAGCTGCCCTATTCTTTGCGCCACTCGCTGTGTTATCCAGTGCTGGTGGGATGGATCAGGTTTGGCAACAAATGCAGGCCATTAATCCTGGTAGTACTCAATTATTTAACGGCGTTAGCTTGATCAGCTTCATCTCTCTCACGGCCTGGGGCCTGGGGTATGTGGGACAGCCCCATATTCTTGCCCGTTTTATGGCGGCTGAAGACCCAGGGAAACTAAAATATTCGCGCCGCATAGCGATGAGCTGGATGGTAGTGGTCCTGCTGGGTTCGGTCCTAACCGGGCTGGCGGGAATTGCTTACTTTGCTGATCAGCCCCTGACAAACCCCGAGACAGTGTTTATTGCATTGAGTCATAATCTGTTTAATCCTTGGGTGGCGGGTGTAATAACGGCGGCAATCTTATCGGCCATCATGTCGACTATCGATTCTCAGTTACTGGTTTCATCCAGCGTAATTAGCGAGGACTTTTATCGCGTTTTTTTCAGGCCCGAAGCCAGTGACAAGGAATTGTTGGCGGTGAGTCGCGGTGCTGTAATCATGATTGCCTTAATTGCATTGATTATTGCCAGCGACAGAGAGAGCCGAGTGCTGGATTTAGTCAGCTATGCCTGGGCAGGATTCGGCGCGGCTTTCGGGCCGCCAATCCTATTTTCACTGTTTTTAAGGAAAATGACTGCAATGGCCGCCGTGGTTGGGATGACCATAGGAGCAGTAACAGTTCTGGTTTGGTCAAGCCTTAGCGGAGGGCTGTTTGATCTTTACGAAATTGTCCCAGGGTTCGCACTGGCGTCTCTGGCAATCGTGCTAATTACTAAATTTAAGCCTGAATCAACTACCAGTGTACTGGCTGAATTTGATGAGGTGAAACGTCTAAACGCTCAGCTAGAAGCGCTCTAACGGGGAATTGAATAATGAAAAGAAAATTAATATACCTGTTGGCAGCCATTGCCCCCACGTGTTTTGGGCAAGATGTTGAATTGGATAGTTTGCGTGTGCCGGATGGATTCTCGATTGCGGTTTATGCTCAGGTAAGCAGTCCGAGGCAAATGGCATTGGGTGCTAATAGCGTGGTGTTTGTTGGAAGCAATCGGCGAGGACGTGTGTATGCGGTGGTTGATAAGGACAGCGATGGGGTCGCTGATGAAGTTTCAGTTATTGCAAAAGATCTGAATGTTCCAAATGGGGTGGCATTCCACCAGGGTGATTTGTATATAGGTGAGATCAATCGCATCAGTAAAATCTCCAATGTAAATTCCCGCCTTGGCAGCGCTCAAAAAACTGAGACGGTTAACGACTCACTACCCAACCGGCGGCACCATGGATTCAAATATTTACAAGTTGGTTTAGATAATAAACTTTATCTGCCAGTGGGCGGGCCATGTAATGTATGTGAAAGTGAAGATGTGTTCGCGTCAATACACAGAATGAATCTGGATGGTAGTGGCATGGAGAAAGTTGCAGCAGGGATCAGAAATACAGTCGGCTTCGATTGGCATCCACAATCTGGAGAACTTTGGTTTACGGACAATGGTCGCGACATGTTGGGTGATGATATGCCCGCTGGCGAGATTAATCGGATCACTGAACCCGGGCAGCACTTTGGTTTTCCTTATATTCACCAAGGCGATCTGCCCGACCCAGATTTTGGCAGGGGCAGAAGTGTTTCAGACTATACTCCACCGCTTTATAAATTAGGCGCACACGTGGCACCGCTGGGAATGACATTTTATCGCGGAGACGCTTTCCCCAGTGACTACCGTAACACCGTACTGGTAGCTGAACACGGTTCCTGGAACCGGAGTCGGAAGAGTGGCTATCGGGTAATGATGGGGAATATTAACTCCTCCAACAATGAAGTTGTTAGCTACACTCCTTTCGTGGAGGGTTGGCTTGCCGGGCAGGTAAACTGGGGTCGCCCGGTAGATGTGTTGAATATGCCGGATGGATCAGTACTGATCTCAGACGATCTGGCAGGTGTTATTTATCGGGTCACTTACGGAGGCTAGGAAGAAGATTATGGGCTGAAGTAATTCCCTAAAATTTGTGGCGCTAAGTTGCGGAGCAACTGGCGAGATCGCACTGGATTAGCACCGCCTTGTGTCTCCCGACCTAGGGAGGGAACCCCGGAAGGACGCAAGCTGCAGAGGCAGGAGTGTTTGGTAGCGCGGTGCGCTTTCTAAACAACCTTTTACCTTTTAATTTCGTAACATTTCAATATGCGGAATACCGTCCTCCGGATAAAGTTCAGACACACTGATAAACCCAAATTGCTCATAAAATCTTTCCAGATGATGCTGGGCGGAAATACGTATGGCTTGTCCGGGCCATAGCTCTTCACTGTAGCTTATAGCTTTTTTCATCAGCGCACTGCCAAGTCCATCCCGGCGCTTGTCGGCAACACAGATAACCCTGCCAATGGCTGGTTCTGCATATTTCACTCCTGGCGCCAACAGTCTGCCATAACAAATGAGGTCTTTATCCTGGGTGCCTTGTATGTGATAAGCACTCTGATCGTGGCCATCCATGTCCTGATAGGCACAGTTTTGCTCCATTACAAAGACTTCGGTGCGTAACTGAAGAATCGAGTAAAGCTGATAGCTGGAAAGTTGCTCGAATCGATCACAGGTCCAATAGATATCTGACATAGGTAATTTCTCTTCCCCCTCAATTGAAAAGGGGTTGGTCTTGATATCCCCATACAAACCCAGGATATACTCTTCAGTCCGCTTAAGCTCATCGTGTTATAATTGCCAATTCTAACTGAATGTCCTCGTGGCACAACTGGATAGCGCGACGCCCTCCTAAGGCGTAGGTTGCAGGTTCGACCCCTGCCGGGGACACCAGATTGTTTCGCTAGTGAGCAAAGCCACTATTGAAATTTGCTCGCTAATGAAGCTACAACAGCATCATGCTAAACTCAGCCGGTAAATGAATCCATGCTCGGAAGCCACCCTTTCAATGTCATTGTGATAAGAAATATAAGTGCGCCTAGAGAGAAAATGTGAACAGTAAGCCTGGATTGCAAAGTCCTAATAACTGGATCTATCGACACAGCTACAACGTGCGAATCTGCCACTGGGTTAATGTACTTTCTTGCGGTTATTTATTGGCAAGCGGTATTATGATTTTCCTGCAATTTCCTGAATTGTATTGGGGGAAAGTTGGTTTTCAGGGGTATGATGCAGTTTTCAAACTCTCCGATTGGGGGCTCTCATGGGAAGAAGCGGATGCACTTGGTAATCGACTCTGGGGCAGAAATTATCATTTTCTTTTTGCTTGGATATTTCTCATAAATGGTCTGATCTATTTGACCTGGAATTTGTGGAAAAAGAGCTTTTATCAAAAGATGCTGCCACGACGTGAGGAGCTTGGTTTTAACAATCTTAAAACAGAGCTGGCTAGCCATTTGCGATTGTGTGCTCCTAGAGGTGAAGCAGCACGTAATTACAATGTGCTGCAGAAAATTTCTTACCTGGTCGTCATATTCATTCTCTTTCCTTTCATGCTCGTCAGCGGTTTTGCCCAGATGCCTGCTTTCACCGCGATCTCCCCTGAGTTAATTGACTTGTTTGGAGGACGACAAACGGCGCGCACACTGCACGTAGTTTGTACGCTGTTATTGGTGTTATTTGTAATCGTTCATTTGGTCGAAATATGCGTTGCTGGTGCGGTAAATAAGATTCGTTCTATGATTACTGGAAGCTATGCACTCCCAGCTGAGGAGGATAAATGAAAAAGGCCAAGGCAAGCACTCTCTCGCGCAGAAAACTCATCGTGGGAGCGGGTGCATTTGGTGGACTTCTGCTCACCGGTTGTGATTCAGACATTTATACACCGCCCCAGATGCGAGGCGGAATAATGGGCGTGGCGGATGTGTTAACCATGGCCACTCAGCGGCTGCTGCTTTCCGGTGGGCAGCTTGTTCAAGAACATGAGCTTCATGAGATCACCAAGAATTTTCCGGTATGGAACCAGAGCAATCCAGAAGATGAAGAATATCAAAGGCTAAAACATGGTGGGTATGAAGATTGGCAACTCCCAATAAGTGGACTTGTTAATCGTCCAATTTCACTCTCGTTAGCAGACCTAAAACACTTTCCTCAGCGCACACAAATTACATCGCATATCTGCGAACAAGGCTGGTCGGCTATTGCTCAGTGGACAGGGGCACCTTTGCTGCAGGTTCTTGAAGCCGCAGGTGGTATCATGCCTACTGCGCGTTATGTGGTAATCCAGGCGTATGGTGGGTTCTATGAAGGTTATGACATGTTTGATGTAGCACATCCTCAAACCATTCTGGCCTACGGCATGAACGGAAAAGATCTGCCTTCAGGCAATGGTGCGCCAGTTAGACTTAGAGTAGAGCGGCATTGCGGCTACAAACAATTAAAATTTATTAAATCTATTCAGGTAGTTTCGTCCATGGCAGATTTTGGAAGGGGAACCGGCGGCACTAACTCTGATTTTAACTTTCATTGGTATGCAGGTGCTTGAGGGTAGCGTTACAGGCAGCTTGAAAAAGGAGTGCAGGATCATGAAAAATTATAATTTTACACATTTCTTCTCAATGCGAATCACAGACATTGTTACAGTGCTATTAGTACTGACGCTGGGAGTGCCCTTGTTTGTCGATGCGCAGGTTCTGGATGCTCCAGATCCTGCGCAAATGGAGGATGCTCCAGATCTTGGCTATCGAGCAGTTGAACATGGGCTTCAAATTCCGGCCGATGTCGAAATGGGCGCCCCTTCCAGTGTGGTTTGGACTTCCCAGAATCGGTTATTGGTGTTCAATCGTGGGCCAAACCCGTTTATGGAATTTGATTCGAGCGGCAATTTTATTAGGAGCTGGGGGCAAGGAGAGTACGTAAGGCCACACGGAATGCGTCTCGACCCGGAAGGTAATATCTGGGCTACAGACGTTAATAACCACGTGGTGAGAAAAATGAACCTTGCAGGAGAGGTTTTGCTGACCATCGGCACAGCGGGTCAAGCCGGAGAACCGGAAGACGGTTTGCTCAATGAACCAACTGATTTGACAGTGAATTCAATCGGTGAAATATTTCTTTTGGTAGGGCATGGTCGCGGTATACCCCAAGTATTGAAATTCGATCGTACAGGGAACTTGATGATGAAGTGGGGAGGGCCTGGGGCACGACCGGGTCAGTTTGATACGCCCCATTCGATCGTGGTCGATCAGGCAGGTCTTATCTATGTGGCTGATCGGCAGAATCGACGCATTCAGATTTTTGACGACGATGGGAATTACATAAAAGAATGGGCCTACAAGGGTTTGCCTTGCGGCCTGCATTTTACGAAAGACCATCAGCTCTATATGGTGAGTGGGTTTTCGGGCGAGATTTTACGGCTGGACGAGAATGGTAAAGCGATCGGAGCTGCCGGACAGCCGGGCAAAGGGCTCGGAGAATTTGGTGAAGCTCACTACATGACGATATTGCCCAATGGTGACATCTTTGTCGCCGATACAATTAAGCCGGCGTTGCACAAATACGTTAGAAGGTAACAAATACCTTTGGGCCCCGACCCTGTTAGCGCTAAAGGTTTTGAGCGAACCAGAACTCAATTTCAGCAGTATTTTCAGTGAATTCAGCGCTGTGCTCTTTTGCCGCAGGTACGTGATACCACTCGCCTTGGTTTATCAGACGAGTTTCTCCATCCATTGTAAGCAATAACTCACCCTTTGTGATAATGCCAATGTTTTCAGTCTGATGATTATGGGGAGCGATTTTTGTGCCTGCCGGGTAGGAGGCGAAAAGAACATCGCAGTTCTTTGCCTCCAGTTTGTGCGCTTCGAATTGTCCTGGATATTTGGGTAAAGCTCGAATGAGCTCGTGGTAATAGGCATTCAGAGACATGGAGAATTCTTCTTAGGTTAGAAAATTAGTCAGATAGACTAGTTTAGGCAATTAGTTTTGGCTACCTTTAATTTTCCGCGAGACAAGCAAATAGCTTTGAAAGGCAGGCAGAATAGTCTCTATAGAGGGCTTGGCGTGTAAGGTCAGGGGCTTTATACTGAAAGCCTTTTAAAGCCACACCTACTCACTTGAATTATTTTAGAGTGCTGTGGTAGGTAAATTCAGCTAATCCTCGCTAGGCATCGCCATAGACTACACCTGTGCACCGGAGCACTAAAGATGACACTACCTGCAATCGCCAATTTAATGCTGTTTACCGCAATACTGAGTCTTTTGTTTCAGTTAGGAAAAAAGGATGTTGGACTATCCAAACGGGTTTTTCTAGGCTTGATACTTGGTACCGTATTAGGGTTCTTCCTGCAAATTGCCTACAGCGCCAATGAAGTGGTAATGCAGGAAACGCTGGAGTGGACCAATGTGGTGGCGAATACCTATGTGAATTTACTTCGCATGATGATCATACCTCTGATCTTGATCACCATGATAGCGGCGGTTTTGAAAGTAGATGAGATTAAGTCGCTGGGGAAAATTGGCGGGTCAGTGATTGGTATATTGATGCTTACTACCATGGTCGCTGCGCTAGTTGGTATTGTGCTGGCAACAGTATTTGGTTTGAGCGCTGAAGATTTAGTTGGCGGAGCCAGAGAAATGGCGCGAGCCGAGGTTCTGGAGGCAAGGCGAGGAAGTGTGGCTGACATGAGCTATGCTCAATTACTGGTTAGCTTTGTGCCAAGAAATATTTTCTCCGATCTCGCCGAAGCCAGACCCATGTCAATTATTGGTGTGGTGATTTTTGGCTTGTTCTTCGGTATTGCCGCTTTGCTGGTCTGTGAAGAGAATCCCGAACACGGTCAACGGATAAGAAGTTTCGTTAATACAACTCAGAGCGTAGTTATGAAACTGGTGAAAATCATTATGGCGTTAACGCCTTATGGTGTCGCCGCACTTATGATTAACGTGATAGCGTCTTCAGATGGTCAGGCCATAATTAACTTGATCACTTTTGTGATTGCTTCCTATCTGGCTATCGCAATTATGTTCGGTGTCCATGCTCTGATGATTATGTTGCTTGGTGCCAATATTAAAACGTATTTTCAAAAGGTATGGCCAGTCTTGACTTTCGCCTTTGTGACGCGCAGTTCGGCAGCAACGATTCCTCTTACAATCCGCGCGCAAATCGAAGAGCTTAATGTGCCCGCACCAATTGCCAATATATCTGCTTCGTTTGGGGCCACCATTGGCCAGAATGGCTGCGCTGGAATTTATCCTGCCATGCTCGCGGTTATGGTTGCACCGACCTTGGGTGTGGATATCAATATCAATTTTATTGTGAGTCTGCTTGTTATAATTGCTATCGGGTCGTTCGGTATTGCCGGTGTTGGCGGCGGGGCTACAAATGCAGCGTTAGTGGTGTTTTCTGTAATGGGGTTTCCAGTGACAATAGTTGCGCTGCTGATTTCCGTCGAACCGTTAATCGACATGGCGCGTACAGCCCTTAATGTAAACGGTGCTATTACTACTGGTATGGTTACTTCTCGGATTCTAGGCCATCAAGTAACCGTGCAGCCGACGGATGTCTCTGATCAGTCTCTACAGGAAGGGTGAGAGAGCCACTATTTGGGAAGAGTGAGTTGCAGAGCGTGGTAATCCGACGCGACATTCTCAGTGCTTAGGAAATTAGTGCCGCAACCTCTCCCGCCTCAGAAAAGCGGCCTGATTTAGATTTGGAGAAAAGCACCTTGCAACCTTTTCTCACATCAACAGCGCCACCGGCCATCAATACCGGTTTGATACCTGCGATAGATTCTATTCCTGATGACGCATGGCCAGCCTCGGGTTTGTAATTTAAAATCGCACAATAGGTGGTTTCAAAAACCTTTTTTAGCGCCTTTTAAAATTCTATTCGTTATAGAGCAGCGGGTGAATTTTCAAAGGTAAGTTGTCTTGATTATCGATTAAAAATACCGCCGTACTTTGGTCTGCGTCTGCCGGTAAGAGTACTAATAGCTGACTACTTTGTGCCTGGTTGAGATAGCAGAGGATTTCTGCTTCTTTTAGCTTATCGTCTCTGCAGTAAGTTGCGACACTGCTTGGCTGAATAGCGTAACTGGATTCTAGCTTGGCGTAAAACATCCGCAGTTTGGCATTACCCCGGTAATGCATTCGCGCAATAATTTCCTGGCCTGTATAGCAGCCTTTCTTGAAATCAATTACACCCGAGAGGTCATAATTTAACAGCGCAGGTGTATATTTTGCCGACAGATCAGAATCGACGTGCAAGATGCCTGCACGAATATCTTCTGCCAACCAGCCCTCGAGTTGTCCATTGCCGGTTTGGTTTTTTTGTAAGGTGAGGTGATCGCTAGACTTGTCTGCCAACCAAATGTCGAAGCGAGGTCTTTGCTTAGAGAGGCATATAACCTTGCCTCCATCCTTTGCCAAGAGTTCTCCAGGTGTAGTGGGGCAGCTGCCAAATAATGCGCCTATCTGCTCATAGGCTGCGTCACCAAGAAGGCCGTAGTGCCTGAGATTCTGAGCATCAATAGTAACCTCTGCTTTCGAGAATACGGCGTATTTGCTGAGCAGCTTGACCACCTCTGTAGCTATTCCCTTTGAAACGGCTAGCAGACAGTCATCGCCATCTGCAAATACTCTAAAGTCGCTTACGACTCGACCCTTAATATTGCAAATTGCACCTATGAGGCTGTATTCATCACTGAGCAATTCCATATTGCAGGACACCTGACCCTGGAGAAAGTGTCTGGCATCGGTGCCACTTACCCTGATTAACTCAAACAGGTCTAATTCTATTACAAGATTGTTCATTGTAAGTTTCTGATTCTCCTGCTATTCCTTCCAGCTAATTTAGTAAAGTCGCAACATAATACGAAATTCAGCATAATTAGCAATCTGATAGTATATTACTCCGGCGAAATCGAATGGGAAAAATAAATAGCAATGAGGTTTTTTGGCATAGCCGAAGAGGAATGCTAGAGCTTGATTTGTTGCTGCTACCGTTCGTGAAAACCCAATTTGACTTTATGTCACCGCAGGATCAACTGTTATATATCGACTTTTTGAAACAGGAAGATCAGGATCTCTTTACCTGGTTAATACGGCGAGAAATTCCGGGTGAATCTCGTTTTCGACTAATTATTGATCAAATCCTCGCGCACCAACAGTCTACTGCCTAAGCTTATTTCTTAAGGTTAACCGGGCTGATGGGCTGTGTGGTGCAAAACTTTAAGACTTGAACTGAAGCCCTCTATTCTGGAAATGGTGCTCGTGGTGATGTTTCATTGCATGGCACTCCTAGCTTGAAGTGCAAATTAGCCCACATTAAGTGTCACTTGTTTATATCAATCAGACATTGGAAGCTGTTGTGCCAAGAGTTACTTACTTGAGTGAATATTTGGTAATTCTTGAATTTTACCTAGCTAGCTCACTGGATGGGAATTATCAAGGGAAAGCAAATTTACGACTACTGCCTGACTCACTCGAGCAGTTCCGGCGCCTGCGCTGCTACTTGAAGCACCTATTGCTTGCTGCGGGATAGGGCTTCTAGTGAGGAAAACATCAAATTTTAATTTGTATTGTGCTTGCCAAGTGGCTTTGAAATGGGTTGTAGTCCGGGCGGCTTCAAAATCGTGTCCTTCGCCTGTTCATCCTGATTAGGGTAATCCAGTGTGTAATGCAAACCACGGCTTTCCTGGCGCTGCAGCGCACATTTGATCATTAACTCTGAAACCAGCACCAAATTACGCAACTCCAGCAAATCGCTGCTGACGGTGCGTTTCCTGTAATAGTCAGTCACTTCATGCTGTAGGATCTCAAGACGTTTCTGCGCGCGTAACAGCCGGTCGTCAGTCCGAACAATGCCAACAAAGTCCCACATGCAGCGGCGCAGCTCATCCCAGTTATGTGAAACCAGCACTTCGTCATCGGGAACTGATACCCGGCTCTCGTCCCAGGCCGGAATTCCAGCGACAAAAGCTGTTTTGACCAGTTTGCTCTGAATATCTTTCGCTGCGCCAAAAGCCAGGACAAAACACTCCAATAAGGAGTTGCTGGCCATTCTATTGGCTCCATGCAGTCCTGTGAAACTGGTTTCGCCAATTGCGTAAAGGTTGGCAATATCAGTCTCTCCTTGCTTATTCACCATAACGCCACCGCAGGTGTAGTGGGCTGCAGGGACCACGGGAATTCGTTGTTTGGTGATATCAATGCCAAATTCGAGACAACGCGCATAGATAGTAGGAAAGTGAGTTTGCACAAACGGGGCTGGTTTATGGGTAATATTTAGAAAAACACAATCACAGCCGAGGCGTTTCATCTCGAAATCAATGGCGCGGGCAACTATATCTCTGGGAGCTAATTCTTTTCTGGTGTCGAAGTTATGCATGAATTGACTGCCATCGGGCAGCTCAAGAACCGCGCCTTCACCGCGCAATGCCTCGGTGATAAGAAATGATTTGGCGTGTGGATGAAACAGACAGGTAGGGTGGAATTGATTGAACTCGAGATTTGCGACACTGCAGCCTGCTCGCCATGCCATGGCGATCCCGTCTCCACTAGCACCACCCGGGTTGGTAGTATACAAATAGGCCTTGCTAGCGCCGCCGGTTGCTAACACCACAAATTTGGCGCTAATTAGCGCAACCTTGCCATTCTTTTGGTCTAGGATGTAAGCTCCGACGCAGGTTTTATGGATTTGATCCGATATATTTTGTGTCACTAAGTCGACAGCGGCACAGTATTCGAATAGCTGTATATTGGGGTGATTCTCGGCTTTTTGCTGCAAGGTTTCAAAAACCGCTTTGCCTGTGGCATCGGTAGCGTGAATAATACGCCGGTGGCTATGACCGGCTTCTTTGGTTAAATGCAGTGAAGTGAGGTCGTTGGCGTCAGAATTTTCCAAACAGTCCGCATTACCCGCACTGTGGCCCTGCTTAGTAGTAAAAGGTACTCCCTGTTCCACCAACCAGTTGACTGCTTCGGTACTGCGTTGCACTACGTATTTTACGATATCGCTGTGACACAAGCCTACCCCAGCAGTCAGCGTATCGGCCACATGGGCTCTGGTACTGTCTTCATTATCCAATACCGCAGCGATTCCGCCTTGGGCATAAAACGTGGCTCCCTGGTTCAAGTTACCCTTGCTAATAACCGCAACCTGAGCAAAATCAGCACTCCGCAGTGCCAGGGTAAGCCCTGCTGCGCCACTACCGATAATTAGTATGTCGCATGGCTTGCTGTCGGCTGAATTGAATCTAGGCATTTATACTCCCCACAGAAATACAATAATCGCGCTTGTGAGACATTCCGATAGATAGAAAAGTTGAAATAGGTGTAAGCTCGAAAGGGTAGACAAAGGCTTAATTACATATCCTGGCCAGCATAAAAACTGGTCGCGATTGTGAATAAAGTAAACAATTTTATAGATTCTGAGAACTTTTGCACACACTTGGTGTCTATTGCTGAGGATGAACGTGTTTGTTCCAATCTCAGCGGTACTTATACCCAGGCATTAACGGAGTTGGGACAGATGGCAGAAGATACCGATCAACAATTGGTTGACAGGGTATTAAACGGCAACAAAAACGCATTCAATATGCTGGTGATACGTTATCAGCACCGGGTTGCGGCGCTAATAGGGCGTTTCATCAGTGATCCACAGGAGGTTGAAGACGTTTGCCAGGAAGCCTTTATTAAGGCTTATCGTGCATTACCACTGTTTCGGGGTGATAGTGCCTTTTACACTTGGCTTTATCGAATAGCGGTAAATACAGCTAAGAATTACCTAGTGTCCCGAAGCCGGCGCCCCCCGGCAACTGATGTGGAACTTGACGACGCGGAAAATATTGAATCAGGGACTTTCCTAAAAGAAGTTGATAGCCCGGAAGGCCAACTAATAACAGATAAGTTAAAACAGGTTATTACTGAGGCCATTGAGGAATTACCAGAAGATCTGAGAGCTGCATTTACTTTGAGAGAGTTCTCAGGCCTGAGTTATGAAGATATCACTGAGATTATGAATTGTCCGGTTGGAACAGTGAGGTCGAGAATTTTCAGGGCCAGAGAGGCCATCGATAAAAAAATAAGAGAATTTGTTTAAGTGGTAATATATTTGGGTTGAAATCGAGCGAAGTGGGGTAGTTTATGAATTTGCAAGGCAGAGAATCTTTATCAGCTCTACTAGACAATGAAGCTGATGATCTTGAGTTAAGCCGCTTGCTGAAATCCAGTGAGCAGGATTCTGCCTCATTGACTATCTGGCGACGCTACAATCTGGCCCAGGCTATTTTGCACGATGAGTTGCACGGTGAATCATATCAAGCACTAAGCGATGATTTCTGTACTAAAGTGGCCCAGGGTGTTGCCGACGAACCGGAGCTAGGGCTTACTTCTGTCACGAACCTAAGCCCACTCTCTCAATGGAGATATTCGTTGAGCAAGGTTGCTATTGCAGCATCAGTAGCAGCGGTGGTTATTGTGGGTGTGCAAACAAGCCTTGATCAAGATTTGGCACCGGAAATGGTGCAGACAGTTGCCGATCCAACTGGCAATTTATCGGTAGCAGAGGAGACCGACGTTCAACTTGCTGATGCGCCGATTACAATAGATCCTGTCGCGCAACAACTTCTGCGAGATTATATACAGAGTGTTTCCATTATCCCGGATGAGCCTGCTTCACCGGAGTATTTGCAGGATTCTCCATTATTCAAGCTGGTCAATGAAATCGAAGACAAAGATCTGAATTAGGGCACTTCTGATTGATGGCATTAGTTCGCTGCCTGCCGTTATTGTTTCTCGCTCTATCCGTTTTTCCCCTCGATATGCTAAAGTAGCGCTTGGTCCGCACTTGCTTTGATGCAATGCGTAGCGGTGCGTTTCCAATAAATGGAGAAGGTTATGAATATGTTTGTTCATGCGAGATTGCTTAGCGCATGTTTGCTGCTGTTTGGTGCGCTATGGGGACCAGCCTATGGTGCCTCTTCACTACCAAATTTTGCCGATTTAGTCGAAAAGAATGCACCAGCAATAGTGGAGGTAACCACAGTGCGTCGGGTCGAATCTAGAGCTGGAGCTGGCCGAGGTCTCGATGACCTGCTGCGCCAACTCAATCCAGATGAGGAGCCAAACCTGGAAGATACTCCTGAATTCCGTGAGCGTGGAGCTGTAGGCTCAGGTTTCATCACATCAGATGATGGTTACATCATTACCAATCATCATGTAGTCGATGGTGCAGAGCAAATTACTGTTAATCTGAATGACCGGCGTGTGTTTCAGGCTGAGATTGTGGGTGTGGACGAGCCTTCTGACTTGGCACTGTTGAAGATAGATGGCAGCGATTTACCTCATGTTGGCTTTGGCGATTCAGATGTCCTTCGCGTGGGCGATTGGGTCCTGGCAATAGGTTCGCCCTTCGGCCTGGAGTTTTCAGCCGCGGCGGGGATAGTCAGTGCAAAGGGAAGATCCGTGCCAGGCCCTTCAGCATCTTCCTACAATTACATGTCGTTCATTCAAACCGATGTTGCTATCAATCAGGGTAACTCGGGAGGGCCACTATTCAATCTAGCGGGTGAAGTGGTTGGAATAAATTCTCAGATTCTCAGCAGCACAGGTGGTTCCAACGGCATCTCTTTTTCTATACCCAGCAATGTAGCGTTGAATGTTGTAAATCAATTACGGGATACTGGCCAAGTAAAGCGCGGGTTGTTAGGGGTACGCATAAAGGAAGTAGATTTTGCGCTAGCTGAAACCTTTGGTATGGACAGGCCCCGTGGTGCATTTGTCGATGATGTTCAGCCTGGCAGCCCTGCTGCAGCGGGAGGAGTTGAAAACGACGATATCGTGATTGAGTTTAACGATCACGTAATTGAAGCTTCTGCAGATTTACCATTTTTTGTTGGTCAATATCGACCCGATACCACCTCTGATCTGCTGATTTTTAGAAATGGCGAGTTACAAACTCTGCAAGTGACACTGGGGAGTTCGCCTACCAATGAGGTGAGCACCCCTGTAGCTGCCGTGATCGAGGATCGACGTAACCCATTAGGCTTTTGGGTCAGTGAATTAAGTGATGAGGCGGTGCAGGTGTCTGGCTTGAACGGAGTGCGAATTTCCGAGTTGAATGCCGGGCCTGGGCAAAAGGCGGGGCTAGCTGCAGGAGATGTGATCGTATCTTTGAACCGGCAGGAAATCTCCAATGCTGATCAATTTGCGGCTATTGCTAGCCAATTGCCTGAATCCGGTTTTGTGCCTATACGCATTGTCCGCGGCGGGCAGGGTACTACCCTGGCATTAGAATTGGTACGTTAGTACAGCTTGCTTGAATTGCCGACTTGGTAACCTCAGGTAGCGGCAGTATAAGAAAAAGAGACCTAAATCTCCCAAAGGCGGCACGCAGTGCTACCTGTTCTGTTTACAGGCTGGGTGCCGCCTGGGGAAACACACTGACACTGCTCTTTAGATACTGTAGACTTGCCTCCTTAATTTTTTAGCCCTTTTCTAATCCCTTTACAATCCGAGTCTAAATACCTGTGACGGATCTCAGCCACATTCGAAATTTTTCGATTATCGCCCATATTGATCATGGCAAATCAACGTTGGCAGATCGTTTTATTCAAACTTGTGGCGGTCTATCAGATCGAGAGATGGACAATCAAATACTGGATTCGCTCGATATTGAACGGGAGCGGGGCATTACGATCAAGGCGCAGAGTGTCACCTTGTATTACGATGCACTGGACGGGAAACGTTACCAGCTCAATTTTATTGATACGCCAGGACACGTAGATTTTAGCTATGAAGTTTCGCGGTCTTTAGCGGCTTGTGAAGGTGCATTACTGGTTGTAGATGCGGGGCAGGGCGTTGAGGCCCAATCAGTGGCAACTTGCTATACGGCTATCGAGCAGGGACTGGAAGTCATTCCGGTACTTAATAAGATGGACTTGCCCCAGGCTGAACCGGACCGTGTGCGCATTGAGATTGAAGAAATCATTGGAATTGACGCCACCAATGCGGTGTGCACCAGTGCCAAGACAGGTATGGGCGTAATTGAAGTACTGGAAGAGATCATCTCCAAGGTTCCAGCACCAACGGGTGACCGCTCGGCAGATTTACAGGCGCTTATTATAGATTCATGGTTTGATAATTACCTTGGTGTGGTCTCATTGGTCAGGGTGGTCGCTGGTGCATTGAAGCAGGGCGATAAGGTAATTGCCAAAACCATTGGTAAGGCTCATGTGGTGGACGCTGTAGGTGTATTCACGCCCAAGCGCAGTGAGACGGAGTATTTGGCTGCTGGAGAAGTTGGTTTTGTGGTGGCAGGGATTAAAGATATTCTTGGCGCACCCGTGGGTGACACACTTGCATTGGCTAGTTCGCCTGATGTGGGAATGTTAGCTGGTTTTCGCAAGATCCAGCCCCAAGTTTATGCGGGTTTGTTTCCGGTTTCCTCAAATGATTTTGAAAACTTTCGTGACGCGCTGGCCAAGTTAACTCTCAACGACGCTTCCCTGTACTACGAGCCCGAAAACTCGGATGCATTGGGGTTTGGTTTTCGCTGTGGGTTTCTCGGTATGCTACATATGGAAATCATCCAGGAGCGATTGGAGCGTGAGTACAATTTGTCGTTAATAACAACGGCTCCAACAGTGATCTATGAAGTAGTACTAATTAGCGGTGAGACAGTATTGGTTGATAGTCCGTCACGCTTGCCGGCGATCACCTCTATCGAAGAAATGCGAGAACCAATTGTGTTGGCTAATATTCTTGTGCCTCAGGAGCACCTTGGTAATGTAATTAACTTATGTGTTGATAAACGTGGTGTGCAGAAAGAAATGCTGTTCATAGGTAATCAAGTGTCTCTGAGTTATGAATTGCCAATGAATGAAGTCGTATTGGACTTTTTCGATCGCTTAAAATCAGTTAGTCGGGGTTATGCTTCTCTGGATTATCATTTTGTCTGTTTCGAAAAATCCACCCTGGTGCGTTTAGATATTCTAATAAACGGCGATAGAGTAGATGCGTTGGCATTAATCGTATATCGCGATCATGCACACTCCAAGGGGCGGTTATTAGTGGAAAAAATGAAAGAATTGATTCCACGACAACTGTATGATGTTGCGATTCAAGCCGCAATTGGGGGGCAGATTATTGCACGTCAAACCGTGAAAGCGCTGCGCAAGAATGTGACTGCAAAATGCTATGGTGGTGATATTACTCGAAAGAAAAAACTGCTTGAAAAACAGAAAGCGGGCAAAAAGCGCATGAAAAAAGTTGGCAATGTGGAAGTGCCTCAGGAAGCATTTCTCGCAGTTTTAAAGGTAGATGGCTAATGGACATAGATTTTGCATTGGTTCTGGTTTCTCTTGTTGCCTTTAGCGGCACGTTGTGGCTACTGGACAGTTTGCTAATTAAAAAAAATCGACTTGCTGCAGTGGTTGAATTTGAGAAAAATCTAAGGGCCGGAAAGAGAGGTAGAAGTGAAGAGGAGGTTGCGCAGATAATCGACGATTTGTCTCGCGAGCCGCTGGTTATTGAATATGCGAAATCTTTTTTCCCTGTACTACTTATCGTGTTGGTTTTACGCTCTTTTTTAATTGAGCCATTTCAAGTCCCTACCGGCTCAATGATACCTACAATCAAGGTAGGCGATTTTATTTTAGTCAATAAATTTTCCTATGGTCTTCGACTTCCTGTTATTGGAACTAAAATTGCCGACGTTGCAGAGCCCAAGCGTGGGGAGATTATGGTTTTTATCCCACCTCATGAAAATAAGTATTATGTGAAACGAGTGATTGGCTTACCGGGAGATACAATTCGATATGAAGATGATGAACTGTATGTGAACGGCGAAAAAATGAATAAGCAGTTTGTCGAGCCCATCAATGTTGCAACGAACGTCGGCAGTCTCCCAGGTGAGCTTTATACGGAAACCATTGGAGGGGTAGAACATGCTGTGCAGTTGATTTCGGCTTTGGGGCGAAGGCGCAACAGAACTATCTGGGTGGTTCCTAGCGCGCATTATTTTATGATGGGAGACAACCGCGACAACAGTAGTGATAGTCGTGAATGGGGTGTTGTCCCAGAAGTAGATATTGTTGGCAAGGCAATAGCGGTCTGGTTGCACAAAGAACCAGGATTTACTTTGCCGAGCTTTTCCAGTAATCGAGCGCTACGGTAGCGTTTTTTTCGCAGGGTTTTGGCGCATTTAGATGATTAAAATTAATGAATGTTTGAACCTAGGTGTGGAAATATAAACCTAGAGTATGTGAGTCTATGAAAAAAGTAATGCATGCTAATTTGTCTGCTCAACGTGGGGTAACGAAACTTGGACTACTGATGTTCGGCTTGTATATTGCCATATTCTTGACAGTAGGATTGAAAGTAACGCAGATCTATGCTGATAACAATTTTGTTGCTGGAATTTGTTGTGAATTAATCGAAAGTGGGGAAGCGTCAGCGTTGACTCAGCGTGAAACCCGAGAACGGGTATCAAATGGTTTAAGGGTTAATCATGTTGCTGACTTTGATTTGACCAGCACAAGAAAGCGCAAAGTCAGCAATAACAGCTATTGCCTACGAAACTCGCGTGCCGCTAATCGCAAACCTGGACATGGTTGTGGTATTCGATACCACGTTGTAATAATTTGAGTGCTCTTGACCACCTCCAAAAACGGATAGAACACGTCTTTTCGAATCAGGCCCTGGTTGAACGGGCCATTACCCATCGAAGTGCCAATAATTTAAACAACGAACGTCTTGAATTTTTGGGTGATTCCTTGCTGGGTTTTATTATTGCAGAGGCTCTGTTTGAACGTTTCCCGGAAGCCTCAGAGGGGGATCTAAGCCGCATGAGAGCAAATCTGGTAAACAGGGATGCCCTAGCAGCAATAGCGCGAGAGGTAGGCCTGGGGGTTTACATGCGACTTGGTGCGGGGGAGTTGAAAAGTGGCGGCAAACGTCGCGAATCAATACTTGCCGATGCAGTCGAAGCCCTGATTGCTGCAATTTACCTGGACGGTGGACTAACACCTTGCAAGCATTTTGTCTTAAAGTGGAGTGAACAAGGGATTAATCAGCTTCGGGAACAGGGAGAGCACAAGGATTGTAAGACTCGATTACAAGAAATTATGCAGGCTAAAGGATTGCCCTTGCCCGAATATCAAGTTGTTGGCGTTAGCGGCGAAGCGCACGATCAAACTTTTACAATACAATGCGGCATCAGCTTGTTAAAAACAGCAGAACAAGGCACTGGTAAAAGCAAACGTCTGGCTGAACAGGCAGCTGCTAAGAATGTGTTATTAAGATTAGGTGGGTAAGTGTGAAATCGAGCGAATCCGATGCAGCAGAAGAGACTCATTGTGGGTATGTTGCAATTGTCGGACGACCCAACGTTGGTAAATCCACATTATTGAATCATCTGCTCAGGCAGAAAATTAGCATTACTTCACGCAAACCTCAGACTACCCGCCATCGCATCATTGGCATCTCCACAAATGAAAATGTGCAGTGCATTTACGTAGACACGCCAGGCTTACATGATGATTTCAAGAAAACGTTAAATCGTGTAATGAATGAAGCTGTAATCAATGCTATAAAGGGTGTTGATGCGATTCTATTCGTGGTTGAGCGTCTGACTTGGAACCCAGCTGACGATCACGTTTTGCAAATATTGCGCGCTACAAAAATACCGGTGGTTCTGATCATAAATAAAATCGACATGGTGAAAGAAAAACATCGACTGCTTCCACATATTTCTGAGCTGAAGGGGAAAAGAGACTTTGCTGATATTGTGCCCACTTCGGCACTGGGTGGGCATAATTTAGAGGCGCTGGAGAAACTGATTAGTAACTATCTGCCTGTTGGCCCATTTTTGTTTCCTGATGACCAGGTGACCGACCGCAGTTCACGTTTTATTGCAGCTGAAATTATTCGGGAAAAAGTGACGAGACAACTAGGTGATGAATTGCCCTATGAAGTTAGCGTAGA
>Ga0302135_10000380_pt1 | contig 27223 bp, 25 predicted proteins | sample CBN3_surface_MG_FD_203119 | JGI IMG/M metagenome (GOLD analysis project Ga0302135, IMG submission 203119) | Marine microbial communities from Western Arctic Ocean, Canada - CBN3_32.1 | ecosystem: Environmental > Aquatic > Marine > Oceanic | place: Canada: Western Arctic Ocean | collected...
GTGCCAAAGCAATTTCTGTCGTGAGATTTTTCAGATAACCGAGTCCCGCGATGGCGCGGCTGCCGTACCACGACGTCAACTCACCATCGATCAGTAGACAGTGAGCTCCGGGATGGGTAGCGGCGAGCAATGCTGCATCGATCTCGATTGCCGGGTAGCGCTCTTCGTCAGCGTGGGCGACCGTATCCCAACCCGCCAGGGCCAGGAAGCGCGACACGTAGGTATCACGCGATACCGTCATCCACGGATCCTTCCAGATGAGGTAGACGACATTGCGCCGCGGCCGGTTAAGGGAAGCGGCTCGAAGATCTGCGAGTTCGTTGTTGAAACGCGTGCAGAGATTCTGGGCCTGGTCGATACGACCGAAGATGCCGCCAATCAGACGATACAAACCAAGATTATCCTCCGGTTCGATCGGATGCGTGACAATCAGATTCGGCACAATCGTAGCGACTTCCGCCGCCATCGCCTTGGTGTTCTCGTCGATGTTTAGAATGACATACGTCGCACCGAGCGACTCTAGTTTTTGGTTGCTGATTTTTTTGGTGCCGCCAACGCTGACGACGGCTTCGAGTTCGCGCGCTGGATGAACGCAGAAATGGGTGCGGCCAACGACGCAAGCGCCAAGTCCGAGGTCGAACAGCAGTTCAGTAATACTCGGCACGAGCGAGACGATACGCGGATTGGGGTCGGCTGGCAGGTGAGCGGTGCCGACTGCGTCGATGAGATCGCTCGACATTTTGAGAAACTCACCTCAGGCATGTAAGGAAACGAGTCTGGTATCCGCTAGTCGGTAAGTTTCCTCTTCAGCAGTTCATTGACAACCTGAGGATTGGCTTTTCCCTGGCTCTCTTTCATCACCTGGCCGACAAAAAACCCAAACAATTTGTCTTTGCCCGATTTGTACTCAGCGACTTTGTCCTGATTTTCGGCTAGCACAGTACCAACCAACGCTTCGATCTCGCCGCTGTCGGTGACCTGTTTGAGTCCCTGCTCTTCGACGATGGTGGCAGCACTACGGCCGGTCGAGAACATTTCTTCGAACACATCTTTGGCGATACGGCCCGATAGAGTGCCGTCAGCCAGCAGGTCGAGCAATCCGCTCAAATCTTGTGCCGATACCGGCGATTCCGCGATTGGCATAACCGCCTTGTTGAGGGCGCCATAGAGCTCACCCATCACCCAGTTGGCGGCGAGCTTGGCTTCGTGTCCCGCGGCGACCGTCTCGAAGTAATCGGCTGTCTCTTTTTCGGCGACCAGCACCGCGGCGTCGTAGGCGGATAGACCGAGTTCATCGGCATAGCGCTGCTTCTTAATGTCGGGCAGTTCGGGCAGCGTCGCCCGCAATTCATCAATATAAGCCTCGGTGAGTTCAAGCGGGAGCAGATCAGGATCGGGAAAATAGCGGTAGTCGTGCGCTTCCTCTTTAGAGCGCATCGGTCGCGTAACCCCGCGATCCGAATCGAACAAGCGGGTTTGCTGCTCAACCGTGCCGCCCTCTTCGATTAGGCCTACCTGGCGCCGCGCTTCGTAGTGGATCGACTGCTCAACGAACCGCACTGAGTTCAAATTCTTGATTTCGCATCGGGTACCGTAGGGTTCACCGGTTTTGCGCACCGACACGTTGACGTCGGCCCGCATGCTCCCCTGCTCCATGTTGCCATCACAACTGCCGAGGTAGCGAAGGATTGCGCGCAGTTTGCGCAGATAAAGTCCGGCTTCCTCGGCCGAGCGCAAATCGGGCTCCGAGACGATTTCCATCAATCCGATGCCGGCCCGGTTGAGGTCGACATAAGTGTTTTTCGGATGTTGGTCGTGCAGGCTCTTGCCTGCATCCTGCTCAAGATGCAGGCGCGTGATACCGATTTCCCGCGACGATCCGTCCGGCATATAGAGGTAGAGCTTGCCCGCGCCCACCACCGGCTGAGTGTATTGCGAGATTTGGTAGCCCGCTGGCAGATCCGGATAAAAATAGTTCTTTCGGTCGAACACCGAATATCGATTGATGGTGGCGTTGAGTCCGAGACCGGTACGCACGGCCTGCCTGATACAGACCTCGTTTATTACCGGCAGCATCCCTGGCATCGCCGCATCGACCAAGCTTACCTGGGAGTTTGGTTTGGCGCCAAAGGCGGTCGCGGCGCCGGAAAACAATTTGGCATTCGAGGTTACCTGGGCGTGAACCTCAAGGCCGATCACCACCTCCCAATCGCCGGTTGTACCGGTGATGATCATTCCTGCCGCCATCAATCGACCCGCCACCACGCTTCAGGCTCGGCAGTGACCGACGAGGCGCTTTCAAGAACCTGGCCGACCCGTAGCACCGTCTCTTCGTCAAAAGTGCGGCCCACGATCTGCAGACCAAGCGGCAAGCCCGCGTCGGTGAGGCCCGCCGGAATGGTAGTCGCGGGCAGGCCGGCCAAGCTAGCCGGCACGGCGAACAGATCATTGAGGTACATAGCGATGGGATCGCCGGCCAACTCGCCATGGGCGAAAGCCGCAAACGGCGCGGTCGGCGTCAAAATAACGTCGACCGCATCGAAGGCGGTTTTGAAATCGGTGAACACGACGTTGCGAACCTGCTGGGCCTTCAAATAGTAAGCGTCGTAGTAACCGGCCGAGAGCACATAGGTGCCAATCATGATGCGCCGGCGAACCTCAGCGCCAAAGCCAGCGGCACGGGTTTTTTCGTATTGTGCCGTAATGTCGTCGGCTGGCACCCTTAGCCCGAAGCGAATGCCGTCATAGCGGGCAAGATTCGAAGACGCCTCGGCCGGCGCAATCACATGATAGGCAGGTAGTGCATACTTGGTGTGCGGCAACTTGATATCAACGATCTCAGCCCCGGCATCGCGCAGCCAGTTCGCACCCTGTTGCCAGAGCTGCTCGATCTCAGGTGGCATACCGTCCATTCGGTATTCGGCCGGGATGCCCACCCGTAAACCGCGTATATCGCCGGTAAGGGCTGCTTCATAGTCAGGGACCGGCAGATCTACCGACGTCGAATCCTTGGGGTCGTGACCCGCCATCCCGCCCAGCATAATCGCGGCGTCACGTACGGTGCGCGTCATCGGCCCTGGTTGATCAAGGCTCGAGGCAAATGCAACAACACCCCACCGCGAACACCGGCCATAGGTCGGCTTGAAGCCGACGATGCCGCAAAAGGACGCGGGTTGGCGGATCGAGCCACCGGTATCGGTTCCGGTCGCGCCAAGCGCTAGTTTGGCTGCGACGGCCACCGCGGATCCGCCGGACGAGCCGCCCGGCACCAGCGGCCGGTTGTCGCCTTCGCGGCGCCACGGATTGGTCACCGGGCCAAAAAAACTGGTCTCATTGGACGAGCCCATCGCGAATTCGTCCATGTTGGTCTTGCCGAGCATGACCGCGCCGGCCGCCCATAAATTGGCGGTGACCGTGGACTCATAGGTCGGCGTAAAACCGTCAAGGATGTTGGAACAGGCGCGCGACAAGATACCCGCGGTACAAAAAAGATCCTTGATCGCAAGCGGAATACCGTCGAGGGGGCCGCGTGACTGACCGCTGCTGCGTCGCTTGTCGGAAGCGGTCGCGTCGCTCCGCGCACGGTCCGGTGTTTCCAGGACCAGTGCGTTAAGCGCCCGGGCGGATTCAACAGCGCGAATATGGGAGTCGGCGAGTTCCTTGGCGCTGAAATCACCGGCCTTGAGGCCGTCGCGCGCGGCAGCGATGGTGAGATCGGTAAGCTCGGCCATGCCTACTCCAACACCTTGGGCACGACGAAACAGCCGTCGTCGGTCTCGGGTGCGTTTGCGAGGACATCATCGCGCGCACCGCCATCGGTGACTTCATCCTTCCGCTTCGGCAGTTGGACATCCACAACGCGTGTCATCGGCAGCACGTTCTGGGTATCGACTTCGCTGAGCTGGTCGATCCACTCAAAAATGTTGGACAGTTCGCCGACATAGGTTTCGACCTCGTCGTCGGTCACTTCGATCCGGGCGAGACGAGCTATGCGTCGAACAGTGGCGTGATCCAACGACATGTGCCACTTTGCGGCCGGGACGGCCGTCCCATTTGTAAGGAAAACCCTAGTCTTTCAGGCCCCTGAAAGACGGCGCGGAAGCTACCACTGGCCATGTTGGTCTGCAACCCTCAGGCACTCAAAACGGCGCTCGAAAGCGGCCAGCGTTTACTCGGACTCGATGTGGGCAGCAAAACTGTCGGCATCGCGCTTTCCGATCCGCGGCTGTCGATTGCGTCGCCACACAGCACCCTCAAACGCGGCAAGTTTTCGATCGTCACGGCGCAACTTAGCGAACTGGTTCGCAAAGAGGGGGTCGGCGGGATTGTGATCGGATTGCCGATCAACATGGATGGCAGCGAAGGGCGCGCTTGCCAATCCATCCGCCAGTTTCAGAAAAACTTGGCCGAATCACTCGACTTGCCGATGGCGCTTTGGGACGAACGTCTTTCGACCGCGGCGGTAACCCGAACGATGATCGAGGCTGATCTCAGCCGCAAGCGCCAAAAGGAGGTGGTCGACAAAATGGCGGCCGCCTACATCCTGCAAGGTGCGCTCGACGCGATCAACGCCGCGTCATCTGTGGCTAGCGATTAGGCGATTTCCCCCTTAACAAAGAGTCCGTTTTGGAGCACTTATCGCGCTAGTTCGCTTGTTACAAACCACCGAGCAGACGTATAGTCGCGTATTAATGACACCCCCGGATTCGATCCCTTTCTCGCAGCGCCATTTGCTCGGTATCGAGGGGTTGTCGGCTCTCGAAATTACCCAACTTCTGGACTTGGCCGACACCTATGTCGACCTCAATCGCCAAGTCGACAAGAAGCAATCGGTGCTGCGAGGGCGCACGCAAATCAATGTTTTCTTCGAGTCATCGACTCGAACCCGGACGTCATTCGAACTCGCCGGCAAGCGTCTCGGCGCCGATACGATCAACATGTCGATCGAGGGGTCCTCGATCAAAAAAGGCGAAACCCTGATCGACACGGCGATGACTCTTAACGCCATGCACCCTGACGTGTTGGTCGTACGGCACTCCGAGAGCGGGGCGGTGGAGCTATTGTCGCAAAAAGTCGATTGCGCGGTGATCAATGCCGGCGACGGCAGCCACGAACATCCGACCCAGGCGCTGCTCGACGCCCTGACCATCCGGCGCCGGCGCAAGAAACTCACCGGCCTGCGTATCGCCATTTGCGGCGATATCCTGCATAGCCGGGTTGCCCGATCGAACATTCACTTGCTGGCGGCAATGGGGGCGGAGATTCGCCTGATCGCACCCCCAACCTTGCTGCCACCTCATGCTGACCGACTAGGTGTCACCGTCTTTACCAACATGAAAAAAGGATTGGCGGGGTGCGACATCATCATGATGCTCAGGCTCCAGACCGAGCGCATGCACGGCTCGTTTGTCCCTTCCATCCGCGAATATTTCCGTTTTTACGGCCTCGACAGAGAGAAACTAGCGCTTGCCAAAGATGACGCGCTGGTCATGCATCCGGGTCCAATGAACCGGGGTGTCGAAATTGATACCGAGATCGCCGACGATATCGTTCGAAGCGTGATCAGAGAGCAGGTTGAGATGGGTGTTGCGGTACGGATGGCGTGTTTGCACGCGCTCCTGCTACCGATCGCGAACCAACCCGAAACCGACAGATCGGCGATGCTCCTCGAAAAAATCCGCTCGGGCGCGCCGTGAAAGCGACGACCCAGCGTAAAGCCTTCATCAATGCTCGCCTGTTAGATCCCGCGCTCGGCATGGATCTGCAGGGCGCGATCCTCGTCGATGGGCACATCATTGCCGATTTGGGGCCAAGTTTATTTGCCGACGGCATCCCCGACGGCATCGAGGTCTTCGATTGCGCAGGTAAATGCCTGGCGCCTGGCCTCATCGATATGCGGGTTTTCATCGGCGAACCCGGTACTGAGCACAAGGAAACATTGGCGACGGCAAGCGAGGCTGCAGCTGTCGGTGGCGTCACCACGATCGCGATGATGCCGGAGACCGACCCTGTGATCGACAATGTCGCTTTAGTTGAGTTTGTCGCGCGCCAAGCCCGTGAGACCGCCCAAGTCAGCATCCTGCCGACCGCCGCGATCACCAAAGGGCTGGGCGGGCGCGAAATGACCGAAATGGGGCTCCTCCAATCGGCGGGCGCGGTTGCCCTTACCGATGGAACCCACACCATCGCCGATTCGTTGGTGATGCGGCGCGTGCTGAGTTATGCGTCAAACTTCGACATCCTCATCATGCACCACGCCGCCGAACCCAGCCTGACAAAAAACGGGTGCATGAATGAAGGCGAAGTTGCAACGCGTCTCGGGCTCTCGGGGATCCCCACCGCAGCCGAGACGATAATTGTTGAGCGCGATATCCGGCTCGTCGAGTTAACCGGCGCGCGCTACCACGTCTCCAGTATTTCGACGGCTACGGCGCTCGACGCGGTGCGCGCCGCAAAACAAAGGGGCCTACCGGTTACCTGCGGCGTTTCTCCAGTTCACTTCGCGCTCAATGAAACCTCGATCGGCAATTACCGTACGTTCGCAAAGCTCTCACCGCCGCTACGCAGTGAGGACGACCGACGCGCCGTGGTTGACGCGTTGATCGACGGCACGATTGACGTGATCGCCTCCTGCCACATGCCCCAGGATCAGGAGAGCAAGCGCCAGCCGTTTGAGCAGGCCGAAGACGGCGCGGTCGGCCTCGAAACTCTGCTGCCTATAGGGCTCGAACTTGTCCACAACGGACACCTCACTTTGTCTGAGTTCCTCACCAAGGTCACTACTAGGCCGGCCGAACTACTTGGCTTGCGTCGCGGGAGTCTTAGATCAGGCACACCTGCCGATCTGACAATCTTCGATCCCGATGTTCCCTGGGTGATCGACGCGGGTGTGTTTCGCAGCAAATCGAAAAACACACCATTCGAAAATCATCCGGTCCAAGGCCGTGCGGTAATGACGATTGTCGGCGGCAACATCGTCCATCGTCTAGATGGTAACTGACGAATCCTGCCGTGCCCGATCCGCTCGGTAGTTTCGCGTATACCTGGCCGTTCTATGCCGCCGCGTTGGCTGGCTATCTGATCGGGTCGATCCCCTTTGGCCTGATTCTAACCAAGCTCGGCGGCGCCGGCGACATCCGCTCAATCGGCTCCGGCAATATCGGCGCGACTAACGTTTTGCGCACGGGCCGCAAATGGTTGGCACTGGCAACCCTAGTACTAGATGGCGCCAAGGGTGCCGTGGTCGTCGTGATCGCCGACCTCTACTTCACCCAGGACTTCGCGGTCCTGGCTGGTGGGAGCGCGTTGCTGGGTCATTTGTTCCCGCTATGGCTCGGCCTGGGCAATTTCCGTGCCGTGGTTCAGATGCTCGCAACAATTATCGGACTGGTTGTTGCTTATCTCCTCGTCGCCACCGGCGGATCGTGGCTGTTCGGGCTGGTTGGTGTCGCGATCGTCGCGGTGGCCACCTGGTTTTCCTGGGGTGGCAAGGGCGTCGCAACCGGCCTCGGCATCTTGCTGGGCATGGCCTGGCCGGTTGGTCTGATTGCTTGCGTCACCTGGCTGCTGATCGCTGCATTGCTACGATTCTCGTCGCTTGCGGCACTGTGGGCATTTGTTCTTGCGCCGGTGGTCACATGGTATCTGGCCGATGCCACGGGGAGGCTAGCTGATTTCTATCAAACGGACCTACAACGTATTGAATTTGCTGTGTTTATAGGATTTGTGATCGTTCTTCGCCACCGCGAGAACATTGCCCGCCTGGTGCGCGGGAAAGAAACCAAAATCGGTGGATCATCGGCGTCGTAGCGTGTCGTGTCTGCCGCCAGGTCACTGGCGCAATTGACGACCCGCGATTGATCGGCCATCAAAGGCAATGCCCTCGATAGAGCCGCCGGATGACGACCGCGCCACGTGCGATTGGCTTAGGCTAATCCGAAGCAGCAATGTTGGGCCGATCGGTTTCTTTCAACTGCTCGGGCGGTTCGGGTCGGCGGCGCGGGCGATTGAGGAACTGCCGGCCCTGGCTGAGCGCGGCGGACGATCGGGCGGTAAGTCGCAAATAAAACTCTGTACTGAGCAAGACCCGCGACGCGAATTCAATGCCGCGCTCGATTTCGGTGCGCATTGGATCGCCCTCGGCAGTCCGGCTTATCCGGCGTCACTCGCCGCGATCGCGGATCCGCCGCCGCTTCTCGCCGTCAAGGGAGATCCTTCGCTCTTGTCGCGGCCGATCCTCGCAATCGTTGGTGCGCGAAACGCATCCGCATCGGGGCGGCAATTCACCCGGGGTATTGCGGCCGATCTCGGTTGCGCTGGATTTGTTATTGCCTCGGGCCTAGCCCGGGGCATCGATGGTGCCGCTCATACCGGCGCGATCGAGCACGGCACGATCGGGGTGATCGCCGGTGGCATTGATGTGGTGTACCCGCCCGAGCATCAAGAATTGCAGGGCCGTATCGGCGGGCGGGGCGCATTAGTGAGCGAAACACGATTTGGTACCAAGCCTCAGGCGCGGCATTTTCCCCGTCGCAATCGCTTGGTTTCAGGCCTCGCGCGCGGCGTTCTGGTGGTCGAAGCAGCGCTCAAATCGGGTTCATTGATTGCCGCTCGCCTCGCGGCCGAGCAGGGCCGCGATGTTTTCGCAGTGCCCGGATCACCGCGCGACCCCCGCGCGCGTGGCAGCAACGATCTCATTCGCCAGGGCGCAACGCTGGTCGAACACGCCAATGACATCTTGCGTGCATTGGAGTTTGGAGTGCCTGATTCGTCGGCGACAGTTGCGGCTCCGATCACAATCGATCAACCCGAGAAGGATGACGCGGACTCCTATGGCGAACCGGCCGAACTTGGATCGGGACGGACGACGATTAACGATTTACTAAGCCCAACGCCGGTAGAGGTTGACGAACTCGTTAGGCAGTCCCATTTGACTCCCTCGGCGGTTTTGACCATTTTGCTGGAGCTTGAGTTGGCGGGCCGTCTGGTACGGCATCCTGGAAATCGGGTTTCCATAAAGACCAATTAGTTCCTAGCCTGGTCGGTTCCGCCAGTAGCGGTCCCACGGAGTAGTCTCACGCGTCATGGACGTTGTTATCGTCGAATCGCCGGCTAAGGCCAAAACCATCAATAAGTACCTTGGCGAAGGCTTCAAGGTTCTTGCAAGTTATGGCCATGTCCGGGATCTGCCTTCGAAAGAAGGGTCAGTGCAGCCGGACGACAACTTCGCGATGATCTATGAGGTCGACGATCGCGCGAAGAAACATCTTGGCGAAATCAGGAAAGCGCTGAAAGGCGCTTCCCACCTCTATCTGGCGACGGACCCCGATCGCGAGGGGGAGGCGATTTCTTGGCATGTGCTCAAGGTGCTCGAAAGCCAGGGCGCGGTGGACTCGGTCGATGTGAAGCGCGTCGTTTTCAACGAAATAACCAAACGAGCCGTCCTCGACGCCATCGCGCACCCGCGCGATATCGATATGAGCCTAGTCAATGCTCAGCAAGCACGTCGCGCGCTGGACTATCTGGTCGGCTTCTCTCTGTCTCCGGTGTTGTGGCGAAAGCTGCCCGGCGCGAAATCGGCGGGCCGGGTGCAATCGGTTGCACTGCGGCTGGTCTGTGAGCGCGAACTCGAGATCGAAGCATTCGACCCACGCGAATATTGGTCGGTTGAGGTTGGGTTCAGCAAGGTCGATGGAAGCGATGGGCCATCCTTTGCCACCCGTCTGACCACGCTCGATGGCGCCAAGCTCGACAAATTCGATCTCGCCAACAAGGAGGCGGCCGATGCAGCGGTCGCCACAATCGCCGGCTCTCCGAGCTTTGCGGTCGCCGACGTTACCCGCAAGGAACAGCAACGCAATCCGCCGGCACCCTTCACAACCTCGACGCTGCAACAGGAAGCCTCGCGCAAAATCCAACTGCGCCCACAACATGCAATGCAGGTGGCACAGAAGCTATATGAAGGAATCGATATCGGCGGCGAAACTGTGGGCTTGATTACCTACATGCGCACCGACGGGGTGCAGATCGCCAACGAGGCCATCGAGGAATGTCGCACGACGATTGCGCAGCAATATGGTGCGGCCTATGTGCCCAAAGAGGCGCGCGCCTACCTCACCGCAGCCAAGAACGCGCAGGAGGCACACGAGGCGATTCGACCGACCGATCTCACGCGCCTGCCGAGTGACATCGCCGGCTTCCTCGATCGCGACCAGCTACGCCTCTACGAGTTAATTTGGAAACGTACGATCGCGAGCCAGATGGCCAGCGCGCGGATCGAACGTGCGACGATTGACATCGTGCCGCCCAACTCTGCCTGCGTCCTGCGCGCGACCGGATCGATCACGTTGTTCGACGGGTTCCTCAAACTCTACCAAGAAGGCCGCGACGATCAGGCCGACAACGAAGAGGACCATTCGCTACCAAACGTAGTGCCTGGAGAAGAGCTCCGCTGCGGCGACATCACACCCAGCCAGCATTTCACCGAACCGCCGCCGCGTTTTTCAGAGGCGACTCTGGTCAAACGCATGGAAGAACTGGGGATCGGTCGCCCGTCGACCTATGCGAGTATCCTCTCCGTCCTGCAGGACCGCGACTATGTCCGGTTGGAAAAGGGTCGCTTCATCCCGGAGGACCGCGGCCAACTCGTGACGGCGTTTCTGGTCGGTTTCTTTGAACGTTACGTCGAATACAGTTTTACCGCGGATCTTGAGGATCAGCTCGATGAGGTTTCGGCTGGACGGGTCAATTGGACCGACGTCTTGCACAAATTCTGGTCCTCGTTCAAGCCAGCGATCGACGGGATGGGTGAATTGCGGGTGCGCGACGTGCTCGACGCATTGAACGATATTCTCGCGCAGCACGTATTTCCCAGCTCTGATGCCGGAACCGATCCGCGTACGTGCACCAGTTGCGACGACGGTCGCTTGAGCCTCAAGGTTGGTCGCTTCGGAGCATTTGTGGGATGTTCGAACTACCCGGATTGCCGCTTTACCCGACGCCTTACGACTTCGGATAGCGGCGGTGATGCCGATATTGCTGCGGACGGTCCGGTCGAACTCGGCACCGACCCGAAAAACGATCTGCCCGTAACCCTTCGCAAGGGTCCTTATGGCCACTACGTTCAGCTCGGGGAGGCTGAAGAGGATAAGAAACCAAAACGCATCGCCCTCCCCAAAGGCATCCCGGCAAGTGAACTATCGCTGGATATCGCGCTCAGTCTCTTGTCGCTGCCACGCGAGGTCGGTCTGCACCCTGAAGACGGAAAGAAGATCATTGCCGGCATCGGCCGCTATGGTCCCTTCCTCCGCCACGACGGCGTCTACACTTCCATCCCAGCCGATGATGACGTTATCACTATTGGTCTCAACCGGGCCGTCGCCCTGCTCGCCGAACCGAAGCGAGGCGGACGACAACAAAGCCAAACCCTCAAGTCGCTTGGCGAGCACCCCGACGGCGGCGAAATCTCGATAAAGAAAGGCCGCTTCGGTCCCTATGTTACCTATAAAGGCATCAACGCCACGCTGCCAAAAAGCACCGAACCCGATGAAATAACGATCGACCAAGCCGTCGAGCTGCTGAAGGCAAAGGCGGCGAAGGGAAAAACCACTAAACGAGCACCACGCAAGCGAAAAGCCACTGCCCAAACCACCAAGAAACGCGCCTCATCGAAAGCGGCCGCTGAGTAACACCTCGTCCTTGACTAAACCACGACGCCAAGCTCAACTTCCGACCAAGGACGAGATTCTCCGCTACATCGAAGAGAGCGGCGGGCGCGTAAACAAACGCGACATCGCCCGCGCATTCCGTCTCAAGGGTTCGGCGCGCGAGACACTACGCGCGATTCTGCGCGACCTGTCCGAGGAGGGATCGATCGAACGTGGTCACCGCCGCCGCTTCGTCGCGGGCGGCAAACTTCCTTCGGTCGGCGTGATCGAAATCAGCGAAGTAGACGTCGATGGCGAGGTCTTCGCCCGCCCGACCAAATGGCCCAGCGACTCCGAGCCCCCGCGAATCAAACTAGCTCCGGGTCGCAAAACGCTAAGCGCGCCGGGTGTTGGTGATCGCATCCTGGCTCGACTAACGATGGTTGGACCCGAACTCTACCAGGCCGAACCAATACGGCATCTCGGTGCCGACGCACACGAGGTCATCGGGATCTACGAAATCGTCGGCCGCCAGGCGCGGTTGGTTCCGACCGACCGCAAGCTCAGGAAAGAGTTTATTATCGAGGGCGGCAGCGATCTAGGCGTTAAGCCCGGCGAATTGATCGCCGCCGAAATCATTCCCGGACAACATCTTGGCCTAGGTCGCGCGCGTATCAAGCAGCGTATCGGCCACATCGATGATCCCCGAGCGTTCAGCCTTATCAGCATCCACACCCAGGGTATCCCGACGGAATTCTCGACAGAGGTGCTAGCCGAAGCCAAAGCCGCGGCCGCACTGGAGGTCAAACTATCTCAGCGCGTTGATCTTCGCTCGATTCCGTTGATCACCATCGATCCTACTGATGCGCGTGATTTTGACGATGCGGTCTGGGCCGAAACCGACGAGGATCCCAAGAACAAGGGGGGTTGGCATATCGTCGTCGCGATCGCCGACGTCGCGCACTATGTACGCCCAGACGGCGCCCTCGACCGTGCCGCGCGCGAGCGCGGCAATTCGGTCTATTTCCCGGATCGGATGGTCCCGATGCTACCCGAGACATTGGCGACAAACCTCTGCACATTGAGCCCGCATGACGAGCGGCCATGCTTAGCGGTCCACATTTGGATCTCCCATAAGGGCCAGAAACTGCGCCATCGCTTTGAGCGCGGCGTGATGCGATCTGCCGCCCGATTGACCTACCAACAGGCGCAGGCGGCGATCGACGGCGAGACCGATTCCGTCACGAAGCCGATACTTGAGTCGATACTTCTCCCCTTGTTCCAAGCCTATGCAGCGCTGCAAACCGAGCGCGACAATCGCCAACCACTCGCGCTCGACCTCCCTGAACGCAGCATCACCCTCGATGAGAATGGAAAGGTCGCATCGATTTCGACCCAGCCGCGTTTGGACAGTCATCGCCTGGTCGAAGAGTTCATGATCGCCGCCAACGTAGCTGCAGCCGAAGCACTCGAAACCGCCGATGCCCCGTGCATGTACCGAGTGCACGACCTGCCCAATCCAGAAAAGCTCGAAGCATTGCGAGATTTGCTGAGCCAGTTGAATTTGAAGCTATCGCGGGCGCAGATAATTCGTCCGCAGCAATTCAACGCAATCCTCGCCAAGGTCGCCGCCACACCCGACGAAAAACTGGTCAATGAAGTTATCCTGCGTTCCCAAGCCAGAGCGGTCTACAGTCCCAACAACCTTGGCCACTACGGCCTTAATCTCAGACGCTACGCACACTTCACATCGCCGATCCGGCGCTACGCCGATCTCCTGGTCCATCGAAGTTTGGTTTCGGCGTTAAAACTCGGCGACGACGGTCTCGGGGTGGAACGCGACGAGTTCGTATCGATTGCCGAACAAATCACCGCGACGGAGCGGCGCGGGGATGCGGCCGAGCGCGATGCGACGGATCGCTATGTCGCCGCCTACCTCGCCGACCGCGCCGGTGATGATTTTTCCGGCCATATCACCGGCGTGTCGCGATTCGGATTGTTCGTCGGCCTCGACCCGAATGGGGTCGATGGATTGGTGCCGATGCGTCGTCTCGACGACCACTACGTCCACGACGAAGACCACCATGCGTTGATCGGCCGCAACTCCGGCCACGTCTATCGATTGGGTGACAGCATCCGCGTGCGGCTCGACGAGGTAAACGTCGTCACGGGATCGCTATCGCTGACAGTTGTCTCCCATGAGACCGACGGCTCCGGGACCATCAAGTTGCGCCCGGAAAAAGCCAAACGCGGAAACAAAGGTCGGAAATATCATCGCCGCCGCTGAGCCTGCCACCCCGGCCCGACAGGAGCGCTGGACAAGCTCTGACCTCGCGGGCACGTTAGCAATATGACCTCGCAGCCTGAAAGTTCCGCCCCGAATAAGCATGTTCGACCAAAGGATGCGGCGACCCTCGTGTTGCTCCGGAAATCGAGTAGTGGTGCCGAAATTCTGATGGGTCGTCGACGGCAAAACCACGTCTTCATGCCGAACGTGTTCGTGTTCCCTGGCGGCCGGGTCGAGAGTGCCGACGCCAAGGTGCTCGCAGCATCCGAGCTGCGTGATGATATCCGTGACCGACTCATGATTAGCTGCTCAGAGCGTCGTGCCCGCACGCTGGCGTTAAGCGCGATACGAGAGACCGCCGAGGAAACCGGTGTACTGGTCGGGGTTCGCTCCACGCTGAAGCAAAAGAAAAGCGTCCCCGCTGCCTGGCGAGCGTTCTCTGACGCTGGCCTGGCACCCGCGCTCGATACCCTTGATTACGTCGCGCGTGCGATCACGCCACCGGGCAACCCCCGCCGTTTCCACGCCAGGTTTTTTGTAACCGACGCTTCGGTTGCCCAGGGCGCCCAGGACGCTCTTACCGGCGATGGCGAATTGGACGAGCTGTCGTGGGTACCGATCGACAGTGTGAAGGATCTTCCAAGCGCTTGGATCACCCGCTTCGTCACCAATGAAGTCAAACAGCGGCTCGATGGTATCGACGGCAAGAGCGCGCTGGATCGTCGGATCCCGGTAATAAAGTTCCGCAAGATCGTCGAGTATGACTGACCGCTTACGCGGGTCCTCGCCGGTTGGCGAAGGCGCCGCATATGGTCGCGATCAAATCCTGAGCCTCGCGGCGGTAATCGCGAGCATCAGCATTGTCGGCATGACGTTTGGAATCACATCGCCGCTACTTTCGCTGATCCTCGAGCGGCAGGGCGTGAGTTACACCCTGATCAGTGTCAATTCCGCCATGGCAGCCGCGGGTTCGATCGCATTCGCCCCGCTCCTACCAAGTCTCGTCCGACGCTTCGGAACCGCGAACGTGTTGTTGGCATCCATCGCGATGATCCTCGTTTCGCTCGCGATACTACCTATGTTTCCCAATTTCTGGGCCTGGTTCGCAATCCGCTTTCTCTACGGGATGGGTGGCGGCGCCTTGTTCATCCTGAGTGAGGCTTGGATAAATCAAATCGTGCCGGATGCGCAACGCGGCCGCCTCCTGGGGCTTTACGTCACCGTTATGTCAATCGGGCTTGCCGTCGGTCCCCTTATCTTGATCGTTGTCGGCACCGAGGGTTTGGCGCCATTTCTTGTGGGTATCGTGGTTGTCGCCCTTGGTTCTATTCCGGTAATCCTCGCCCGCGGTTCGGCACCGCCCATTGCGACACGGTCATCGATCTCCTTGCTGCGCTACATTCGTATCGCGCCGTCGGGAACGTTGGCCGGCCTCACCTTGGGATTCATCGAGACCTTGGCATTGTACCTACTGCCGCTATATGCATTGCGGCGCGGCCTTGAGGGTGATCTCGCAGTGTTACCCGTCACTGTTTTCGTGACGGGCGCGATCGTCATTCCACTTTTCTTCGGATGGCTGGCCGATCGTTGGGATCGGCGAACAGTACTCGCGATCGCGGCAACGATCGCCGGACTTTCGGTGTCCGCGTACCTTTTCGTAGCCACCGGATCGATTGGTTTCTGGATTGCCACCTTTATCTGGGGTGGTACCGCGACAGCGATCTATTCGGTCGGCCTAACGCTGCTGGGCCAGAGGTTCAAGGGCGCCGATCTGGTTGCCGCCAGCGCCGTCATCGTAACGATGTATTCGATTGGAACGCTGGTCGGCCCGATCGTTACGGGCGCGGCGATGGACGCCTGGGATGTAAGCGCGCTTCCTATCGTCGCGGCCGCAGTGAGCCTCATCTATGCCGCAATCGTTGTGGCGCGGCGCTTCGCCCAGGGATCAGTCGGCGAGGCGCGTCCAGCTTCTTGACAGCGCATTGAATTCGCGTATCGTCCGCGTCATCCTCGACACGAGTAGATTGGTCGGAAAATGGCTAAATCGGCGACGCTAAAGATCAGAATGGTGAGCACGGCTGATACCGGGTTCTACTATGTAACCAAGAAAAACCCTCGCACGCAGACCGAGAAACTCAGCTTACGTAAGTATGATCCGGTCGTGCGCAAGCATGTCGAGTTCAAAGAAGGCAAGATCAAGTAACAAATGACCGCGACGCATAGAGGCCGGGTTTTGCCCGGCTTTTTTTGTGCCCGCCGCACCCGAACGAAACACGATATGTTTCATGTATGCGCATCGGGATCGATCTCGGCGGCACCAAAATCAAAGCCATCGCCTTCGACGACTGCGACAGCGAATGCTTCCGACGCCGCGTTGCCACACCTCGGGGTTCTTACCAGCGAACGATCGAAGCAATCACTAATCTCGTCGTCGAAGCCGAGGCGCGGGTCGGGGGCGCTTGCACAGTCGGGGTTGGTATTCCGGGCACCGTCTCCCCGGCTACCAGCCTCATTAAGAACGCGAATTCAACCTGGCTCATTGGCCGGCGGTTCGACCACGATCTGGAAACGGCGCTGCAAAGGCCGGTCAAGCTCGCAAACGATGCCAACTGCTTTGCGCTCTCCGAAGCCAGCGACGGCGCCGGGGCTGATGCTACCAGCGTCTTTGGGGTTATTCTTGGCACCGGGGTCGGCGGCGGATTCGTCCTCGATGGGCGATTGCTCGGCGGAGCCAACGCGATCGCCGGCGAATGGGGCCACAATCCAATACCCTAGCGAGAGGACAACGAAAACCCCGGGCCGATGTGTTGGTGCGGCAAGCTGGGGTGCGTAGAGACCTTCCTGGCCGGACCAGCCTTGGAACGCGCGTGGTGCGATTTGGGTGGACCCGTACTCCCGGTCGCCGACAACATCGTTGAGCTCGCACATCAAGACGGCGCGCCGAGACGCTTCTTCAACGCTACGAAAACCGGTTGGCCCGCGCCTTGGCAACGGTGATTAATCTCCTCGATCCCGAAACCATCGTTCTCGGGGGCGGCCTGTCAAAAATCGACCGACTGTACGAGAACGTTCCGAAGCTATGGCGAGAGTTTGTGTTTTCGGACGAAGTGGGCACAACGCTACGCCGAGCAAAGCACGGCGATGCTAGCGGCGTTCGCGGCGCCGCGTGGTTGTGGCCCACGAACTAAGGCACGCTCGTAAGGAGCGCTAACAGTTAGACGGTAGTGGTTCGAAAACCTTGAGTACGCCCTTGAGCGCAAAATCGCCATAATCGAGCGTCACGTCGGTAGAGACGCCGTTTTCGAAGAGGCGAAACGCAACTTCGTATTCAGGCTGACTATCTCCACCCGCTGTATCGATTTTGAAGTAGGCGATCTGCATGCGCCACGATTCGAGCTGCGCAAGCGTGCCGTTGCCCTTGCCTTTGTAGGTGCCTCGCGGGAAGTGCTCAAGGATCACCGCTGTCGTCGCTTGCAATCCCTCGGCACTCGAGCCATCGAACACGGTTGCGCGCACAAATTTTTCACCAAGCGCCGCGCGCTCAAGGAGGAGCAAGGCATGCTGGGTCGGAAAAATCGTCTCGCGCGGCAGCACTAACTTTCTCTCCGAGGGCTTTTTGAAATCAGCTTCACTCTCCCCTGCATTGGTGGCGCCATTCGCGCGGCCAAGAATTTCCTCGACCGTTTTGTCGTTTACGACGTGGCGCGAGCTAAAGCGAAACGCCGACCCGTCACTGGCTTCCCACGTCGATACCGTGAGATCAGCAATGTAGTCATTGCCGGTTTGGCGCAGCTCGTTGCGGATACGCTGATTGAGTGTGTAGCCATCACAGCTATCGGCCAACTCCATGACCAATCGGCCACGTGCGCCGATAACACCGCTCCCAGAGGCAGCGCGGTCGAGTGCAAGATCATAGATTGCCCGGTGCGCCAGAAGGGCCGGTGCCTGGGCTGATACGCTCGCTGATACCACAACCAAAAGCAGAGTGAAAAATGTGTAACGCACGTGTTCAGTTCCTCGTTGGCGCAGCGTCCGCATAGTCTACACCATGGGTCCTTCGGCCGAGGCATTAACCAGACCGTCGGACAAACCTGCCCATGGGCAGGACTTGCTCCCAAAATATGGCTGTTAAACCATTGAAAAGACACTATTTCCCGGTGGCATTTTGGTTGCGTTACCAATCGTGCGTTATGCCATAACTCAAGCAAGCGAACAGATAAAAACCCATGGTCCAAGCCATCATTCCCGTCAGTCAGATCGAACCACTCTTCGATGTCCGCCTGGAGCTCGCACTCGGTGCGCACCAATTGTCCAACCAGATCGAGCACCCTGGGTACGATGACGACAACACGGATATACTGCTAGAGCAGGCATTGTCACTTTTAGCAGCCGCCGAGCGACGCCTGGGTGCCCAGCGCGAGCATATCGCGCAGCTGCAGCAACTCGCTCTGATAGATCCGTTGACTGGGCTTCCCAATCGCCGGGCGTTCGACGAATTCTTCTACGCCGTACTGGCCGCGACCAGGCGCTACGATGAGACTGGCGTGCTCGCTTTCATCGACATCGATAACTTTAGGACGGCAAACGATTCGTTGGGCCACGAAGCCGGTGACGCGGTTCTGATGCGTGTTGCAGAAATTCTCTCGCGCCAAGTACGCGCCAACGACATGGTCGCCCGATATGGCGGCGATGAATTCGGTGCCCTGCTGGTGCGAACACCAAGCGAAGAAGAAAAACGCCGGGCAACCGAATTGCAAAATATCATCAACACGTCACATTCGACATTTGAGTCGACGTACATTCACGTTCATGCGAGCTTCGGCGTGGTCGCCTATGGCGCCAGCGATGCACCGGAATTGGTGATCCAGCACGCCGATGCTGAGATGTTCGCAAACAGGCAGGCCAACAAGAACCGAAACGATCGTTCGCGCGCTGTGGTCCAACTGGCCACGCCCTAGCGCAAAATTTGAGAGTTTCCCCGCTGCATAACTCGCCACGCGGTGGCGGATTATGCTACGAACTCGTTCGGACCAAACGCCCGGGGGATCGACATGGCCGGTCAAATCCAATCACGTCTCGAAGAACTTGGAATTTCCCTTCCCGAAGGGCCCGCGCCGGTTGCCAATTATGTGCCTTACGTCGTGCACGGCTCTCTGGTTTTCGTATCCGGACAAATCCCCTTCGTCGATGGTGAACTGAGTTACATCGGCACCGTCGGTGATGATGTCACCCTCGAAGAGGGTCAAAGCGCGGCACGCGTTTGCGCTCTAAATGTTCTGGCCCAGGTAAAAGCCGCTTGTGATGGCGACCTCGATCGCGTCACGAGGTGCGTGCGCTTAGGTGGTTATGTCAACGGTTCCGCCGACTTCAAGCAACACCCGCAGGTTATGAACGGTGCCTCAGATCTGATGGTCGAGATCTTTGGTGACAAAGGCCGCCATGCCAGATTCGCTGTCGGCGCCGGCAACCTGCCTGCTGGTGTCGCGGTCGAAGTCGAAGGCGTGTTCGAGATCGCGTAGTTCCACGTGGCCGGACAAATTAATACCCGTTTGCAGGAGCTAGGGCTCGCCTTGCCGACTCCCTTTATCTCGCAGGCCAACTACATCCCCTATGTACAGACCGGCGATCTCTTATTTGTCGCCGGCCAAGGCCCAATGCGTGATGGCGGGCCCGGGTCAATCGGCAAAGTCGGTGGCGCGATCAGTGAGGACGACGCCTACGAAGCTGCGCGATTGACCGGGCTAAATCTGATCGCCCAGGCCAATCATGCGTGCGACGGCGACCTCGACCGGGTAGTGCGTTGCATTCGCCTGTTCGGACTTATCAACGCCGTGCCCGGTTTTACTAACTTGCTGCAAGTGATGAATGGGGCGTCGGATCTCATGGTAGAGGTGTTTGGTGATCGGGGGCGCCATGCGCGCTCGACGATCGGCGCTGTCGCACTGCCCCACGATATGACAATCGAAATCGACGCTATTTTTTCAATTGCGTAGACGTGCCGCGAGGCAAAGCCATGGCCGATTGGCTGACGGAAGCCCCGTTTGCCCACCGTGGCTTGCATGATGCTACGGCCCCCGAGAATTCGTTCGCCGCTTTTGTTGCCGCGCAGCAGGCGGGATTTGGCATCGAACTCGACGTCAGGCTTACCCACGATGGCATACCGGTCATATTTCACGACAATGCGTTCCGACGGATGACCGGACATCGCGGTACGGTCTCTTCAATGACACTCGGGGACTTGATCGGAATGCGCCTCAAGAACAGCGATCAGGCTATCCCAACCCTCCAGGGCGTGCTGCACGCGGCGAACGGCAAGAGCGCACTCTTGCTCGACCTTAAATCCGAGTCGGCGTCTGCCGGCCAGCTTGAAAGCACAGTGGGCGACGAAGTGAAACGCTACAACGGTCCGGTTGCCCTCATGTCCATGAGTGTCGATTCGGTGCGTCAGGTGCTCTCGAAGCAACCAAACGTGGTGTGTGGTTGGGTGATTGAGCGCTCGGTGGTCCAGGCTAGCGGAGACTCGGCCGACCTGATCGAGATGCTAATTCGAGAGGGGTTAGATTTTGTTGCCTGCGATCGCCGCACGTTGCCACATCGCTGGGCCAGCAACGCCCGCGAAGCCGGATTGCCTGTGTTGGCATGGACGGTAACATCCGCGCGGGCACACATGCGCTTGCAAGATCTCGTCGATAACATCATCTTCGAGAAGTTTCTGCCGCGAGAAAGGCCGACAACGTAGTAGCCATGGGTGACGTTGAGAAACAGCCGATGACCGTCAAAGCGGTTGGGAGTATCGGCGCCATAGACCGTGCTCAATGGAACGCGTGCGCCGGCACGGTAAACCCTTTTGTCTCACATGAGTTCCTGTCCGCACTGGAGGAAAGCAAGTCGGCAACCGCCGACTCCGGTTGGGGGCCTTATCACATCGTCGTAGAGGACAGTGGCGGCCAAGTGCTGGGCGCGGCGCCCATGTATTTGAAGGGCCATTCCTATGGCGAATTCGTTTTCGATCACGCGTGGGCCCACGCGTTCGAGCAAGCTGGGGGGAGCTATTATCCAAAACTCTTGATCGGCGTGCCGTTCACACCGGTAACCGGACCGCGCTTACTCGTGCCCGCAGGCCCCCAACAGGCCGAAACCCAGCAAACACTGGTTGCAGCCGCAATCGAAGTCGCAAAGCAACTTGAAGTCTCATCGCTTCACATCAACTTCCCAACCACCGAAGAATGGGAACGGCTCGGTAAATTTGGTCTCTTGCTCCGCGCTGGTGAGCAATTTCATTGGGTCAATAACAACTACCTAACGTTTGATGATTTTCTTGGTGAACTAGCGTCGCGCAAACGCAAAGCGGTCAAGAAGGAACGTAAGGAAGCTATCACCAACGATATCAAGATCGAGATGCTGACTGGCTCAGATCTAAAGGAAGAACATTGGGACGCATTTTACGAGTTCTACCTCGATACTAGTGCTCGAAAATGGGGCAGTGCGTATCTCAATCGTGAGTTCTTCAGCCTCGCGAGCGAAACAATCGCAGATCGAATCGCCCTGATCATGGCAAAACGCGACGACCACTACGTGGCCGGCGCGTTAAATTTCATAGGGAGCGATACGCTCTATGGGCGCTATTGGGGCACCCGCGAGCATCATCCCTTTCTACATTTCGAGATTTGCTACTACCAAGCGATCGAATTCGCGATCAACCGGGGGCTCAAACGCGTTGAGGCAGGCGCCCAGGGACCACACAAGCTCACACGCGGCTACCTGCCGGTCCACACCTACAGTGCGCATTGGGTGCGCAATGAGTCGTTTCGCGATGCGATAGCCAATTATCTCAAGCATGAGCGGCAAGAGGTCGACGCTGAAATCGGCTACCTCGAGGGGCATTCGCCGTTTCGCAAAGAACAACAGTAATTTGCCGAGAGATTTCGGAGCGGCCACTATGCACGCGCACTATTGGGTTGAACGGAGGACAAGAAATAGCCAGCGATCCTGATTGTATTTTTTGCAAGATCGCGTCGGGGGTGGCGCCAAGTTTCAAGGTTTATGAAGATGATCAAGCGCTCGCTTTCATGGACATCAACCCATTCAACGAAGGCCACGCCTTGGCCATCCCAAAAGCGCACTTCATCAACCTCCTCGATGTCAGCGAAGACGCGATGAGTGCTACGATTAATGCGGCGCAACGCGCCGCGCGAGCAATTGAGAAGACGATATCGCCCGATGGCATAAACTTAATTCAGGCAAACGGGCCCGGCGCCGCGCAATCCGTGATGCACTTCCATATTCACATCTTGCCGCGGAAATTCGGTGACGAGGCCCCGATCAATTGGGGACTGAGGCCAGGCAATCAGGCGGTCATTGCGGATCTAGCCGAAAAGCTGATGGGCGCCAACGAGTGAGGCGCGCGCCGCACACTTAGGCGGCGGATGATGATGCCCGGCTAGAGGGTCGCTAATCGGCCAAGACGGGAATTTTGTCGCTCGCGCTACCCGAATCATCGCCCCCGCGTTTGGTGCTCTTCTTCGGCTTACGCACTTTTGGCTTGGCTGGCCTGAACTCGAAAGCCAAATCTTCTTCGCCGAGGCTTACGATAACCGTTCCGCCTTTTGCGAGTTCGCCAAACAGCAACTCCTCGGCAAGGTTCTTTTTGACCTTTTCCTGGATGAACCGCGCGAGCGGCCGCGCGCCATAGATATCGTCATATCCTTTTTCGGCAATCCACTTTCGCGCGTCGTCGGTGAGTTCGATCGCGACATTGCGATCGGCAAGCTGCGCTTCCAGTTCCAGTACGAACTTATCGACCACAAGAGCGATGACTTCGGGCTTGAGGCCCGAAAATGCGATTGTCGCATCAAGACGATTACGAAATTCCGGCGTAAACATCTTTTTGATGGCTTCCTCGTCCTCGCCTTCCTTGAGGCCGCGCCCAAAGCCAATCGCAAATTTACTCATCTCGGAAGCGCCGGCGTTGGTCGTCATCACCAAAACAACATTGCGGAAGTCGATCGTTTTGCCGTTATGGTCGGTGAGCTTCCCGTGATCCATGATCTGCAACAGGATGTTGAATAGATCCGGGTGGGCCTTCTCGATCTCATCCAATAACAGCACGGCATGGGGATGCTGATCGATACTATCAGTTAGCAAGCCGCCCTGATCGAAACCGACATAGCCCGGCGGCGCGCCAATCAATCGCGACACCGTGTGACGCTCCATATATTCCGACATATCGAAGCGGATAAGTTCGACGCCCATTATGCGCGCGAGTTGCCGCGCGACTTCGGTTTTACCCACACCTGTCGGCCCCGAGAATAGATAGCAACCGATTGGTTTTTCCGGTTCGCGTAGTCCGGCGCGGGCCAGCTTGATAGCACTCGAAATCGCCTCAATCGCGCGCTCCTGGCCAAACACCACCGATTTTAGCTCGTTCTCAAGTTCACGTAGCGCGTTGGTATCGTCCTTCGAGACTGATTTCGGCGGAATACGGGCAATCTTGGCGACGATATCCTCTATCTCTTTGACCCCGATCGTCTTGCGACGCCTATTTTCGGGTACGAGCATCTGCGCTGCACCGACTTCATCGATAACATCGATAGCCTTGTCCGGTAGTTTTCGGTCGTTGATGTATCGAGCCGACAGATCCACCGCCGCTTTGATGGCATCGTTGGTGTATCGGATGTGGTGAAACTCTTCGTAATAAGGTTTGAGGCCATGCATGATTTTGATCGTGTCTTCGAGCGAGGGCTCGTTGATGTCGATTTTCTGGAAGCGCCGCAGCAGGGCCCTATCTTTCTCGAAATAGCTGCGAAACTCTTTGTAGGTCGTCGACCCAATGCAACGGATGTTGCCGCTCGCGAGTGCCGGTTTCAAAAGGTTAGACGCATCCATCGCACCGCCGCTCGTCGCGCCAGCGCCGATCACAGTATGAATTTCATCGATAAAGAGGATCGCACCTTCGTAGTCCTCGAGTTCGGTGAGGACGGCTTTGACGCGCTCTTCGAAATCACCGCGATAGCGCGTCCCGGCCAGCAACGATCCCATATCAAGAGAGAAAATAGTTGAGGTCTTGAGTACTTCCGGCACCTCGCCCTGAACGATTCGGCGTGCCAGCCCTTCCGCAATGGCGGTCTTGCCAACGCCGGGATCACCAACCAATAACGGGTTGTTCTTGTTGCGGCGACATAGAATTTGAATCGTCCGTTCAACCTCGTCGCCACGCCCGATGAGCGGATCTATTTTTCCGGCAATCGACTTCTCGTTGAGATTGACGCAATAAGCTGAAAGGGCTTCAGCGCCCTTTTTGGCCGGTTCGGCCTCGGTCTCTTCAGCACCACGGACTGGACCGCTATCGGACATGTCCGAACGTTTCGCAATACCGTGCGAGATGTAGCTGACCGCATCCAAGCGCGTCATATCCTGCTGCTGCAGGTAGAACACCGCGTGCGATTCACGCTCGGAAAAAATCGCCACTAGAACATTGGCCCCGGTGACGCTTTCTCGACCGGAAGTTTGCACGTGGATCAGCGCGCGCTGGATAACGCGCTGGAATCCCGCCGTCGGTTTGGCATCCTCTTCGCTATCGACCACCAGATTTCTGAGATCTTCGTCGAGATAGCGGTGTAATTCCTCGCGCAGGCGATCGAGATCAACGTTGCATGCCTGCATGACCGCAACGGCATCTTCGTCCTCGGTCAATGCGAGTAACAAATGCTCGAGTGTCGCGTACTCGTGCTGACGCTCGTTTGCGAAAGCCAGCGCACGGTGCAGGCTTCGCTCGAGATTGCGTGAGAATGATGGCAAGGTTCTTCCTTTTGGCTACTCGCTACTCTTTTTCCATCGTGCACTGTAACGGATGGTTGTTCTGGCGCGCGAAGTCAATGACCTGCGTCACTTTTGACTCCGCAACCTCGTAGGTATAAACGCCGCAGATCCCAACCCCTTTCTGGTGCACGTGCAGCATAATTCGCGTTGCTTCCTCGCGGTTTTTTCTAAAAAACTGCTCCAGAATTTGGACGACGAATTCCATGGGCGTGTAGTCGTCATTAAGAAGCAGAACCTTATACAGGGACGGTTTTTTAGTTTTTGGCTCGGTCTTGGTAACGACGCCGACGCCATCGTCGTCATTACCGGGCTTGCGGGGGTCACTCATGGCTTCTCAAAAGGTACTTCTTCAGGCTTAAACTGTTATTAATATGGGAGGCTCAACGCTAAGGGAAAGCCTTCATCGCGAAGTAATGTTACGTCCCACGCCCGCCGAATTCCAGGGGGTCGCTCCTAACGCCGGCCAACCACGGCTCGCGAGGCTTTTCGGTAATTTCGGCCACGCGGCGCAGAGCGTGGTCAGTTAGGGGCCTGATCATGGTGAAATCGCCGCAATCAGATGTTGATCGAGCGCTGGAAGCATACCATAGCGGGAACCTTGGAACCGCCGAGCGTTTGCTTAAAAAGCTTCTCCGTCGTAACCCCGTGCAGGCCGATTGTCGCCATTTGCTCGGCCTGATTGCTTTCCAGCACGGCTATTTCAAAAATGCAGCGCGGCAAATTGACCAAGCCGTGGCGATCGAACCGGAGAACCCAACATTTTGTTGTAATCTGGGTGCTGCGCTACTCGAAGCGGGTGCGACGCGCGAAGCAATCGCAAATTATGAGAAGGCGATCGCTCTTCGGCCTCGTTATCCCCAGGCGCTGGCCAACCTCGGCCTCGCATATGCACGCATCGATGAGCTTGCGAAAGCCGAGGAGGCCCACCGCGCGGCGATCGAAATCGTCCCCGAAGATGCCGCCGTTCATTTCAATCTAGCGAATTTACTTAGCGATCGATGCCTACTGCGACGTGCTTCGGCACAACCGTAACTACGTAGAAGCACACAGCAACCTCGCAAGTATTTTTCGGGGACCTGGCGACTTTACGCGCGCCCTCCAGCATCTCGATGAAGCCGAGCGTCAAAATTCCGGAAATTTCGTGCTGCAATATAATCTTGCAAGCACTCTTCAGCAGGCCGGGCGCCTCGCACTGGCTCGAGATCGATATCTCATAGCCAGAGATATCGCACCCGATAGCATCGACGTTCGCATCAACCTTGCGGCCGTTCTGGTAGACCTCGCCCGACCTGGCGAGGCGATTGAGCTGTTGCGGGAATGCTGTGAGGCCCGCCCAGATGATGCGTCGCTCCGTGCGAGCCTCGCCAGCCTGCTCGAACAGGTCAATCAGTTGCCGGAGGCCCGAGAGCATCTTCGAATGGGTTTAGAGCAGGCACCAAGCGACGGGACACTCAGACTACTTGACGCACGATTTAGGCGCAGAGGCGGCGACATCGCGGCATCTCGGGACATGCTCCTCACATTGTTGACTGAGTCTCTACCGCCCGAGATCGAGGCCAAGGTCGCCATCGAACTCGGCGTAATTTGGGATCGTCTCGGAGCGTGGGACGAAGCTCTCAAAGCGTTCCAGCGCGGCAACCAACTGACGCTGAGTCTTGAAAGCACGGCGCGCTACGATCTCGAGGCATATCGAAAAACACTTAGTGCAAACGGGCTGTGGTTCGAAAACGAGCGAATAGCGCGCGCAGCTTCACCAAGTTTCGGTACACATAACGACCCTATCTTTTTCGTTGGATTTCTACGATCCGGTACCACACTCGTCGAGCAGATTCTGGTCTCGCATCCCGATGTCGACACCTCAGCAGAGGCGATTCTCCTGGCCAGCACGATGGAGCAGTTGCGCTCCATCACAGGTTCAAATCGGCCCTATCCAGACAATCTGAAAAACATCACCAACAAGCAGATCGATGCGCTTAGAGACCACTACTGGGCGCAATCTGATGATCTCGGCCGGCTTCCTGGCCGGCGCTGGGTCGACAAACTACCGCTCAATATCGTTCACCTCGGTTTCGTGAAATGGATTTTCCCCAATGCGAAAAACCTCGTGGCTCTACGCGGCCCCAGAGATGTTGTCATCAGTTGCTTCATGCAGTCGTTTCGACCCAACGCCGCGATGGCCCATTTCTCCTCGATCGAGTCTGCGACAGCCCTCTACGTCGCCGTAATGGATCTTTGGTTGTATTTTTGTGACGTCCTCGGCGCTGACTGGATGGAATATCGATACGAGGATTTGATCGCCCAGCCCGAAGCGGTGGTCCGAAAAATTCTCGCACATCTTGAATTGGACTGGACCGATCAGGTCTTGGATCACACGCAGCAAGCACGCCACAACCGCATCGCGACGCCAAGCTATGTCGACGTAATGCAGCCAATCAACGCTCGTGCAATCGGACGATGGCGTAATTACCGTGAG
>Ga0302135_10000381_pt1 | contig 27222 bp, 28 predicted proteins | sample CBN3_surface_MG_FD_203119 | JGI IMG/M metagenome (GOLD analysis project Ga0302135, IMG submission 203119) | Marine microbial communities from Western Arctic Ocean, Canada - CBN3_32.1 | ecosystem: Environmental > Aquatic > Marine > Oceanic | place: Canada: Western Arctic Ocean | collected...
TCAGGCCGCCAAGGCCAGCAAGGCCGTTAAAGCCAGCAAGGCCGTTAAGGCCAGCAAGGCCGTTAAAGCCAGCAAGGCCGTTAAGGCCAGCAAGGCCGTTAAGGCCAGCAAGGCCGTTAAGGCCAGCAAGGCCGTTAAGGCCAGCAAGGCCGTTAAGGCCACCAAGGCAAAGCCGTAGGGACCTCGAAGACCGTCAAGAGGACGGCCGCTGCTGGTTTAGTGGCTACCCGGCGAGCAGCCGCTCACGCTTCGTAGCTCCTCCTCGACCCTCGGCAGCGATCCGAGCCAACGACCAGTCGAGCCGGGTCTTTTATTGTACGCTTCGACGTTCATGTTGTCTTCGGTGGCGGTGGCCGCGCGGTCAATCGTCGCGTATCTGCTGGTCCTCGTCTACATTGCCATCGCCGGACCGATCGGCCTGGTCTTCGCCGTCGTCTTCCACTGGAAGAGCGGCCTCTACGCGCTTGGACGCGGTGGTGTCTGGTGGGCCCTGACGCTGGCCGGTATCAGCTATCGGGTTACCGGGCGGGAGCGCGTGCCTGCCGGACAGGCCACGGTGTTCTGCTCCAACCACGAGAGCAACGTGGACCCTCCAGTGCTGTTTCATGCGTTGCACCCGCGGTTGCACGTCCTCTACAAGGCGGAGTTGCACAAGTTCCCGATCATGGGGACCGTGTTCGATGTGGGGGGGTTCGTCCCGATCGAGCGAGGCGACCGTACAAAGTCGATGGCCTCCATCGCGCGCGGGGCGGCCTCGCTGCGTGCGGGGAATTCTTTCCTGATCTTCCCGGAGGGCACGCGGAGCCGAACGGGCCAGATGCTGCCGTTCAAGAAAGGCGGCTTCATCATGGCGCTCGAGGCGCAGGTGCCGATCGTCCCGGTTGCAATCGAGGGTGGCCGGGCCGCAATGCGGAAGGGAAGTGCGTTCGTGCGCCCGGTGACCGTTCGCGTGCGCGTTGGTGCCCCGATACCAACCGAAGGCCTGACGCTCGCCGACCGAGACGACCTTATTCGGCGCGTGCGCAGCGAGATTGAGCGACTGCTGGCCGATGAGGTGAGTTGAGGGTAGGGAAGCAGTCCGCAACGTCGCGTGGTGCCAATGCCTCTCCCCGAAGGTGTCCTCCCTACAGCGGAAAGCACAGGGTCGTGGTCGACAGTGCCCGCGCTCGTGGGACGATCGGGTTCGCTAGCGGCTCCGTCGAGTCTCAGGCTGCCATAGAAGTCTCCGTCGATCAGCGGAACCGAGGACGATGGCTGCTGTTTTCAACCGACGTTCCATGCGCGAATACTCCTTGGGCCGAATCGATAACAATTCGCTCCGGAACCGAAGAAGTTCAGGTATTAGTGGACTAGTCTCACTTGACAGGGCGACTAATAGCGCGGAAATCCAGTGTTTCTAGCTGGCTGACAACTTGGACGGAAGAGTCGTACCGATCTTCGTTGCCTACCAGAAGTCCAAAGAAACACAGGACTTGATGCTAACGCCCGACGTGAAACACCAGCGACCAGGGGACGATCCCCACGCCGTCGAAACCGACAACTCCCTCAAGTAATTCAACCCGTACAGTCTGGAACGATGCGAGCGGATCGGCGAAACGGAGCTCTACGGCGCGCGTGGCCTGGTCGTAGCGCTTCTCCCAGCCAGGTGTATCACGTTCGCACGGCTCCGTGCGCACAGGTGTGTCGCCGCCGCACGGGGCGGATTGTGGAGCACCGGATTCCGCGATGGCGTATGCCACCGTCAGCCGGCCTTCGAGTGTTTCCGGTTTGATATTCCTCGAGAACTGGATGCGAACTACGGCGTCAGGCGCCACCTCCACCTCCCCCTGCGTGGGCGAACTGAATACGACCTCGACGAGAGGAGAGGGTGCGGGTGGCGGCGGCTCATCGTCTGCCTTGCGAGCCGAGGGCGCTGTGGCAGCGGTCAACCTGGCGGCATCAATCAGTACCAAACCGTTGGCGCGCCGCACGGTTCCGATGATGTTCAGCCACTGCGAGGTGTCGACCCTGGCGCCTACGTCCAGGTCGAACCCCTTGCCTCGTGGGCGCTGCCCGACCACCCAGAGCGCCGCATCGCCCCGCCTGAGCACGAAATCGTATCGGCTCTCTCGAGGCGAGCCCGGCAGGTCGCCGTAGAGGTTGCGTCCCCTGAATTGGCCGGCGATCGTAACCGTTTGGCCGTCGAATCGCCAGGGCTCGAGAGCAATGCCGCGCGTCGATTGCACGGCGCTCAGATCGACGGGCGCGACCCGCAATACCTTGAGCACAAGTTCCTCACCTCGTCGCGGCCAGCGGTCCGGGTCTGGCTGGTCGTAGCCGATCAGCCTCGGGTCGTTCGGTTCGAGCCTGCCGACGTCCAGCAGCACACCCCTCACTTCAGCCTGACCGGGTGTCGTGGCTCCGCCAAGAATCACACGGAGTTCGTGTTCGTCCGTGCGGACCACCGAGCGCGCTTCAGTGACCACCAGTTCGCCGCGAACTATCACTTGTTCGAGGTGGAAGAATCCAGGAAAGAGGCGCAGACTTTCGATGGTCGTTGCGCGGCGCGCTCCCTGTGCAGATAGTGTCGTGGTCAGCGTGACGACGACGGCCACTTGCAGAAGCCATCTGATACGTGCGCCATGATCTTGGCAGCCTCTCACGGGCCTCATTATGGCTTCTCCTCACTATTTCGCTACAATCGCGGACACTTTGTGAACGGTATGCACAAACGCAAGAGCGGACACGAACAGGTTTCTGAACTCACCACGAACCGACTGTCCGTGTACCTCAGGTGCCTCAATACTCTTGATGGGCTCGGGGTCACGACCGTCTCGTCGCGGGCGCTGGCGGAGCGATTTCATCTGAACGCTGCGCAGATCAGAAAGGACCTGGCCTACTTCGGCGAGTTCGGCGTCCGTGGCGTCGGCTATTACGTCGTGGATCTTCGCCGCCATGTGCGCCAGATTCTTGGCCTCGATCGACAGCTCAGGGTGGCGATCATCGGTGCGGGAAATCTGGGGTCAGCCCTTGCCGACTACCCTGGGTTTCGGGTCGAGGGATTCGAGATCGCCGCTTTGTTCGACTCGGCACCGGACAAGATCGGACAACGCTCTCGTGGGGGTGTGCCGATCCTGGACATTCGCGAATTGAAGAAGGTGGCGCGGGTGGAGCGAGTCAGCATCGCCGTAATTGCCGTTCCAGCCCATGCCGCACAGGCTGTCGTGGACCTCGTGGTCAACGCTCGAATCAAGGCCTTGCTGAATTTTACCCCCGGGACGCTCAAGGTACCTGCGGACGTTAAGATCAGAAACGTGGACTTCACCGTGTCACTCGAGAGCCTGTCATTCTTCCTGGGGCAGAATCATGGCTAAGGGCACGTTCGGTGGACGGCGCTTGTCGCACGTCGATGTAGAGGGGCGCGCAACGATGGTTGATGTCGGGACCAAGGCGATCACCGAGAGGGAGGCCGTCGCGCGGGGTGAGATACGCATGAGTGCCGAGGCGAGACGACTCGTGCGGAGCGGGCGCGTGAAGAAGGGAGACCCGCTGCAGGCGGCGCGCCTGGCGGGCATCATGGCGGCCAAGAAAACAGCGGAGCTGATCCCGCTCTGCCATCCGCTACCGATGACCCACGCCAGCGTCGAGGTCTTACCGAGCCGGACAGGCTACCGGATCGAGGCACGTGTGCGCACGGTGGCTCAGACTGGCGTGGAGATGGAGGCACTCACGGCCGTAGCCGTTGCGGCGCTGACGATCTACGACATGGTGAAGGCCGTGGACAAAGCCATGGTGATTGGCCCTATCTACCTCTTCGAGAAGCGTGGTGGCCGGAGCGGCGTCTACCGGCGCTGAGCGGTACGTATCCCTAGCAGCCCGTTCCGGGTGGTGCGTCCGCCTGGTCATTGCGCGGCGGCGGCTCGATGTGAATCACCATGTCGATGATCTGCGGATACCGTGCCATCAGGCGGTCCTTCACCACGTTCGATGTCGCGTGCGCCGCACTGAGCGACGTGTCGCCGTCCAGCCAGATCTGCAGGTCGAGAAATACGTGGTCGGTCGACCCACGGGTCCGGATCTGGTGGCATTCGATGACGTCAGGCACCGCGATTGTCTCCTGTTTCAGGTTGGCTTCGACCAGGACGGTCTCGTCGGACAGAATCCTCGACGCGCTTTGTGCAATCTCCGAGCACGCGTGACGGATGAACTCCGCCACCAGCAGCGCGGCTAGCGGGTCGAGTAGCGGATAACCTGCACCAACGCCGACGAGCGCGGCCAATACAGTCACCGATGTCAGCACGTCGCTACGTGTGTGCTTGGCGTCGGCGAGGAGCACCTCGCTGTTGAGGCGCCGACCCTCTCGGGTCTCGTAGGCAACGACTGCCAGGTTGACGATGAGCGTGGCCACCATCACGCCGATGCCCGCCGGGAAGACGGTAGGTGCCGCGTCTCCGCGCAGGCGGGCCACCGATGCGGTGACCATCTCGACCAGCACGATGATCAGAGAAATAAGGATGCCGAGCGAGGCCATCGTCTCGTACTTCCGATGACCGTACGGGTGATTGTGGTCAGGCGGGCGGCGGGCGACGGAGACACCCACGAGTGCCACGACGTTCGACGCGGAGTCGGTGAGGGAGTGGTAGCCGTCTGAGAGGATCGAGACAGCGCCGGTGAGGTGTCCCAGGACGATCTTGGCCACTGCTACGAGCAGATTGAGGAGCAAGACGCCTCACAGCACTCGGGCAACGTCCGTGTAGCGATCCCGACTCATGGCTCAGGTGATGCCAGACGCCAGGACATGGCGATTGTGTGCCGGCAGGGGGTGCCGCACAGCCTTGATGCGACCGGAGCGTCAGAACACTCGGGAGGTTGGGATCGGCCACCATCGGATCTGAACCTTGCCGATGATGTATTTCTTTGGCACGAAGCCCCAGTGTCGGCTATCCGAGCTGTTGTTTCGATGGTCGCCCATGACGAAGGCATACCCTTCGGGAATCACGGTCGGGCCGTATTGGTCGTGGCTCCGATACTCGGCTAGGACGAAGTTGTCGAGTAGAGGAACGTCGTTCACGAATACCTGCCCGTCGACGATGCGTACCGTATCGCCTTCCTCCGCGATGACACGCTTCACGAATGACTTGTCAGGGTTGAGCGGATAGTAGAGCATCACGATGTCGCCCCTGCGGGGCTCCCCGATGCGGTAGGCGAACTTGTTGACGATCAGGCGGTCCTGATCCGCGAGCGTCGGCGCCATGCTCTGTCCCTCGACGCGGGCCACCTGGAACCCAAAGGTCACGATGAGCGTGGCGTAGACGGCGGCCGAGGCCAGCGTCTTGAACCACGCGACGATTTCGTCGCGCCAGAGTGCCAGGGTTTGCATTCCCGTGACCGATGGCACATCGATCTCGGGCCGCATGTCTGGCGCCGGTGCTGCGGGCGTCACTTCCTCGAGGCCCACCGTCGGAAGGGTCGGCTCCAACGCGCCTGCCGAAGCAGTGGCCGTCACCTTGCCGTGGGCGTCCGGCTCCGGTAGTCCAAGTGGCTCCGACGGCGATCCGAGTGGGGAGGTCATCAGATCCGGCCGAGGAACGCCCTGGGTTGGGTCCGGAGACGGGATCTGCGGTGTCCCGCTCGCCGGTAGCTCGTCGGACGGCGTGGTCATAGCTTCAGGTAATCCCGCAGTCGTTTCGTCTGCGATCTGCTGACCGGGATCTCCGTCGCCTTCAGATCCTTCATTCTTAGGATGTAGTTCCTGCTGAACCAAGGGACTATCTCCTTGATCTTGTTGATGTTGACCACGTGGGACCGGTGGACACGCCAGAACACTTCCGGGTCAAGTCGTGCCTGCAATTCGTCGAGCGTCCGGTCGTTCGACGTGCCGACCACCTGCCCTGTGACTATGGTAATCGACTCATCGGCCAGGGATGCAAAGATGATTTCATCAGCCCTCACCAGCACGAGGCGGCCACCTGTTTTGACGGCGATCTGTTCTCGCCGACCCTGTCGCCCTTCCATGATCCTGACGATCCGCTCCAAATGTTCATTGAGCGGCTCTTCGGTTGACCGGGACCGGAGTCGCTCTCGTACTCGGTCGAGGGCGTTTGCGAGGCGTTCGGTCTCCACCGGCTTGAGCAGATAATCGATGGCGTTGATCTCGAACGCATCCACCGCGTACTGGTCGTACGCAGTGACGAAGACCACCCCCGGCGGGTTCGAAGATGCTACGAGTCGCTTTGCCACTTCGAACCCGGTCAGTCCCGGCATCTGGATGTCGAGGAACGCCAGGTCTGGCTGGTGGCGTTCGATGGCGGCCAGTGCCTCGAATCCGTCAGCAGTCTGCGCTACCACCTCCACGCTGCCCAACTCGGCAAGCTGGTAGCAGAGTTCCTCTCGAGCGAGTTGTTCGTCGTCGGCAACGATGATGCGGAGGGTTATTGCTGTCATGGCGTGAACTGCTCAGCGTGTGTGAGTTCCGGGATCTCAATGCGGGCGCTCGTACCCTTACCCGGCTCGCTTGTCAGGTGTAGTTGGTAGGTCGCACCGTAGATCACGCGGAGCCGCTCGCGCACGTTCGCCAATCCGATGCCGCTCGACATCGGCTGATCCAGTCGCTCGATGGTCATGCCCATGCCGTCGTCGTCGACTTCGATGACGGCTCGGTCGCCTTTCCGGCGGCTCCGGATGGTGACACACCCGGCGCCGATCTTACGGGCCAGTCCGTGCTTGATGGCATTTTCGACCAGCGGCTGCAGGATCATGCTGGGCACGATAACGTCCAGCGTGTTCGGGTCGATTTCCTTTCGGACCGTGAGCTTTGGGCCGAAGCGTACAACCTCGATATCGAGGTACTCGTCGATCGAGGCCATCTCATCGCGTAACGTCACGAAATGCTCGTGCTGGCGGAGCAGCCGGCGCAGCAAGCGGGAGAGCTTCGTGATGAGGAGCCTGGCCGTGTCTGGCTGCGAACGAATCAAGGACGAGATCGACGTCAAGGTGTTGAAGAGGAAGTGAGGATTGATCTGACTCTTCAGTGCTTCGATCTTGGCTGCGAGGAGCAGTTTCTCCTGTTCCTGGAGCCGATGTTCAACGCGGGCGGTATTCCAGATCCTGATGGGCACCGCCACCGCGAGTACGCTACTAAGCAGCACCAGCGCCGTCATGGTAATCGACGGTGACTGAAGGAAGAACAGGTGGGAAGCGCCGAATCGCTCGCCGAGACCCTGCCGGGTCAGTGCGAGTCCTAACGGCACCGCCAGTAACGCGAACTGCCACTTCGTATCCGGCTGTCGTCGCAGGTTCCAGGCATGCTTTCCCAAGTCAACGAAGACAAACGGCGTGAACTTCCAGATGCTCTCCTTCGGGCACACCTCGCGAAGCCCTCCACCGGCGAACCCGCATCCGACCGCAAAGGGCATCGCGATGAACTCACCGAAGAGGAGCGCCGGGGCGCCGACGAGGACGCCGACGAGCGCGCCCGCGTAGGGGCCTGCGATGAGCCCTACAAGAAACGAGCCCTCGAGCGTGAGGTCGGCGGCGTCGTAACCCAGGAGAAGCCGGGCCGCCACTCCCGATGCGAGGGGGATCCCGATCGCCAGGGAAAAGACCAGCCGATCGGGCCAGGCCCGACGCTCGAAGATGAGGATGTGCCGAAACCGGCGATAGCGAGCCACCATGGTGGCCACAACGGCGATGACCGCAAGCTTGACCACCATCGTCGTGAGCAGGTACTGCTCCGCAGAGAGGAACGTTGGCCCTTGGTACACCTGAACTCAATTGTATAGGTGTTATTCTGGCGGTCAGATCCATACTTCGTGCCTTCGCTATCGGTTTCGCCACGACTCTCAAACATATGTTTCACAAGCCGGTGCCGGTGAACTATCCGGAACAGAAGGTGCCGATGTTCCAGAAGTGCCGCGGGAAACAGGTGCTGATGCGTGATGAAGACGGCCTTGAGAAGTGCGTGGCCTGCGGGCTCTGTTCAGTGGCGTGCTAGGCCGATGCGATCTATCTCGAGGCGGCCGAGAACGACGGCACGGTGCTCGCGGGACCGCGTTACGCCAGCGGCTACCAGACCCGATGCATTTTCTGCGGGTACTGCGAAGAGACCTGACCCGTGTCGGCCATCTTCATGGGGAAGGACTACGAACTGGTCGTATACAGCAAGGACAGCCTTGCGTGGGACAAGGCCGACCTCGGCTTCGCAACTGTCGTAAACCCGACAGGTGTCTCCAACGGCATCGACCAGTAAGTTGACTTGCTGCGCTGCGCTCACCTAGCGAGTTTTGCCTTGTCGCCCGACGGGTGAGACGTTATAGTCGGACTTCTGCCGTCCAAGGGGGTCGGATCCCCGTCTGGATGTCCAAGGCGCTGAAGGAGTTACAGGGAGGCTTCATGGCGCTGTTTGGGCGCAACCAGAGCGAGTTCAATTCAGACGTCTCGACGCGCGCGCTGTCGGGAACCGTCGTCGAAAACGCTTCCGTCGAGCGGGTCTACGAGAAACTGGCCGCCGTGTACGACCTGGTGTTCGGTCCGACCCTGCATCCGGGACGCCTCGTGGCGCTCGATCGGATGGCGATCAAGCCTGGGAACCGCGTGCTCGAGGTCGGCGTGGGCACCGGGATCAATGCATCCCTGTATCCGCGCACCTGCCAGGTCACAGGTATCGACCTCTCAGGCTCGATGCTCGGAAAGGCGAGGGAGCGCGTTGCTCGCGAACGCCTGACCAATGTGCGGCTGCTCGAAATGGACGCGGCAAATATGACATTTGCCGACGAGAGTTTCGATATCGTCTACGCGCCGTACCTGATCAGCGTAGTACCAGACCCCGTCAGGGTGGCGCAGGAGATGCGCCGCGTGTGCCGGAAGGGCGGCCGTATCATCATCCTGAACCACTTCAGAAGCCCCAACCCGATTCTGTCACGGGCAGAGAGGGCGATCTCGCCGCTGACCGTTCACGTCGGGTTTAAGTCAGATTTGGACCTGCCGGCCTTTCTAGCCCAGGCTGGACTTCAGCCGATATCCATCGAGAAGGTCAACGTGCCTCGGATCTGGTCGCTTGTGACCAGCGTCAGGGACTGACTCGCTTTCTCGCCCGCCCTCGCGCTCGCTTCGGCGGGTTATCCAGCGTCTGCAGCAGAATATCGGCCGCGACCTCCGCACCGTTCGTCTCAGGCTTGTTCTTCGGCTTGCGTTGTGCGAGTAACTTCTTGAGGTGTGGCTCCCACTTGCCAGAAAACAGCTCCTCGTGCCCGATGAAGGCCGAACGCGCGTATTCCGGCAATGCGTTCACGATCACTTCGTACTCCGGGAAGTGGCCGCGCGACGTGTACAGGATGGCCGTGTCGTTGGCGATGGCCTCCGCGACGATGCCGTAGCCAGGCTTGGTCACGACCACCTCGGCGGCTCCGACTAGATCCTCGTAGCGAATGTTGGCGTCGTAGATCGCTTCTTCATCGAGGCTGATAAAGGCGCCCTTACGTTCGGCTGACACGTCCTTCCGTCGCCCCAGCGGGACATTCGTCGTCGTGACCAACGTGTAATTTTTTAGCTTTGACAGGGCATCCGTGTCGAGCGATGACAGACCGTATCCCCCGAACGACACCAGTACGATGGGTTTGCCTGTCGGGATCTTCAACGCCTTACACACCTCGGCCCGGGACCGGCCGGCGTGCCGCGCGATGAACGGGATGTCCTTCACGTTGCTGAACGCCTCGAAGCCGCCAGACATTGGTGTCCGGAGCCCCATGTACGCCTTGGCGTACGCGCCCCGTATGGCGGGCAGGAGCCCTGGCGCCAGTCGGACCCGCGGGTAGTCGGCATAGATCCAGTCCCAGGTGAAGTTGCCAATGGCGATCGACGGAATACCGGCCGATGCCCCGACTGAAAAAGCCAGAGGAGGCATGTCACCAACGATGAGCCCAGCGTCGAGCTCTCGCAGTACCCGAGTTTCGCTGGCAGAGCGGGTGACGAGGTCGGTGTGGAACGCCCAGGCGCGTCGAATCGAGTCAGCCTCGTCGAGTGTCAGACTGTCGCTTTGGACGACGCCCGTGTCGGTCTCGACGTTGCTGAAGTGGATCCGGCCCTTGACCATCAGGTCGAAGAGCCACCGTGGGGCCAACGTACGGACACCGATGCGGGTTTCAGGCCGCTTGGCGAGCACCGCATTGATGACCTCGACCATGCGGGAGGCATGGCCGTATCCGTGTCCTGAGATGTAAAAGACGATCGCTGAAGACAATCGAACTCCTGGGTGAGGGGGGCGTATGAGGCCCCTGGCACGTCCATCGCCGCATCGACCCCGATTGGGCGTGCTGCTGCCGTAGTATCCGTCATTCCGGCCGGCAATGCGCCGGTCGACACCTGTTTCGGGGGTTTCGTTTCACCACCGCCACGTCGTGGCCAGTGCCCCGGAGGTCCGCCCTCGCTCGGACGGAAGAGTCGTGGGCGCCTGAGCCGACCGTGCATTCGCCTACGAGATAACAGTTTATCAGTGAAGTGGCGGTTCGAGCAGAAATGCCGCAGGAAGTATTCCCACCGAACCAGACAAGACGCCGACGTGGACGAAAGAGACTTCTTCGCGGAGAAGCCGGAGACGCGCGCGGCACGCTATCGGTGCCCTCGTTGTCTCCACACGAACGACTGCCAGTTGCGGTGGCTGCGAAGGACATCGAATAAGACGAGAACGAGGAGAGCTAGCAGCCTGTGGTGAACGTCCTGCTGGATTCGACGAACTACGCATCCTCGTGTCCCGCGTCGCTCCTCGGTCGAATACAGGCGGTATTCTCATTCGTTCCGCCTTGTTTGAGAGGCGCTGCGCTCGTCTCGGTGCGATGCTGGACTGTCACGACAGGCTGCTAGTAGATCCAGGGAAACAACTTCCACGGGACGGCGCGCGAGTAGGTGCGGTAGGCCGGGCCTTCAGTGGCGAGGATGGACCGCTCCTCGAAGGGAATGGCGAGCAGGAGATAGAGCCCTGAGACGATGGCGAAGGTGAGCCGCGTCGCCGTCATCACCGGTTCGGCGAGGGTGATCAGGAACCAGCCGGTGTAGATCGGGTGCCGGACCCAGCCGTAGGGCCCAGTGCTCGTGAAGACCGGCGGGCCCTCGGCCGGCGCGAGTTGCCGGATCCCCGCGAGTTCGAAGATGTCGATCGACCGCGCGCTCTGGAGCGTCAGCCAGACGCCGGCCACCTGCACGGCGCGCAGCAGAAGTGCTGTCGGCCCGACCGCGACCCAGGCGGTCCACGGGACACCCTGCCACAGCCAGCACACCCCGATGAGCCACAGGCTGGCTGCCCACACGTAAGCCGAGCGCTCGAGCCCCGCTGGGGCGTGTTGGGTGATCCATGCCCTCACCCCGGTTCGTGCGAAGACGCTGTGGTGCAGCGCGAAGCTGGTGAAGAGAAGGACGTTCACGACGACCGGGGGCGCGACGGCACCTGATGCGGGCCTACCCATGACGACCGCGAAGCTGAATCCGCAGAACAGCAACGACATGAGAAAGAGCAGGCCACCAGCCCAGGCTACGAATCGGGTTGCCGGGTGAGTTAGGGCGGCCTCCATGTGGACGGGTATTATATGACCCCGATGACAGCCAGTGGCCCACCACGCGTCGTGATCAGCGGAATCGGGGCGGTGTCGCCATTCGGCGTCGGCCGCGATCGCTACTGGGACCACGTGAGCCGCGGGGTCAGCGGGACGAAGGCGATCACGCAGTTCGACGTCTCGTCCTATCCGTGCCAGGTGGCCGCCTGGGTGCCACCCGTCTCGATCGCCGACGCACCGCTCCTCGATGGCGACGGCGAGATCGAGAGCCGTGCCGATCCACGGCGCTATTCGCGTGCGGCGTTATTCGGCGTGATCGCGGGCCGTGAGGCGTGGCGGGATGCAGGCCTACGGGTCGGCGAACCGAACGCCGGCGTACTCATCGGTAGCGGCGGCGGCGGCATCGACGTGGGTGAGCGGCAGTACGAGGATTTCTTCACCCACGCCGGCAAGCATGTCACCCCGTACGCCATCGCCGTCGGGATCTGCGGCATGGTGTCGAGTGAAATCTCGATCTCGCTGGGCCTTCGCGGCGTTAGCCATGTGCTCTCCTGTGGCTGTACCAGTTCCACCGATGCCATCGGCTACGCGGCGGCGCTCATCAGGTCCGGCGAGGCCGACGTGCTACTGAGCGGGGGCACCGACGGTTGCGTCCTGCCCGGAATGATCTTCGGCTTTTCTCGCATGAGGGCCGTCTCGACGCACTACAACGATCGACCGGCGGAGGCGTCACGCCCGTTCGACAAGGGCCGCGACGGGTTCGTTCTTGGCGAAGGGGCCTGGATGATGGTGATCGAGCGTGAGGATCGAGCGCTCGCGCGCGGCGCGCGGCCGTATGCGGTCATCGAGGGCTACGCGTCCACCTGCGACGCGTTTCACCGGGTGCAGATGGATCCTGACGGCGGCGAGATCGTTCGGTGCATCGACACGGCACTGCAGAAAGCAGGGCGGCCGCGGGAGACAATCGGCTACGTGAATTACCACGGCACATCGACGCAGCTCAACGATGCGATCGAATCACGATGCGTCCGGCGAGTGTTTGGCGCACGCGCCGATCAGGTGCCGGGGTCGTCGACGAAGTCGATGATCGGGCACCCCCAGGGTGCGAGTGGTGCCGCTGGTCTGGTCGCGACCGCCATGGCGATGCGGCACGGGGTTCTCCCGCCGACCATCAACCTTTCAGAGGCGGATCCCAACTGCGACATGGACTTCATTCCTAACCAGCCCAGGCAGGTCGAGATCGAGGCAGCGCTTTGCAACTGTCTGGGTTTCGGGTCCAAGAACAGCGCGCTGGTTGTCGGCCGGGTCTAGAGTGCTGAACGGCGCGCCGCATTCGCCGAGCAGTCCGTTCTCCAGCACGACGTGGCTCTTCGGTCGATCCGAGGTCCTGTGCTCGCTGTTCGCGCGCTCGCACGGCGCCTCGCTCGCGTCGGCGTGGCGCGGGACACACGCCGGGAACCTACGGTGATGGACGTGCTCGTCGTGGGCGCCGGGCCTTCGGGGAGTATCGCGGCGCTGGTGCTGGCGCGTGCCGGGGCGCGCGTCCGCCTGATCGACCGTGCGCGTTTTCCGAGGGACAAGCTCTGTGGTGACACCCTCAACCCTGGGGCGCTGGCGCTGCTGGACCGGCTCGGTATTGGGGCGGACGTGCGCCGCCAGGCGCTTCCCGTCAGCGGCATGGTCGTGACCGGTCCCGGCGGCGCGCGGGTCGCGGGCGACTACGGGCCTGGCATTGCCGGCGCCGCGCTCACTCGCCGCGACCTGGACGTGGTTTTACTCGAGGCCGCGCGGCAAGCCGGTGCGGAGATTGACGAAGGCCGCGTCGTGCATCACCCGCTGCTCGAGGGTGGGCGTGTCACGGGCCTTCGCGTGGAAGGTGTGCGGGGCGGCGAAGATGCGAGGGCGCGGATGGTCGTCGCAGCTGACGGCCGGCACTCGCGGCTTGCGTTTGGTCTTGGGCTTTCGTACTTCGCCGCGCGGCCACGGCGTTGGGCTTTCGGAGCCTACTATTCTGGCGTCTCCGGATTGACCAGCCGCGGCGAGATGCACATCAGATCCGATGGCTACGTCGGCGTCGCATCGGTGCCTGGCGACCTCGCCAACGTCTGCGTCGTGCGTGAATGGCAGCGGGGCGTGACGTCTTCCATGCGGGGCGACATCATCGCCGAAGCCCTCGACGCTGATCCGGCCTTGCGCGAGCGGTTTGCACGGGCGTCCCGGATCTCGGTCGTTACGACGCTCGGGCCGCTGGCCGTCGAGTCGCGGAGCGCGGGGGTCCCTGGGCTGCTTCTCGCAGGGGATGCCGGCGGCTTCATCGATCCCATGACCGGGGACGGCATGCGGTTCGCTGTCCGAGGCGGCGAACTGGCTGCCACGGCTGCACTCGAGGAACTGGAGAATGGGCATCCAGCGTACGCGGCGCTGGCGCGCCGCCGCCGTCTGGAGTTTTCCGGAAAGTGGCGCTTCAACCGGACGCTGCGTGCGCTTGTGGCCTCTCCGAGTGGAGTTGGACTGGCGGCAGGGCTGACCTCGCGATGGAGCGCACCGGTTCGTTCTCTTATTGCGCTGGCGGGCGATGTGGCGCTGGCGCGTCGGGTACATCAGGCATGACCCTGAGTGCCATCGCGGCCCTCGCCGCACTCGTCCTGGTCGTGCTGTCGATGCTGGCCGAACAGCGGGTGTCCCTTGGTCACGAGCGCCGCCTGCTGGGTCGGGGCGCCGTAGAGCCGCCCTCCGATGTCTACCGCACGATGCGGTGGGCCTATCCGACGGTCTTCGTCGCGATGGCGCTCGAGAGCGCCTGGATCGGTGGGCCTGCTGTCATATACATGTGGGTAGGAAGTGTCCTGCTGCTCCTGGCCAAGGTTCTGAAGTTCTGGGCGATCGCCACGCTCGGAGAGCGATGGACGTTTCGGGTTCTGGTACCTCCGGGCGCCGAGCGTGTGGTTCATGGGCCCTACCGGTTCATCCCGCATCCGAACTATGTGGCGGTCGTCGGCGAGATTGTCGGGTTCGGCATTCTGGTCGTCGCCCCGTTTTCGTGTGCTATTTCGCTTCTCGGCTTTGGCGCCCTCCTGCGGCGGCGTATCAGAATCGAAGAGCGAGCGCTCGGAGGCGGCTGAATGTGGTGTTTGCCAGCAGATATACTTTTCGCATCATTGTGAATCTTGCGTTATTCGCCCGGATTCTTGTGGTTGCGGGCGCACTGCTCGCAGTTGGCGGGCCAGCAGCCGCGGCCCAGACGCCAGGCGATAGTGCTGTTGATGCCGCGGAGCGGGCGCTCAGGACCGGGCGCTACGGCGAGGTCGACTCGCTACTCGAGGAGGAGAGTGGTCGTCGCGCTCTTCTGCTGCGCGGGAGGGCAGAACGCCTGCGCGGGCGGTATCTCGAGGCCGAGAAGCTTTTCGCCGAAGCGGCGGAGGGCAGGTCGACCGGAGACGGCGCGCTCGAACTTGGTCTTCTACAGTTCTATCTCGGCCGCCGACCCGAGGCCAGACGCACACTGCAGCCTGTCTTCGATCTGGGAAGGAGCGCCACGTCGTCGGCAGAGGCGCTTCGAGCCGGACTTGCTGCCCTGGCACTGGGTAGCTTCGATGAAGCCAATTATCTCTACGGTGACGCCAACAGAGCCAAGCCGAACGACCCTCTGGTGAATACCGCATCGGGCGAGCTGTTCCTCGAGCGGCGCGATCGTCAACAGGCTGCCGAGTTTTTTCGCGTTGCCCTCGCGGCGGACCCGGCGTGGGTGCCGGCGCAGGTGGGTCTGGCTCGAGTCCTCGCAGATCAAGACCCACCCGAGGCCCGTGAGATGGTCCAGAAATCACTGGAGGTCAACCCGGCCAGTCTACCGGCCTTGCTGCTGCTTGCCGATCTGGATTTGAATGACGCCAAGCGCGCTGACGCTCGAGCGACCATCGGCAAGGCTCTGGCCGTCAACCCCAATAGCCTGGAGGCTCGGTCGACCGCCGCCGCGATTGACTACATCGAGGGACGGACGGCGGAGTTCGAGCTCGCGGTGGCGGCCGTCCTCGAGATCAACCCGACGTTCGGCGACGTGTACAGAGTGGCGGGAGACCTCGCCGCGCGCAATTATCGTTTCGAGGAAGCGGTGGTCCTGACGCGCAAGGCCATTGCGATTGACGACACTGCCTTCCGCGCCTGGGCTTCGCTGGGAATCCATCTGCTCCGGACCGGCGACGAACCAGCCGCGCGTCTCGCGCTCGAAACGGCCTTTGAAGGTGACCGCTCCGACCCGGTCACGAAGAACCTCCTGGCGCTCCTCGACACCCTTGACGGGTTCGTGACGATCACCGATGGAGAGCTCGTGATGCGGTTCGACAAGGACGAGGCGGCCGTGATGCGCGAGTATGCCTTGCCGCTGGCGCGTCAGGCCATCGAGTCGCTGTCGGAACGCTGGGGTTTTCGACCGACCGGGCCTATCCTGATCGAGATGTTTCCGAAGCACGACGACTTCGCCGTACGCACGCTCGGGCTGCCAGGGATGTTGGGCGCTCTCGGTGCCTGCTTCGGTCGCGTCGTCACGCTCGATTCGCCGAAGGCCCGCCCACCGGGGACGTTCAACTGGGGTGCCACGCTCTGGCACGAGCTCGCACACGTCATGACCCTGCAACTGTCGAACCAGCGGATTCCACGTTGGCTCACCGAGGGTATCTCGGTCTTCGAGGAGAAGCGCGCGCGCCGCGAGTGGGGTCGTGAACAGGAGCTCGAGTTTGCGCATGCCATGAATCGAGGCGGCGTGCTGACGTTGCGCAAGCTGAACGCCGGCTTCAGCGACGCCAGGACGATTTCGCTGGCCTACTTCGAGGCATCGCTGCTCGTCGAGCACATCGTCGACCGTTTCGGGGAAGGCAAGCTTCGTGATCTGGTGCGGTCATTCACCACTGGCATCGACACGGAGGCCGCGTTACCTCAGGTGCTCGGCGTGACGATCGATGAACTGCAGGTCACGTTTTCTGCGTATCTTGACGAGCATTTTGGCTCGTTGAGCAAGGCCATGAAAACGCCAGAGATGCCGAAGAATGGGCTCGGGCTTGGGAACCTCAAGGAGTTGGTTGAGAAGAACCCCGGGAGTTATCCGCTGCAGGTCATGCTGGGTCAGGCCCTCCGAAAGTCCGGCGATCTGAGGGGCGCGTTGGCGGCGCTCGATCGCGCTGCGGCTCTTGCCCCTACCGCGTCTGGTGCGGAAAGCCCCAACGTCCTCATCGCGTCCATCGCCGTCGAGATGCAGGACAACGCGCGAGCGATTTCCGCGCTGGAAGCGCTCGGGCGGGTTGACCACGTCGACATCGAATCCGCGCGCACGCTGGCGTCACTCGTTGCTCCGTTGGGTGACGCTGGACGGGCCGCTGCCGCCTACGAACGGGTGGTCGGCCTCGATCCCTTCGATATGGAGGCGGGAGCGAACCTTGGCCTGTTCGCTCTGGAGGACAGGGACTTCGCGACGGCGATTCGTGCCTTCAGAGGCGTGCTGGCCGCGGGCCCGGTGGACACGGCCGATAGTCACGCCAACCTTTCGGAGGCCTACCTGCTGGCTGGGCAACTCGCGGAGGCGAAGAAGCAGGTGCTTACGGCTCTCGAGATTGCACCGCAGTTCGAACGTGCCCAGGAGTTGTTGCTGACGATCATCGAAACCGGCCGCTGATTCGTCCTGGAACACGCCTGGCGCCTCGGCATCGCGGACCATGGCACTCGTCGGGCGCCCCGCTCGCGACTACGCGTCGCCCTGGCCTCACGCCGCTAGTTCTTGCTCCACCATTCCACCCGCTGCCGTTCCGGGCGCCGGAACACCAGGATGCCTGCCGCACCGGCCGCGAAACCGGCCACGTGCGCCCAGAAGGCGATGCCACCGATCGACTGCCCCGCTGTGGCCAGGCTACCGACGCCGCTGACGAATTGCATTAGGAACCAGATGCCCAGGAAGAAGATGGCAGGTATTTCGATGATTTGTATAAATATGACAATGGGCACGAGCGTGACGATTCGCGAGCGCGGATAGAGGACGAAGTACGCGCCCATGACGCCGGCGACTGCGCCACTTGCGCCGACCATCGGCACCGTCGAGCCGCCGTTCGTGTAGGTCTGTGCGAGGGCAGCGGCGATGCCGCAGAGTAGGTAGAACGCTACGAAACGGCCGTGCCCAACGCGGTCCTCGACGTTGTCTCCGAAGATCCAGAGGTAGAGCATGTTGCCACCCACGTGCAGTAGGCCGCCGTGGAGAAACATGGAGGAGAACACCGTCAGCCACGAGAACTCGGCGGGCACCAGGCCGTAGGAAAAGATGAACTGGTTGAGCGAGGAGCCGAGGCTCAGTTCGTAGAGAAACACGCTCGCATTGAGCAAGATGAGCGTCACCGTCACGTACGGCGTGGTCCTTGATGGGATGACGTCTCGGAGGGGAATCATCTGGCGGCTCTCTGATCCGGCTTAGGGTACATTACTGATTCCGTGGCGGCCACGCGGAGCGTCGCCACAGGACAAAGGAGAGAACCGACGCATGGTCTGCAGGCAGTGCGGGACACAGATCGCCGACAAGGCGCTGATTTGCTTCAAGTGTGGGATCGCCACGACCGAGCGCAGAGTGGCGCCGCCCGCCAGTGCGCCTCGACGTCCGCGTGTGCCGCTCGTGGGCGCCGCGGCTCTGGTCGCGGCCTTGCTCCTGGCCGCCTGGCAGGCGGGACTGTTGTCCTGGTAGGGCGGGACGGTCGACGCGATGTATGGACCAGCGACATCGAGCGTGAGGTGAGTTTCGGTCCTGGCGGAATTCGTAGGCGCCGGCCCAACGGGTATCTCGATAGCCGCGCTTATCTCACCTTCCGCGAGTGAGGCGCTTCTCGATGTCGGGAAGCGCTTCCAGCACAACCTCTCCCGTGATCTGCAGGCTGCGAGCGCTCACGGCGTCGAGCGTGTCTTCCGGCCTGTGCCACGCCGGGTAGTCGAGATCGATGATGTCAACCGACGGCACACCCGCGGCCAGGAAGGGGAAGTGATCGTCGCCACCGACGGCAAAGCTCTCCTGGGGAAATGATGCGCCGTGCCCGATTCTGGCGGCGGCGTTCCAGATCGTGTCGACGAGCCAGTCCGTGGAGTTGGTTTCTCGGCGGAAATTGAGCCTACGGTCACCGACCAGGTCGAGCAGGATGAAGGCCTTCAGGCTTTCGAGCATGTCGGCCTTCTGCGCCGCCTGCACGTAGTGGCGGCTGCCGTAGGTGTGGTCCGTGCCCTCCCACGCAACGGTCGCTTCCTCGCCGTCGAAGAACAACAACTCGACCGTCATCGGATTGCGGCGGCTCTTGAGTACCCGCGCCAGCTCGAGGAGGACAGCCGTGCTCGATCCGCCGTCGCTTGCACCCACGAACCGGAATTCACGAAATAGCTTGGTATCGTAGTGGCTTCCGATTGCCAGCCGATCAGGTCTGGAACCTGGAATTGTCGCGATGACGTTGACCATCGTGATGGGCCCTAGCGGTGTGTCGGCCTCGAAGCTTTGCTCGCGCGCCGACACTCCGAACGAGGCGAGCTGATCGAGGATGTAGCGGCGACAGGCTGCGAGCGCGGCCGACCCCGCTGGACGGGGTCCGAAGGCTACCTGGCGATGCAGGTGTTCCCATGCGCGAGAACTGTCGAAGGGCGACGGCGCCTGCCCGGCGAGCTGCGGTTCGCCGCTGCACGCGAACAGGGCCGCGAGCACGCCGGCACAGACGAGGGTGCGAGGCACTGTTCCGACCGCTAGCGCGCGTCCATTGGCACGTAGTCGCGCCGGGACGAACCAAGGTAGACCTGCAGCGGGCGCGCGATCTTCTGATCCGGGTCGACAACCATTTCGAGCCACTGTGCCGCCCAGCCCACGGTACGGGCCAGCGCGAACAGAACCGGAAACATGGAACTGGGAAAGCCCATGGCCTTGTAGATCAACCCTGAGTAGAAGTCGACGTTTGGATAGAGCTTCCGGGAAACAAAGTAGTCGTCCTGTAGCGCGATCCGCTCGAGTTCGAGCGCCACGTCGAGCAGCGGGTTCGTCCCGGTGACGGCGAACACTGAATCCGCCGCCTGCTTGACGATCTTGGCTCGCGGGTCGTACGACTTGTAGACCCGGTGGCCGAACCCCATGAGCCGCCGCTCGCCGGCCTTGACGTGCGTGATGAATTCCGGGACACGGTCGACTGACTGGATTTCGGTGAGCATCCGAAGCACGGCTTCGTTGGCGCCGCCATGAAGCGGCCCGTAAAGCGCACCCACCGCGCCGGCCATGGCGGCGTACGGGTCGGCCCGAGAGCTGCCGATCGCCCGCATCGTGCTGGTGCTGCAGTTTTGTTCATGGTCGGCGTGCAGGATGAACAGCACATCGAGCGCACGTTCGAGGACGGGGTCCGGCCGGTACGGACCATCGGCCTTGAAGAGCATGTTGAGGAAGTTCCCGGTGAAGCTCAGTCCGGCGTCGGGATCCACTGCAGGCTGGCCGGTGCCGTGGCGAAATGCGAGCGCGGCCAGCGTCGGCATCTGCGCGATCATCCGGTGCGTCTGCGTCCGGCGGTTCGCCTCGTTCCCGATGTCCTTGGCCTCTGGATAAAACGTCGAGAGGGCCGCGACGGCGCTCTGGTACATCCCCATCGGGTGAGCATCCCGCGCGAAGCTGCTCATGAGATTCTTGACGAGAGGTGGCACCGCGCGATTACTTCCGATCGCCGCGGTCCAGGCGGCCAGTTCGGCGGAGCCAGGAAGTTCACCGTGAATGATGAGGTGCGCCGTCTCGAGGAACGTCGATCGTTCAGCCAGTTGGTCGATGGGATAGCCTCGGTACTCAAGGATGCCTTTGTCGCCGTCGATGTAGGTGATCCGGCTCTTGCAGGCGGCAGTGTTCTTGTACGCCGGGTCGTAGGTCATCAAGCCGACGTCATCCGGCCCCGCCTTGATCTGGCGGAGGTCGGTGGCGCGAATGGCGCCGTCTGAGATGGGCAGCTCGTAGCGCTTCCCGGTGCGGTTGTCGGTGACGGTAAGTGTCTCAGGCATCTTCACAACTATTGACGATTTCGGGCCAAGCGTGCTGCGGAGCCAACAAGAGAGGACAAGACTTCACTGGCGACAGGACGGTTGATGGTAAATCAACGACCGCAAATATGAAACTGTCTAGGAGCCCGTGGTGAAAGTCCAGCGTCGAATGCAGCGGGACTTTCACCACGGGCAGCTATCCTTCCTCAGTGTCTTCGGGTAAGGGCGGGTCCTCGTCGTGCGCCGCGACCCGGTAGTGCCCGCTCACCCAGGCGGCGAGGTCCTTGTCACGGCAGCGCTTGCTACAGAACGGCCGCCACTGTGGGTCCGCCGGACTGGCGCGACAGATTACACACAGGAGGGCACCGGGCATCCCGACAATTATGCTCCGGCAAGCCGCGCGGCGGATCAGTAGTCGGGTGAGGCGATGCCGGGATGTCGGACGTCGCGGGCGGAGACCGTGGCGCCGGCTTCGTTGATCTGGACCAGCGCTTCGGAGTCCGGGGAGGGGGCAGTGCCGCCGCAGGCCGTCGCCATCAGAGGAAGAACGGTCGCGATGATGATCGTGATGAATCGCAGGCACACACCATACGGGGTCGTGGTTTTTTGACGGTTTCTTCAGTGTTAATTCGGGGTTAACCTGCCGCATGCAGGTCGCCGTCATCGTCAACCCGGTTGCGGGCATCGGGGTTGAGCGCTCCGCTGCGATGCGACGGATTCGCCGCGCCGGCGATCTCCTGGCAGCGCACGGGCCGGTCGGCGAGGTGCTGCCGACTGAGGGGCCAGGACATGCGCGCGAACTGGCCCTAGGTGCCGTGGGCCGGGGAGCCCAAGTCGTCGTGGCGTGGGGTGGCGACGGGACGGTCAACGAGGTGGCATCGGCACTCGCATTCACCGCTGTGCCATTGGGCATCGTGCCCTGCGGTTCCGGGAACGGGCTGGCCCGCGAGCTAAGACTCCCGCCGACAGTGGATGCGGCGTTCGCTGTGGCCGTCGGAGGTGGCGAACGACGAATTGATGCTGGTGAAATCGAGGGCCGACTGTTCGTGAACGTCGCGGGCGTTGGTTTCGACGCCGAAGTGGCCCGCGCGTTCGCCGACGGCAGCGGAGGGCGGGGGTTTGCTCACTACGCCCGGGTGACGCTGCGGGAATTGCGGCGGTACACACCCTCCGAGTACACGGTGACGACCGACACCGGTGAGACGCGTGTGCGGGCGCTGACGATCGCCATCGCGAACGGCCGTCAGTATGGCAATGGCGCCACGATCGCGCCCAACGCCCGCCTCGATGACGGCCGGCTCGACCTGGTGGTCGTGCGCGCCCGGTCCAGGTGGCTAGCGCTCGCGCAGATCCCGCGACTCTTCCTCGGCGGGATCGAGCGGGCGTCTGGCGTGAGGATGGAAATCATCGATGAGGTTCGGATCGGTTCGACCACCGGCCTCGCCTGCCACGTCGACGGAGAGCCGTTCTCGTCACGCGGACCGATCCTCGCCAGGGTTCGCCCCGGTGCCTTGCTCGTGCGCGTGGGGACTGTCAGTCAGGCGACAGGCTCGGCGTGATCAAACAACCGTGCCAGGCTGGATGATGCCTCCCTTGGGCACCACGATGATCCCGCTGCGGATGAAATAGCCGTCCCCGTCCCCGTGGTCGACCTCCCGGACGTTGACGAGCCGAGCGCCGTCGCCGATGCGGGCGTTCTTGTCCACGATCACCCGGTTGAGAATCACATCGCGGCCAAGCCCGAGAGCCGGCTGGTCAGCCTGGCGCACACCGTCCTCGTAGATGTCGGCACCCAGGAGCACCGAACCGGTGATGCGTCCGCCGGATTGTAGGTTCGAGCGGATTCCGATCACCGAGTCGGCAATCTCGCAACGATCGAGGAAGCAGCCGTCGGCCACCACAGCGTTGCGGATACGGCAGTCGGTCAGCCGCGAGGCGGGCAGGTGCCGCAGGTGGGTATAGGTCGGGTTCCTGGCGTCCCAGAAGCGGAAGGGTGCCGCCGGCTGGGTGAGCATGACGTTGGCGTCGTAGAAGGACTTCACCGTTCCGACGTCTGCCCAGAAACCCCGGTAGAGGTAGGAGTTCACGGTGAAGCGGTTGAGTGCGGCTGGAATGAGTTCCCGGCCGAAGTCGTGTCCTTCTTCGCGCGCGAGGAGGTCAAGCAGGACGTGCCGGGAGAAGACGTACACGCCCATGGACGCTGTGAACGGCTGCTGGTCCGTGTGCGCGGCGAAGGTGGAGCCCTCGGGAATGCTTCGGCCGATTTGCGCCAGGCGCTCTGCCGACGGCTTCTCCTCGAACGCGACGATGTGCCCCTGCCGGTCGAACAGGAAGATGCCCATGTGGCGGGCCGTCGTCGGGGTCACCGGTTGCGCTGCGATGGTGATGTCGGCCCCGGTTCGTCGGTGCTCGTCGATGAGCGCCCGGTAGTCCATGCGGTAAAGGTGGTCGCCGGCCAGGACCAGGTAGTCCTGCGCGTCGTGCCGCTCGAAGTGCCTGGCGGCTTGGCGGACGGCATCGCCCGTGCCCTGATACCAGTGCGGGTTGTCCGGTGTCTGTTCGGCGGCGAGGATCTCGACGAACCCGCCCGAGAACTTGTCGAGCTGGTAGGTCTGGGAGATGTGCCGGTTCAACGACGCCGAGTTGAACTGGGTCAGCACGAAGATGCGACGGATATCGGCGTGCAGGCACCCGCTGATCGGCACGTCGATGAGGCGGTACTTGCCCCCGATCGGCACGGCCGGCTTCGAGCGCGTGGCGGTGAGCGGAAAGAGCCGAGAGCCCTGGCCGCCTCCCAGGATGATTGCCAGCGTGTCCTTAGTCATGATGGCGCGGGTGCCGACCCGTCGCGGCGATTATTAGCACATTCGCTCGATGTCCATGTAAGGTCGGGCCTTTCAGTCGGCGCGCCTGCCGCCAATCGAGGAGAGATCCATGTCGATGAACATCAGTCAGTCACTGCTTCCCGAGTTCGATCACGAGGTGGCCAGTACGCGGAAATCGCTCGAGCGCGTCCCGGAAGGGAAGGATGATTTTCGACCCCACCCGAAGTCGATGACGCTCGCGCGACTCGCCGGCCACGTCGCCGAGATCCCCATGTGGGCCGTTTCGGCGCTCGATGGGGACGAGCTCGACATGAACCCGCCCGGGGCGCCCAAGACGGAGGCCTACGTCATGACCTCCAGGGCCGCCGCGCTCGCGACGTTTGACGGACACGTGTCGAAGGCCAGAGCGCTGCTCTCCACGACGAGTGACGAGGCGATGATGCGCCCCTGGACGCTCAAGAGTGGCGGCAAGACCATCATGACGATGCCGAAGGTGGCGGTCCTGCGGAGTTTCGTGATGAACCACATCGTGCACCACCGGGCCCAGTTGGGCGTCTATCTCCGCATGAACGACGTTCCCGTGCCGTCCACCTACGGGCCTTCGGCCGACGAAGGAACGATGTAGGCGCCGATCTGACGATGTCCAGGTTCTCCCGTTTGCGCGAGGTCGCGGTGCTCTTCCTGCGGCTTGGCCTGACGGCCTTCGGCGGCCCAGCGGCGCACGTCGCGATCATCGAAGAGGAGTGCGTCAGGCGTCGCCAGTGGTTGACTCGCGAGCAATTCCTCGACGTGCTCGGAGCGGCCAACCTGATTCCGGGGCCCACATCGACCGAACTGGCGATGCATGTCGGGCTGCGGCGGGCGGGGTGGCCAGGGTTGCTCGTGGCCGGTGTGAGCTTCATCGTCCCGGCCGCCCTCGTCGTGGGCGTGCTGGCCGCCGTCTACAGTGAGGCCGGGCGGCTTCCCGCATTCGATGGCGTGCTTCGAGCGGTCAAGCCAGTCGTCGTCGTCGTTGTGTTGCAGGCGCTCATCGGGCTCTCGCGGACGGCACTTCGCTCGACCCGGACCGTCATCGTGTCGCTCGCCGCGCTCGCCGCGGTTGCGCTCGGCGCCAGCGAGATACTCGTGCTCCTTGGTGCAGGCGTTCTCTCGGCCGCGGCAGGTCGGTCGTGGAGGCCGACCGCTGCCGTCGCGATGTGCATTGCCGCAGGCGCAACCGGGACGGCCGCGGCCGCGGACATGTCGGTCGCCGTGGCCCTTCCCTCGTTGTTCGCCTACTTCGTCAAGGCCGGCTCGGCCATCTTCGGCAGCGGATACGTGCTCCTGGCACTGCTGCGCAGCGATCTCGTTGCCGGCTCGCACTGGCTCACCGAAGGACAGTTGCTCGACGCCATTGCCGTGGGACAGATCACGCCAGGTCCGGTATTCACGACTGCCACATTCATCGGCTTCCTGCTCGGCGGTTCGGCCGGTGCGGCGGTCGCGACGGTTGGGATCTTTCTTCCGTCGTTCGTATTCACCGCACTGAGCGCGGGCGTGCTGCACCGGTTGCAGGGTTCCGCTATCGCCAGGCGTTTCCTCGACGGCGTGAGCGGGGCCGCGGTGGCGCTCATCGCCCTGGTGACATGGACGCTGGCCCAGGCGGCTGTGACCGATATGAGCATGGTCGCGCTGGCGGTATCAGCCGCGGTTCTCGTGGGATGGTTCCGTCTGAATTCGTCGTGGGCAATTGCTGGAGCTGCTGCGATCGGCGCGTGGCTCCTCTGACACCCTGACCGGTCAGGCCTCGGTCGCCAGACGTGGCTCGGTTGGGAGCGTCACGATGAACTGCGCGCCTCCCCCGGCGCGATTTACGGCTTCCGCCTTCCCGCCGGCCATAGTGCATGCTTGATGGCTGCAGGCCCAGACATGAAGTCCCAGGGACGACCGTCGGACGGGTTCACGCCCGGCCGCTCGTCCACCTCGTGCCACCCGTTGTCATGTTCCCGTGCGGCCAGGAGGATCGTCTCGCGCGCGGGTCCGTCGAGCGCCGGTTCCGATCGGATGGCGGCAGCGAGGGTGCCCGCCAAGTGCGCGTGATCCGGCTGGGTGATGAGCAGCAGGCTGTCCCCGCTGTTGCGCACGATCATGGATTACTCCGGCCTTGCAATGTCTATCCATTACTCATAAACACGATATATTCACAATAAACATTGCTATTTTCTTAGATATTCTCTATATTTTCGCCTTTCATGGCATAAGGCGAAAATATGGCGAATCAATCACGGGCAGCCCTCGAATCCGTTCTCCGCAGCCGGAAGCTCGACGTCACCCTGACCACGGCACTGCCGCCGCTCGAGCGCCTCGATGGCGCCGCGCGTGTGGCAACCGGCATCGAGCAAGTGGACGAGACCTTGCGGGGGGGGCTCCGGCGCGGGTCTCTGTCCGAGATCGTGGGAGCGCATTCGTCCGGCCGGACCACTGTACTCCTGAGCCTTATCGCGGCCGCCACGCGCCGTGGGGAGATTGCCGCGCTCATCGATACATCCGACCGGTTCGACGTGGCGTCGGCAGGCGCGGCTGGAATAGACCTTTCCCGGTTGCTCTGGGTTCGGGGACACCCGGCCGGTGCAGCGGGTGGAGAGGCGGTGTTCGAGCGCACGGTGGGGCGTGCGCTGAAGGCACTCAATCTGGTCCTGCAGGCGGGCGGATTCGGGGTGGTTGCCATCGACCTGGTGGACGTACCGGCGGGCACCCTGCAGCGCATGCCGCCAGCCACATGGTTACGTGTGCAACGAGCCATTGAGGGAAGTGAAACCGCCTGCGTGATCGTGGCGTCGCAGTCGCTCGGCCGTGGTGTGGACGGCGTCACGCTGGCGCTCGGGGGCTCCGCGACGACCGCACGCTGGGTGGGTCCGACCGGCCGCAGTTGCCTGCTCGGCGGGATCGACATCACCGGGCGCGTGGTGTCGCCCAGGCAGCGGGCGGAGGGGATGTTCGCGGTGGCCTCTGCCGTGCCCGGTATCGTGGGAAAGGACGAGGGACATGTTTGGTGCGCTCTACGCGGCTGAAGGCAGTTCGATTCACGCGCTCGATGCCGTGGCGCGCGAGTTTTCGCCACGGGTGACGGTTGAGGGTGCCGTGCCTGGGTCCCGCGAGGTGACGCTCGACTTGGCAGGACTGGAACGGCTATTCGGCGACGGCCGGACGATCGCGCACGAACTGCGGCGGACCGCGGCCGAGCACGGCCTGCGCGTGCGGGTGGCCGTTGCCGCGACACGGACGGCGGCGCGACTTCTGGTGCACGCGCACCCGGGCCTCACGGCAGTCGATGCCGGCGGGGAAGTGACTGCTGTAGGCAAGTTGCCGATTGATGCACTCGCGGCAGTGGTAGACAACGACGCCCGGTCCGGCGCGCCAGCATTGCGACTGGCTGACCTCAGGCGCTGGGGTTTGCGCACGCTAGGCGATTTTACGCGATTGCCGGCAGGTGACGTCGCTGCGCGTCTGGGTCAGGAGGGCGTGCTGTGGCAGCGGCTGTCGCGCGGCGAGGATGTGTCGCCGATCGTACCCATGGGCCCCGCGGAGCGGTTCGAGGAGGCGATGGATCTCGAGTGGCCGATCGAGGGACTCGAGCCACTGTCGTTTGTGCTCGCGCGATTGCTTGAACCGCTCAGCCGGCAACTCGATCGCCGGGATCGAGGCGCGGCAGTCCTTCGCGTCTCTTTGCAGCTCGTCACGCGCGAGGTGCACGAGCGTGCGCTGCAACTCCCGACACCGATCCGCGACGCCAGGACGCTGCGCACGCTGGCGCTGCTGGACCTGGAGTCGCACCCGCCGGGAGCCGCGATCGATCGCGTGACGGTAAATGTGGATCCCACGCCGGCCCG
>Ga0302135_10000383_pt1 | contig 27092 bp, 22 predicted proteins | sample CBN3_surface_MG_FD_203119 | JGI IMG/M metagenome (GOLD analysis project Ga0302135, IMG submission 203119) | Marine microbial communities from Western Arctic Ocean, Canada - CBN3_32.1 | ecosystem: Environmental > Aquatic > Marine > Oceanic | place: Canada: Western Arctic Ocean | collected...
CTTGAGAATAGCCACGCTCGTTTCAAGGTCTGGGGGCTGGATATCAGTGGTTAAACCCCACTCGAATCGAGACCGGAGCCGTTCCGCGAGCGCCGGGATTTCATGAGGAGGCCGGTCGCTGCTGATTACGATTTGTTTTTGGGAGTCGTACAGCGCATTAAAAGTGTGGAAAAACTCAGTTTGAGTGCCCTCCTTGCCAGACACAAACTGGATGTCGTCAACGAGTAGGACGTCGACGCTCCGGTAACGCTCACGAAAATCAAGGATTCTCTGCAATCGAACGGCGTTGATCATCTCGTTCATGAAGCGCTCAGACGAGATATAGGTCAGCTTTAGGCCCCGCCCATGCTGCAAGACGTAGTGACCGATCGCGTGCATGAGGTGGGTTTTTCCTAACCCAACTCCACCGTAAATAAAGAGCGGGTTGTACGACCTGGAGGGGGCTTCGGCCACGGCCCGGCACGCAGCGTGGGCAAACTCGTTGGAGGAGCCGACGATGAACGCGTCAAAGGTATACCTAGGATTGAGTCCGCCAGCCTGACCGGCGCCCCTTTCCCTGGGAGACTCCTGGGGCGATGACTGCTGGCCGTCAACTGGGACACTCACGCTTGGTGGAGGGGTTCCCTCCGGAACGAATTCAACTTTGGCTTCTTCCCGGCCTAGTTCGCCGAGAGCCTCAATGAGAACAGCCGAGTAGTGCTTCCCGAGCCAATCTTTGAACAACGCGTCAGGTACCCTGACGGCAATGACCGAGCCGCTGTCGCTGAGGAAGGTGGTGGGCTTGAACCAGGTGTAGTAGCTGTGCCGATTAACCTTGGTCTCAACCCGGGACAGAACCCGGTCCCAAACATTCGCTGTCATCTCAGAGGTCAACCGAAAAAAAGACGAATACAGACAGATAAATCAATAAATTTGAGCAAGACTACACGATTTTCAACAGTGTTTTCCACAGTTGTGGAAAACTTGGATAGGAAACCGAATGACGAGAAGACCACGGGCGCCGAGAGGCTTCGTGGGACCGATAAATGTAACACAGGAGAGGGTGTTCTGAGCTCGCATTATGCCGCTTCATTGACACTTCGTCCAGCAGCCGCATAACATGCAAGGTTCTTCCGGCGACACAAAAGACAGTTTTAAGCAGGCAGAGGCAACATGAAAGGTAAACGGACTTTTCAGCCCAACACGAGGCGTCGGGCGAAGACCCATGGTTTCCGGGTCAGGATGGCAACGAAGAACGGCCGCCACGTGATCGCGAGGCGCCGGGCCAAGGGCCGCACACGGTTGACGGTTTCTGACGAGGGATAGGCTGGATTCAAACCTGTCCAGCGGCCCGCCAATGACCGGACAGCGACTGACGAGGCGTGAGCGGGTCCGCCGACGACCGGACTTCGAACGGGTGTACAAAACAGGCCGAAAGCAGCCAGGGCGCTTCATGACGGTCTTCGCGTTGCCCACCAGCTTACCGAGTTCCCGTCTGGGTGTAGCAGCCACCAGAAGAATCGGTGGCGCAGTGCGGCGTAATAGAGCGAAGCGGCTGGCCCGTGAGGTCTTTAGGCGTCACAGGCCGGAGCGCGTCAACGATGTCGTCATCGTTCCCAGGCGCGAGATGCTAGATGCGCCATTTCTCCTCTTGGAAGCAGACTTTCTTGAGATCCTTCGCCGGTCGACGCCCCGCCAATCGGATGGGTCCCCACGTCGGGTCCAGGATCGTACTGGGCGCGCTCAGGGTGTATAAGATCCTTATTTCTCCAATGTTTACGGGATCCTGTCGATACCTACCGTCGTGCTCGGACTACATGGCTGGAGCTATCGTCGAGCACGGAACCATCCGGGGAATGTTCCTTGGCCTCGGACGCCTGTCCCGTTGCCATCCTTGGGGCGGATCAGGAGAAGATCCCGTTCCGCCGGCCGTGCACGGCCGACCCTAGACGATGGAAAGACGGACTCTTCTCGCGGTCGTCCTGTCGTTTGTCGTGGTGTACGCCTACCAGGCGTTTTTCGTGCCCAAGGCTCCGGTCGAGCCGGTGCCGAACGTTACGACAGAGAGCCCCCAGGCACCAGGCACACCTGCTCCAGACAGCCTGGCTAGCACTGCGCCGTCTCTACCCCTGGCTGTTCAGGCGGCGCCACAACCTGATGAGCCTCTGGTTGCGACGGTGGTCGGCGACACAGAGGAGCGCGAGGTCGTCGTTGAAACTGACGACGTCAGGGCTGTATTCACGAATCGGGGTGGACGGCTCAAGAACTGGATCTTGAAGAACTACGTCGATTCAGAGGGTCGACTGGTTGATCTGGTACCAGACGCCGTGCCGCAGGACCAACCGCTCCCGTTTTCGCTAGGACTCGAGGAGGGTGGGCTCGGTCAGCGGCTAAACAATGCACTATTTCTCTCGACAACTAGAGAGGATAGCAATCGCCGTCCCGGTGTGGTGTTTGACTTTCAGGACGAATCAGGTCTTCTGGCCCGCAAAGAATTCCGTTTCGGTCCGAATGCCTTCGAGGTCATATTCACCACGAGCGTCCGACAGGCCGGCCAGGAACTCAACCCGTCCATTGAGTGGGGTCCCGGCCTTGGCGACCTGCGTTCCACGGGCGGCGGCAGTTTTCCCCGCCGGGTCTCTATCCCGACGCCGGAGGCGTTGTTTCACGACGGGGAGGACGTCACCAGACTGTCGCTTAGCAATGCCGCCGAGAGCCCAGCCAGCGACGGCACATTTTCGTTTGTCGGCGTAAACGATCACTACTTCATCGCGGCAGCCGTGAACACGGGCCCGCTCCTGGTGGAGTACCGCCCCCTCACTCTTCCGGCCTCGGACGATCCCAGTGGGGAGAGGCAGCTCCTGATTCACACGATTCGGCCGGCCCAGCCTTCCATGCCGCTGCGGTACTACATCGGACCGAAGTCGTTCGAAGATCTCAAGGCTATAGACGGCGAGTTTGTTCGCGCGATCGACTTCGGCTTCTTGGCGTTTATCGCGGTGCCGTTCCTGAGCGCGTTGAAGTGGATTTACGGATACGTCGGAAACTACGGATGGTCGATCATCTTCCTTACGATCCTCATGAACATCGTAATGGCGCCCCTGCGGCACAAGAGCGTCGTGTCGATGCGGAAGATGCAGGAGATTCAGCCACAGCTCAAGGCCATCCAGGACCGCTACGCCGGCCTGAAGGCGACCGACCCCGCACGCCAGAAGATGAACTCGGAGGTGATGGGTCTCTACCGTGAAAAGGGCGCGAACCCAGCCAGCGGCTGTATCCCGATGCTGCTCCAGTTTCCGTTTCTCTTTGCGTTCTACTCCCTCCTTTCCCAGGCCGTTGAGCTACGCGGCGCGCCGTTTGGCTTCTGGATTCAAGATCTGTCGCAAATGGACCCCTACTACGTCACGCCGCTAATAATGGGCGCCACCATGTTCTGGCAGCAACGTTTGACGCCGGCGACTGGCGACCCCACGCAGCAGCGCATGATGATGTTCATGCCTGTGGTGTTCGTGGCCATGTTCCTGACGTTCCCGAGTGGCCTGTGTATTTACTACTTCACACAGAACCTGTGGGCGATCGGTCAGCAGATCGTGACGAATCGGATCATTGGGCCACCCATCGTCCACCCCCAGCGACCGGCGGCGGAACGCCGAGTCAAGAGCGCCGGGGCCGGCCGGACACCTCGTGCGGAGCAGAAGCCGTAGTGCACTAGCCATGTCCAACTTGAACGCGGAAATCGTCACGTTCCTTGAGTCGATCGTCCACGCCATGGGCTTGGCGCTCGAAGCAAAGGTCGAGGAAACGTCGGAGGCCTGTCGCATCAACCTCGAAGGCGAAGACGGCGGTTTGCTCATTCGCAAGAATGGAGAAGGACTGCAGGCCCTCCAGCACGTCGTGGCGACGGCCTTCCGTCGGCAGCTCGGCGAGGATGGTCGCATCGTCGTCGACTGCATGGGCTACCGACGCGACAAGGATGTTGAGCTGGGGCAATTGGCGCGTCTGGCCGCCGATAAGGCGCGCACGACGGGCGCGCCTCAAGAGATGGGTCCGCTCAATCCCTACGAACGTCGGATCGTGCATCTGGCCATCGCGGAGGATCCCTCCATGGCCTCGGAAAGCGTCGGCGATGCGTTCATGAAGACCGTCATCATCTCCGAGAAGCGCTGACCTTCTCAACAACCGACACGATCGTGGCCATTGCCACGCCACCCGGCCGCGGTGGTCTGGGCGTGGTCCGATTGAGCGGGCCGGTCAGTGTGTCCGTGGCGCAAATCCTTCTGGATCGCCCCCGTGACCTCGAGCCGCGGCACGCCACCTTTTGCCGCATCAGCGGTCTCGACGATGTCGTGGCGACGTACTTCCCAGCGCCATCGTCCTACACGGGCGACGATGTCGTGGAGATCAGTGCGCACGGTAGCCCGGTGGTACTCGAGGCGTTGTTACTGTCTGCGCTCGCCGGTGGCGCCCGGCTGGCGGCACCCGGCGAGTTCACCCTCCGCGCCTTCTTGCATGGGCGCCTGGATCTGATCCAGGCCGAAGCCGTGGCGGACCTGATTGACGCCGCGACACCCCTGCAGGCGAGGGCGGCGTTCGATCAACTCGAAGGGACACTGACACGGCGGATTGGCGAGATTGACAGGCGCCTCTTTGATCTCGTCGCACGGCTCGAAGCGTCTCTCGACTTCCCTGACGAGGGGTATCACTTCATTCAGCCGAAGGAACTGGCACCGGCCTTACGCGCAATCTCGGAGGAGATAAAGGAACTGCGCTCGGAGGCGCGCCACGGGCAGTTGATTCGCGAGGGTGCGACGGTCGCTATCGTCGGCCGCGTGAATGCCGGAAAATCGAGCGTGTTCAATCGATTGGTGGGCGCGGAGCGTGCGATCGTTGCGGATCGGCCAGGCACAACGCGCGATCTCGTCACGGAGCGTGTAGATGTCGCTGGGCTGTCCATCACGTTCGCCGATTCGGCAGGTTTCAGGTTCTCCGAGGACCACGTGGAGCGCGAGGGTGTTGAGCGCTCTCGGGGGGCACTCAGGGTAGCGGCAGCGGCGATCGTTGTTCTGGACGGGTCGGAGCCGCTCGAAGATCACGACCACGCGGTCTTGAACCTGACGGTCGGGCAGGTGCGGGTGGTCGTCGCGAACAAGGCGGACCTTGAGCCGGCGTGGGCAGACAGCAGCGTCGGTGCGGCGACGACTCTCCGCGTTTCGGCCCGGACCGGCGAAGGGTTCGATGAGCTTCGGCGGATTCTCGGAAGGAGTCTTGGGCAGGGCGAGGCCGCGCGGGATACCGTGGCGATCTCGAATGTCCGGCACGCGCGGCTACTGGAGGTGGCGGGAGAGAGCGTCGCGGCCGCGGAGGCTGCGGTGAAGGGCGGCGCCCCAGAAGAATGCGTGGTCTCCGATCTGCAGGGCGCGCAGCGTGCCCTCGAAGAGGTCACCGGAAAGCGGACGTCCGACGATCTGCTGCGTCACATTTTCGGACGGTTCTGCATCGGAAAGTAGAGATGGACTTTGACGTCATCGTAATCGGCGCAGGCCATGCCGGGGTGGAGGCGGCCTGGGCCGCCTCACGACTCGGATGCCATGTTGGCTTGTGTCGCTTGCCGGCGTCCCCGGTAGCGCACATGCCATGCAATCCAGCCGTGGGCGGAACGGCCAAGGGCCATCTGGTGCGAGAGATCGATGCGCTTGGTGGATTGATGGGGCGCGCCAGCGACGCGACGGGCATCCAGTTCAAGTTACTCAACCGTAGCAGGGGTCCCGCGGTTTGGTCGCCACGAGCGCAGGCCGACAAGCGACGATATTCGGAATGGGTGGAGAACACGCTCGCGGCCGAGAGAAACATCACGACTATTCTCGGAAGAGCGGGCAGAATCCTGACAGCCGGTGAGCGTGTCACGGGACTCGCGTTCGAGGACGGGCGGCAGTATTCCTGCGCGGCGCTGGTCGTGACGACCGGTACCTTCCTGAACGGGCTCATTCATTTAGGTCGCGATCAACGCCCGGCGGGCCGGGCGGGTGAGCCTTCGTCAAACGACCTCGCGGAGTCGCTGAAGTCTCTTGGTTTTGCCTGGGGCCGGCTGAAGACCGGTACTCCACCGAGGCTGGACCGGAAGAGCATTGATTTCTCGACGTGCGTTGACAACGGTACGTTCGCGGTTGAAGCGGGCGATGCGCGGCCGGTGGCGTTCTCATTCCAGACGAACCGGAGTCTCAGGAACCAGGTGCCCTGCTGGTTGCTCCATACGAACAGCGCCGTCCACGAGATCGTCAAGCGCCACATCGACGACAGTCCGTTGTTCAACGGACAGATTCAGGGGATTGGTCCTCGGTATTGCCCGTCGCTTGAGGACAAGGTCATGCGGTTTCCGGACCGGGAGCGTCACCAGCTCTACTTGGAGCCCGAAGGCGTGAACGTGGACGAGATCTACGTCAACGGTTTTTCAATGAGTCTTCCCCACGAGATTCAGGAGTCGCTTGTGCATGCGCTTCCTGGTCTCGAACGCGCGCGGCTGATTCGTCCTGGCTACGCCGTTGAGTACGATTTCATTCAGCCAACGGAGCTACGGTCGAGTCTAGAGGCGCATCGTCTCCCAGGCCTGTTCTGCGCAGGACAGATCAACGGGACGTCAGGATACGAGGAGGCTGCGGCGCAGGGCCTGATGGCTGGGGTGAATGCGGCGCGTGCGGTGCGGCGAGAGAAACCGTTCCGTCTCGAACGGCACGAAGCGTACATCGGTGTGCTGGTGGACGACCTGGTCACGAAGGGTTGCGTAGAGCCGTATCGGATGTTCACCTCGCGGGCCGAGCACCGGCTGCTCCTCCGCATCGACAACGCCGATCTCCGACTGACCCCCAGGGGCCGCGAGGTGGGCTTGGTCGACGATGAGCGATGGGAGCGGTTTCGCCAACGCCGGGAACGCTACGATCGGAACTTCCAGCGCGTGCGACAAACTCTTGTCAAGAAGCCGAACGGCCAGACGTGTCACGCGATTGATGCCTTGCGGGACCAGAGATCAAGCCTGGCACAAATGTATCAATTGGGACACATAGAGCTTGAGATAGATTCTTCCGGCCTCGATCTGGACGTCAGCAGCGTCGAGATCGAAGTGAAGTACGAGGGATACCTCAAGCGAGAGATTGCAACGGTGGCCAGAAGCAAGCGCGAGGAGAACCGCGCCATTCCGAGTGATTTTCCATTCGGCAGGGTTCCAGGTCTTTCGAAGGAGCTTGCCGAGCGCTTTACCGAAATTAAACCAGAGACGCTCGGACAGGCTTCTCGGCTCTCTGGCGCGACTCCAGCCTCGATAGCGGTGCTCGCAGCGTTTCTTGGGCGGTTGTCTGGCGACGGGCTTACCGACAGATGAAGCCGGAGGGGCTCATGAAGCGCGTTTGCCGACTTTCCGAGACGGCAGGCGTTGCACTGTCACCGGAATCAGAGACCCTTATCGAGGGCTATTACCGCTTGCTCCAGACCTGGAACGCGCGGATGAATCTGACAGCGCTGGATCTGGAAAACCCAGGAGATCGGGATCTTGAGCGACTTCTGATAGAGCCAATGGTGGCTTCCGAATACATCTTGGCTGGGACCAGGTGGGTGATTGACGTCGGGAGCGGAGGTGGCTCGCCAGCAATCCCGTTGAGAGCAGTGCTCCCTGGCGGGTCCATGACTCTTGTAGAATCGAGAGTCCGCAAGGCCGTATTCCTGAAGGAGATCGTCCGCATACTGTCCCTGAGCGATACGGAGGTGGTGAGTGCCAGGTGCGAGGCCGTTGCGTGGTCTCAAGGGCGCGAAGGGACAGCGGACGCAGTGACCGTCAGGGCCGTGCGCCTGAACTCGTCGCTTGTCAACTCGATCGGCAGGTTACTGCGGCCCGGCGGAAGCTTGCTGCTCTTTGGCAGCAAGCTGACAAGCCTTCCGAGCGAGACGGCGACGCCAAAGTTCACACTTCAAGGTCATCACCGGCTTCTCCCTTCGTCGGAAGACCGACTCGCGGTGTTTCGCCGAGATCGCGATCTGCCTGTCGGTTGAATTGTTTCACGTGGAACATCTTGACGGGAGAGAGCCACAGGCCTACGCTAAGCCCTGGCAAGACCCCGCTAGTATAGGCCATATGACAGAAACTGTGGATTTTGGAGGCGGTGAATTGCGGAAACCTGCATCCCGTGCGCGTGTTTTGGCCGTCGCAAATCAGAAAGGCGGCGTCGGAAAAACAACGACCGCCCTCAATCTAGCGACCGCCATCGCGTTGGCGGGCCGGCAGGTGCTGCTCATCGACATCGATCCCCAGGCAAACCTCACGAGCGGCCTCGGTCGCAAGAACACACGCGCTACCGATGGGACGATCTATGACGCGCTCACCGCCGAGTACCCGGAGCGGGGTGACTACATCCTTGCAACCGCGATCGATGGTTTGCAGCTCATCCCAGCCGACCATAATCTGACGGGCGCAGAGATCGAACTCGTCACGCTGCCAGGTCGCGAACGACGGCTGCAACGCCTGGTGGACCCGCTACGGTCGCGATTTGACTACATCCTCCTCGACTCTCCGCCCTCGCTGGGCCTACTGACACTCAACGCGCTCATCGCCTCCGACGCGGTTCTCATCCCTCTCCATTGCGAGTACTTCGCCCTCGAGGGGCTGGCTGATCTGGTCGGGACAATTCGTCGCGTGCGAGGCGCACTAAATCCGACGCTCGACATCGAGGGAGTTCTTCTCACGATGTACGACGAACGGACGAATCTCGGGCAACAGGTTGCACGCGATGTACGTGCTTTCTTTCGAGACAAGGTCTACCGCACCGTCATTCCGCGCAACGTGCGCTTGGGCGAAGCGCCCAGCCATGGGATTCCAGGCGTGTTGTACGATCCCAAATCGAAAGGGGCGGAAGCCTATCTCTCCCTCGCGCAGGAACTCCTTTCCCGCGCCGGCGGCTCAGTCGAAAGGACGGCGACCGATGGCAGACCGTAGACCAGCCCTCGGAAAGGGCCTGAGCGCCCTAATTCCGGACGCGCCGGACCCCGATGTTCACGGCACGGCCGAGGTCGACATCCAGTCGCTCGCCCCGAATGACGACCAGCCACGCGCGCAGATGGACGAGACGCGGCTCGAGGATCTGACGCGTTCGATTCGTGCCAGCGGCATTATTCAGCCCATCGTCGTCCGACGCGTGGACTCGGGGTACCGAATCATTGCTGGCGAGCGCCGATGGCGTGCGGCCCAGCGCGCGGGCCTGACGCGTGTGCCAGTCATCGTCAGGGAGGTCACGAGTGGATCGCGGCAGGAACTATTGCAACTGGCGCTCGTCGAGAACATCCAGCGGGAAGATCTGAACTGTGTTGACGAGGCGTCAGCATATCGGCGCCTTGCGGACGAATTCCACCTGACGCAGGACCAGATCGCCTCCTCGGTGGGCAAGGAACGAAGCACCGTCGCCAACTACCTGCGGTTGCTCAGGCTTCCAGAAGAGATATTGGCGGACCTCTCGACGGGAGCGCTGTCGATGGGGCATGCGAGAGCGCTGCTCTCATTGACCGAGCCAGCAACCCAGCGTGAGGTTGCACGCGAGATCCTCGGAAGGGGCCTATCGGTTCGCGATGCCGAAGCGATGGTGCGGAAAATGTTGTCGCCGATCTCGCCGCGTCCGGCTCAGGGAGAGGACTCGCCGCCGGATGTTCACACGAAAGCTGCCGAAGACCGGCTGCGATTCGTACTGGGTACCCGGGTTCGCATTGCTCGCCGGGGCCAGGGTGGCACCGTGGAAATTCGCTTCACCTCGGAAGCGGAGCTGAATCGGCTCTACGAGCAGATCACCGAGAAGTCTCAGTCGTGATATAAATATCTGTTTGTTTGCCGCCATTGGCTGGTGGTCCCGCACGGCGCGGTAACGCGCGACCGGTGCGTTTTTATTTACCCACACTTGTTTCGGACTCTCCGTGTGACGCCTCCGCGTCGCGTCGCGCCAACAGGTGTAAGTCCCGCACGAGCGGGTTCGATTGCCCGCACAGGTCAGGAATGAGCATTCGCGGATCCGCGGCCCGCTACGCCCGGGCCCTGTTCGACATCGCCGCCACGGAAGGCGAGCTCGACGAGATCGAGCAGAGTCTGGCCGAGTTCTCCGCGCTGCTCGACGGCAGTGTGGAACTGCGTTCGATGCTGCACAACCCCGCCGTTCCAACGGCCGCTAAACGCGGCGTGATCGACCAGTTGGTGGGGCGGACGCAGCCGCCGGCCCCCCTGGCGAAGCTCCTCGGTTTGCTCGCGGATCGGGGCCGTCTCGAACTCCTACCCGCGCTGGCGAGCGCCTACCGGCAGCGGCTCATGGATCACAATGGTGTCGTACAGGCGGAAATTGTCACGGCGGAGCCGCTGGATGACGTCAGCGTCGCGGCGCTTCAGCAGCGGCTCGCGAGCGCGACTGGCCGGACCGTGCTGGTGACCCGGCGCACCGAGCCAGCGATTATGGGTGGCGTTGTTGCCAAGATTGGCGGCACCGTGTACGACGGGAGCATCGCGGCGCAGCTGGCCAGAATGCGTGTCAAGCTGGCCGAAAACATGTAAGCCGACGACATTTCGGCGGGTTGGCCGCCGTGATTGGCACTGAGACATTATCGGGTTGTTGCAGCCGACCGCTGCACGGCGACCGAAGCGATTGTGAAGGAAAGGCACCAGGACATATGGACATCCGCGCGGAAGAGATATCCAAGATCATCCGTGACCAGATCGGCAGCTACGCCGTGGAGGTCGACGTGGCCGAGGTGGGCACGGTCATCTCGATTGGGGACGGCATCGCCCGTGTCCACGGGGTCGAGAGCACCATGGCTGGTGAGATGCTTGAGTTCCCAGGCGGCCTCTTCGGTATCGCGCTCAACCTCGAAGAGGACAGCGTTGGCGTCGTGCTGCTGGGCGACTTCAAGTCGGTCAAGGAAGGCGATCAGGTCAAGCGGACTGGCCGCATCATGTCGGTGCCAGTGGGCGACGAGTTGCTCGGCCGCGTGGTGAACGCATTGGGACAGCCGATCGACGGCAAGGGCCCACTCAACACCTCGCAGTTTCTTCCCATCGAACGTATCGCGCCTGGGGTCGTCGATCGACAGCCCGTGAAGGAGCCGCTGCAGACCGGCCTGAAGGCGATTGACGGAATGGTGCCGATTGGCCGCGGGCAGCGCGAGCTGATCATCGGCGACCGTCAGACAGGCAAGACGGCCGTGGCCGTTGACGCCATCATCAACCAGCGCGACACGGGTGTCATCTGCATCTATAACGCCATCGGACAGAAACGCTCCACGGTGGCGCAGGTCGTCCGCACCCTCGAAGAATACGACGCAATGCGCTACACCGTCGTTGTTGCCTCAACCGCTTCCGATCCGGCGGCAACGCTCTACATCAGCCCGTACTCGGCCTGCGCCATCGGCGAGTTTTTTCGTGACAGTGGGCGTCACGCCCTCGTGGTCTACGACGACCTCTCGAAGCACGCCCAGTCGTACCGCGAGATATCGCTGCTCCTTCGACGGCCGCCAGGGCGTGAGGCGTACCCGGGCGACGTGTTCTACCTTCACTCGCGCCTGCTGGAGCGCGCGGCCAAACTGGGTGCCGAGCTCGGTGGCGGGTCCCTCACCGCGCTGCCAATCATCGAAACGCAGGCGGGCGACCTGTCGGCCTACATTCCGACCAACGTCATCTCGATCACTGACGGGCAGATCTTCCTGGAGAGCGACCTGTTCCACCAGGGCGTGCGTCCCGCGATCAACGTCGGCAACTCGGTTTCCCGCGTCGGCGGTTCCGCTCAGATTAAGGCCATGCGGAAGGTGGCTGGTTCGCTCCGTCTCGATCTCGCGCAGTACCGCGAACTGGCGGCCTTCGCACAGTTCGGTTCCGACCTCGACAAGAACACGCAGGGTCAGCTCGACCGGGGCCGGCGCCTGGTCGAAATCCTCAAACAGGCTCAGTACCAGCCGCTTGCGGTGGAGAAGCAGGTGGCGATCGTTTTTGCCGCCACCAACGGCTACCTCGACCCCGTGGCGGTTGAAGATCTGGAACGGTATGAAAGCGAACTCTACCGATTCCTCGAAACGCGACATCCCGCGGTGCTCGTCGGCATCAAGGAAAAGAAGATCATCGGCGACGAGGATAAGGTTGCGCTCAAGGGTGCGCTGCAGGAGTTCGGGGAACAGTTCGTGGGCGCGCAGGCCGGTGCGGCCGTGGCCTAGGCAATATCGGATAGAGAACGATGCCGTCACTTATCGATCTCCGCCGGCGCATTCGCGCGGTCAAGTCGACTCAGCAGATCACCAAGGCGATGAAGATGATTGCCGCCTCCAGGCTGAAGCGCGCCCAGGAACGCGTCGTCGGCGCGCGCCCGTTCGCGCAGCGAATGTTGCAGGTACTGAACGGCCTGGTCTCTTGGGTGGATCCGTCGACCCATCCACTCCTGCGGGTCCCGGCCGAGGGCGAAGGGCGGCCCCTGGTTATCGTCGTCACGGCGGACCGCGGTTTGTGCGGTGGTTTCAATGCGAACGTCATCAAGGCGGCCAGGCAGCGCCTCTTGACTGAGAGCAAGAACGGCCGACAGGTGACTGTGGGCCTCGTCGGACGGAAGGGCCGCGACTTCTTCAGACGGCGCGGGTCCGACATCGTCCTCGAACATGTCAATATTTTCCAGCGGCTCACATTCGGCCATGCCGTGACCATCGCGGACGAGGCGATCGAGGAGTTCACATCTGGCCGGGCGTCGAGCGTCAGCCTCGTCTACAACGAGTTCAAGTCCGTGATGTCGCAGCGTGTGGTCGTGGAGCAACTGCTCCCGATCCCGAAAGGCGACCTGGAGCAGGCGGCCGTCTTGCCCAGGGCCGACTACCTGTACGAACCCACGCCCGAGGAAATCTTCAGGGATCTCCTACCGCGTCACGTGCAGGTGCAGGTCTATCGGGCGCTGCTTGAGTCGAACGCGTCGTTTTTCGCGGCCCAGATGACGGCGATGGACGCGGCCACTCGCAACTCCACCGAAATGCTGGAAGACTTGACGCTCTACATGAACAAGGTCCGCCAGGCGGCGATCACGAGAGAAATCATCGAGGTCGTGTCAGGCGCGGCCGCGACCTAGGACGGACGGAAACACTCACATGGCACAGACAGCAGTGGCACAGCGGACGGGGAAGGTCGTTCAGGTGATCGGTCCCGTGATCGACATCGAGTTCACGGCCGGTCTTCCGGAGATCTACAACGCCGTCCGCATCGTGTCGGACGGCAGCGACGGCAGCGTTAAGATTGATATTGTCGCGGAGGTCGAACAGCATCTCGGCGAGAATCGCGTTCGCGCCGTCGCCATGCAGGCGACCGATGGCATGACGCGGGGCATGGAGGCCATCGACACGGGCGCGGCGATCTCGGTGCCCGTGGGCCCCGAAACGCTCGGCCGCGTGATGAACGTGCTGGGTGAGCCCGTCGATTTCCCGGACCGTCCGGTCAACACCAAGGAGCGTCGGCCGATTCACCGCGATGCGCCGACTCTCGAGCAGCAATCGACCGAGCTGAAGATGTTCGAGACTGGCATCAAGGTGATCGACTTGCTTGAGCCGTACCTGCAGGGGGGCAAGATCGGCCTGTTCGGCGGCGCGGGTGTCGGCAAGACCGTGATCATCCAGGAACTCATTCACAACATCGCTACCAAGCACGGCGGCGTCTCCGTGTTCGGCGGCGTGGGTGAACGAACCCGCGAGGGCAACGACCTCTGGCTCGAGTTTCAGGAATCTGGCGTCATCAACACCGAAGATTTCTCGAAGTCGCGCGCTGCGCTCGTCTATGGCCAGATGACGGAACCTCCGGGTGCGCGCCTGAGGGTCGGTCTCTCGGCGTTGACGGTGGCGGAGTACTTCCGTGACGACGAAGGCAAGGACGTTCTGCTGTTCATCGACAACATCTTCCGGTTCACGCAGGCGGGCTCCGAAGTCTCGGCGTTGCTCGGTCGCATGCCGTCGGCCGTCGGCTATCAGCCAACGCTGCTCACGGAGATGGGCGAGCTTCAGGAACGCATCACGTCCACGAAGGAGGGGTCGATCACTTCCGTTCAGGCCATCTACGTTCCCGCGGACGACTACACCGACCCCGCGCCGGCGACAACGTTCGCCCACCTGGACGCGACCACCAACCTGTCGCGACAGATTGCGGAGCTCGGAATCTATCCGGCCGTCGATCCCCTCGCGTCGACCTCTCGAATTCTCGACCCGCGGGTGCTTGGCAACGAGCACTACTCCGTTGCACGTTCGGTGAAGCAGGTGCTGCAGCGCTACAAGGACCTGCAGGACATCATCGCGATTCTCGGCATCGACGAGTTGTCGGAAGAAGACAAGGCAGCTGTCGCCCGGGCACGTAAGATCCAGAAATTCCTGTCCCAGCCCTTCTTCGTCGCCGAGCAGTTCACGGGTTTCAAGGGCAAGTACGTGTCCGTTGCCGACACCATCCGAGGCTTCAAGGAGATCGTCGAGGGTCAGCACGACGAGCTGCCGGAGCAGGCGTTCTACATGGTTGGCACCATCGAAGAAGCGGTCGAGAAGGCCCGGGCAATGAAGGAGGCCTAGATGGCGATGCCCGAACTGCCCACCACGCTCACATTGGAGATCGTCACGCCAGACCGGTCGCTGTTTCGCGGCGAGGTCAAGGAGGTGCAAGTGCCGGCTGCCGAAGGGTATATGGGCATCCTGCCGGGCCACACGCCACTCCTTGCCAACTTGCAGGTGGGCGAACTCTCCTACCGGGGCGCGATCGAGGAAGGGCAAATGCACGTCGCGCTCGGTTTCGTCGAGGTGCTCCCGGACCGGGTGACCGTCATGGCGCACGTGGCGGAGCGGCCCGACGATATCGACGTGGCGCGAGCCGAGGCGGCACGGCAACGGGCCGAAGAGCGCCTTGCTAAGCCCGTTCCCGACATTGATTTTGAACGCGCCCGGATCTCGATGATGAAATCGCTGATTCGCCTGCAGATCGCCACTCGCACCAGAACGGGCGCCTGACACTAGTCAAACTCGGGCTCCCGGTGTTCGATCCGGCCAGGCCGGATGGTCCTGCGATTACTCATGAGGAGGCTGCCGACTGCTGATGTTCGCCAACCTTCGCCATCTCTTCCGCTATCGCGCGCTGATCCGCAGCCTGGTGGCCCGCGATCTAAATGCCCGGTACCGTGGCTCGTTACTGGGGTTCTTCTGGTCGTTCGTGAACCCGCTGCTGTTGTTGCTGATTTACTCGTTCGTGTTCACCGTGGTGATGCCGGGCGCTCGGCCTGCAGAGTTGCAACCGTTCGCGCTGTTCATGTTCTGCGGCATCCTTCCCTGGTCTTGGTTCTCGGCGTCGTTGCTGGAAGCCTCCAACTCACTGATCGCCGGGAGCAACCTCGTCAAGAAAGTGTTGTTTCCCGCCGAGGTCCTCCCTATTACCAGCGTGCTGGCCAACCTGGTTCACTTCTGTTACGGGCTTCCGATCCTGGGCCTGTTCTTGCTGCTGTACGACACGCAGGCCTCGCCGGTGAAGCTGGTGTGGCTCCCCGTCATCGTCGCGATCCAGCTTCTTCTCACCATCGGCCTGGCGTTGCTCGTTGCCGCGCTCACCGTGCTGTTCCGAGATGTCCGCGATCTGCTCGCGAATCTTCTCACCTTTCTGTTCTTCGCGACGCCGATCATCTATCCGATTTCGCTCGCCCCGGCGAGCGTGCAGCCCTACCTCAATCTCAATCCGTTCACGCATCTGGCCGTGGCCTACCAGGGCGCGCTGTTCCGGGGCGGACCGTTCACCGACGGAGATCGACTCCTGGTCGTTGCGGCCGAAAGTGTTGTGGTCTTCCTCGCGGGGTACTTTCTTTTTGACCGCTTGCGAGACATCCTCCCGGAGGAAGTGTGAGCGGACACGCTATCGAAGCGCGTGACGTCCGGAAGATCTATCGGCGCTACAGTCGTCGCCGGCAGTTCTCCACGCTGAAGAGCGCCCTGCTCTCCCGATCGCTGTTGCGCGATCTTCGCCCAGACGATGCGTTCGAGGCATTGGGCGGCGTGAGCTTCGATCTGGACACCGGGCGCACCCTCGGAGTGATCGGGCGCAACGGGTCCGGCAAGAGCACCTTGTTGAAGCTCGCGGCGGGCATAGGCAAGCCGACGTCAGGTCGGATCACGGCGCACGGCCGCGTGTCGGCGTTGATCGAACTCGGTGCCGGATTCCATCCCGAGATTTCGGGCCGCGAGAACGTCTTCATCAACGGCCTGATGCTGGGTGTGCCCAGGCGTGAGATCAGTCGTCTTTTCGACGAGATCGTCTCCTTCGCGGAGCTGGAATCCTTCATCGACGCACCCGTCAAGACCTATTCGTCCGGCATGTACATGCGCCTTGGCTTCTCGGTGGCCATTCACGTTGATCCCGATGTTCTCCTCGTGGACGAAGTACTGGCGGTTGGCGACGAAGCCTTCACGCACAAGTGCCTGGACAAGTTCTCCGAGCTTCGCCGTCGCGGCAAGACCACCGTGCTCGTCACCCATTCGCTCGACCTCGTCGAACGCTTTTGCGATGAGGCGCTCTGGTTGGATCAGGGCCTGGTGCGCGCCCAGGGCGACCCGCGCCGAGTCATCGACGAGTACCGCCTTGACGTCGCGGGGGTGGAGAACGCGGAACTGGCGGCGATGGCTGATCAGGCGGAGACAGCCAGCGGAGGCGCAGGAATCGTGGAAGCCGGCGTGAAACCAGGGGGGCCGGAGGATCTGTCGAAAGCGCCGGAGGGCCGATGGGGATCGCGCGAGGTGGAAATCACTCGCGTCGATCTGGGCAACGCCGAGGGGCGTCCCACCCATGTGTTCGAGACCGGCCAGGGCATGCGCATCCGGATGGGCGTGCAGGCACACCAGGTCGTCACGGATTTCGTCTTCGGCGTTGGCATATTCGACGCAAATGGCACCTGCTGCTATGGCACGAACACGCTCATCGAGGGTGGTATCCCAGAATCGATCCAGGGAGCCGGCGAGATCGAATTCGTCGTCGACAGCTTGGACCTGACACCCGGAACGTACAAGCTAGACCTCGCCGTGCATCGCGCAAACGGAGCACCCTACGATTACCACCGCCAGCTCCATGTATTTCGTGTCACCTCGCACGTCGCCGACGTAGGGATCTACCGTCCGCATCACCATTGGCGTTTCTCGGGCGGCGTGCATGTCGAGGGGCTCCGGTGATCCGGGTCCAGACCCCCCTCCAACTCGCGACGCCAATCGCGGCCGTGAACCGCTAGATCGTCGTGTCAACCACGTCATCGTTGACGTTGCAGGCACTGCTCAAACTGGCGGTGACACGCGCCGGCCTTGACGCCGTGCGGACCGGCGCGGCCGGGCTAACGCCTACCGCGAAGGGGCTGGCGGTGGCGACCGCGGCGCGCGAGGGTTCTGCTGTCACGGTTGTTGTCGTCCCCACTGACCGCGAAGTGGACCAGATGACAGTGGATGCCGGCTTTTTCTACGCCGCTCTGGAGGGCGCGTCCACGGCGGCGGTCGCGCGTGCCGTCCTGCCGTTTCCGTCGCAGCAAGTGGACCCGTATCGCGGCATGACGCCCCACTTTCGAGTGGCCGCCGCCAGAGCAAGGGCGCTCCACGCGGTCGCCACGGGGACCGCACGGCTCATCGTGGCGTCTGCCGCGGCGCTCTTGCCTGGAGTAAGCAGCCCGGCGCGCGTGCGGATGGCCGCCATGGAGTTGAGGCCGGGGCTCGAAATCGAACCGCTTGGCCTTGGCGATCTTCTGCTCGATGCAGGCTTCACGCGGGAGGATCCGGTCGACGAGCACGGAGAGTTCACCGTGCGCGGCGGGATCGTTGATCTGTACCCGGCGAGCGATAGCGAGCCCGTGCGTGTTGAATTCGTCGGCGACATGGTCGAATCGATTCGCCGGTACGACCCGGCGACCCAGCGCTCGACCGGGATCGTCGATCAGCTAGCCGTGGTTCCCCTCCGGGAGCGGTTCGATCTCGATGCCCCCGCGCAGTCGTTGATCAGCTTCGTGACCGAGGCAGGAGGCTCGCTGACGATCGTCTCCGAGCGCGACCAGGTCGTCGAGGAGCTCGGCCGGGTTCGCGGGCAGCTGGAGGAGAGCTATCTGGCTGCGACCGACGCCCGAAAGCTCGCCGTCGCTCCACCTTCCCGGTTGTTGGTCGATGCCGGCGTGCTTCTGGTGGCGATGGACGAAGCGGTGCGCCTGGAGGAATTAGCGCTCGAAGAGGACGCATCCTACGGGCACGTGTCGTCCCAGCCGGGGAGGGAATACCACGGCCGGGTGACGGAGTGGGTGGCCGATATCCGCCAGGCGCGAGACCGGGGCGACACGGTCCTGTTCGTTGCCGAGAGCACCGGAATGGCGGAACGCTCCGTGGAGATTCTTCGGGACCACGACATCATCGCGGTACCCGTCGAAGGCGTCGAGAGCGCCCATGCGGCAACCGTGCTGGTCGCCGTCGGTGAGTTATCGCGAGGGTTCCGCCTGCCATCTGCCGGCCTCGTCGTCTTCGCAGAGACGGACGTCTTCGACGAGGATCGTCGATCGCCGGAGCGGGGACGCAACCTGGCGCGGACGTTCCTGTCCGATCTTCGCGACCTCCACGTCGGAGACCTCGTCGTTCACGTCGACCACGGCGTGGGCGAGTTTGTGGGCCTGAAGGCGCTTGGTCTCGGTGCGTCCGGGGTGGACCCGCAGGAGTTCCTGGAACTCCGCTATGGGAACGACGACAAGCTATTCGTGCCGGTGGAACGACTGGACCTGATTCAGAAATACACCGGCGGTACTCGCCCGTCGCTGGACCGCCTGGGTGGCACGACGTGGGACAAGGCGAAAACCCGGGTCAAAAAGGCCATGCGCGACATGGCCGAGGAACTGCTGAAGCTCTATGCCCAGCGGAAGGCCGTCACGGGGTACGCGTTCCCGCCAGACACCCACTGGCAAAAGGAATTCGAAGAGGCGTTTCCGTACGAGTTAACGCGGGATCAGGTTAGCGCCGTTGCCGAGATCAAGAGCGACATGGAGTCGGCAACTCCCATGGACCGGCTCCTGTGCGGGGATGTCGGCTACGGCAAGACCGAAGTCGCGATTCGCGCGGCGTTCAAGGCCGTGATGGACGGCAAGCAGGTGGCGTTGCTGGCGCCGACCACGGTGCTCGCGTTTCAGCACCTCAAGACGCTGAGAGAGCGTTTTTCCGGTTTCCCAGTGAACGTGGACATGGTGAGCCGGTTTCGTTCGAAGCAGGAGCAACTCGAGGCAGTCGCCGGTCTGGCGGCCGGGACAGTCGACATCATTGTCGGCACCCACCGGCTTCTGTCGAAGGATGTTCGGTTCAAGCAACTCGGACTGCTCGTGGTCGATGAGGAGCAGCGCTTCGGTGTTGCTCACAAGGAGCGCATCAAGCAGATGCGGAAGCGCGTGGATGTGTTGACGCTGACGGCGACGCCCATTCCTCGCACGTTGAACATGTCCCTGGTTGGAATTCGCGACATGTCGATCATCGAGACGCCGCCGAAGGACCGGCTCTCGATTCAGACGAACGTCGTCAAGTTCGATGCACCGGTGATCGAGCGGGCCATTCGAAACGAGCTTGCGCGCGGCGGCCAGGTCTACTTCGTCCACAATCGGGTGGAGTCGATCTTCTCGATCGGACACCTGTTGCAGCGGTTGGTGCCGGAGGCCCGCGTGGTGGTGGGCCACGGGCAAATGGGCGAGGAGGAACTCGAGCGCGCGATGCTTGGGTTCGTGGAACGCCGCTTCGACGTACTGCTGGCGACGACCATCGTGGAGAACGGCCTCGATATTCCGAACGCCAACACGATGATCATCAACCGGGCGGACCGCTACGGGTTGGCGCAGCTCTACCAGTTGCGAGGCCGGGTGGGCCGGTCCGATCGGCCTGCCTATGCCTACCTGCTGATTCCGGCGGAAGACGCGCTCTCGGCGGTTGCGCGCAAGCGACTGGCGGCGATCCGCGAATTCAGCGACCTGGGGAGCGGGTTTCGCGTTGCGGCGCTCGACCTGGAAATCCGCGGCGCGGGCAATCTGCTTGGCGGCGAGCAGAGCGGGCATATCGACTCCATTGGCTTCGAGATGTACATGAAGCTGCTCGAGGAGACGGTTCGGGAGCTGAAGGGGGAGGAGATCGAAGACGACGTGAGGGCGACTGTCAATCTCCGAGTGGACCTGCGCATCGAAGATGAATATGTGCCCGACATGAATCAGCGGCTCATGGTCTACCGGAAGGTTGCCGAGGCGCGGTCGGAGGCAGAACTCGAGGAGACGCTCGCCGGCGTGCGAGATCGGTACGGCCCACTCTCCTCGGCGCTGCTGAACCTTGGAGGATACGGCCGCATCCGCGTGCAAGCCGATCGCCTCGGTGTCGATTCGATCGACCGCGAAGGGCGGGTCGTCGTCATACGGTTCAGGCCGAACGCGAACATCGACCCCGTGCGGCTCGTGAAGGTCGTCCACGAGTGGCCGGGTGCTACGCTCGTTCCGCCCGTGTCGTTGCGACTCGATCTCGATGGCTCCGACCCACCGGTAGCCAAGCCTTCTGGGAGTTCCAAGGGACTGCGACGTCGGGGCGGGATGTCTCAGGAGACCCGGACCGCAGGCTGGTGGACCGAACGGGCGACGGTGGGTGCGGTGCACCCCGGTTTTACGAAGGACGAAATCCTTCGCGCGCCTGCGACGGATCCCCGCGCCGACGGAGGCGTGTTCGACGGGTTGGAGTCGTTGCTGCGAGCGCTCGCCTGACCGAGGAGGGGATCTTCGCCGCCCGTCGTCGCCCCCCGGAGACGTCCGGGCCGGGCATCGGGTAAAATCTGGTCTTGAAAGAGGCTGCACAGGAAGGGATTGCCATGTTGACACGCTCGACCCGCGTTGGGCTCGCCGCCTTGTTGGTGGCGGGGTCCACCTTCACGCTCTCTGCCGGCGAGGTCATCGAGCAGGTGCTCGTCCGGGTCAATGGCGAAATCATCACGAAGACCGACTTCGAACAGCGTCAGGTGGGTGTGCTGAGCCAGCGTCCGGAGCTGGCGTCTGGCTCAGCGACCAACGAGGACGTGAAGCGAGCCATCGAGGAGGTTACCCCCGACCTCATCCTCAGCGCCGTTGACGAGTTGCTGTTCGTGCAACGGGGCAAGGAACTTGGGTTCAGCCTCGGCGACCAGCAGTTCGCCGAACTTGTCGAGAACATCAAGAAGGAAAACAAGATCGAGGAGGATGCTGACTTCCAGGCGGCGCTTCAGCAGGAGAACATGACGCTCGAGGACCTGCGCCGCTCGTTCGAGCGGCAGATGCTGGTGAGTCGCGTTCAGCAGCAGGAGGTGGCTGACAAGGTCGGCGTGACCGAGGCCGAGGCGAGGGCATACCACAGCGACCACAGGGCGGAATTCACGACGATCTCGGAGATCACCTTGCGGGAGATTCTCATCGCGGTCCCGGTGTCCGATGCCGGCGTGAACGTCGCCGAAGACGAGGATGCCCGGGCGAAGGCGGAGAACATCCACAGCCGGCTCGTCGCAGGCGAACCCTTCGCTCGGTTGGCGGCAGATCTCTCGGAAGCCCCCTCCAAGGCCAACGGCGGCCTCATCGGACCGTTCATGCAGACCGACGTTGCGCCGGCGCTGCAGAAGATCGTCGTTCCGCTGAAGACCGGAGAGTTGTCCCAGGTGATCCGCTCTACCACGGGCTACCAGATCCTCAAGCTCGAGAGCCGCACCGAAGAAAACGTGAAATCCTTCGAAGCCGCCCGCGGCGAGATTTCAGACCGGATGTCGCAGGAGAAACACGCCGTGCAACTCCTGGTGTACCTGGACCGCCTCCGCGACCAGGCCATCATCATGTGGAGGAACGAGGAACTGCGCACAGCTTACGAGCAGGCCCTGGCGAAGCGACGGGAAGCAGCCTCCAAGCCCGGCGTCTGACCGCATCGCCCATGACAGAAGATGCCTCGCTGGCGCCGCTCGTTGGCCCCCCAACGCCGGTCCCGGAGGCGGAGGTTCGCTGGTTCGCCATCTGGACCCGCTCGCGACATGAGCAGGTCGTGCGCGAGCAACTCGACCGCAAGGGGATCGAAGCCTTCCTGCCGACCGTTACCCGCTGGAGCCACTGGAAGGATCGCAAGAAGGAGATCGATTGGCCCCTGTTTCCGGGCTACTGCTTTGCCAGGTTCGACCCCCGCGAGCGTCTTCCTGTTCTGAAATGCACGGGCGTCGTCAACATCATCTCGTTCGAGAGCGAGCCGGCGCCCATTCCGGACTCCGAAATCCAGGGGATCCGGCAGCTGGTCGAGAGCGAGCTGGCCTATGACCCGTGCCCGCTCATCCACGAGGGAATGATGGTTGAAGTGACCCACGGTCCCCTGCGGGGAGTTGTTGGCCGCCTGCTCCGCAAGGGTGCCCATGCTCGGTTGATGCTCTCGGTCGATCTCATCGGTCAGGCAGTGAGTGTCGAGGTCGATGCATCCGATGTCCGTGCCTATTAAGGGTTCTTCGCGAAATAGAGGCGCCATCTTGCCGGCCGATCCTCTCGGCCGTGTGAACAGCCGATGAAGATCGGGTCCGTGTCTCTCGAGAGCCCATTCGTGGTGGCCCCGATGGCCGGCATGACGGATTCCGCGTTTCGTCGGCTCGTGAAGGGTCACGGGGGATGCGGGCTGGTCGTGACGGAAATGGTGAGCGCGGACGGTCTCATCCGCGGGATCGACCGCACCCTGGAGTACGCCGAGCATACCGAGGAGGAACGGCCCATCTCAATTCAGATCTTCGGCGGGGATCCTGCGAAGATGGCGGCCGCGGCGCAGGTGGTCGAGGGCATGGGCGCCGACATCGTAGACATTAATATGGGTTGTCCGGTGCGGAAGATCGCCAAGCACAACGCGGGGTGTTCTCTGATGCGGGAGCCAAAGCATGCCGCCGCCGTCGTTGACGCCATGGTCCGCGCCGTGAAGATCCCGGTGACGGTCAAGATGCGAGCGGGGTGGAACCAGCAGGAATTGAACGCTCTGGAGCTGGCTAGTCGCGTGGCCGATGCCGGAGCGGCAGCTGTGACGATTCATGGGCGGACTGCCGAGCAATCGTATTCGGGCCTGGCCGACTGGGACCTCGTGGCGAGGGTGGCTCGGGAGGTGCCAATCCCGGTGATGGGTAGCGGAGACTGCCTGGACGCCCAACAGGTTGTCGCGCGGTTGTCCTCCGGCGTGAGCGGGGTGCTAGTGGGGCGAGGCGTGCTCAGAAATCCATGGATCTTAGGGCAGGCCGCGGATCTATTAGCAGGGCGCCAGCCGAGAGAGGTGTCCCTTCAGAACCGAGGGCAGTTTTTACTCGACTACCTGCACCTGCTCCTTGTCGAGGGGCCCCCTGGCTCGGAACCTGGCTCTGCGCCGGCGCGTTTTTCCAGACCTTCCAGGGCAGACCGGGGGTCTGGCCTTGGCTCCAACGTGGCTCGCGGGAGAGAAAAATGGGTGATTAACAAGATACGGGCCCTCTGCTCTTGGTACTCCAAGGGGCTCGAGGGGGGGTCGGCCTTTCGCGTCCGCGTTAACAGGGTCGCCAACGTTGACGAGCTTATGGGTGTCGTTCAAGAATGCTTCTTTCCACCGGGGGTGGAGTACGTCCAGGGAGGCTGGCGAGGTCCTCAGGTCCATGAATTGGATTGATCTTGGGAATAAAGTCTACCCAGAGACAACCTTCACGCCTGAACAGACTGCAGGATCTGGCCATTTGCCCAAAGAAACAGCCATGCGTGGTCTGGCATGCCGGTTGTTATAGAAGCTGCGAAGCTATCAATCAGAAGACTGCGTTGATGACTCTCAAAGGTTCGATTTCAAAGTTCATGATCTTCGCCGTTGCAGCCGTAGCAACCGGCTTTTTCGCATCCACCGCGTCCGCAGTGCCGGTTGAGCTCGTCGGGCCGGCATTTCGCAACCAGTAATCCACAGTGAAACCCCGCAGTTTTCTCGTATCTCCGGCAATTCGGAAGGTTCTTGCCGAGGTTCCAGCGGCAGTCCAGTCGACGAGTGGGGTGCTTATCAGCGGCGAACAAGGGACAGGACGTACCGCCCTGGCCAGGGCCATCCATTTGGCGGCCGCGTTGGGACCCGGCGTAGACGTATCCAGGCTGGCGCTGTCTGAGTCACAAGATGAAAGGTTTCCACCTTTTGTCGTCGTTGACTGCCAGTTGCTTGCGACCATCAGAGATCTAACATTATTTGTCGAACGACCAATCATAGGCGACGAACTCGCAGAAGTGTATGTCGACAGCCCTATTTCTAAGGCACAGGGTGGAACGCTTTACCTTTCGCAATTTCATTGTCTGCCCATGCGACTACAACTCAGGCTGGCTCAGTTGCTTCGCGATCGAGAAATGATAGTGCCTGGAACTGATGCTTCCGGAGCCTCTCGCCCGGTTGCGGTCACGTTTCGGTCAATCGCCTCATTAGAGCCATGGACGCTCGATGAACCGGACAACCGGATCACGCCAGAACTTCGGCGCTGGTTCAGCGGACCTCATCTTTTTCTCCCCACGCTACGACGGAGACAGGAGGATATTCAGGGCGTGGTCAAGCAGCTTCTTTCTGCTATATGCCACAGTGACGATCTTCCGCCACGCGTGGCGTCCAGGCAGGTTGTGGCTCTCCTGTCCAGACTGCCGTGGAAAGGCAATCTCCACGAACTCAAGGCCTTGCTACGGACCCTTGCCCATACCGTTCCGAACCGCTTGATCCGCCTTGACGATCTCCTCCAGCAGATTGCGCTGCGTGGAGAAGTCTCCTACACGGCGATGGCTGGGACCCTGAAAGAGGCCCGCGAGCAGTTCGAGCGCGATTACATCACGAGCACCCTGGAGCGCCACGATGGCAGGGTCGCCTCAGCCGCCTCGGCACTCGGCATCCAGAGAACGAATCTGTACCGGAAGCTCCGCCAACTCTCGGTGACACGAGGGGCGAGTGTGCGACAGGTAAGAACCCCTACACGGACAGCCGCTGGCACCAAGACGGCAGGTGGCGTATGAGCCTCTCGCCCCGGTGCGTTCTTGTCACCACCTTCCCGTTTGGAGAAGTCGATCGTGCACCCTTCGATCTACTGAAGGCTGAGGGCATCGAAGTGAGAACGAACCCATTCGGCCGGCGTCTCCGCGAGGAGGAACTCGTCGAGATCGTGCCCGGGTGCACGGCGATGATCGCGGGAACCGAGCCGATCACTGCACGCGTGTTGCGCGCGGCCACTGACCTGGCAGTGATCGCGCGCGTAGGCATTGGGCTCGATAGCGTCGATTTGCTGGAGGCCCGTCGGCGGAACGTAAGAGTCGCTTATACGCCAGACGCGCCGTCGGCGGCGGTAGCGGAACTCACGATCGGCTTGATGATCGATGCGCTCCGTGGCGTGACCGCGGCAGACCGGGTGATTCGGCGGCGCCGCTGGCAGAGAACGCTTGGCCGCAGGCTGTCGGAGTCGACGGTCGGCGTGATCGGGGTCGGTCGCATCGGCAAGCGAGTGATTGCTCACCTCAGCGGTGGTTTCCCAGGTGTTCGGGTACTCGCAAACGATCTGGCACCGGACATGGAGTTCGGTGCCGCTCGCGGCGTCGCCTGGGTGGACAAGTCGACGATCTACCGTGAAGCCGAGGTGATCACCCTGCACATCCCGCTAACGTTGGACACAAAGCATCTGATCGGCAACGCGGAACTTGCGACGATGAGGTCCGACGCCATTCTGATCAATGTCTCGCGTGGAGGCATTGTCGATGAGGCCGCACTCGCCGAGGCCCTGACGGGGGCCAGGTTGGGCGGCGCTGGCGTCGATGTCTTCGAGACGGAGCCCTATACCGGCCCGTTGGCAGAGGTCGAAAGTTGCGTCCTCACCTGCCACATGGGCTCAATGTCCGTCGACTGTCGCCGCCGGATGGAGCGTGAGGCTACGATGGAGATTGTGCGGTTCTTCCGGGATGAGCCGATGCGAGCGGCGGTTCCAGAAGCTGAGTACGCTTTGGCGGCCTCTCGATGAACGCGCCTCGCCAGGATTCGCGCCTGCGGGTCGCGTGCGCTCCGGCGTTCGCGCCGGACTAACTTTGCGAGTGCGGGGGTGCTAGAACCAGCCGACGGCGGCGTCCGCGACGCCGCTTCCTTCCACCATCTCGTAATCAAGAATCTGTGTCGCCTCGACGGCGGCGAAGAATCGCTGCGCCGGCTCCGAGTGAGCGGAGTGCTGGAGGTACGCCTGCAAGCCAGCGTGGTCATCGAACTCCAGGATCGCTGCATGCGAGTAATCCGGCGCTGCGGCCTCGTATCCCGCCCCATGTAGGGAGCGCCTCCCGACATGGGCGCGCCGCACTGATGGAATATCTCGGAGCGCGCGCTCGAACGATCGAACCAGCTCGCTGCGCTCAGCGGGAGGAAGGTTCGGCCGTGGCGTGAAGAGGACTACGTGCGCGATCACGTGCGCCCGCCTCCAGACCCCTTATCTTTTCCGGGGCCACGGCCCTTTGGAGGCCCACCACTACGCGGATGCTGGGGTCGAAACCCGCGTCCCGCTGGAACGCTCTTTCCGCCAGGCTTCGGCGCGAACGTCGAGTTGAACTTTGGACGTGGCGACGGGCGGTCGGCGGCAGCGGGCGGACGTGATGTTCGTTCGGGTTGCCGGTCCCGTTCCGGCCTTGCTCCGACGCTAGCATTAGCCTTGGGTCCGACTCTCGACTCGAATCTGGGCTCGAACGGTCGCCGTGGCTTCGGTCCGAACGGCGGCCAGGCTTTCGGCGCTGTCTCGGATTCAGACCGAGACTTCGGTTTGAACCTCGAGTCGAATGGCCGCGACGGTCTGGCCCTCGTCCCATAGTTGGACGCGCCCGGCGGGTGCTCCCCGGGGCCGGACTTCGGCTTGAACGTTGAGTCGAATGGCCGCGACGGCCTGGCCCTCGTCCCATAGTTGGACGCGCCCGGCGGGTGCTCCCTGGGGCCGGACTTCGGCTTGAACGTTGAGTCGAATGGCCGCGACGGCCTGGCCCTCGTCCCATAGTTGGACGCGCCCGGCGGGTGCTCCCTGGGGCCGGACTTCGGCTTGAACGTTGAGTCGAATGGCCGCGACGGTTTGG
>Ga0302135_10000385_pt1 | contig 27054 bp, 24 predicted proteins | sample CBN3_surface_MG_FD_203119 | JGI IMG/M metagenome (GOLD analysis project Ga0302135, IMG submission 203119) | Marine microbial communities from Western Arctic Ocean, Canada - CBN3_32.1 | ecosystem: Environmental > Aquatic > Marine > Oceanic | place: Canada: Western Arctic Ocean | collected...
TGCAGCAGCCAGTCAAAGGGTAACAAAGCTGAAACGACTCGCGTTGCGGCTGCCAAGGTAATCAGTATAAAGGTCAGATTGGTTTTGGTGTCGCTGGTCAATGCTCGACCGGAGTGACCTTTTCCGGCCCTGATAGAAACCCCCATAATCATGCTGGTGATGGCTCCAATTGTCAGCGCGTGCAAGCCAACACTGGGGCTTACAAGCAGGAAGCTGGATGAAGCTAGCAGCAGAAAACCAATAGGAATCCACGCATACGCGACATGCAATATCAGTAGTAATGGCTCCTCCGCAATCTTGCGTGTTTGCCATCGATTAAGCCTGAAGGTGTGCAGTAATGCAGCGATGATTAGCACTACCCCCGATATCGTAGAGTAGGGGATCAAGACAAAGCAGACGAGCACCAATACGGTACTAAGCAGGCTGGCAAGGTCCAGTTTTACGACTGTTGCTGGTAACGCATCTTTTTCATTTCTAGCTTTTAACCAATTCCCACTGAGGGTAGGAATGATGCGATCGCCAATCAACGAAACCATTAGAATTACCGTGATGATGGCGCCGCGCATTCCGGCACCACCGAAGGCAAAGGTGCCATTTACTTCCATATGAAAAATGGTATTAAATACGAAGAGTAGGCCAAGTATGGCCGCAATAATATAATTACGTCGATTGTGGCCCAGTGGCAATTCTCGTACCAGAATAACGATCATCAGCACCAAATAACTGCTATCCAATACCATAGCGAGCCAACCCGGCTTGAGAAAAATCATCGCGCATCTACCCAGCAACCACACTATGCAGAGTAACAATAAAGGCATGCCTTGCACCGGGGTTCTGCCAGTCCAAGTGGCCACAGCGGTAAACGCAAATCCGCCCATAGCAGCCCCTGCAAACCCATATATCATTTCATGGCTATGCCAAAGCAAAGGGTTAACACTCTGAGCAGGCAAGGTCATATAAGAAAAAAATAAGCAAGCCACAGTAGTGAAATCAGTGGGGCATAAAGTCCGGCAAGAAGAAAAAGTGGTCGGAAAGCGTCACTGAACAGTATTGTATAGGTACTTTACATTGTGAGATAAGTTTTAGTTGGTTTTCATATTACTTCTGTATCCAACTAATCAGGATAACAGCACGCTTATTGAGAGGAAAGCGATTGGTACAGTGCTGTAATGTTAAATCACTGGCAGTGGAAAGTTTGCTTCGAGATCCTTAAGCCAGCGGCAAATAAACAAGACCTGTTTCCATCAGGCCTATTAATTCGATATGTGTCTGATTGAATTCATGCTCTGCCGCTAGCACACCAAACTGATCAACACTGTAACGGCCATCGTCTAAAAGTCCCGCATACAGGTTCAGTGTGGCAGCAGCACTCTAGTTCTGCTTCTCTCGCAGGCTTTCTCTCAACTTCCAAAGCGGATTTGCTTGAACATTGTCCGTAAAATCTGTGAGACTAGTTAGCAATACTGACTTTCAAGACAACTGGCGAAACCTCGGAGCTAGAACTCTGCGGTTTTTAGTGCTAGCTTGCCCGCAACTTACGATCCCGATAATCCGTTTAGTGCAAAGCGCGTGTAATCATGTCAACTCAACGTAAACCCAGATCTTCGCGCCAGTTTCTGTCGGTCTTGGGATTAATGGCAATCGCACTCCTAATCGGTTCGGGCAAGTGGCTGCTATCCAGTTTCAATTTTGAAAATGAATCTGAGCATGTACCTGATGTCGCTGCACAAGCGCTTGATGTTGACCTCCACTTGTTGCGAGAAATAATGCCCAGGGCAGATAGCTTCTCAGAAAAGCAGGGACAGCCGCCGGTTTATAGAGCATACGGTGCTAGTGTCAATGGTGCAGAACAGACGTTAGTAGGCTACGTTTTCCTGACAGCTGATCTGCCTCCTGAAGAGGTTGGCTATAGCGGCACTATTAAGGTACTGGTAGGCATGGATATGGAAGCAAAGCTAACTGGTATTAAAGTGCTTTACTATGCAGAGACCTTGCGCAGGTTGTGGGGGGATTTTTTAGCTAACCCAGGTTATCAGGAACAGTTTGCGGGCAAACCAATTACGGATGCTTTTCGAGTAGATCAAGATATTGATGGCATAGTCAGGGCAACTGTTACTTTTAGGGCAATGTCCAGAGGGATTCGCAATGCTGCTCGCCGGGTGGCAAGCGCCTATCTGTGACCGCCGGATTATTTCTTCCCACCTTAAAATCCGTTCAAACTACCTCAGCTTTTATTAACGCGGCAACCTGCTCTGCACTGTAACCCAAGTCATTTAAAATCGATTGTGTATGCGCGCCAAGACCAGGAACTGGTCCAATGCGATGGTCGAATGTGCTATTTGTACCGGGAGGAAGGAAGGCTGATATAGGGCCTGCCGGAGTGTCCACTTCCGTTATCCGGTTTAGCGCTTTGAGTTGGGGGTGATTCCAGAGCATCGCCATGTCATTTACCTTGGCATGGGCGATGTGAGCTTGATCTAGCCTAGCTGCGACTTGTTCCAGTGACAAATCGGCGAAAGTATCTTCAATAATCGTTCGCAGCTGCACTCTGTTGGTGGAGCGCAGGGGACTCGAGTTAAACCTGGCATCTTCTGTTAATGCGCTTTGTCGCAATACCCCCTGACAAAATGCGCTCCATTCGCGTTCGTTTTGTAGGCCAATCATTAGGCTTTTCTTATCCCCCGTATTAAAAACACCATAGGGATAAATGCTTGCATGATCTGAGCCACTGCGATCAGGTGCCGTCGCGCCGTCATAGGCATAGTAAAGCGGGAAGCCCATCCACTCAGCCATTGCCTCCAGCATGGATATCTCGATATGGCTTCCCTCACCAGTTTTTTCTCTTTGCAGCAGTGCCGCTAAAATGTTGCTATAGGCTTGTGTTCCCGCGGCAATATCGGCTATCGATATACCGCTTTTAGCCATATCATTCTCAGTGCCGGTAACAGATAGCAGGCCAGTCTCGGCTTGAACTAACAAGTCATAGGCTTTCTGGTTATGGTAGGGACCCTTGCTACCATAACCAGAAATATCACAAACTATTAACCGTGGATGGGCTAAATGCAGTGACTCAAATGACAGCCCCAGTTTGGCAGTGGCACCTGGCGCGAGATTCTGCACCAGCACATCAGCTAGCTGCAGCAGCTTGTTCAGAATATCGCCTGCTCCGCTGTGTTTGAGATCCAATGTCATGCTTTCTTTGGATCTATTAGTCCAGACAAAGTGAGAGGATTGGCCTTTTACCCTCGAATCGTAGTGCCGGGCGAAGTCACCGCTGCCTCTACGTTCTATCTTGATGACCCGGGCACCGAGTTCAGCCAGCTGCCGAGTGCACAGTGGTGCCGATATGGCATGTTCCAAACCTAGAATTGTTATACCGTCAAGTGGTCTTATTGAACTCATAAGCTACGTTGTCACATCCGCTGCGGCTTGCATACAAAGCAAGCCTTCATGATCCTGAACCCATAGTGTTACTTTGTCTTCATCCAATTGGTGGAGGCAAACAGTAAAGGGGTTTGTATCGAAAACTGGCCGTACAGCTTTGAACTCAAATCTGCTCATAGTCACCGCAGGAAGTCGCTCTTGCAGCAATTCAACCAAGAACGTTGCCAATAAGGGCCCATGGACTATGAGCCCGGGATAACCCTCAACTCGGGTGGTGTAGTCACGGTCATAGTGAATTCGATGGCCATTGAAAGTCAGAGCCGAATACCTGAATAAGAGAACTGGGTCAGGTGTAATAGTTTTGGAAAATTGCGCCTTGTGAGCAGGCAACTTACCTTCGGGTCTGCTGTTGATTTCTGCCTGGTGGGGCAGCTTACCCCGATAAACAATATTATGTTCTTCAGTAATGGCCAGCCCAGCAGAATGAGAAATTTGATGATTAATGCAAATAAACGCCAACTCGCCACTGCGCCCCTGTTTCACCTCGATGCTTTTTATAATTGATTGTCTGAGCACGCGCTCACCCACGGTAAGCAGGTTATGAAACTTAAAGCTTGAACCGGCCCACATTCGCTGGGGCAGAGGAACCGGAGGCAGAAAATCACCCTTTTCCAAGTGGCCATCCTCTGCCAGTTGGTCATGACGCGCCGGGGCGAGAAAGTATAGCCAGTGCCACAAAGGGGGTAGTAGTGCACCGTTGCTGATTTCCATATTGGTTTTGTTTAGAGTTGCCGATAGGGCCTCAATCGGCGCTGAGGTGATGATATCCACCTGTTCCTGTGTTTTACCCACCCATTGCTGTAGTTGTTTAGTATCTAATGCCATGGTGTTTGATGCGTCCCTAATCCGTAAATCCGCAGCTGTAGTAGAATTTAATGGATGCGAGTGGAAGTTGCTACTAAAATGGCATGCTGTGCTCACGCAGACATTACATTAGTTTAAGTCGGGCTGTTAAGTTAATAAGCGCCGATGTAAAGATAAAAGGTGGATTTCAGGAGGGTTGAGGTGGCAGGAAAGTATTTTGAAGAACTGGAAGTCGACATGGTGTTTGAGCATTTACCCCATCGCACAGTGACTGAAGCGGATAATCTCCTGTTCAGCACCATGACACACAATCCACAGCCGTTGCATCTTGATGCTGAATTTGCCAAACAGTCCCAGCACGGACAGATACTGGTCAACAGTCTTTACACCTTGGGCTTAATCATTGGCTTGTCAGTAGGCGACACAACGCTAGGCACTACCATTGGTAATCTGGGCATGGAAAATACCGAATTTCCCAATCCGGTATTTATCGGCGATACATTGCGTGCACGCACACGAATAGTTGATAAACGCGAATCAAAAACAAAGTTAGACCGGGGCATAGTCTGGTTTGAACATGTGGGAATAAACCAGCGCGATGAAGTGGTGTGTGAGTGCCTGCGCAAAGGTATGATGATAAGGGTTCAGGCTTGAGATGGAGTAGTGATCAATGCAGAAATTAAGATGAAGGGATTAAGACGGTCCCTGCATTTTGTGCCGGGTGGAAATTCTCGCATGCTGAGTAAGGCGCTCAGTTTGCCCGCGGATTCTCTGATTCTTGACTTAGAAGATTCTGTACCAGCGGCCGACAAAGCAGCGGTTCGTGACGAAGTTTGTGACTGGTTAAGGACAGCAGATTTTGGAACCCAAGAAAAACTGGTGCGCATAAACCCGCTGAATTCGCCCTGGGGAAAACAGGATCTCGAGGCTATCATGCAGTGCGCGCCGGATGGGATAGTGCTACCTAAAGTGGTTGACAGAAGCACTGTAGAGGCTGTTGACGGGGTGATGCAGCAGATTGATGAGCAAACCGCGCAAACCCAAAGCCTGAACAATAAGTTAAAAAATGAACAGAAAGAAAAAGTCCCTGTGGTGCTAATCGGAACAGAGGTGGCCGCTGCTGTTTTTAATTTACCGCAAATGGCTAATCATCCACGTGTCAGTGGCATTACCTGGGGAGCAGAAGATCTTTCAATGTCTCTTGGTGCGCGGGCCAAACGAGATGTTGCGGGCAACTATCTCGAAGTATTCAGTTTCGTCCGGTCTATGTGCTTGTTATCAGCCGTGGCCGCGGGTGTGCAACCTATCGATGCGGTCTATGTAGATATCAAGAATACCTCGGGGCTGGAGGCTGAATCTGAGACGGCTGCCGATATGGGATTTACCGGTAAAATCAGTATCCATCCTTCCCAGCTTGAAATAATTAATGCCGCCTTCACGCCATCAAAAGAAGAGATTGACCGGGCAACAGCCTTGTTGGAGGCGTTCGAAGAAAACCAGGCAGCAGGTCGTATGGCCTTTAGCTTTAATGGTGAAATGGTAGACGCACCCCATCTGAAACGTGCAGAGCAGATTCTGTCCCGAGCAAAAACACTTCTTGGAGTGGGCAGCTGATGGATTTTTCTGAAACTGAAGAACAGCGCTTGATTCGTGAATCCGTGCGCAAGCTGTGTGTTGAATTTCCTGACGAATACTGGGATCAACACGACCGGGAAGGGGAGTTCCCCACCAGTTTTTTCAACAAAATGGCTGCTGGGGGCTGGATAGGTATTGCCATGCCGGAGCAATACGGTGGTGCCGGCAAAGGCATGCAAGAAGCATCGATTGTATTGGAAGAAGTTGCCGCTTCCGGGGCAGCGATGAATGGTGCAACTGCATTGCATCTGTCTATTTTCGGCATGCACCCTGTGGTTAAACACGGCACTGAGGCAATGAGAGAAAAGTACCTGCCCCTCGTCGCGCGCGGTGCAATGCAAGTGGCTTTTGGTGTAACTGAGCCAGATGCAGGCAGCGATGCAACTGCGATTGAAACTTTTGCCAGACTCGAAGGTGATCACTATATCGTGCGTGGTCGCAAAGTATGGACTACTAAAGCAATAGAATCGGAGCGGGTGTTGCTATTGGTGCGCACCACACCCAAAGCACAGGTAAAACGCAAGACCGATGGCATGACCTTACTGCTTGCTGAGCTACAGAAACCCGAAGTGACGATTTCGCCAATTGCCAAGCTAGGTCGCAACGCTGTGCGCAGCTGCGAAGTGGTTTATGACGATTTGAAGGTGTCAGTGAGCGACAGGGTAGGGGAAGAGGGTCAGGGATTTCGTTATTTGCTGGATGGATTAAACGCCGAGCGCATATTAATCGCTGCTGAAGCATTAGGTATCGGTCGAGCTGCGATTAGACGAGCAGTTAATTATGCCAATGAACGTATCGTATTTGACCGCCCTATAGGTAAAAATCAGGGCATTGCATTTCCCCTAGCAGAGGTGCAAATCCAACTGGATGCCGCCGAGCTGATGATTCGAAAAGCTGCCTGGCTATCGGACAATAAATTGCCTTGTGGGAAAGAAGCCAACATGGCGAAATGGTTGGCGGCAGAAGCTGGATTTAAGGCGGCAGATTGTGCGATTCAGACCCACGGTGGTTTCGGCTATGCGCGGGAATATCATGTAGAACGCTATTGGCGTGAAGCACGCCTAATGAAACTGGCGCCGATCTCCCAGGAGATGATCCTCAATTTTGTCTCCGAACATGTTTTGGGCCTGCCACGAAGTTACTGAGGCTAGAGGTCTGTGCGCTTGGGCCGAAGTAGCGGTAATGAGTTTGTTCGCTATTTTAGCAATCGCTATAGCTCGGCCAACCAGGCTCAATTTTGTTTGAAGTCAGATTGTTGTAGAATCGCTTTGAATTGAGAAGCGTTTGGGAACTATTAATGAAACTTAGAGCAGTAAACGCCGGTATTTTTGCACTTGTGGTTAGTTTGTTTAGCTCGCTGACCTTGGGACAGCAGGATTTCTCGGAACATGATGATCCGGAGACTGAGCGAATAGAGCCATTCCAGGTCTTTGACAACCTGTACTACGTGGGTACTGAGTGGGTATCTGCCTGGGTGTTGGAGACTGATCAAGGCTTGATCTTGTTTGATACGCTCTACGATGGAATGGTTGATTTCGCTATCGAAGGCATTCGTGAACTGGGCATGGATCCGAATGATATTAGATATGTAGTGGTTACCCACGCCCATTATGATCACATTGGTGGTGCCAAGCGCATACAGGAGGAGTTTGGTGGGGTTGTGCTCATGACTCAGCAAGACTGGGACATGTCCACAGGCGAAGCCGTTTATCGAGACTATCCCAAGCCAATGATGCAACTGTCAGTCAACGAGGGAACCTCGCTGAGGCTAGGCAGAACAAATTTAACCTTTTTCCATACACCCGGGCACACGCCCGGCGTGCTATCAACCCTATTCACCGTGTATGACAAGGGTTATCCCCACACAGCATTCATGTTCGGTGGGGTAGGCCTCAATTTTAGCGGTGTCGAACAAACCCAGATGTATATCGACAGTGTGAAGCGTTTGCAGACGATAGAAGGCATTGAGGTTAATGTGCCGAACCACGCAAGTTTCGGAGATGTTTTTGGTCGCAATAGGCAGCTGATTTTACGCCGGGCTAGTGAGCCCCATCCGTTTGTAGACCCGGAAGCTTTTACATCTTGGTTAGACGAATTATTGGTTAATGCTGAAGCGAAAATGGTAGAAGAACAAGCAGCTGCCAATTAATTATAGACTTACTTCCACGTCAGTATACCAAAGCCAAATCAGCAGTTAACGAAGCTAGTCTTGCGGATTGATGGGGCGGCCTTATTCAATCTGCCAACGCGCGAACAGACGCCGGGCCTGACTGAGTTGATCGATGTTCATCTGACTCTTGATTGAGTCTCGTAGGCTAGCCGCTTCCTGGTGATCATTACTACCCGCCATGCTGGCCCAAGCGTGGGCTAGCACCAGATCTTTATCGGTATTATCTCCGTCTCTGTAGATAGTCGCTAGCAGGAATGCAGCATCGGCTTGGCCCGACTTGGCTGCAGCTTCATACCATGTAAGCGCTTCGGCTTGATCCTCTCCAACTCCCTGGCCCTCAGAATATAGGCTGCCTAAATTGAGGGCCGCCGCCGCGTGTCCTTGTTCAGCCGCTGCCAAAGTCCACTTGTAAGCAAGCTGATAATCTACGTCTACACCCTGGCCCATATAATAGAGAATTGCCAGGTTATACTGCGCCAGGTCCAATCCCTCTTCTGCGGCAAGGCTAAATTCACGAAAAGCAGTTGCGAAGTCACCATCGAAAGCCGCATTAACCCCTTCTTCATAATCGGCAGAAAGAGGCGATGCTAGTGCCCACAAGCCAACGCTAAAATATATAAAATATTTCTTTAAATTCATTAAGCTACCTGTTTTATTAAAGGTTTGCCTTATACTCTTTTATCCATTCCTTCACCATCGTCTGGCCGTCCACAACTTGTTCGTAACTCAGCATTTCCTGAAACAGCACCAGGTTAGCTTTGGCATTACGATCGCCACTGGCAGCGGCTATACCAAACCACTTATACGCCATGGTCAAGTCGCGTTCGACTCCTCTGCCGTTGGCATACATCGCGCCGAGGCTGTATTGGGACACGAGGTCACCTTGATCCGCCGCCAGCTGAAACCAAGCAACGGCTGCCTCATAATCAATTTCCACACCCTGGCCACTCATATACATAACACCCAGATTATACTGAGCATTGAAATTACCTTGATCCCCGGCGAGCGTATGCCAGTGCAATGCCTTTTCCAGGTCAACTGGCACCTCTCCAACTCCAAGATAGAGATTACCAAGCTCATACTGAGCATCCGCCTGACCCTGCCCAGCGGAGACTTCCAGCGCCTGAATACGCTCAGCTAGAGCCGAGTTTAACTCGGTCGATTGCACGGAAGACATGGGCAGAAAAGTACTTAGAACCGCTAAGCTGACCCCAATACACTTTCGCAAGCCGATGCCACGAATTCCGCTACCACTCAAGGAGCCGGGTTCCGTCAAAAATGCAGATAAGTTGAGTAACAGGCGTTTCATGGCTTACATGGTATTACAGGATTTTCAAACAAGAAACCACCAAGTGGTACTACAAGCCAAATTCAGCTATGAATAACCATCGATTCAGCTATAATACCGCCCTCTTGAGCACCCGTAGCTCAGCTGGATAGAGTACCTGGCTACGAACTAGGGGGTCACACGTTCGAATCGTGTCGGGTGTACCACACAAGAAAAAGCCCGCATTAAGCGGGCTTTTTCTTGTGTGGCGTGTCCTGCAGATTCAATGTGTCCGTTTGACAGGAGCGAAGCTCCGCAGAGCTTGGAGCACGGTCCTGTGCTGATGAATAATTGTGCTTGGCTTAATTACAAATCAATCGTTAGATAATAAAGAAATTACTTTACTAAATCGGCATACCGCTACAGCATTTTAATCCCTCGGTCCCCGTTGACATTAGATTCTTCAATTACATGCTTGCTTCTACTTCATTTTTTGAAGTGACAGGATTATTCTTTTATAGAGAAAATCCCGAAATAGATAAATCTATAAAGTAGTAGAACATTTAAATTTTCCACTCTAAATCAGAGTGACACAAGCATCAACAGCTTTAGGACTGAAGTGGGTGCCTTTGCCGTTTTTAATAATGTCCAAACTATCACTTATGCTTTTTGCCAGTCGATAAGGTCTATGCGAAATGGCAGCCTCTACTACATAGGCTAGGTCCAATATCTGAGCTTCTAAACAAATTTCACCACCTTCAATTCCGGTAGGATAAACATTACCACCCAGCCGCTAATGATGTGCTAAAACCATATCCGTTATGGGCCAAGGAAATTAAATATCTTTAATAATGTCATAACCAATTTGAAAGTGACATTGGATTAATTAAAACCCTGCTTTGGACAGTTTTCCGGGTCAGTTTACTATTTCACCAGGGATATAAATTTTTACAATATCAAGAATGGTTGCACCGAGATGAATACCTCTTAATACTTGCTTTGACAAGCCCAATTCTTTGCTAATGGCTACTGATAATTCTGCACCACGCTCCATATGACCCGCTGTATCAGGGTCTCGTTTCTCTGTGGTTGTGGCTATCGCATGAACTGATGCGAGTTAGAGAACGGGACATGCCTAGTTGTATACCCTAATCGTGCTTCTGGCTTGCGAGTGAACAAAATCGATGCTCTTAGAGATACTTACTCTTAAGTTTGCTCTAGAATGCAACGCTTCAGCATTCTAGGCGCTATAACTATTCTACTATGTTACGACTAAGCGAAATTAGATTACCGCTTAACCATGATGATGGGGAGTTGTCTGCCTATATTGTAAAAAAGCTAGACATTGCGCCTGCGCAGTTACTGGGTTTTACAATTTTTAAACGAAGTTATGATGCCCGTAATAAGAATATCTCACTTGACTACCTGTTGGACGTGGAACTCAGTCCTGAGCTTGAGAAAGCGTTATTAGAGAAATTTTCTGGCCAGCGTTTTATCCGGCCGAGCCCTGATACCAGCTATCATTTTGTTGCTCAAGCCAAAGCCAACTTCCCTGCGAAAGAGCAGCAACGACCGATTGTTATTGGCTTTGGTCCTTGTGGTATTCTGGCCGCCTTGATATTGGCACAAATGGGCTTGAAGCCAATTGTATTAGAGCGGGGCCAGGAAGTCAGACAACGTACAAAAGATACCTGGGGACTGTGGCGAGAGGGAAAGCTGAATACTGAATCCAATGTCCAGTTTGGTGAAGGCGGAGCGGGAACATTTTCTGATGGGAAATTATATAGCCAGGTAAAAGATAAGAATCATTTGGGCCGTAAGGTGTTAACCGAATTTGTTAAAGCGGGTGCACCCGAGGAAATATTAATGGTGAGCAAGCCGCATATCGGTACCTTTAAACTGGTAACGATGGTTGAAAGCATGCGCGCTGAAATTACTCACCTTGGTGGCGAAGTTCGCTTCGGCCAAAAAGTGGAAGCTGTTGAACGCGAAGACAGCACTGATGGTAGCGGTCAAATCACAGGACTCACCTTAGCCAATAGTGAATGCATGTCTGCTAGCCATATTATTCTGGCTATAGGTCATAGTGCGCGCGATAGCTTCCGAATGTTAGTGGAGCAAGATGTGTATGTCGAAGCTAAGCCATTCTCTATTGGTCTTCGCATAGAGCACCCGCAATCGGTGATTGATCGCGCCCGCTTCGGCGCTCAGGCTGGGCATCCCATTTTGGGTGCCGCTGACTACAAATTGGTACATCATTGTGCAAATGGGCGTAGCGTTTATAGCTTCTGTATGTGTCCGGGTGGGACGGTGGTGTCAGCTGCCTCAGAAGTTGGAGGGGTGGTCACCAATGGTATGTCTCAATATTCCCGCAACGAGCGCAACGCTAATTCAGCTATTGTAGTTGGTATTACTCCGGAGCAGGATTACCCGGAGCATGTGTTAGCTGGTGTCGAATTGCAGCGAAAATTGGAAGTGCTCGCCTATGAGTCAGGGGGTTCCAATTACAACGCTCCAGCGCAACTGTTGGGGGATTTTTTGCAAGGAAAACCTTCATCAAAATTGGGGCGCGTGACTTCTTCTTATACCCCAGGAATTAGTCTGGGCGATCTATCCAGCGTCTTGCCTGAGTTCGCCGTAGATGCAATCCGTGAAGCGATTCCCGCCTTCGATAAACAGATTAATGGTTTCGCTATGAAGGATGCGATTCTTACCGGAGTAGAAACCCGGAGCTCCTCACCCATTTGTATCCGGCGCGGAAAAGACTTTCAGAGTATCAATACAGGGGGCCTATACCCGGCAGGAGAGGGCGCGGGTTATGCCGGTGGTATTTTATCTGCGGGTATTGATGGCATTAAAGCTGCCGAAGCCTTGGCTCTGGATCTTTTAAAACAACAATGACAATACTCCTTAGCATATGACTGTTATCAATGAGTGAGATTTTGCTACCGCATACAGTAATTAGCGCTACCCGCCGCTGGGTGGAAACGGTGGTGGTGGAGTTAAATCTCTGTCCCTTTGCGAGGCGTGAGTTGCAACGAGATAGTGTGCGATTTTCGGTAACTGCTGCGGTTACAACGGAACGGCTGCTGATGGATTTGCAAACAGAACTGGTGCTACTTAGCAAAGATGAGGAGATTGAAACTAGTTTGCTGATTCATCCAAAATTCTTGCAAGACTTTGATGACTACAATCAATTCCTGCATGACAGCGATGAGCTGCTTTTGGATATGGACCTTGATGGAATTTTTCAGATTGCTAGTTTCCATCCTGACTATCAGTTTGCTGGCACTGAGCAAGATGCAGTCGAGAATTTCAGTAATAAATCCCCTTATCCCATGTTGCATTTGATTAGAGAGAGCAGCGTGGAACGAGCTATTGCAAGCAATCCAGGTTCAGATCAGATTCCCCAACGTAACATAGAGCTATTACAAGGGCTGGGGTTGGTTAAGATGCGAGCTTTGTTGCAGTATTGCCTGGTTAACGAAGAATGTTAATCCAAACCTACTGATGAGCACTATGTGGATCTGCCCATCCTGCCAGAGCGTATTAACCTCTTCTGAATCTCAGTGGCGTTGTAAAAACAATCACAGTCATGACATAGCAAAAGAAGGCTATGTAAACTTGCTGCTGGCCAATCAGAAAAGCAGCAAAAATCCCGGCGATAACAAAGCGATGGTCAATGCGCGTCGGCAGTTTTTGGAGCAAGGTCATTATCACCCCTTAGCGCTGAGTCTGGCTAAAGTAATTCACCAGCAAACCGAAGCCGACCCGTTGCGGCTTTATGATGCTGGATGCGGGGAAGGGTTTTATCTGCAGCAGGTGTCTGAATACCTGGTTAAACAAGGTCGCTCGATCAACGCATCAGGAAGCGATATTTCAAAGCCTGCTGTGCAGAAGGCGGCTAAAAAATACACGAATAATGCCTTCGCCGTTGCCAGCAGTTTTAGCCTACCAGTTGCAGCCGCCAGTCAGGATGTCGTGATGCAGATTTTCGCGCCAGCAAGTAACGACCAAATGCATAGAATTCTTTGTAAAGGAGGGCTTTGGCTGCAGGTGACTCCGGCTGAAAATCACCTCGCGCAGCTAAAACAGGCGCTGTATAAAACACCGGAAGAGCATTTATTTGACGAATCAATTCCGGCAGGTTTTATTGCTTTAGAAAAAAAGAGGCTAAGTTTTGACTTTTTATTAGCGGATAGGTCGAGCCGAGAACAATTATTGATGATGACCCCTTTTTTCTGGACAGTAGAGCAGGGGGAGTTGGAGAAGGTGTTGGATCATATGCTGGAATTGACGGCAGACTTTACTATTCGGGTATTACAGAGTTCGCTGGTAATTGAATGATCAGAAATAAAGCGAGGCAAGAAAGTGGGGTTGACTGGCTTTTAGAACGACCCATTGTTTTCTCCTGCCTATTGCCCTAGCTGTGGACTAAGATGCGTGGTTGGCGGTATTAAAATTTAAAACTAATAATTCCGATTAAGGTGAAAATACAGTAGTTTGAGAGCTTAGAGAATAGCTGACTGTTACTCTAAAGCACATCGGTGCAGTCAATTACTTCCTGTACGGTGGGAAAGAGAAGAGAGTCGTGAGGTCAAGGCTGGCTGCCCGACCCCAAATTTGTAAATTTTCCTTGAAAAATAGCCATAAACGCGTAGTTTTACTAACAATGCGCAAATCGCTCTCAAATAGAGAGGAGTAAGGAGAATCAAATGAACCAGCGAATCCTAACCGCACTGAGTCTAGCCATTGGCAGTCTGTTGATCGCCCCGGCGCTCGTTGCACAATCATCCGATATTCCGCGTACCGAGTATGGTGTGCCTAATTTTCAAGGCACCTACACTTACAGAACCCTGACGCCACTAAACAGGCCGGCCGAACTGGCTGATAAAGAAGTCTTGACGCGAGAAGAGGCCATTGAGTGGCAGAATTTTGAGAATCGCCGCCAGAATAGGGATCTCATTATCGACTCGGTAGGCGGTGCCGGTTATCCACCCGGCGTGATTTCCTACAATAATTTCTGGTATGAGCGTGGCATAGAAACCATCGCTGATCGTAGAACTTCGCTTATCTATGATCCACCCAATGGGAGAATACCGCCGACTAATGCAGCCGGCCAAGCGCGCCGTGCCGAAATAGCCGAGGTGAGGAGGCTGAGTATTGGCCCTGAGGCCCGAACCCTAGCCGATCGGTGTCTACTGATGGGAGGACTGCCCATGACATCAGGTGCCTACAACAACAATATGCAATTGATACAGACTAAGGACCATATCGTTATCGTCAACGAAATGATTCACCGTGCGCGCATCATCAGACTGAATAGCGAGCACCATACGCGTCAACTTAAATGGAGCGGTGATTCCATTGCCCATTGGGAAGGCGATACTCTGGTGATACATACCCAGCACTTTTATCAAGAGCAAAACGGCAGAGGCTCCTCCGCCAGCATGCAGCTGGAAGAGCGTTTGAGCTGGATTGATGAGAATACACTAGATTACGATTTTACCATGGAAGACCCGCAGACCTGGGACGCGAGCTGGTCGGCAAGGCTGCCGATGCGCCGCATCGCAGATCCGCTTTTTGAATACGCCTGTCATGAGGGTAATCATGGCCTGGCAGGTATTCTGGCGGGTTGGCGACGTTACGAGTCGATGGGAATGAACGGTGACGGCACGCCTAAAGAGTAATTAGGGCAATGACAATTAGGCAATCGATTTATATTTATTCATTTTTGTTGAGGTAAGACCATGAGAGCAGTTAAGTTCCTCCAGTTGATTCTGGTACTCGCTATTCCCCTAGTTGGTTCACAGTCTGCTAGGGCTGATAATCACACCGATTCGGCCGCATTAACCTTGGAGCAGATACTGGTTGGGAGTCATCGCAGTGATCCCAATATTGCGCGAAACCCGTTTCGTCATCCTGTCGAAACATTAGCGTTTTTCGGTTTGGAACCTGATATGACTCTGATTGAAATTCATCCCTCTACTGCCTGGTACACAGAAATTCTGGCGCCTTATATGCGCGACCATGGCAAATATTATGGTGCTCACTTTTCACCAAACTCCACTTCTGCTTACCAGCGTAACAATCTGGCGGATTTTGAAAAGAAGATGACGGCCAACCCAGAATTGTATGGCCGAGTCACTATACGCAGTATTCTGCCACCTCATGAGACTGCAATCGCTCCGGCAGGAACTGCTGATATGGCAATGACCTTTCGCAACGTACACAACTGGATCATGGAAGGGCGGGAATATCAGTTTTTTGAAGCCTTCTACACTGCGTTAAAGCCTGGCGGTATTTTAGGTGTGGTTGAACATCGCGCTAAACCAGGTGTGGATATGGAAGTCATGCGCACAACTGGTTACGTCTCTGAAGCCTATGTGAAAGAACTCGCCATAGCGGCCGGTTTCGAATTCGTAGAATCAGCTGAAATCAATGCCAATGCCAAAGACCCCAGAGAACATCCCGAAGGCGTTTGGACTCTGCCGCCTAACTTCCGCATGGGTGATGTGGATCGTGCCAAGTACGATGCTATTGGCGAAAGCGATCGCATGACATTGAAATTTATCAAGCCCGCCAACTAAATTAGGGTTTCTCAATTTCAGAAACTACTTAACATACCGCTACTCTTCACACGAAACTGAAAAAGGTCCACGTGCGGAAAAACTTTTGGCGTAGCAATAAATTAGAATAAGGAGAACTGTATGAATAAGCACATTAAAACTCTACTCATAACACCTCTACTCGCGCTCCCAACAGCGGCGATATCCCAAAGCGATCAGTCGTACGCCACCTATATCACCGAGGAAGAATGGCAAACTGTCAACGAACTACCAGGGGTCGACAGGCAGATCGTTAGCCGAGACATAGGCCTTTTAAATCTCTCAGTCGGTATCATTCACCGGGGAGCCGTTGTCAGGGGGCAGGCGCGAGCTGGTAATCAGACTCCAGACCGTCCTTGTGGAGTTACCAGTACTAATAGAGATAGCGGGACGCGGGGGATAATGCATCTCCACCAGACCGAAACCTACATGGTTGTCTCGGGCTCAGGCACCTTGGTTACCGGTGGTGAAATAATGAATGGCAATGCTTCCGCACCGGAGAGCAATGTAACCCAGGTTCTGAACGGTCCTTCTTGCAGTGGCAGCATTGTGGGGGATTGGGTCGCCAAGCATGTCAAAGAAGGCGACATTATCATCATTCCAGCTGGCACACCTCATGGCTGGCTAGAGGTTCCTGTTCACGTAGATTATCTGAGTGTGCGTCCCGACCCTGACCGTGTGTTGGCAGACGACTACACCAACCCAGCATTGGGGTCGGATTTTGATATACAGACTCAGTAGTGAAAATCAGCGCCGTTGTTGTAAAAAATGGCGTAAATAGCATTGGGGGAAATGAACTGCACATCAGTTACATCGGAAGGTACGATCGGCCCCGTAACCTTTTAGATTCATTGCACATGGCAGGAGATAACGCGTGAGTAAAAAAGTTTGCCGCAGGGCAGAGCTTGTGATGACAGCTATTGGCAGAGGCGCCGCTACTGATGAGCATTTTTAGAAGACGCTGGCACGCATCCATACTTCTATCGAGCGTATGTGCGATCTTGTAGCCCTGGATAATCACCCTAGTACCGCAGTGGCTTCTAGCGAAAAAGCGCCGAACGATTCGACTTAAGGTTATAGCTAAAAGCACGATCAGCAGGACAACTGCAAGAAATTGCAAAAAATAAACCAACTAATTTATTGCCTTCACTAACTCTGTGAAATCATTGGTGCCCTGTTTGCGCCGGATCCTTTAACCTTGGTCTGTTGCTGGCGGCGTTCATCGCCCAATGATCTGAGATGGTCGCGGTTGCTATCATTTACTCTGGCATAAGCATCTCGCCAATCGTTATCGCCAACCCAGGAATAGGGTGTGCGTTCGATCGTGCCCGGCCCCTTGGCCCGCTCTAAAAGCGCTAAAGCCTGGCTAACGATGTTGCGTTGCATCTCTTTGTCGTAGGGTTTGCCGCAGGGATTTCCCAGTGGAAAGTCAGAGTGAAGGTAACGCGCTACACCACAGTACTCCACAATGTCGATAGCCGAACCGATGACAACGGTCGGGATGCCATGAGTTTCTAAATGTCTGGCTACCAGACTCACGGTCTGATGGCACACGGGTCATAACGGCACCAATAGTGCCAGGTCAACCTTATCTTTTCGGCACTCTTTTAATATTAGAGGGGCATCAATCTCGTTGGTATTGCGTTGGCTGTATTCAGTGGGAAGAGAAAAGAAGCGGGATGAAAGGCTCCCGATTTTTCCTTTATTCGCTAGTGCGGTGAGTTGCTTTATGGGCAGGAATGAAGGTACATCACGAGTATGGGTGTTTTCTTTATCCCAAGACAGCTCATCCGTGAACATTGAATTGGGTGGGGGTAAGCAGGAGCTGATGGTAACTTCTCGCATTTTCTTGCTAGCACTGTTATCAGGCATTGCAGTGGTGATGACAGTAACACGCGATTTATTCAATGGTTTTTTTAATTTGGAAAAATCCGTTTCCCCATGATGGGCCCATTGGTAATCACTCGTGTATCCCTGGGCGCGATAGTAATCTCGAGTGCGTTGCATATACGGTACATCTTTTTCTTTCAATCTAGTTTCCCCGATATCAGCATGCAGTTGCAGTTTTAAAGCCTCTGTCTCGTTACGTTATTCAATGGGGGTGAATCAGTCAAGATGGATTTTGAGCTTAGTTCACCTTCTTGTCATCATGTTACTCTTTCAGATAGTCCCGGAAAGGGGTGTCTTGGAATTCTTTGAGAGCTTGGATAATTTACCTATGCTTTGGTGCTGACCTAAGTGGTGCTGACATTACAGCGCAAAATTATAATTAGCAAGGAGGTAAGGCGATGAAAGAGCACCCCCCTGTTGCAGGAGTCAGTTTCCGTTTTATTCACGTAAACGGCCTGAGAATGCGAATCGCGGAAATGGGTGAGGGGTTACTAATATTGTTGGCCCACGGGTGGCCAGATTCTTGGTATTCCTGGCGTCACCAATTTGCCGCACTCGCGAATGCGGGCTACCGCGTGGTCGCGCCGGACATGCGAGGTTATGGCGAAACAGATGCTCCCGCGGGTGTGGATAACTACGATATTATACACCTTGCTGGTGACATGGTTGGGATGCTGGATGCGCTTGGCGAAGAAACAGCTATCATGGCAGGGCACGACTGGGGGGCCATCGTCGCCTGGAATACGGTATTGATGTACCCAGGCAGGTTTACCGCACTAATTGCTATGAGCGTTCCCTATGGTGGCCGTGCAACGCGGCCTCCGCTTGAAAGCTGGCGGGCAGCCTTCGGGGATAATTTTTTTTACATTCTCTACCACAATGAACCTGGCGGCGTCGCCGAAGCCGAATATGATGCTGACCCAAGAGGCTTGCTTAGCCGACTGTACCTTTCTCCGAGTTCGCCAAGAGAGGCGCCGGTCGTTACTGATCGCCTGCGTTCCGCTGGTGGCTGGATTGACCGCCTTGGTGCAGCAAAGGGATTGCCTGATTGGCTAACAGCCGCTGATCTAGATTATATAGTTTCTCAATTTCAAAAGGCCGGCTTTCGTGGTGGTGTAAATTATTATCGGAATTTTGATCGTAATTGGGAAATTACATCGCATCTCGACGGAGTGAAGGTGCAGGTGCCCACGTTGTTTTTAGCAGGGGAGCGCGACGTGGTTATAGCCGGTGCAACTCAAGAAGTCTTAACTAAGCGTATGTTGCAAGCAGTTGCGGATTTACGTGGCGTGCTGTTATTTCCTAACATTGGTCACTGGGTGCAGCAGGAAGCATCTGCAGAAACTAACGCCGCCATGCTAGCGTTCCTAAAACACTTGGATTAACTGCCAGCGCTAAACACCAGTCCACAGGTAGTGGGCTGAGGAGCGAAGGGGCTTAGCGATAATTCCCTTCAGGGACCGGAGGGCTGTATTCCTCACCAGTTAGTTCCCGATGCTCCTGTGCGCGGAACCCAGCCAAAATGCCGGTCAGCCCATAGTTAAATTCATGGCATGCATACTCGAAAACTGGGCCATCATCTTTTTTCCAGTTAAAGCTGGCGGTCCAGGGTTGAGGAAAAGCGCGAGGGTCATCAATGGTGTATTCATAATGAATGCGATTATCGGTGGTGAGCCTGAGTCGTTCGATGACCTTCAAGTCGGGGCTGGAACCTTGATAATTGTACGAAGCGTGAAAGTTGGTAGTTTCGATCACCAGTGTGTCGTTATCCCAGTAACCGGTACTACTGCCGTAATATTGCTTTACGTGGCTAGGAAGTGGAGGACGGTTATCCAATGGGATAATTCTGGAATCGTGCATCCTCTCAGTGTGAATGACAGCATAATCCTCAGTCAGAGTAACCTGTAGCATGGCGTTTTCAATTAACGTCTGAATCGGTGGAACCGATTGAAAAGCGGAGATGCAGCGTTCTGCCATACTCCTGTCTTCTGGACCCCGTGCCGCACCGCGAAAGCGTGGCGAAGCGCGTCTTTCTTCTTGCCTGCTTTCCAGCAAGGCGGGCACGCGTCCATTGGGCGGGTTGGTGATCAGTGAGGTGCGATGATCGTCGAGTTCCCAATCACCCAGTGCTTCTTCGTGCCACAGATCTACACCGACATAATTGACGGTAGACGGGTCTCTGTTGCGACCTCGGTTGTCGGCTTCACGGTTGTAGGCATTGTCTTCCCAGTCCTTGGCCTGCGCCTCAGACATTACCTCAGTGCCTTCGAATTGGGCAGGGCGTTGCAGTGGAGTAAGGTGATGGAAGTCCCAGTATCCGTTGAGGTTAGGTTTACCCCAGCTGGTGCGAGGGACATCATTATCAGCTGCAAAAGCCGAATTTTGAAAGGTTAACAACGAGGTGCCGCTGAGCACACCGGTGGTTGCTATGGCATACAAAGAACAACGTAAGCTAGATTTCAACATAAAAACTCCTTGTCACCTTAATCCGGGATCAGTATAAGAGAATACGGGTTTAATTTTCCAGTTGGAAGGCGCAATTATATTCTTATACGGCTAGTCCGTGGGTATAATGCCTGCTGTTAACAATAAATCAGGTCACAAGCACATGGACAATTCAGCCCTGGCTCGGAAGTTTGGTCAGTTAGTCACGCTCGTAGCCGTGTTGTGCTTACATCACTTAAGCTTAGCTCAATCATCGGACTATCGTGCCCCCAGAACCCCGGACGGCAACCCTGACCTGAATGGTTTTTGGCAAGCAATGGGCACCGCCCATTGGGATCTTCAAACCCATGAATCAAGAGCCGGTCCGTTGTGGCAATTGGGTGCATTGGGAGCAATACCCGGTGGAGTTGGTGTGGTGGAGGGGGATGAGATACCGTATCGGCCAGAAGCTCTCGCGAAAAAGGCGGAAAATCAGGCCAACTGGATAGAACTTGACCCGGTAGTGAAGTGTTATATGCCTGGCATTCCGCGAGCTAATTACATGCCGTACCCGTTTCAGCTATTTCAAACGCCTGACCACTTGTTATTCGCGTATCAGTTCGCCAGTGCGACCCGTAATGTGTTTATGAATCGGCCGGACTATGAGGCACCAATCCTGACAGTGATGGGGCACAACCTTGGTCGCTGGGAGGGTGAGACCTTGGTGATCAATGTAAGCGATCAATATGACCTCACTTGGCTCGACAGCTCAGGTAATCATCACAGCGAAAACATGCGGATAACAGAGCGTTTCACGGCAACTGGCCTCAATACGTTACACTATGAAGCTACAATTGATGATCCCGAGGTATTCACGCGCCCCTGGACGATCAGTATGCCGTTGTATCGGCGCCAGGAAGCCAATATGCGCCTGGTTGAATTTAAGTGTCAGGAATATTCGGAAGAAATACTGTACGGACGTTTGAGACAAACCCCCGAAGCTGCAGCAAGAGCAGCCGAGAGAGCTGGGCCGCAGTAAAACCGGCCCAGTTATCTGAACCGCAGCCTTGAGTTATTTATTACCAGTCTTGCCCATAGATCAGTGCCATTTCAGCCTGCATTGCTGGGGCCTTGGAAACATTGGCCACGTAGTGATCAAGGGTAAGTGCATCAGTTTGAGCATTTCTGGTTTGGGCCAAGGACATTAACAGGCAGCAGACTTCTATTAGCAACTCAGTTCTTTCTAGGTTAAAATTGGGTATGCTTTCGCGCTTAATTGATTTAATGTTCAAAAAAGAAAGACTCATACTTATACGATTAAAGGGGAAACAGTATGCGAAAAAAATTTCCAAGTAAACGTAAGGCTATCACTATTGGAGTAATACTTGCTGGTTTTTCTGCGTCAGCAGTAGCACAAGACACTGGCGATATTGAAGAAGTTATCGTAACAGGATCATATATACGGGGTTCAGTTGAAAATTCCCCTTCTCCCGTAGAAATAATAGACCGTGAAAGCATAGAAGCCCAAGGCGCTTCGCAGATTTGGGATGTGATTCGAAACCTTGAGGTGAACCAAGGGTCTGATACGAGTACAGAAGGTACAAATGATGCAAGTCAGCTTTCAGGAACCGCGTCAGTGAATCTAAGAAATCTGGGTGGTAATTCTACGTTGACGCTGATCAACGGGAAAAGATTTTCCCCTGCTGCAGTAGTATCAAGCTCTGGGCAGGAAGTTGTTGACCTTAACTCAATCCCTCTGGTTATGACTGATAGGATTGAAGTGCTCACGGATGGAGGTTCTGCTCTTTACGGAGCGGATGCTGTTGCAGGTGTGGTTAACGTCATCATGAGGACTGATTTTGAAGGCCTAGAACTTTTTGCTGATGCCCAGGGTATTCAGGAAGAGGGTGGTGCCTACGAACAAACCCTTAGTGGTATTTGGGGAACTAGTTGGAACAACGGAGATACTCGCTTGGTGCTTTCAGGCGAACATTTCGAGCGAGATCCTGTGCGTTTGGAAAATGCTCAGTTCTATAGAGAGGGAAGGACTATATCTAACTCTCGTGTAGGTGCATTTGCCCCCACTACCCCGCTGGGAGCCAGCTTCAACTACGGGTATCTCGATTTTCCTTTGACCGGCCAGAATCAGGGAGAGAAAGCCTCTATAGGGGAGTCGATAGCCGGCACGAATGGTATGATTTTCTCTGATCCGTTATGTGAATCGCTGGGTAATTGGCCTAATGGCTCGTTCTTCGTGGATAACAGGTACTCAGAATTTGGGCAAAGGACGGGGCAATGTTCAGAGAATAATTTGGACACCCAATTCATTGCTATTGGTCAGGAACGCTCTAGTTTCGCTGGCTCGTTTGAGCATACATTTTCCGACTCAGCTGAATTCTATTCATTCGCACAATATTCCGATACAGAGACCACTCGAGAATGGGATGGGAAATCTTTCTCCAGAACACGGCACTTATTCTGGTCGCCAACTCAGCTTGGGGTGCTCGCACCATATGCTGGCAATGCGCCAGTGGCCTCACCCGCCGCTAATAACCCAAACCTTCAGTCAAACGGAGGCTTTGGGCAGGCGTGGTATGGAGGCGGAGTAGCTACCGGCTGGCCAAATTCGAACTCAGAGGGGCTTCCTACAGTTAACAAGACCTCCGGTGTTCAGGCTGGTCTCCGGGGCGATTTTACCGGATTTGATAGGAGACTCGATTATGATGTCAGCTTTTCTTGGAGCGACTCCAGCATTGAGCAGGAAGTCTCTACACTGCTTCGTGACAAGACTGAGTTAGCCTTGAATGGACTCGGTGGGTCTGGATGTACTCCTAACGGAACACCAAACTTTAATTTCATGGCGGTTCCTGGTTTTGGCGCACTTGGAGGCCTTTTCGCTGAGGTATTCCCAGGTTACGTTCTAAATACTTATGAGTCTTCTTCACTGGCGCTAACAAGTAATAATCATGGTCAGGGTGGATGCCAATTTTTCAACCCATTCTTAACGTCTTTGTCTAATCCCGATATGGCAAATAGTCCAGAGCTAATTGACTGGATGACACAGCGAATAAATAGGGCTGATAAGAGAAATGAGCTACTGGTTTTAGATGCGGTAGTTAGTGGAGATTTAATTGAAATGGCTGGAGGTACGGCAGCCTTTGCTGCTGGCTTGCAGTATAGGGAGCGGAGCGCGTCAGGTAGGGCTCCTTTAATCAACTTGCCTGGCCTAACAACCATCAAGAGCTATGAACCTGGAATGTTTGGGGCACCGAATGCGTATCGCGAGAATGTAACTAATAATCTGGAATGCTCTTCTTGTATCTTTAACTTCGATGACCAGAGAGATATTAGATCAGGCTTCATTGAGCTCTCTCTTCCATTTATGGAAAACGTAGAGACTCAGGTCGCGGTGCGCTGGGAAGATTACAAGGATATCGGTAGTGCAATCTCACCAAAAATCGCGATGAGCTGGAGACCTATAGACGATCTCTTGTTGCGAGGGTCTTACTCTCAATCCTTTAGGGCTCCCAATATTGGGGTGGTGAATCAAGCTTTTGAAGCGTTTAGCACTACCATACAAGACCCTTTAAGAAATCAAGGAGTTAGAGCTGGCTTGCTGCCTGCGACGAATGAAAATGCGATGGCGAATACTTCGTACACGAGGGGGCAGGCTAATCCAAATTTAGGTACAGAAAATGCTGATACCTACAATATAGGCTTCCAGTGGACGCCAAGCGGTGACCTTGATGGCCTGACTATTGGAGCGGATGCTTGGCTTTTTAAAATAGAAGATCGCGTTTTGCCAACCGTTCCTCGAGGGGCTATCAATCCAGAAATAGAGAAGTTCAATAGTGTGGTTGGAAACGAGGCTAACTATGTCTTAAATGATTCGTTACCATTAGATGCTAGAGATTCTGCCGGGCTGCCAACCGCATGCTCTCCTAGTGGATTGTCAACAGAGTTTGGTGCCGCTTCAGACGAGCGGCTCAACTGTGTTGTTAACCCTTCTACATACCAGGTGGCTGGGGTGGATCGACTTGTTGGAAGCACAAATGCAGAGATTGTAACTCTTATATTGCCGGCGATAAACTCTGGTACTTATCAAGTGCAAGGTGTTGATGCTCGCGCAAGTTATGTATGGGGAACGGAGTGGGGTCAATTCCGCGTAGGCCTGGATTACACTCATATAGATGAGTATGTGGTTGATATCCCTGGTTTAGAGCTTGGACTTCAAGCCACAGGAAAGATGGACGCGGCCGGCGTTGACGGAGAGCAGAACATTGTTCGGCCGGTTCCAGATAATAAGGGAACTCTTAGTTTTAGTTGGAGCCGGAACAACCACCGTGTTTCAGTCTTTAACCGTCATACAGGATCCTTCCAAGTTCTCAGTCATAATGCTTTTATGGCTGACACAGGTTCCACCGATATTCTAAAGTCATTCGCTAAATCGAAGACTGATAGTTATGCTACTTGGGATGTGCAGTACAGTTATACGCATAATTGGGCTAGAGATGAGCTTGGTACAGCTAACTTCACGTTTGGTATTATAGATGTTACTGATGAAGATGTGCCGCTATACAGGCGACAGGCTTATCACAGATCTGTTTATGATGCTCGCGGTAGACGAATGTACGCAAGAGTACTTTGGCAGTTGTAGACTAGTTGTGCAAAAAAAACGGCGATGAGCAATCATCGCCGTTTTTTTATACCCCTGACTATGCCGGTACCACAAGCAGGGGTATCCTACTGCTCATGCTACTCGCTCAGTCTATAATGGCTTAATAGATGCCGCTGCGGAGCTTGGTGTAGTCATCGAGTCCGATAGCTGGAATGATTTGTGTTAGATACACCACTACAAGTCCTTCCTCTGGATCAACCCAATAGCTCGAAGGGTAAGCACCGCCCCAGCCGTATTCACCTTCTGATCCGATGCTGGCACGCTCTCCTAAATCGGTTACTACGAAAACCGGCCTCCTTCTACTTGTCCTTTGCTGGCCCGCTACCGTAGCTCATACCACCGGTGTGGGTTAATAAGTTGCGTAGTGTTATGGGGCTTTGTGCAGGCTCCAGGTCATAGCCACCATTGTCATTGGCTACCGCTACTTGCATATCTTTCCATTCGGGAATATAGCGTGCCAAATTGTGGCTGATGTCTAGGTCGCCACGCTCGTGAAGAATCATGATGCCGGTCTCGTTGTTTTGTTCAGTAACTATTTCAGGCGTAATTCGGTATTTTACACGACCCGTTGTTCTTTTAATTTTGAAATTTCCGTCTCGGAATAGCCTAATTCAGCCATGAGTTGGTCGGTATGTTCGCCCAGCGTGGGAGGGCGAGACCTGATTTCTCCCGGGGTTTCGGATAATTCAACGGGTGTGCTCATAAGCGGGACAGGGGAATCCAGCCCGGGGTATTGCACCGCTTTGAATAGGCCCTTGGCCGCGATATGCGGGTCATCCAGCACCTCTTGTGGTGAAAGTACGGGTCCTGCAGGTAAGCGAGCTGCTTCCATTGCACTAAGCACCTCTTCGTTAGTCCTTTCCGCGCACCAACGGGCCAAACGTTCGCTGATTAACTCGCCATTGTCTCCTCGGGAAATATCATCTTTGAAGCGCGGGTCATCCAGCCAATGGGCCTCGCCCATTAAATCAGCCCAGCGTTTGAATAGTGGACCGCCTACAGACTGTACCAGTACCCAGCCATTTTTTGTTTTGAATGTGTCCGCAGGTGCAGATGTCTGTGATCGATTGAGGGTTGCCACACGATCTCGTTTTATTGCGGATTGTTCGATGGCAGGTCCATTCATCATGGTCAGGGCCGTATTAAATAAGGAACCTTCTACAATCTGCCCTTTACCCGTTTTCTGCCGTTGAAACAGAGCCGCCATGGTGCCGAAGGCGGCCAGACTAGCGGTTCCGAAATCAACAAAAGGGGGGTAGGCCTTGACTGGTTGCTCAGGAGTGCCCGACATATACATTGCTCCGGACATGGCCTGCCCGAGTCCATCGAAGCCAACCCTGTTACTGTAGGGCCCACCACGACCAAATGCTGAGATCATAGTTAGGATAATATCGGGCTTACTAGCTTTTAGGCTGTCGTAGTCCAGCCCCATGGCCAGTAAGGTATCAGGCGGCAGATTCGCAATTACCACATCGGCGGTGGTAACCAATTTTTTCACAATCTTCCTGCCTTCTGGTTTCATCGGGTTAAGAGTAAGGCCCAGCTTATTGCGAGCAAGCTGCATAAACAGTGCGCCGTCGCCTTGCTCTGTAATGGGGGATAGAAAGCGGTCTTCGCTACCATCAATCTTCTCAATCCGAATTACCTCGGCCCCCATATCGCCCAATAGTGTGCCGCAATAAGGGCCAGCAATATAGCGCCCAAAATCTAATACACGTATACCTTCCAATACCTTGCTCATTAAATCCTGCCTGTGGTTCCCAACTTGTGTGTCAGGACGGCTGTAGCGACGGCTTAAATTTGCGAGTTGTCACCAATAAACTGAATAGAGCCTTAATTTTAGCTGAGGAGCTTAGCATAAGTAATTAATTTTTATGAAAAAAATATAGTTTAAAAAAACCTAAATGGGCCGCACGTTTTGTGATGTGGTTAAAGCTATGAGCAGCAAATATTTTGCATAATCACCATTCTTGTTTGTAGGTTGCCCCTGACTTACAATGAATTTTATATACTATCGGTTCCTGTCACAATCCAGTGATTAACTACAGAGCCTAACGAAGGAATTACCCATGGATAAGTGCATAAAAATTGTACTGCTTATATTGATTACTAACCTTGCTCCTGTATTTGCGGC
>Ga0302135_10000386_pt1 | contig 26986 bp, 26 predicted proteins | sample CBN3_surface_MG_FD_203119 | JGI IMG/M metagenome (GOLD analysis project Ga0302135, IMG submission 203119) | Marine microbial communities from Western Arctic Ocean, Canada - CBN3_32.1 | ecosystem: Environmental > Aquatic > Marine > Oceanic | place: Canada: Western Arctic Ocean | collected...
ACGTCTGCCAGCTTGAGGACAAGCTTGATGTGCACAGACTGGCTGGCGTCACCCTCGTATGTGAACTATTCGTCCTCCGTGAGTGCGTGCACCTTCTTAAGCAATGCCTTGGACACCGATGTGGACGTGTGGAATATCGGTGAGTCGCAGGGAAGTGCAGGGAAGTCGACGTAATCGAGCGCAGTGCCGCTGAGGACTTTGACGTGCTCGACCTCGATGGCCGCGAGCTCCGCCTCGGCGACTTCCGAGCTGTGCTCAAGGGCTATCAGGAGGTCATTGATCTCGCGCGGCAACCGCTCGATGAGCGTGTAGAGCTTCTGCCGGTTAGCTTCGGACTCGTTGTCAGCAGCGATAGGCTGGAAAGTCCAGATCATGGTCTCAGTGATTGGATTGGCGCGTTGCCAGTGTTCGCTTGCCAGCCCGCGATTGATCAGGATGAGCTGCGGGGACTGGAACCAGACGCCGTGCAGGAAACTGACGATGGGCTCCGGCAACGGGTGCCCGCGCATCGCGTTGTTCAGCATCTCTGCAGTCAGATTCTTGAGCTTCTGCGTGCGCAGAATGCCGGTCTCCGAGGCACCCAAGCGCTTCTCGAGCTTGCTCACGCGACGTTGTTCGGCCGTGTAGAAGTCTGTGAGATCGGTATCGATTGCGACGATGTCGACGTCGGGGTCTGCGAGTGCGCTGAGCGCGTCGTGTATGCGCGCGAATGGCTTCTCGCCGCCGCGGCCAAGATCCGGACTCCAGCCGATCGTTGCGCTCGCCACCCGGTCCAGTACTGATGCGACATTGGGCGTGGCGGTCGCGATCGCGTGTGCGGCCTGGTGAGAATGTCGGCGGCGAGCAGGGGCAGGGCCTTGCGAATCTCGCTGGTCACTTCCTTGGCAAGCGAGATTCGCTCAAGCGCACGGACTGGACCGGTCATCGACGCAGGCGAGGAGTGCGTGATCCCGCCACGCCGTGCCCTCTGGGAACCAGTTGCCCGCGAGATCAGTCAATTTTCCACCATCAGCCAGGGTGTGCCCGTCTGCGCGCAATCGCGCAATGAGGTCAGCACGGGACGCGCCTCCACCGGGCGGGTCCGTGATCGTTGTGCCATAAGAGTGGATTAGCGCATGTTCCAGGTCGCCGCCCGATCCACCCGGCTTCTTTGAGTTCCTTTTCACTACGCTCGATCTTATCACCCTCGCCGGGGACCGATATAATGCCAGACCGATTTGGTTCCGGGACCCGACCCGCTCCAGCTCACCCGTCGGTGTCCACCAGACAAATCCAAAGATCCGATAGTCCAAGAACAATGAATGATGAGTAAAGCTTCACCGACGTCCCACAGTTATTTCTCGCAGCGTTTGCGGCTGCACTACCTGGACTGGGGCAACGATGATGCGCCGCCACTGCTGCTGGTGCACGGCAGCAGGGATCATTGTCACAACTGGGACTGGTTGGCTCAGGAACTGCGGGATGAGTACCACATTGTTGCCCCCGACTTTCGCGGCCATGGCGATTCAGAGTGGGTGCGGGGGGCGAGCTATGGGTACAGCGCTTACATTTATGATCTCGCGCAGTTAGTGCACCAGCAGAATCTGTCGCCGGTGTCGATCATCGCTCACTCGCTTGGCGGCGGCGTGGCGCTCCGGTATGCCGGCATCTATCCGGAGCACATCCGGCGGATAATCGTGATCGAGGGTGCGGGCAATTGGCACCACGATGCGGAGCCGCATGTGAAGATGCGCCAGTGGATCGAGGGCTCGCGAACAGCCTCTGGCCGCCTGCCTCGTCGTTACGATTCGCTTGACGACGCGCTTCACCGCATGCAGGCCGCGAACGGACATCTGCGGGAGGATCAGGCACGGCATCTTACGATCCACGGCAGCAACCGGAACGAAGACGGCAGCTATAGCTGGAAGTTCGACAACTACACGCGGCTCATGGCGCCGTTCGACATGGGGCCGGACGAGAGCCGCCTGCTATGGAACAGAATAGACGCGCCGCTCTTGCTCGTGAGCGGTGGTGAGAGCTGGATGGGCCAGGGTGGCAAAGGAGAGGGTGACAAGAAAAAGTCGGACCTGACGGAACCGTTTCGGAACGCAACTCATGTCACGATTCCGAACGCTGGCCACTGGGTTCACCATGATCAGCTTGACGCGTTCCTGACAAAGACCCGCGAGTTTTTCGTCGATACCTGACAGCCTCTCACGGTGCCGGGTTACCGCGCTGTCGTGCAGGGAACTCAAGTCAGCATATTGCTTTAGTTCCATGAAAGGCTGCTTTCTCAGCGGCCCGATCGAGTTTTTCTTTGCTACGCGGAGGGTCGTCGCGTCTATCAGGGTCTCGCCGAACTCCGATGGCAAAGCGGGGTAGACTGGCGACCCCGTAAGCCGCATCCCTGCCAATGCCAAAGCCGCGTCACCGCCGTCCCCCGGCAAACCGTGCGAATGAAGCTCGTCTGTACGTGCCGCCGCTCTGCACAGAGGATATACGTACGCTGTATGCGGACGACGACATTCTCGTTGTCGTGAAGCCAGCGGGATTGCTGTCAGTGCCGGGCATTGTGAATAAAGATTGTCTCGTGACGCGCGTTCAGGCGGACTATCCCGGGGCGCGCATTGTGCATCGCCTTGATCTCGATACCTCGGGAATCATGGTGCTCGCCAGAACCCAGCACGCGGTCGCGGACATCAATCGTCAATTTCGCGAAAGATCCATTGACAAGCGTTATGAGGCGATTGTGTACGGTGAACTGACCGGCGACGGTTCGATTAACCTCGCCTTGTCGCCTGACCCGGACAATCGGCCGAAGCAGAGAATCGATCTAGATGGTAAAGATGCGTTGACGCGCTTTGAGGTGCTTGAACCGGGTGCAACCTCGCGCGTTGTCCTCTTGCCGACGACGGGTCGTTCGCATCAGTTGCGCGTTCATCTCGCGGCGATCGATCACCCGATACTCGGTTGCGACCTTTATGCGCACGCCGAGGCGCTCGCGATGAGTGATCGCTTGCAGCTCCACGCAACCGGATTGACGATTGACCACCCGGGCTCCGGTGAGCGGACTGCGTTCAGTGATCCGGTACCGTTCTAGGGCAGCGGCTGCTTCTCGCCTGGTACGGGTCGGCGGGCGCTCAGGTGGTTCGTTTTGGTGGGCCCGCGCTTGTGTGACGGGTACCGGGCGGATCTTCGGCCCACGCTGGCGACGCGTCCCAGGTGTCGCCAAAGATTCGTTCTGGCATCGGCCGGCGGCGTACCGGGCCGTGGGAACCGATCGGCTTGCCAAGCGTAACGGTGCAAGCAATGAAGACTTCCTCGGGGATGCCAAGCAGGGTCTTTAGCTCCGCGTCGACGGGCCCGTGAAAGCCAGTGATCACGCCACCGTAGCCCAGGCCACGGGCGGCCAGCATCAGGTTTTGCACGGCCGGGTAAACCGATGCGCCCTCCATGGGATGTGCGGCGCGGTAGCGGACGAGACACGGCAGAATGAGTGCTGGCACCTTGTCGAAGTGGTCAACATAGTGCTCCATGGTTCCCGCCATGCGCGCCTTCGGCGAATCCTGGCGGGCACCGGAACCCTTGTCGTATTGATCGTTCTCGCGCTTGACGCCCCAGATTTTTCGCGCACCGTCCTGAATGAGGCGCTTGGCCTGCATGGCTTTGTCGCCAGCGGTCAGGACCATGAAGCGAAACGGTTGTCGGTTGGACCCGCTGGGTGCGCGGGTCGCTGCGAACATCACGTCACGCAGTATGTGATCCGGAATGGGGTCGGGACGATAGCGACGGATCGCGCGGGTCGTGGCGATGCCTTCGAGAAGCCCCACGGTGTCGTCCGCGATCGGCCGGTCTGCGAATGGATTGTCTGTATTCGGTTGCTCTGGTGTCACTTTGTCCCCATGCCCGCCGTCCGAAATCTATCAGCGGCCATCATACACTGGCAAGATGCCTCGGCTTTCGGTGGCGCAGGAACTGGCTAGAACATCCACATGCTCGCGAGGCCCAGCATCGCACCCATGCTGACGACGTCTGTTGCAGTGGTCAGAAAGATGGTGGATACCGTCGCCGGGTCTGCGCCGGCGCGACGGAGTACGAGTGGAATCATCACGCCCGAGACACCGGCCGCCGCGCAGGAGCCGAGCATCGCAACCAGGATGACGCCGGCCAGCAGCAGGGGTTCGGGGCTGCCGCTGACGAGGGCATAGGCAAGCATTGCGCACGCCGCAGTGATGCCGACCAGGATGCCGTTGCTGATGCCGAACAGGGCTTCTTTTCGAAGGAGGCCACCTTCCATGCCCGGCTTCAGTTCGTTGAGCGCCATCGCGCGGAGTGTCACTGCGAGCGCCTGACAACCCGTATTGCCCGCCTGACCGGTGAGAACCGGCAGGAACGCGGCGAGCGCAACGATCTGCTGAATCGTATCTTCGAACAAGCCCACGACCGCGCCTGCAGCAAAGGCGGTGAGCAGGTTGAGTTGCAGCCAGGGGTGTCTGAACTGGAGGCATTTCAGCCAGGGTGTCGCGAGGTGCTCTTCTTTTTCAACGCCGACCATCCGGCCCGCCTAGGCGGTTAATTCGTACGTCTGCTGTTCAAACATCGCGTAGCCGCGGACGATGCCGAGTAGTCTGCGGTTGTCGTCGCAGACCGGGTACATCGGATAGTGCCGGCGCAGCACGGCGCGCATGGCGTCTTCCTGGTCGGAGTCGGCAACGAAATAGAATGGCTCGGTCACCATGATGTCGTTGAGCACATCGGTCGAGATGGCAAAGAGCAGCTCGCGCATGGCAACGACCCCGGCGAGGCGGTCCTCCTCGTCTACCACGTAGGCGTACATCAGCTGTTGCTCCTGGGCGAGGGGCCGGAGTGCTTCGATGGCATCAGCCACGCGTGTGGTCGGCAAGAAGCGTTGGGTTACTGACGCCATCAGCCGCCCGACGCTGTCGACCGGAAACCCGAGGTTGTAGCCCAATTGATTGCCGAACTGGCTGTGGAGCAGTGGTGCCAGCGCCTCCTGGCGTTGCACTGACAAGCAACTAACGATACGCATTGCCATGGCAGGGTCGAGTCGCTCAAGCACCGCCGAGACAAGATCGTCGGTTCCCCGGTCCAGCGATGTCAGCGCGTCGAGTGGCGCTCGCCGGCTCACAGCGATGACGAGCTGACGCAGTTGAATCTCATCATGCTGCGTTCGATTCGTGTTTGCAGAGGTTATCTGGTTGCCACCTGGCGTCACATCGATATCTGCGCCCATGGTAACAGGCGTTTTCGGGGCGAAGGAATTGCGGGTAACGAACCCCGGTTGTCGCCTGGCGGCTGAGAGATCGGGTTAGAAAATGTTGCTCATGTTCTGGGAGAGAATGACGGTTTGATCGAGGAAGACATGGCGCCTCGCCAATTTGAGACCATCTTCTGTCCTGCGCACGCGGTCTTCTCGTCTGCCCACCCAGCGGTCTTCTTCGCTATTGAGCCTCGATCGATACAGACAAAAATTGAGGGCAACATCGATCTCATCGCCTTCTACCTGCGTGATGCGCACGTTGGTGACAAAGTGTCGTGTCCTTGAAGGCGGGTCCTCGGCCCAGGGCGTGCCTCTGATCGTTTTGGCGACACGGGTTGTGAGCGTGTCAAAGTTATCGTCGAAGAAAGCCATGTCTCCGGGGCGAGTGAATTCGTCGGCGACCTCCCTCGCGGTGGTTGTTCGACGAATCGGTACCCAGTAGTGGATATCGCTCGTTAGTAAGGTCAGCCAGTCTTCGTAGCGCCGCTCGTCGAGGATCGCCGCCTCGGCATAGAGGAACTGTTCAACTTCGAACTGCAGGCGCGCACGGTGGGACAAGTCGGCGAGATCTTGTCGGTCCTGGCCGATGTTGCCCGATGTTGGCATGTCCATCAGATCGCGTCCGTTGGTTCTGGCGAGTGATGGGCGATGAGGTCAGGCCAGCTTTCTGCCGTCATCCACTCCTCCCAGCACCGATAGGTCCAGAGTTGTGCATGCTCGTTGACCACAGTCTCAATGGATTTCTGACCGTCCGGTCCGACGGTTACCTCGTCGAGGCCTGATCGCATGCTGTAGTTGAGTGGTTTTCGTCGCGCGACACGGCCAATCGAGCCGCGTGTGCTGTGGCTCCAGTTCTCGCCGTCGTCCTGTTCGAGCAGCCCGGCGGGGCCAAAGAAGTGGGTTGCTGCCTGGATGACGCGGCGCCGTTCATCTTCGGTCATTGATTTCTCAACCAGGGTGAACCACCAGATTTCAGTCTCGACCGGACCCTTCGGCAGCCGCAGGCAAAGCTGACTGCCGTCCTGCGTAATCCACACGTTAGGAAAGATGTTCGGGTGCCCACGTGACCTGACACCGGCCGAACCGAGTGCCTCCCTGGACGCAGGGTTGGACCGCCAATGTCTGCGGCTGGTCCCGCCTTCGGCAACCAGCTGGCGGTGTTTCTCTTCGGACTCGCAAGCCGGGCCGGCGACAATCCCGGCCCCCCGATCGCGTGTCCGTACTCGCCGAGTAGAACCATCTGATCCATCGGGAACAGTGCCTCCTCAGTGAGAACACCGGCCTGGATAGCGGATTGATGGCTGACCTTGGGGTGATACCAGTCGAACAAATTGTCGACTGCGAGTTTCCAGTTGCAGTGAATGCGATTTTTCTGAATGCCGTCAACAATGACCATCTCGCCCTTGCCCGCGATCTGATCGATGCCCAGTCTGCCCACCCAGCCCAGAAAGTCGTGCAAGGACGGGGCGTCGTTGTCCAGACACGCGAAGACAAAGCCGCCGTAGCTCTCGACGCGAGGTACGCGCGTCAGACCCCACTCGTCAAAGTCCAACTGATCGCCGTAGTACTTGTCGCTGCCGGGGACCGCGATCAGGCGGCCATCAAGCGCGAAGTTCCAGCCGTGATAGGAGCAGAAAAAGGAGCGCGTGTTGCCCTGTTCCGCCCGACAGACGGAGTTGCCGCGGTGCGGACACGAGTTGAGCAAGACGTTTATCGCCTCGTCCCGCCCGCGAACGACAATGACCTGCTCCTCGCCAATGGCGTTCATGAAGTAGTCGCCGGGTTTGGTTATCTGCGACTCGTGGCACATGAAATTCCAGGCGCGGCCGAAGATTTTCTGCAACTCAAGCTCGTACACTGCCCTGTCGGAGAATATCTCGCGCTCCACCAGGCCCTGGCGGACGTCGACCCAATGATCGCTTGTTATCAGTTTTGCCATCTGTCGTTCCTGGTTTTCGCCTGCATTGTCTGGATGTGGTCGTTGCAGGTTGTGGCTTGAAGGTTGCTGGCGCCAGCCGCTGCCTGCAGACAGGCGGCGGCTCGCCAATAGGTACCCTTGGCTCCGTTGATGTTTCCTATGGGCGCACCCACTTTAGCGTGGCGCATCGGCCGCGTCTTCAGGCTTGTCGTTATGCGCGGGAACGTTCGCGCGGTTGCTTGCCAACGCGTGGGCCTGTCGTTAGTGTCGACGTGCGTGGCCACCGGCGGCTTCGCAATTTCAGGACCGATCGGGACAGATGGATCGGCCGCATCGCCCGACGACGCGCGCTGCGTCATGCTACGTCGCGGGATTACCTCGTGCGATCACTTGCGGCGATGCTGCAGGACGTCAACGCGGCTGGTCGGGCAACGGAACTAGCGAGCTAACAAATGTCGGAGGCCAGGATCAATACTATCGATGAATTCGAGGAAGACTACGCCAGGGGGATCGGCCACAAGTTTCCTCCGCGCGGCGGCAGGAAGGCGAGCCTCGGCAATACGGACTGACCCACATGTATGAGCGCCAGGTTGGCGAATACCGGGTTGTCGGGCTTGCGGTTGACGAACAGACGCGATGCGCTCACTGGTACAGTGAACGTGACGTCGTGGCCATGCGATTCGGTTGCTGCAGCACATTTTATCCGTGTCACAGTTGCCACGAAGCGTGTGCAAATCACCCGCCGACTGTATGGCCGTACGCGCGTCGAGACGAAGCGGCGGTTCTTTGCGGTGGGTGTGGTCATGCCATGACCGTTGAGTCCTACATCAACTGCGATTCACGCTGCCCGGCGTGCGCCATTGCATTCAATCCGGGTTGCGCCGCGCACTATCCACTTTATTTCGACCCGCTCTATCTTTAGCCCGCTCAATTTGGACGGGCGCTCTTCGTGATGCGGTTCTGACCAGCGTGCCTCGTCGTTGATCAGCCTCCCTGGCGGGCAGCGCGGCGTTCTTCCCGGGCCTTGATCCGATCTTTCTCTTTGCGCTTGCGCTCTTTGGTGGCGATCTTTTGCAGTTTGCGTTTTGCTTTAGCTTCTTTCTTGCGCTCCTTGTCGAGCACCTTCAACTCACCCGCGATTTGTTTGTTCGTCTTGCCAGCGAGGCGGCCGGCCTTGTATGCGGCTTCGCGAGCGGATTCTGCGTCGATTTCTTCCTGCGGCTGCGTGTAGATCGCGCACATCGTGACGTTGCGGTCGCAGCAGATTGCACGGTCAAGGTTCGCTTGTTTGGTGTAGCACTGAACCTTGCTCGCGGGTGAACTGCGTGTCATCGCGTTGTACGCGTACCCCGCACTGACACATTGAAACGCGTCTTCGCGTGGCCGGGTCCGCGTCTTCCGGTCAGGTGCGATTATCTGGCGAGCGTCGAACCATTCACCGCGGATCATTCGGATCAGGTCTCTGCATGTGCCCATCTGATTGCTGCCGAGTTCAAATCCGGCCGCCGCTTTCGCCGGCGCGGGCGTCAATCCCATAAATACAGGTACCAGCAGCCAGGCAATAGGTCTCATGTCACCCCCGGGTTTTAGCGTCGATTTTCCGGGCGAGGCCCTGTTTGTCCAGATCGTTCCAGAGTGCGTCCGGGATCGGCGCGGCAACGAGTTCCAGATTCGTCTCGAGTTCAGACGCGGAAATGACACCGGGGATGACCGCGGCAGTCACCGGATGCCTGAGCGGGTATTGCAGCGCCGCGGCGCGTGGGTCGACGCCGTGGACATCGCACACCGCCTTGATGGCCTCGGCTTTTTGCCATCTGGTGTCGTCAACCGGTTTGTAATCGTATGTCGCACGGCGACGCTCACGGACAGCGAGGAGCCCTGAATTATAAGGACCACCGATGATCAGGGAGGTTTCGTTCTCAATACACTTGGGAATGAGATGGTCGAGCGGATCTTGTTCCAGCAGCGTGAAGCGTCCGGCGAGCAGGAAGCAGTCGACCTTGAACAGATCCAGGACCTCGCTGCAGACCGCCGCCTCGTTAACCCCAAGACCGAATGCCCGAATGACGCCTTCCTCGCGCATGTCCGACAGTGCTTTTAAGGCGCCGTTGCGGGCTGTCGCAAAGACCTCGGGCTGGGCGTCGCCGTGGGTCCACACATCAATGTCGTGGCAAAGCAGGACGTCGATGCGAGATAGGCCCAGCCGGGACAGGCTCGCGTCGAATGATCGTCTGACCGCATCGTAGGAATAATCGTACTGAATCGAAAAGGGCTCCTCATCGCGCATGCCGGCGTAGCGGGTACCCTCATCCGCCGGAACCAGAAGCCGACCGATCTTGGTCGACAGGGCGAACGAGTCGCGATCAACCGTTTGCAGGAACCCGCCAACCCGTTTCTCGGAGAGACCGTGACCATAGAGTGGTGCGGTGTCGAAGTAACGGATGCCGGCATCGTATGCCTGGCGCAGAATCTTGTGCGCATCCGCGTCAGTAACGCGCCCACCGATTGCGCCGATCGGTGCGCCCCCGAAACCGAGTTCCGTTACCCGCACTCCCGACTTGCCCAATTCACGTAGTCCCAGTGCCACGAGGTTGCTCTCCGCGAAACGTTGAATCTGGCACAGTACCGGGATGCCCGCTCACAATCCAGACGGCCAGCGAGGCAGATGGGGACGCGAATCGCCTGCGTTTGTCAGGTATTTGGGCTAGGGTGGCGGAACCATTTAATCGTTGGCCTGACGGGCGGCGCATAGCGCGTGACGATGTCTCGACTGACTCAAAACGGGGTAGCTGATGCTGGATCTCAAAATTACCAATGCCAGAATTGTCGACGGTACCGGTGATGAACCATTCATGGGTTCAGTCGGAGTCAAAGACGGCGTGATCGTTGCAGTCGCCCCAGCAGGCGAGGCCAACGATCTGCCGGGTCGGGCACACCGCGAAATCGATGCCGCCGGTCACCTCCTGACACCCGGATTCGTCGACATCCACACGCATTACGACGGCCAGGTTTGCTGGGACAAGCAGCTTACGCCGAGTTCCTGGCATGGCGTGACCACCGTTGTCATGGGCAATTGCGGCGTTGGATTCGCGCCGGTGCGTCCTGGTGACGAGGGTGAACTGGTCTCATTAATGGAGAGTGTCGAGGACATCCCAGGTTCAGCGCTGCACGAGGGAATGGATTGGGGTTGGGAATCCTTCGCAGAGTACCTGGATTCGATCGATACGCCGTACGCGATTGACGTAGGCACCCAGGTGCCCCACGTTGCGATCAGGCGCTATGTGATGGGAGACCGGTGCTATGACGACGCGACCACGAACGATGTTGCCCAGATGCAGTCATTGACTCGTGATGCACTCGTTGCGGGCGCACTCGGCTTCACGACTTCACGTTTTTACGGCCATGTTGATCGACAGGGCAACGTCGTGCCGGGAACCCACGCCAGTGCCGACGAGATGATGGCGATTGCCGATGCGTTTTCCGGGCTGGACTATGGAACCATCGAGATGGTCTCGGATCGCCTGGGCGATGAGGACGAGCTTGCCTGGATTGAGAAGGTGGCGCGCGATACCGGTCGAACCATTACGCCGTTGTCGGGTCCCGGCCGCCCAGAGCTTTGGCAACTCGCCGATCGGTTGAACAAAGAGGGGTTGAGTCTGCGGCCGCAGGTTGGTGCACGCCCGGCGTCCATCCTGATGAGCCTCGAGGGCACGATCAATCCGATGAAGATCTATCCGACCTATCGTGAGTTCATGGGGCTGCCGATCTCCGAGCAGATTCTTCGGTTGCAGGATCAAGCGGTGCGCGAGCGCATCAAGGCGGATGAGCCGATCGTCTATCGCAACGCCGACGCTCGTCGCTTTACGAGCAGCTTTGGCGAGATGTTCCCGCTGGACGACGCGCTTACATACGAGCCTTCTTACTCAGACAGCATTCAGGGCATCGCAGAGTCGAGCGGACGACATCATCTTGATGTGTTGATGGATGCCATGATCGAGCGACGGTCAGTCATCTTCTTTTTCGGCGGCTATCCCGGCAATCTCGACAGCCAGTTTGCGGCGATCAAGAATGCCAGCAGCGTCTTTGGATTATCAGATGGTGGTGCACACTGCGGGGTATTGTGCGACGCGAGTGTACCGACCTACATGCTGTGTTATGCGACGCGTGACCGCGCGATCGGTGAGAAGTTGTCCCTGCCACTTGTCGTTCACAAGATGACGCAAGGTTCCGCGCAGGTCTATTCTTTGCATGACCGGGGTGTGATTCGTGAAGGGTACAGGGCGGACCTGAACCTGATCGACTACGAGCATCTCGCGCTGCACCAGCCCGAGATGGTCTACGACCTGCCCATGAATGGCAGGCGTCTCGTGCAAAAAGCTGACGGGTACCTGGCAACGATCAGTCATGGCGAGGTTACCCACGAGCGGGGCGAATTCACGGGTGCGATGCCTGGTCGGCTGATTCGTGGGGGGCAACAGCGATAGTCGCGCATTCTGTCCATCGTTTTGGCATCATGGTGAGATCACTAAAACATTATGCTCTGTCAGGCCGAAAGTTACATGTGGATGACACGCCGGTAGCCGCGCCTGCGAGATACGGTTCTTGGCGTGCTTTGTTGTTCCGGAGGTTTCGGCAACGGGCGGACCAATCGGCTGGACACCGTCGCGTATCCACTCGAGCTGGTCGCCGGGGCGCAGCTCAGGATGTGCAGGTTTTCTCGCCGAACCGGGCTGCAATTTGGATCATGGGTTCCAACCAGACGAGGTCGTAGGGCGCCGTCCTGGACCCCCGCAGTCGTTTGCGCGGGCTGTCACCCTGGGCGCGAACAGGCCGAATCGCTCTCCAAACTGTGGTTGCCGGGGCCATGTAGCACCCCATTACAGGTGATGGAACCTGGCATAGGCATCCACTTGCTGGATGCCCTGGAAGTCTTTCAGCTGCTCGCCGGGACGGCTGCGCTTGCGATCCGGCGTGTACTGGAACGATACAGCGGGCGGTGTCGTCTCCCCGGCGGCGCGGTCATCCGTTTAACTTGCGGCCTGCCAGTACATGACGCTGCAGCGCGTCGTCGAACGGTGCCAACAGCCGACTCAGCTGGCCGATCCAGCCCGCCATCGTCGAGCGCTCTAACTCGACTCCTTCAAGCGTGTAGATCTCCGATTGCCGACACAGCGGCAGGTGATCGGCGTACGTTGATACCAGCACATGGATCCGGATGACCTTGAAGAGCGCTCGCACATGTTCCAACCTTTCCCGCGCGTCGGTCCCGATCTCGGTGAGATCACCGCACAGGCATCACAGTGACACGGATCAATCAGGGTGACCGTCTCGCGCGGTAGGTTTTCAGGCGGCGGGCGGCGTTTTCGCTGGCGTTTTTCCGGTGATGCCTTTCGGGTGTGCCAGTCTGCCGGCTGGTCAATCGCGCTCGGTCTCCAGTTCCTCCAGCCGCAACCCGAGTTGGACGGTTTGCTTTTTCAAGCTTCTCGGATGGGCGTCCCGAATTTCACGCGTTTGAGCTGTAGGAACGGCTCGGGCGCGCCGCTAACGGACTGGAACTAACGCATCTGGTGCGCGATCCCGATCAGATCGGCGGGATGCTAGCAGATGTGAGTCGCACCTGCGGCTTCGTGCTCGGCGCGGTCGCCGAACCCCCACAAGACGCCGATGCTGGCAACGCCGTTGGCGGCCGCGCCCCGGATGTCGAGGTTACGATCGCCAATCATGATGGTTCTGCCCGGGTGTAGTGATTCGTTGGCGATCGCGTCGGCGATGAGTCCCGCCTTGTCCGCGTGGCGTCCGTCCGGGCGGCTGCCGTAGACAACCTCAAAGTTTGCAAGCAGGCCGAAGTGATCGAGAATCTGCTCCGAGAAATGCGTCGGCTTTGACGTGACGACGAACAACCGAGAGTGCTCGCCCAACGCAGTAAGGGTCTGCGGAATCTCCGGGTAGGCGACATTGTCGTACATCCCCGACTCGCTGAATTGTTTCTGATAGAGGCGAACAGCGGCTTCGACGCGGTCGTCGCCCGGGTCGGTCAAAAGATCTCGAAAAGAATCCCGAAGTGGCGGCCCGATCACGATACCCGGATCAGGCATGACATCGTCGTCGCCCAGCGAATCACGGGCGAACCGGAAGCAGCCGATGATTCCTGCTTCCGGGTCGGTCAATGTGCCGTCGAGATCGAAGAGCAGGTTGTCGATTGCGGACATCGCGTTCCTGGCATTGCAGAACGTGGCTACTGGGCGGCTTTCAACGGGACGATCCGGTCACGCAGCCCGGGCCACTCGTGCCAGATGTTGCAGAGTGCATCTGGATAGACGACCTCGTTTCCGGGTGGCCGGCTCTCTGGTCGAATGCGGAAGTACACCATTATTCTGGGTTCATCGTTGTCGACGAGCGTCGCGCAGTGCGGAACGGCGTGCAGGGCAAGCACGGCATCGCCGGGCGCGAGATCAACGTAGGTTGGCCGGGGCCACACCCGACCGTCCGGCGTGCGGGCTGCGTCGTTGGCAAACGCCTCCCGAATTGCCTCGGGATAGTGTCGGAGGCCCGCGCCGTTTGGCGCTTCGTTATACACGCGCGGCCAATCCGGCCCGTCTGGACCGAGCGGCCCGCCAAGTTCACGCTGACGCCGAAAGAACGCCTCGAAGTGGTGGTGCGCGCCTGCCAGGAGGCCGAGATTGCCAATCCCTTCGGCCCGCTGATCAGACAGCGCGACACCAAGCAGTGCCGTAAAGTTGGCGATATTTGAATTGTGCTCGGGGTAGGTGCGGGGTGCGCTATTGGTGCCAGGGTTTTGCTCCCACTTGCTACGCTGCGCCGGGGTCATGGGCACGTCGACACGCTGGTGCGTGCCGTTGTGGCCGTTCCAGAGGCCATCGAGATGTCCGTGCCAGCCGTGAAAAGGCGTGTCGATATCGGGATAGCCAGATTCGTTGACGTGCTCCCCGGGCTCGGTGGGAAACGTTGTCGCGAGCTGCGCTCCCCGGGGCGACACGGCCGGCCCGCCGAGCGCACTCTCAATGAGCGGCCGCAGCGGGGTGTCGCTGAAGAGCCTGAGAATCCGTTCATCTTCGCCTGTGCGGGCGGTGTCCATGATTGCCTGCCGGGACGACTCGTCGTCTGCGCCTCGGGCGACAGCGAGGGCTGCGCCGCGTGCCTTGCCGATGGCCTCGAAGTTGGCTCGGCGTGCGGCCCTCACCTTGTGTTCCGGGACGACGTTGCGAAAAATCACGAAGCCGTCGCGGTAAAGACGCTCGACCTCCTCGTCGCTGAAGGTGTTTCGCACGTCGACATCCCTTGACGGTGTCATCGCTCTCTCCGTATGGTCACTGAGATGGTTGTTTCGGGTTTTCAGATCACCTGGGTTGTGCGCAGGTCTTGAAGGTCCGCGTCGTCGAGCCCCAGCCACGCACCGTAGACTGCGTCGTTGTCCGCACCGGGTTCGGGATAGAACTCGACCTCGCCGTAATCATACTCGGAGAAACGCATCGGGCTGTTGGGCAGGACGATTTCGCCCATGTCGGGATGGTCCATCCAGTTCAGCATGCCGCGTTCGTGCAGATGCGGGTTGGTGCGGGACTGCTCGATGTTGCGGATGGGGGCGACCGCGACACGTGCCTCGCGCATCGTGGCGAACGCATCATCCAGCGTTCGCGCGCGGGTCCAGTCGCTGATCATCGTGTTCACCTCCTCTTCGCGCTTCTTGCGCAACATCGCGGTGCCGAAGTCCGGGTCATCAACCAGATCCTCGCGGCCGACGACGGCGAGGATGTTGCGCCAGTGATTCTCAGACACGCAGATCAGCGCCAGCCAGCCGTCCTTGCATTCGTAGCGGCTGTACGGGCATGCGCCTGCCGGTGAACGCGCGCTATTGCGCACCGGAATCTCGCCGGTTGCGTGGTAGGCCGTCAGTTCGGAGCAGAGTGTGAAGTACATGGTCTCGAGCATGGAGATCTCGACCCGTGTACCTTTGCCAGTGCGTCCCCGACCGACGAGGGCCGCCAGGGTCCCGGCATACATGTGTACCCCGCCCATCAGATCGCAGGGCGCGCCGCCCGCCCGCGTCGGTGGCCGGTCGGCGTCGCCAGTCACGCTCATGATGCCGGAGGCGGCCTGGATGGTGTGGTCCATCGCGAGCAGGTCCCGGTCCGGTCCCGTCAGGCCGTAGCCCGTGCCCGTAACGTAGACGAGCGATGGGTTAATTTCGTGCAGGGACTCCCAGCCGAGGCCGAGTCGGTCCATCGTTCCCACCGCAAAGTTCTCGAGCAGGACGTCGGCCTTACGCACAAGATCTCGGAGGAGGGCCTTGCCGTCCTCTTTTTTGAGATCGAGCGTCACACTTTTCTTGTTCGAATTGAGCATCGCGAAGGACATCGGCGTTTTGCTGCCGCCGTGTCCACGGGTGCGCTCGCCAGAAAGTGGCTCCACCTTGATGACTTCGGCGCCGGCGGTCGCCATCAGGAATGCGGCGTAGGGGCCCTGGTAGATCTGGGTCAGATCGACGACGCGGATGCCGTCGAGGGGTTTGCCCAACATAGGGTCTCCTTGCGATTTGATGTAGGTGTGGTCGGTTGCCGGAGTCCTGGGCGACGCCGTGCGGGGACTGTAGCAAAGGCACGTGGTTGATCTCCAGCGCGACACGCGTCTGTCGATCCTGAACATATCGCGACCGTCGCGTACCATGCCCGCGATGTTGAGGGAACGATGCCGAGGCGCACGATGTGAGAGGCGTTTTAACTTTGGGGCGAGCACATGGGTCAAGAAATACCGGGTATCCTGGATGACATCGAGCGCGGTGACATCACGCCTGCCCCGTGTCCGTTTGAAGCTGACTACCACACCTTGTGGCGATGCTATCAGCGGCCTGGCGTCAGTCCCTCCGGGGTGGCGTTGATTGGTGGCGCGATTAGCGATCGCCTGGGCTGGGTGTTCCTGGGCGGCTACCAGGGTGCCATGCAGTATTGTTTTGACGCTGTGGATCGCAGCACCTGGTCTGCGTTTGTCGCGTCGGAAGATCGGGCGCACTATCCGGCAACGACTCTCGCGGAGCGGGATACCCACGTTGAACTAAATGGTGTGAAGAGCTGGGTTGCCGGCAGCCGGTCTGTCGCTGAACTGGTCGTGCTGGTGGGCGGACGGGTATTCCTGGTGCCAGCCGCGGATGCGGAGATCAGCCATCGCCGGCGGGCGTCCTTTCTCGGGGACGTCAGCCAGGGTCGATGTGAGTTCAAGTCAACGAAAGTGCTGCATACGCAGGAACTGCAGGCGCCGCGAGCCCGCATGTTTGGTCCGGCCGAGCCCGTCTTCATCTTCCAGGCCTTGCTGGGTCAGATGCTTGCGCACGCGGTTGCGGTTCCGGCGCTGAATGCTGCGTACTGGCGCGCGCGGGTCTCCCCGGTCGCGCTTGAGCTTGCGCGAATCGCCGATTGCGAGCTTGGTGACGAAGCGGGAGCGGTTGCCGCAGCCAACGAGGCGTACCGACAGATCGCCAGGGACTTCGCCGATGCCATCGAGGCCGCCCGGCATCCGCTCGCGCGGGACTGGCATGTCGACGGACTTCTGATCGGCATGTACTCCCGTGGCATCCGCGCCCGGGCAGCGGCTGATTGATCAGTCCGCGCGAAGTTTGAACGCCATCAGCACGTTGCCGGGCATCTGACGAAACATGCTGTAACCGGACTGTACAAACAGCATGTCACCGGCGACCTGCACCCCTGCATTGTCGATTGAGCCACCGTGCCCGGGCACCGCGTTGACCGTTGGCGTGTCCCTCGCTGTGTTGTATTTCCATAGTGTCGCACCCTCTTTGATGTCATAGGCCAGGATGTTGCCATCAAGGCTCGCGGCGAAGACAACCTCGGGAGTTGCCGTTACTGCGGCCGAGAAACCGTAATAAAACGCCTGATACAACCCAGCGAATCTTGCCGGTCGTCATCTCGAGCGCAACGATGGAATCGCTCATGTCCGTCGCGGGCTGCGACGTATTCTCTCCCGTGCCCACGTAGATGAGCCGGCGTTTGGCATCGATCGCAGGGGTGCTCCACACCGGCGCTCCGGACGGGCCCCACCGTTGCGTTCCCACGCTGCTGACGATGGTCTTTTTCGGTTCGTCCGTCATCGGGGTCGTCCAGAGCAGCTTGCCGTCTGCGGCGCTGATCGCACTGACCGCGTCATGGTTCGTGCAGCACTCGTGTTTAGGGTTCTGGGCGACCGCGATCTCAGACGATGAGACAGGCACGTAGATGACATCCTTGAACTGAATCGCGGAGCCGGTGGCCATCGAATATTTGTGCACACCGATGGGTGCCGTCCAGAGCAGGTCACCGCTCGCCGCGTCGCGCGCCTGTATGGATGGTGAGACATCGCCGACGAGCAGCATGGGCTTGTTGCTCGTCGGGTGGGTCCCGAGGGAGACCGAGGTTCTGAAGCGCATGGGCGAGCGCTGGACCCAGCGGGTGCAGCCACTGGCCCGGTCGAGCGCAAAGAGATAGCCGCTGGTTGCAGCCACAAACACGGTGTCGTTGGTAACGACCGGCTGTGACCGGAGCGTCGTCGTCTCAGGCAGAGAGAATGACCAGGCCCGTTCAAGTTGCGTCACGTTCGCGCGCGTGCTCGGACATCGGGCCACGGGTCACGGCGTGACTAACGCGGATCCAGTTCATCTGTCGAAGGTTGGCGAGACCGGGCGTTCGTGCGTCGATGGGCTTGTCGTGGCAAGCCGCGCAGCGACTGCGGTAGTCGTCCTGTGCGGCGGCAAGGAGCGCGGGGCTGATGCTCATAAGCAGGCTGATGATCAGCCTGCGGACGGCGGTCGCTATGACGGTGGTCGCTATATGAAGGCTACACAAGGTCATTGGAGATCCCCGTGGATTCGTGAGGAGCCGGTAGATGCGACGACCCGGTGAGTTGCCGGCAGGCGCGGCGGCTGCGGGCGTTGCAAGGCAGGTCGGATGCAAAGGATCATCAAACATGCCTTCGGTCTCGTTCGAACCCCCGAGTCCTGGTCGGCTTAGTACCCGGCATCCTTGTCGATCGTACCTTCCAGCGTTTCATTGTGCCGCAGGTGACCCAGGTTGTTGATGAAGCGCTCAACATTGCGACCCGCACGATAGGGGCTTGCACCAGCCGTATGCGGTGTCATGACGACGTTTTCCATAGCCCAGAGGGGGCTGTCCGCTGGCAGCGGTTCGCGTGGCACAACATCCAGCGCAGCACCGCGGATTTCACCCGCTTGCAGGGCAGCAACGAGATCATCCTCGACCATCACTTCACCGCGGGTAACGTTGACGAGGAAGGCGCCCGGTTTCATTGCCTTGAAGGCTGCTGCGTCGAACTTGCCGCGCGTCTCCGGTGTCAGCGGGCAACAAACGGAAACGACATCGGACATCCGGAGCATCTCCTCAAACTGACTCGGTGTGAGAACGGTGTCGACTTCAGCACTGGTGGGTACGGCATCCCGGTCGAGCGCCACACAGTTCATGCCAAACGCGGCAGCCCGTCGCGCCGTCGCGCGTCCTGTGCCACCAAAGCCGAAGATTCCCATCGTCAGGCCGGTCAGTTCCACTTCCTGATAGCGCATGTGCGGTCGGTGATTCCACGCGTCCGGGCCGTAGCGCAAGGCTGCGGCCAACTGCCGCGTCAGCATGAGAAGCAGGCCAAAGGCATGATCGGAGAGGTGTTCGCCAACGAGCCCCTTTTCACTCGTTAGCACGACGTCGCTTGAGATGAACTCCGGGTAGAGGAACGCGTCGACGCCGGACGCGATCGCATGGACCCACTTGAGTTGCTGCGCCTGCTCAAAGAGACCCTTGCCGACGAACCCAAGCACAACATCGGTGTTGCTGATCTCGTTGTGTGCCGTCTGCGGCGTGCACACAACGACCTCGCTACCGTCGCCCGCGGCTCCCTCGATGTTGGCGAGTTGTTGGTCTGTGACTTCTGGGAGGGTAAGTCCCGGGATGATGACGATCTTCATGGGTTTCCTTGTGGTATGACCGGCACGGCTGCGATGTGGACGCGGCGCTGCGTGCGCTCGATTCGGGCGATATGATGTTGGCGTTGAATCGTTATACTACTGCATCTGCTGGCCCCGTAACCGGGTGCGCAGGCAGCAGCCTTTGCGGCAAGAACTTCCGAATTCAGGTTTTGGACACAGCACATGGACTACCAGACGATCTCGGCAGACTGTCATATTGATCTCATATGGCTCCCCCCCGATTTGTTCACTGACAACGCCTCTGCGGCCATGCGGGACCGCATGCCGTACGTGAAGGAATCGAGCCGCGGCCCGGTGTGGGTGAGCAACGGCGGCGGCCAGTTTGGACTGCAGAACGGCATGGGATCAGCGGGCCGCCCATACGTCCCTGGCGTGATTCATCGATCGGACCGCATGGCGGCGCAGGGTTTGTATGAGGATGGCAAAAACGGCATCCGGCGCCTCACAGAGCCTGACCTGCGCATCCGGGATCAGGACCTCGATGGCGTTCAGGCAGAGGTGCTGTACGGCATTCTCGGCGCTTCCGGGCGTCTCAACGACGGTGCGGCGGCGACGGAAGTGATGCGCATTTACAATAAGTGGCTCGCGGACTTTTGCGCGACACATCCGGATCGCCTGGCCGGCATTGCGTCCATTCCGAATCATGATATTGATGCCGCTATTGGAGAGGTTGAACGGGTGGCGAAGCGGGGCGGCGTGCGCGGCATCGAGGTCGCGAACTCACCGGATATGCTGCCGCTCTATCACCCCGACTGGCATCCGCTGTGGGCCGCGATCAACGACGTGGGACTGCCGGTGCACTTTCACACCGTCGGCGGCAAGCCACCGGATTTTCAGGCGATGCCGCCGTTGCAGCAGCGCCAGGCGTTCGCGGCATTCATCACCGGCTTCCAACTGGCCATGGCGAACGTCGTCATGGAGATCATCTACGGTGGCGTGCTCGAAGCGTTTCCGCGCCTGAAAATGGTCATCGGCGAGAGTGGCATCGGCTGGATTCCGTACATCCTGCAGCACATGGACCTTGAGTGGGAAGATCAGTTTCAGGACCTGACCCTCACCATGCGTCCCTCGGAGTACTGGAAGCGCCAGTGCTATGCGACCTACCAGAGCGACGAGGTCGGCCTCAGGCTGCTCGACTACATCGGCGAGGACAACATCATGTGGGGCTCTGACTTCCCGCACCCCGACGGCATCTGGCCGGACTCGCAGGAGTTCATTGCGCGAGAATTCGCGAACGTTTCGGATGCCGTGAAGCGCAAGATTACGTGTGAGAACGCAGGGCGGTTGTATGGGTTGATGGGCTGACGTCGCCGCCACCCGGTTTTGTAGCGGCGGCAGCCTTGTTAATCAGCGCCAGACGCCTTCAGTGCACCAAGGGCGTCATTAGCTACTTCAAGGTATGCGCCCAAGATCGGCTCGTTGTGCGGCTATTACGTGCGGCGCGAGTATGCCCGCCGAGCGGCCTGAAGTCGACGCGCGCCGGTTCTCAACTCAACGGGTCAGAGGCCGAAGCCGTGGGAGGTGGCTTCAAACTCTGCACCACCACCGTCTGCGGGTACAAAGCGCATTCCGACGTCAGTCGTGCTGCCGCCGCCGTGAGTGGCAGACGGCGCGCCGCCCACTACGTTCAGGTTGCCGGCGTCATTGATGCCGAGTATGACCTTGCCGTCCGCGATGATCGCCGGCACAGCAACGTCGAACTCGCAAGTACGAGGGCGGCGATTGCTTCAACACTGGCTGCTGTGTTTTTGAATAAAGTTCTCATCAGAGAGTCTTCAAAGATCTAGAAAGTTTGATAAATCTGGTCCCTTGCCAATGACTATCCAAGATTGGCCCCAGAAAATTGAAAACTGAGCATAAACAAGAGATTAGAGGCCGCGGCGTGGGTGGTGCCGCGGTCGAAGAGCAAAAGCGTAAAATTCCTCGACGTATTTCCGGCGGGGGCTGCCTTGGGCAGCTTTCAGGCGGCTAGCGACCGGCGGCGTCAGATCGACGCTCGATAAATATCGTACGTCACATCAACCAGGACAACACAACCGGTTGGCAGGCAAACGAGCATGGGTCGTTGAATCTTCACATCGCCGACCCGGACCCCGACATTGCCCGGCAAATACATGCCAAGCGGAAAACGCAGACGCAGGGTGCCGAGTTTCGCCGCGTCTTTGCGCGAGAATTCGGCGCTGTAGGTCAGGTTCTTGGTGGGGTCTCGCAGGGATTGGCCGATCGCACAGGAGCCGTCTTGCTCCTGGCAGGCGAAACGCTATTGACCAAAGTCCTCAAACGGGAAAGGCTCGGCGGCCGACCCGGGAAAGGGCAGTTGCAGCAGAACGAGTAAGCCGAGGATTTGCTTCATGTTGGGTGCTCGATGACGGATGCGTCGAGTCTAGCAACGACGATGTTGGCGGACAATCGGGCGCCCCCACCAACAGGCCAATGGATCACACGCTGGCAGCCGGTTGCTCAGGCTGCCAGATTGAAGACCGGTGCGGCGTTGTCCCAGAAAATCTTGCGGATGCTGGTCTCGGACAGCGGTTGTTCCTCGAGCGCCGCGAAACCCATTGGCCAGGTGCCGTCTGGGTGGGGGTAGTCGGTGTTGAACGTCAGGTACTCATCGCCGACGAGATCGACGACGGATGGCAGCGTCATCTCGTCACCCCGGCACGCGACCAGAAAATTCGACTTGAAGTACTCCGTAGGCCGCTTCTTGAGGTCTGGATGTTCAGCGTTGGCAGAGAAGTCGTAGTGCTGTTCCATCCGCTGCAGCCAGTAGGGCAACCAGCCCGCGTCTGCCTCGACGTGTACGATCTTGAGATTGGGGAAGCGCTCGATGACGCCGTACCAGATGAGCGTCATCATGGCGACCATCGCCTCGAACGGGTGCGCGATGATGTGACCGGACGTGTGCGTGTCCATCCGCTCCCCGAACGAGGGCAGGTACGGGGAGCCGGAGTCGTGGATGCAGATCGGTTTGCCGGTCGCTTCGATGGCGCGCCAGAGTGGATCATAGTCTGCGTGGTAGAAGTTGCGGTCTGCGGTCGGGTTGGGCCTTATGAAGAAGCATGCGGCACCTTTCTCATTGGCCCGTCGAACCTCTTCGATCGCAAGCTCTGGTGACTGCACCGGCAACATCGCGGCCATCAGCAGCTTGCCGGGTCCTTTGCTGCAATACTCAAGGCTCCAGTCGTTGTACGCGCGACACGTGGCCGCGAGCAACTCTGGATCCTGGAAAGGTTTGCCAAGGATCTGGCCGCCAACCGTTGGGTAAAGGACCTGGGCATCCACACCCTGGGCCTCCATGTCGGCGAGGCGGCTTTCGGGGCTGAAGCCGGTCTCGCGGGCGCGCGTGAAACGCTTCATGCCCTCCATCGTTGCTGCGTGGAATTCCTTCGAATCCATCGGGTAGCTGCCTTCCTGGCGCGTCACGGGTTCGCCTTCCACCAGCATCATGGTCTTGCCGTTCCAATCCCCGGGCGCAGGGGCGCGGTCCTGAAAAGCGGGTTCCATATAGTCCCGCCAGATGGTCGCTGGCTCCATTTGATGGCAGTCCGTATCGATGACCCGGAATCCGTTACGCATGCTTTGAGTCCCTTGTTTTTCGCCTGGCTGAAACGCCGATTCAGCCCACATAAACAAAGCGGCAGACAAAAGACAAGGGGTGCCTGACGCGCCCATTCGATGCCCTCTACGCACGTCAAAATCACGCGACGAACCGGAACTCAGGACCTCGATTGCCAATACCCATGCAATTGAACACATGGAATGCGGTGAACGTGTGTGCCGGATGTCCAACTGGCGCTGGCTGGCGGAAGGATTCACGGCTCGCGTAGCGAACGTGAAATCCGTCTATCGGGGCAACCAGGGCAGATTTTCGTCAGCCCGTTAGCGCCGGCTCAGGCGTTTGCGCTTGTTCTGAACGTAGTCAACCAGCAGGTACTCACCCAGGTTGCCCGGTTCGGTATAGAACACACGGCCGCCGTTGATCTTGGTCATCTGGTCCACGAACGCCTTCAGGTAATAGCTCTGATCCAGCATGAAGGTGTTGATCGTGATGTTCTTGGCGGTACAACTGCGGATAGCGCGCAGTGTTTTCTGAATGGTCGCGGGTGTCGGCGGATAGGCGAAGACTGGCCGTCCATCTTCGAGGTGCGCCGTCGGTTCGCCGTCCGTGATCATGATGATCTGTTTCGTGCCCTGCTGATGTTTGGCGAGCATCTTCTCCGCCATAATCAAGGCATGCTGCATGTTGGTGCCGAGCAGGTAGTCGTCGTACTGCAGGTACGGCAGATCGTGGGCCTTGATCTCCTTGGCATAGGCAGAGAATCCGAGCACGTACAGGCTGTCGCGCGGATAGGCACTGCTGATCAGATTGTGCAGCGCCATCGCCACCTTCTTGGCCGATTGAAACGAGCCGCGCAGCGCCATCGACCAGGACAGGTCCACCATCAGCACTGTGGCGGTCTGGGTGATCAACTCGCTGCGATAGATCTCAAAGTCGTCTATCGTAAGATTGACCGGGGTACCGGGCCCCTCACGGTCAAGCGCGTTACGGATGGTGCGCGGCATGTGCAGATGAAAGGGGTCGCCGAATTCGTAGGACTTCGACTCCTCGATGCGTTCGCCAAAGCGACCCTCTTCGGGCACCGCATGGTTGCCCAGGCTCTGCTTTTTCAGTCTCGCGTAGATCTCGCCCAGTGCCTTCTGGCCCAGCGTGCGGGTGCCGCGCGGGGTCAACTCCCACTTGTTGCCATCGCGACGGGCATAGCCGGCTTTCTCCAGCGCCTCCATGAGCTTCTTCATTGCCTCGAGATTCTCTTCGGCCTCGTCGCCCAGGAGCTTTTTCACCATCTCGGGGTCGATGGAATCGACCTTGCCGTCGTATTGAGCACGCTGCATCTGCTGCTCAAGCTCATCCATCTGTTGCATTTCCCGCATCAGTTCCATCGCCGCGTGCAGGTCCAGTTCGTCGTTGCCGGTGAAGTCGTAGCGCCGGCCCTGGGGGTTGAGGTAGGCGAGCTCCTCGGCGAGTTTGGCCATCTCGGCTTCGAGTTCGGCGTCGCCGAGCTTGTCGGCCATCATCCCCTGGAGTTGCTGTTGCTGGTCCGGTGACATCGAGTTGAACAGCGACTGGGTGGCCGCGATTTGTTGCTGCATCTGTTCGACCAGTTCATCGAGCGACTGCGGTGGGTTGTCACCGAACATGTCGCCGTGTTTTTCCATGAATTCATCGAAACCGGGATCGTCGCCGTCGATACGCTTCTGCAGCATTTTGTTCAGGTCTTTGACCATGTCCTTCATGCGCTCGATGTCGCCCTGGGACATCTCCTGGACCATCTTTTCGACATCGTTGAAAAGCGATTGGGTCATCGCGCGGCGCAGTTGTTCGATGAGCTCCAGAAACTTCTTCTGCGCCTCGGCGTTCAGAAACTCGTAGTCCGTGAGTTCCCGTACCTGGCCTGCGGTATCCTCGGGCAGTTGGTCGATGAACTCCTGATTGCTCTTGCCGATGTCGCCGAGTACCTGATCCGAAAAAGACGGATCCGAAAAAGACGGATCTGAGGAAGACGGGTTTGGGGAAGAAGAGTCTGAGGGAGAAAAGTCTTCGGCCGACGTGGATGGTTGCTCCGACCCGGACCGGCTCTGCTCGCCGCCTTCGGCGGGCTCGCCGCCATTTTCAGCGACAGAGTCCGGGTCTGGCTCGAGATCAGAGATCAGGGAATTGAAATCAAAGTTGCCCTCGTCCGGACGGTTTTCGCGCTCGACCCATTCCTTGATGGTCTCGCGCTCCATGTCGATGATCGCATCGAGTTGGCGGCGCAAGTCTTCCATGACACTGTTCATGTCGTAGCGTTGGAGTTGTTGTTGGCGCTTTTCCTTAAGTTGTTTGAGCATCTCGCGCAGGCCGCGAATGTTGCCGCCGTCTTCGCTGTCCATGCCACGTTGCATGAGGTAACGCATCGCTTGTTGCAGATCGCCGAATTCCATCAGGTCATCGGACAACGCTTCCAGCAGCTTGTCCGGATCGACTTCCCACTTCTGCGTGCCATCCCATTGCGAATAGCGGTTGAACGCGGTGAACCGGTTGGCCATTTGGTGTCCCCTTCGGGCGATGTTCGCGTCAGGCAGAGTACGTGGACCGGGTTCCGATTCGATCTTTGTTCAGCAACTGTAGGATGTGCAGTCCTTCGAGGACGAACTCGGCAGCCGAAGCCCGGACAGCTTTGCTGTCCGAGTGGGCGAGTTTGGTGACCGCCGCATCGAGACCATCGACCTTGCGTATGACCTCGTCATATTCGTGCGAGGGCAGCGATTCGCCGGTTGTCAGGTTCAAGCCGTCCGCGAACTGCTGGGCGATGGCCTCCATCTCTTCCTTGTCGGTATGCCGCGCAAATACTGCTTTGATGGCGTCCATGAAGAGCTTCTCCATGATCTTGTCCTCGCGGCCTTCCTCCATCGCCTCGAATTCCACCTTGCCCTGCAGGGAAGGCATGATGAATGGCAGGTCTGAAATGCGGGGAACAACCTCCTGTTCGTTGACCCGTATCGCGCGCCTGAGGGCGTTTGCCAGCAAGGCCTCATAGTTGGCGATCGAGGCACGCACTGATACGCCAGAGCGTTGATTGACGTCGGCAGAGTTGCGCGCCTGCAGCGTGATCTCCGCGATGATCTGCTGCATGAAGGACGGCACTACCTCGCGGTATTCGCCCAGAGACAGGCGTTGTTGCTCCTGCTCCATGATGGTTATTTCTTCCAGAATCGTTTGCGGATAGTGGGTGCGAATCTGCGATCCGTAGCGATCCTTCAGGGGCGTGATGATGCGGCCACGATTCGTGTAGTCCTCGGGGTTAGCCGTGGCGACGATCAGCACGTCGAGGTCCATCCGCACTTTGTGGCCGCGGATCTGGATGTCCCGCTCCTCCATGATGTTCAGTAGTCCGACCTGAATGCGCTCGGCGAGGTCTGGCAGTTCATTGATGGCAAAGATGCCGCGGTTGGAGTGCGGGATCATGCCAAAATGTAAGGCGTCCTCGTCTGACAGGTAGCGTCCTTCGGCAATCTTGATGGGGTCCACCTCACCGATCAGGTCGGCGATGGTGATGTCGGGTGTTGCGAGTTTCTCGCCGTACCGCTCGTCCCGATGCATCCAGCGCACGGGCGTCGCATCACCCTTTTCTTCGATCAAATGGCGCGTTCGCGAACTGATCGGCGCGAGCGGATCTTCGGGCACCTCGACGCCATCGACGATGGGTATCCACTCATCGAGGAGACTGGTCAGGCTGCGGATGATTCGCGACTTGGCCTGACCACGCTCCCCCAGCAGAATGATGTCCTGGCCGGAGAGAATGGCGTTCTCTAGCTGCGGGATGACCGTGTCCTCGTAGCCGACGATGCCGGGGAATACGTCCTCTTCGTCGGTTAGTCGACGCATGAGGTTGTGGCGCATCTCCTCGCGTACGGTGCGGTGCTCGTAACCGCTCGCCTTGAGTTCGCCCAGTGTTTCAGCCTGTCCTTTGATCACGTGTGCTCCTCAGTCATTTCTGCGGTGAGTATAAACAGGAACACGCGCGGAAAGCGACGCGCCAGATCGTCTGGCAGGCTGCTGAAAAGGCGTTCTCCTGCTGCTCTTTGCAGAGTGATTGATAGCGACATAGTGACGGTCCTGACGTTGCGTGCCTCGGCCCGCTCCCAACAAATCAACGACTTGCGATGTCGATTTTGTGGGGAGGGGGAGGGGGGAGGGGCTGTCGGGGCGCTGCCGCTATCGACGGCGCGCAAAGCGAACATGAAATCCATCGATCGGTCTGGCGACCCG
>Ga0302135_10000387_pt1 | contig 26854 bp, 25 predicted proteins | sample CBN3_surface_MG_FD_203119 | JGI IMG/M metagenome (GOLD analysis project Ga0302135, IMG submission 203119) | Marine microbial communities from Western Arctic Ocean, Canada - CBN3_32.1 | ecosystem: Environmental > Aquatic > Marine > Oceanic | place: Canada: Western Arctic Ocean | collected...
ATCGCCAATTTCCCTTGCTTGAAGGCAAGGGCCTGCTCACCGAAGATCTTCCGACGCCAGCCATGTAGTGCTGGTATGTCGGCATCATCAGATGCGGCAAGACGCTCAAGATCGCTTGCATTCGCGACGAGTTTTGGTGCGACGTCATGGCTCTCGCAGGCGCGCTTGAGCAAGACCTTGAGTATTTCGGTCAATGGTCCGATACCGGATGGCAACTTCTTACGTTCCGGTGCTTGGGGTAATTTGTCATCGGGTAAGGCAAGGCCGCGCGCGACGGCGGCAAGAATTTCACCGCTCCGGCTGCCTTCGGAAAATCGCTTTGGCAAACCGCGCATATGATCGAGGTCGGCGATCGCTTTCGGTTCGTGACTTGCGATGCTCGCCAATGCCTCATCGCGTAAAATTCGGCCACGCGGTACGTTACGGTCCTGGGCCTCGCGCTCACGCCATGCCGCAAGCTCTCTGAGAACGGCCAAATACCGGGCGTTGTCGCTGCGGCTCTTCATGCGTTGCCATGCTTCGTCTGGATCTGCACGATAAATTGCCGGATTGGTCAACACGGCCATCTCTTCTTGAAGCCAACCTGCGCGTCCCGTTTTATCCAATCGCTGCGCAAGGCGATCGTAAACCTTTCGAAGATGGGTGACATCGGCGAGTGCGTAGTCGAGCTGCTGCGCCGTGAGAGGTCGTCGTGACCAGTCTGTGAAGCGCGACGCTTTGTTAATTCGTGCGCCGGCGAGTTGCGTTGCCAGTTTTTCGTAGCTTGCCTGATCGCCAAAACCACAAACCATTGCAGCAACCTGGGTGTCAAAAACCGGAGCAGGAATCAGTCCGGTCAGGTGGAAAAATATCTCCAGATCCTGACGTGCGGCGTGAAAAACCTTGAGGACTCTGGGATCTGCGAGAAGATCCAGCAATGGCGTCATGTCGATCGACGGAGCCAGAGGATCGATGATTCGAGCGTCGTTTGGGCCAGCGACCTGCAGCAGGCACAGCTGTGGCCAGTATGTGTGATCACGAATGAACTCAGTATCGACTGTAATGAAGTCAGTACCGCGTTGCTGTTCGCAGAATTTGGCTAGTTCGTTGCTGTCAGTTATAGGTGTAATCGCCATGTCTATGAGAAATACACGCTAAGGCGCGGCCAAGATAGTACCAGTGTAATCCAGCGCCTTGACAAGGAAGTCTTTTCCATGTTCTTGCGCTGAACTTCGGTCACAGGAAAGAACCTTCATGCATCCATACCGGACCCATACATGCGGGGTGTTGCGGCGCGCCGACGTGGATAATTCTGTTCGCCTTTCAGGTTGGTTGCACCGGAAGCGCGACCACGGAAATCTGCTGTTTATTGATTTGCGCGATCACTATGGCATTACCCAGTGTGTAGTAGATGCCTCAAATCCAGTATTTACTGCGGTTGAAGCGCTGTCTCTTGAAAGTGTTGTGTCGGTTTCTGGCGACGTAGTCATGCGCAGCAACGAGACCATCAACACAGACCTGCCGACGGGCGAAGTTGAACTTTGGATCGAGTCGATGGACATTCTTGGGCCAGCAGACCCGCTGCCGATGCCGATAAATATCGATGCTGGCTACCCCGAAGACATACGACTTCGGTATCGGTTTCTCGATCTCCGTCGAGAGGAAATGCACCGCAATATAATGCTGCGTGCCGACGTCATTCAATCGATTCGGCAGCGCATGATCGGTGCCGGTTTCACCGAATTTCAGACACCAATTCTCACAGCTAGTTCTCCAGAAGGGGCTCGCGATTATTTGGTTCCCAGCCGTCACTATCCGGGCCATTTCTACGCTCTGCCGCAGGCGCCGCAACAATTTAAACAGTTGCTGATGGTCGCTGGTTTCGATCGCTATTTTCAGATCGCACCCTGTTTTCGCGACGAAGATGCGCGTGCGGATCGCTCTCCCGGGGAGTTCTATCAACTCGATTTTGAGATGTCTTTTGTTACCCAAGACGATATCTTTGAGACCATTGAGCCCGTATTTTCCGAGCTCTTCGAAGAATTTGGCAATGGACGACAGGTTACGCCAGTCCCGTTTCCGCGAATTCCGTATGACAAATCAATGATGAAGTACGGGAGCGACAAGCCTGATCTTCGCAACCCTTTGATCATCAGTGATGTTACTGAGATATTTCGTGGCTCAGACTTTAAAATCTTTGCCCGCACGGTGGAGGGCGGCGGTATTGTCCGCGCCATTCCGGCGCCAGGTGCGGCGACGCGCCCGCGTAGTTTTTTTGACAAACTGAACGACTGGGCCCGCGAAGAGGGTGCTAAAGGCCTCGGCTATATTGTCTTCGAAAATGGTGTCGGAAAAGGTCCAATTGCAAACAACATTGACGCCGAACGTGTTCAGTTGATTGCCGACGCGACGGGGCTTGGCGATGGCGATGCTGTGTTTTTTGTCTGTGATGCACCATCGGCGGCGGTACGGTTTGCAGCTGCAGTGCGCACACGGGTTTGCGAAGAATTAGAACTCCTTGAAAAAAACTCTTTTCGCTTTTGCTGGATCGTCGATTATCCGCTCTATGAGTTGGATGAAGTGACTGGCCGGATCGAATTCAGCCACAACCCATTCTCCATGCCCCAAGGTGGTCTGGACGCCCTTGAGAACGATGATCCGTTGTCGATCAAGGCTTTTCAGTATGACATCGTTTGCAATGGAACCGAATTATCCTCCGGCGCGATTCGTAACCATTTGCCAAAAATTATGTACCGCGCATTTGAAATTGCCGGATACAGTCGCGAAGATGTCGAGTCGCGTTTTGGCGGTATGTTGAACGCCCTGAAGTACGGAGCGCCACCCCATGGTGGCGCTGCGCCGGGTATCGACAGAATTGTCATGCTTCTCGCCGATGAACCAAATCTACGAGAGATTGTTGCCTTTCCGATGAACCAGCAGGTGCAAGACTTGATGATGGGAGCACCGGCTCCCGCTGAAGAAAGTCACTTACGCGACTTGCATCTTCGCGTTGTTCAGCCACCGGAACCGAAATAGTCGTTTATGTTTATGGAAATCACATGGCGCCGCTAGGGCCGAATTTGAGTCAAACTTCGGCTTGCCAAACCACGGCAATTGGTTTTCTTTAAGAAAGAATCTGGCCAATCGGCCATGCGATAAATACAGGGGTTGGGCGCGAAGATGAGGTTTGTGGTACTCGTTAGTATGTCGGTGATCCTTGGCGGCTGCTTACTTCCGCCAGCGTATCATATCGCTTCTTGGACATTCACCGGATTTAGCTACCTGTTTACTGGCAAGAGCGTTTCCGATCACGCCTTGTCGGTCGCTATGAAACAGGACTGCGCGATACACCGAATTGTTGCGGGTAGTCGCGTCTGCTTGTTGCATGACGGAGAGCCTGTCGACGATTTGACGGCTGTCGCATTACTTGGTGACGAACTGGAAGGCACGGCCGGATATCCGATCGCGCTTGATCCAATAACCCTACCAGCGCAGATGGGTGATTTGGCCGGCGTTTTGGGTGCCGCTGCGAAGCCGACGACACAACCGGATGCACTTGCGGTTCTGCCATTGTTAGAACCGGTAACTCCCCTAGCGCAGGCGCTGAACGATATCGTGCCTGCAGCGGGTGTGTCTGAACACAATGCCATTTGGCGGGTATCGACTGGGGTTAGCCCAAAGTTGGCTATCGCTCCGCCGAAGCGGTTCTTGGCAGTAAATTGGACAGCATCAACGAAGTTGGAGAGTCACGAAAATAGTGGTCTCTACCTTGTAATTGGCAGTTTTCTTGTTGCTGACAACGCGGCGAGATTCAGTTCGCTTCATAAAAGCCTTGGAATGGCAGTTCTTCAAACCGAACATGGCGGTAAGACGTGGTTTAGAGTAGCAGCAGGCCCGTTCGCACCAGAACAATTTGCCGTTGCGAAGGCTCAAGTGGACAAAGCCGGTATCTCCAGAAGCTGGGCCTTGCAACGCTAATTTTGTTTGGCGAGTCTGCCGGCGCGTTAACTCCGATCGCTACTTATCCATCATCGCTGGGAACTCATCACTTTCCCTTTGCGCGATATACGACCGAAGTTTTTCGTCTGTGCGCTTGATGAGTGTCTCCGTCTCTTCACCTGCCCTATAGAATTCAACTCCAACGCGCGCCCTAATTCCAATTTGTCCTCCACCTCGGGTGAGGGCGGCTTCATTCAGGTCTCGTTCCAAGTTTTTGGCCCGTCGTTCTCCACGTGGCCAACTCGTGTGTGCGAAGAGGATAGCAAATGAGGGTGCGTCAATGCGGGCGATACAATCGCTCTTTCGGACAGCACTCCGCAGCACGCCAGCAACGGCGAAAAGTTTAGTATTGCTTGCTTCGTGACCTTGAGGTCCGTTGCTTGCGCTTAACCCGTCAATATCAACAATTAGCAATACACCGGTTCCACCGCTACGTTTTGCACGATCGAGCTCCCGGTCAAGCACATCGTGCAGTCCTTTTGAGTTCAAGAGTTCTGTCGTTTCATCGAGCGTTGATAACGCCAGTTGACGATCCAGCTGCAGTTGGAGTGCGTCAGCGCGACGCTCAGATTCCAGCTCGCGTGCGAGAATGGGATCAAAAAGTCTGTCGTTGTTCCGTCCCTTTAGTTGTTCAGACTGTGTCGGTAGGAGCCGAGCAATAACAGCCCTTGTCTCGTCTACTGCATGTGCGGTTCGTTGATCGGTTTCGTGGCTTTTTTTGGCAGGTTCATCGCTCTTCGCAATTCCTGGTAATTATTGATGGTTTGTAGGGCGCAATCCCTATGCCAGTGTTTTGCGTATGATTTAATGTCAAATTAGCTAGAGTGTAGGCGTGTACGCAATCTGCGCCGGGCAAAATTTTCCCAGTGCTATGTGAATTTTGCTTAGCTGAAATGGACACAGAAAAAGGGAGTCACGGGATAGTGGGTTGGATTTATTCGATGCGCTTGGTTTGTCATATTGGACATGCTTGGCGTCACTGTGTGCGCAGTTCAGGCACTACGCTCCTTGGTACCCTCTTCCTGATTGGGGTTTTATGCGTTGGACCAGTTAGCGCCGCAAACATCGCGTCGCATCGTGGGGCATACGAATTGACACTCCAGACAACATCAGCCGACAGTGATGTCGCATCCGTAAGCGGTGGCATGAAGTTCGAATGGACGGATAAATGCGACGCTTGGGAGGTGAAAGAGAGCTACCTCATGCGGGTTCTCAGGCAAACATCGTCTGAAGTTGATTTTGTGGCGGAATATGTTGGCTGGGAGTCAAAAGATGGTCTCCGCTATCGGTTTCAGACCAAACGGCGCGAAGCTGGGCAGATCGTGGTGGTTCGCGGGAATGCTTGGCTCACCGAAGTGGGTGGGCCTGGGATCGCGGAGTTTGAGGAACCAAGAAAAGAGACGTTCGTCCTGCCTGCGGGAACGGTGTTTCCTACAGGGCATACCCTTATTCTTATCGACAAGGCAGCGCGTGAAGAACGCTTTGACCAGAGTCTTTTCTTTGATGGTAGCGAAGTTGAGGGGCCTATTCCTGTCTCTGCGGTTCTCTTGAAGGCCCAAGCAGCCAATCCATCCGCGGTAATTGCAAAAGATGATAGCTGGCCGTCATTATTGTTGGATTTAGTTTGGCCAATGACAGTTGCATTTTTTGAGTCCGCCGAAAGCGATGCATCGGCGCAATTCGAATTGCAAATGGTTATGCAGGCAAATGGCGTGGCTACGTCGATCGTCCTTGATTATGGCGACTTCAAAGTTGACGGTAAACTGACGCGATTGGAACCGGTGCAGGAGGCAGGTTGCTGACGCGTGGCAACCCAATATGTGGTGAACTATAAATTACGACCCTTCGCGATTGCGGTTTTTCCTAGCTTTGCGCGTACAGCGTCGATCGCATGCTCAACGGCGGCTCGTTGAGTTGCTTTTGGGTCCAAGAAATCAATCGGATCTGCATTTTCTGCGCTCATCAATTCGCCAACCCTTATACCGATAAGCCGAAAAAGTCTTCCGTTCGCTTCTTTGTCGAGCAAGGGCCGAGCGGTACGAAATAATGTTTCTGCGAGCTGAGTAGGGGCCTCAAGCGTGCGGTTTCGGGTGAGGGTTTTGAAGTCTCTCGTTTTCATTTTTAAGGTGATACGTTTGCCGGCCAAATCGTCATCCTTCAATCGGCTGGCGACTTTTTCGCATAATGGCCACAGGCGTTTTGTGAGTGAGCGCGAATCGCGTAAATCCTCGTTGAATGTCGTTTCTGCGGAAACACTTTTTGCATGTGAATGCGGTGTGACCACACGGTCATCCAGGCCGCGGGAGAATCTATAGAGCCGCCTGCCGATAACACCGTATCGTGTGACAAGTCGTTCTTCATCGCTGCGACGCAGCTGGCCAATCGTTGTAATGCCATCGCTTTGCAGCTTCACTTTGAGCGCCTTTCCTACCCCCCAAATCGTGGATACTGAGCGTTTTGCCAGAAACTCTACAGCCTCTTCACGGCCTAGAATTGCAAAGCCACGTGGTTTATCCAAATCCGATCCGATTTTCGCAAGAAATTTATTGTAACTCAGGCCGACGCTCGCGGTGACACCGACTTCCTTTTCTATTCGGGTGGCGAGGCTCGCGAGCGTGCGCGCGGGGCTACCATGATGCAACCGCTCCGTTCCTGTGAGGTCGAGAAATGCCTCATCGATTGACAGCGGTTCAACAAGTGGCGTCGTCTCGCACATAAGCGCGCGGATCTCTTTTCCCACAGCCGAATATTTTGCCATGTTGGGTTTGACCACGACTGCGTTCGGGCAAGCTTTTAGTGCTTGAAACATCGGCATTGCTGAATGACACCCGTAAAGGCGTGCTACATAGCAGGCGGCCATAACGACTCCCCGGGTCCGGCCTCCAACGAGTACGGGCTTTTCAGCTAACATTGGATTATCGCGCTTCTCAACCGTTGCGTAGAACGCATCGCAGTCGATGTGGGCAATTGCCAAATCGACCAGCTCAGGATGTCGGAGAAGACGTGGTGAGCCGCACTCTTGGCAGCGGTCACTGACAGTGCCGGTTGGCCACTCCACATGACAATCTCGGCAAAGCGCTGGCATTGACTCTGGTTCCATAATGCTTACGCGGGCCATAACCAAGCTGCGCCGCGAACCCCACTCGAATCGCCATGCATTGGGGGTACGAGTTTAGTATCAACGCGATCTGTGAATACCCACTGGTGCCAAAGTTTGGGAACCCGGTCGTAGAGTCGCTCGACATTGGACATGCCGCCACCGAGCACGATCACATTTGGGTCGAGCATATTAATCAAAGTGGCAAGCGCACGGGCGAGCTGATCTTCATACAACTCCATGCTCGTCGTGGCGTCTTTTTCGCCGGTTTCTGCCAATGCCACAATTGAGGGCGCATCAAGATGCTCGTCGGTTCGCAAAACATGATGTTGGGCAAACCCAGTGCCGGATAGGAATGTTTCAATGCATCCGGTCTGTCCGCAATAACACGAAGTGCCGGGGAGTTCGTCTTCGCGAGGCCAGGGGAGGGAATTGTGCCCCCATTCTCCAGCAATGGAATTTATCCCGTGGAGGAGCTCACCACGCACGACACAGCCGCCACCGACGCCGGTGCCAATGATAACGCCAAACATCACCTCGGCATTCGCGGCAGCACCGTCAGTCGCTTCGGACAACGCAAAGCAGTTAGTGTCATTTGCAATCCGGATTTGGCGGCCAAGAAGAGATTCCAGGTCTCGATTGAGTGGCATGTCGATCAACCAAGTTGAGTTGGAATTCTTGACGCGTCCGGTCACCATTGAAATCACGCCTGGTATCGCAATTCCAACACTACAGTGCTGACTGATCTCGTTCTCGAGTACTTGCACCAGCTTCTCAACAACTGCCAGTGTCCCGTCATAGCTGCCTTGCTGCGTTAATTCACGGTGCCGCCTCACAATTTGACCACTGGGCGCCAGCACAGCCGCCTCGATCTTTGTTCCTCCGAGATCAACCCCTATTCTGTAAGGTTCATTTCCGCCTGTCATGGCCTTATACCGGATCGCGCGCTGTATTCCTTATGCTGATATAAATTCAACTGCTGAACGAAACAAGCCGCCCCAAGGGGGCGGCTTGTATAAAATTCACCAGTACCCATGAAGTTACTTGATCTTGCCTTCCTTGAAAGCAACATGCTTGCGAGCAACAGGGTCATATTTTCGCATTTCCAGTTTTTCAGTCTGGGTGCGCGGATTTTTCTTCGTTACATAGTAATAGCCCGTGTCAGCCGAACTAACCATCTTGACCACGATCGAACTTGGTTTCGCCATGGGTTGATACTCCCGCGCAATGAGAAATTATATTGAGTGGTTGGCAAAGTACTGTGCGATAGCGCCAAGTCAAGCATTGACGTTACGAATGACAACGCGCCGGTGATGACGATGCATCGTTGGCACGGAATATGGTTGTCGGGATCCGGGCATTGTCCAATGCTTCAGCGCCTGGCGGAGTGCGAATTTTGTTACATCTGCGATCGCATCGTCGTTGAATGCATCGGCGATTGGGCGCCAGGCGGTATCGGAAAGCTCCTCCGAGTCCTGAAGTGATCCAAATAGGCCTTCGCCGTTGGCAACGAAGAAGCGCGTGTCGTAGCGGATTGGGCTTGAAGTTGGCGTTATCGCGCGAGCGACATAAAAGAGCGCGTGGGTGTTCGGTTTGAGTCCCAAACCTTTGAAGGCTCGCATTGCGCCGTCTTCGCCAGGGGCTGGATCCTCATGGCCCGTTTCGGCAGGCAGGCCAACTAAGAGACCCGTTTCCTCCCATGTTTCCCGAATTGCGGTCCACGCAAGCGCATTTGCTCGTCGTCGCGAGCAGCGCGTCGAAAGCAGGTTTGTTGTCTCTTCATTCAATTGGTATCGCGCGCCGACAAATTCGTCATCGCGATCAAATTTTCCTCCAGGAAAGACAAAAAACCCTGGCATGAAACGGCTTTTCATCGGTCTTCGGCCCAGCAAGACAAGCGGCAAGGATTTTCCCCCTCGCAGTAGGATCAAAGTTGCCGCATCCTTTGGGCGAACTGGCTTATCTTGTTTCAGCTGGGATTTCTCGCCTCGATCAACACGAGGGTATGCTCGTTTCACGAGCCGGCCGCGGGTTGCGCCAATTCGATCGCACGCAAATAAAGAGTGGGTTCAGCGAGTAAGCGTTCGGCGATTTCGAGGTCGACATCCTTACCCTTCTTCGGGCGCCAGGGACACAACGAGAGAATTATTTTGGTATTGTTTTCATCGGTTATATCGGCTGAGCGCCGTGATGCGTGATCGCGACGCGTGAAGTGTGCTTCTGTCGTCAGCGATTTTTCAAGCGCACTTTCAGCATCCTCTGCATCGCTCGTGCATATTGTAGGAAGCACGCCCAACCGATGCAGCGCATAGCCGGATGGTGCATAAAAACGTGCCCAGGTGAGAATCAACTCGCCATCGTTTGGCAGGTGTCTGACAGTTTGCACAGTTCCTTTTCCGAAACTGGTAGTTCCAACCACGACCGCGCGGCCATGATCCTGGAGCGCTGTGGCAAGGATTTCAGCCGCGGAAGCCGATGAGCCATTTACAAGTATTGCGACAGGCAGTTCACCAGCAAAAATTTCCGCTGTTGCATCAAATCTCTGCGCACTGTTTGGATGTCGTCCGCGGGTACTGACTATTAGACCATTTCTGAGAAATAGGTCCGATGCGTCAACGGCTTGGTCCAGCAAGCCGCCGGGATTATCTCTAACGTCGAGAATGATGCCATTCATATGCTCACCAATCTCGCGCCGGGCTCTTCGCAGGGTTTGTTTCAAGCGTCTACCGGTTTTTCGATTGAAGCTGGAAACGCGTATATACGCACTCTCACCACGGGCTTCATAGAATACGGTGTTTATGACGATATGTGCCCTCGTTAGAGAAAGCTTTAACGTATCCGTGGAACTATCGCGTCGAATGGACACACCAACATTTTTCCCGACAGGTCCCCTCAACTGCCTAACAATTGCGCGCAGCGGTAGGCCGGCGAGCGTATTGCCGTCGATTGAGATTATTCTGTCGCCAATCTGCATGCCGACTTTCTCTGCAGTCATACTGGGTGTTACCGCTGTCACTTTTGCGCCTTCCGCATGGCCCTCGATTGTGACGCCAATTCCACCGAATCCGGTGCGACTGGCGCGGTTTTCTCTTGCTAGATCGCGGCCTGCGTAACGGGAGAATCTATCCAACTTGCTGATAACCGCATCGAAAGCAGCTTTATAGAGTGACTCGTGGTCGGCGCGTTGGAGCAAAACCGACGATGCGCTCGCGGTCGCCTCGACCTGTGCTGCCGCCGTTGCCCATAAGTCAGTGTCGCCACTTGATGGCTCAGGAATTTTGGCAACTGGGGTGCCATCAATTCTTAAGACAATATGACCCTGCTCGCTGCCGACTGTGATGCCGGGCTCGAATTCTCGCAGTCCACCTAAAGCTGTCAGTGCGAGCGACTTGACGCCTAAGTCTTCAATATACCTGTTTTGAATTTCAGCAAATCCGATGCGCAGCATCCGCTCTACTGCCGCGTCCGGCGCAACTTTGGCGTTGCCAGAAAACCCGGCGCACGCTCCAAGCAGCATTAGCAGTGCGGCCATCCAAACTTGGACAATAATGTTTCGACTGTCTGGCCGCTGCGTCATTGTCTGTTATCCGACTTCACCCGCTCGCCGCAAGTTCATCTGCGATTTAGGTACATAGTGCGAGAGTGCTATCGTTTCTAAGGGTTAATGTGGTTAGCGGTGACTTGTATCTTTATGACGACGAGCTGATTTTTTGGCAGCCGGCCGTCGTGATCCCTTTGGTTGATTACGCCGTTTTCGATTTTTATCGATCACGCCGCCCTCGATCACGGAGAAAACTAATCCGCCGGTAACGAGATTGGCTTCCTCAAGACGAACCGAAAGGCGGTCGCCGAAACGAAATGTACGTCCAGTCCGCTCTCCAACCAGGCAATGCTGCACGTCGTCGTGGTGGTAGTAGTCATTGGGCAGAGCGCGCATTGGAACAAGACCATCGGTGCCCGTCTCATCCAACGTAACGAATAAGCCAAACCGTGTCGCTCCACTTATGCGTCCAGCAAAGGTTGCGCCGACGCGCTCAGAGACAAATGCCACTGCGAACCGATCAAGCGCATTCCGTTCTGCCGTTACTGCTCGGCGCTCAGTGAGACAGAGTTGTTGTCCGATATCTTCGAATTGCTCTTCTTCTTCTTTACCGAGACCATCACTTCCTAGTTTGAGCGCTGAGATCAATCCACGATGGACGAGGAGGTCGGCGTAACGGCGGATTGGCGATGTAAAATGACAGTAGCGCTGCAACGAAAGACCAAAATGGCCAAGGTTTGCAGGGTCGTACATGGCCTTCGATTGGCTGCGCAGGATCAATTCGCTGACCAATTGTAAATCTTTTCCGTCGGCCGCTTTTTTGAGAATTGTTAAAAAATTAATTGGTTTCAATACACTCCCTTTGGCCAAGCTAAAGCCTAGCGAGTCGAGAGATTGCCGGAGAGCTTCGATTTTATCTAGGGGCGGGGCGTCGTGAACGCGGTACATGACGCGTCGGTTCGAGGCCTCCAGTGTCTCTGCTGCAGCGACATTGGCCGAAATCATGAATTCCTCAATTAATCGATGGCTGTCCAGTCGTACCGATGGTTGAATCCGTTCGATATGACCGTCTGTTCCGATCGTCACCTCACGTTCCGGGACGTCAAAATCGAGGGTCCCACGTGCAACCCGAGCCCGCGCAAGGCTTTTATATGCGCCATAAAGCGGCGCAATGACGGACTCTGCCAATGGCTTCGTGTCGTCATCAAATGAGCCGAGTTTAGCATGTTCAACCTGATCGTACGTGAGCCGTGCCGCAGAACACATCAGTCCGCGCACGAACTTCTTGCGTCTCAGAACGCCATTCGCACCGATCCACATATGGACAGCGAGACATGCCCGGTCCTCGTGTGGTTTTAGGGAGCACAGGCCGTTGGACAACGCCTCGGGCAGCATGGGCACGACTCGGTCTGGGAAGTATACAGAATTCCCTCTTTCCCGCGCTGTACGGTCGAGCGCAGATCCAGTCCGCACATACCAAGAAACGTCGGCTATGGCGACAATGATGTGCCAGCCTCCATTGTTGGCCTCATTGTCGTCCGGTTCAGCCCAAACGGCATCATCAAAATCCCGCGCGTGCACACCGTCGATCGTGATCAGCGGCAAATGGCGGAGGTCAGTTCGGTCGTCGAGGGTGACGGGACGAGCTTCGTTCGCCGCAGCCAATATTTCCTCATCGAACTCATCTGGAATCCCATTCGTGTGGATGGCAATCAAGCTGAAAGTTCGCGGATCGTTTAGCGCGCCCAGTCGCTCTTTGATCTTGGCCCGTGGCTGAACCGTACGTTCGCGGCCTCGGCCTGGAACTGTCTCAGCGTGAACAAGGTCGCCGGACTGTGCTTCACCAATATTTGCTGCGGTGACTGTAAAGTCAGTGCGGATACGACGGTCTGTCGGTCTAATTATTCCGCCGTCACCGATCCGCTCGAATACTCCCAGAATTCGGTTAGGTACGCTGCCGAGAACTTTGATCGCTCGCGCTTCATAAACGTTGTCGCCGGTATGTTTAAGTCGGGCGAGAATACGGTCGCCTTCGCCTGGCGCGGGCTGTCGGTGGGTATCTGGCACAAGATAGATCAGCGGAGGCGCGTCACCGCTCCACTCCGCAGGCCGGCACACGACTTCGCCGTCACCATCGACATGGCTTATTTCGAGTTCTGCGATTTCCGGCAACCGGCCTGATTTCGTTACACGGCGGCCGCGACCCCGATTGAGAGATCCATCAACTTCGAGCTCTTTCAGGATGGATTTCAACCAAGTTCGATCGTCACCGCGGATCCGGAACTCACGTGCGATTTCGCGTTTGCCGACTGGTGCAGAACTTTGGTTAATAAAATTCAGGATATCTTGTTTCGTTGGGCGCGGCACGCGTCCACGAGAACGAGGAGGCATTTTTGTCAGTCGCCGTCGGCCGGCACCGGCTTTGCCACCGACTTTGCCGACGCCCGTTTGGTGCCGCGCGCCTTCTTAGCGGCAGGTTTGCGGCCCTTTGCGCTTTTGCTCCCGCCGCTGCCCTTAGCCGCCTTCGCTGTCAGCAGCTCGATCGCTTGTTCGAGAGTCACTTCTTCCGCCGTGAGTTCTTTGGGCAGTGTCGCATTGACACGCCCGTGTTTGACATATGGCCCGTAGCGTCCGCTGTGTTGTGTAACCGGTTTGCTGTCGGTTGGATGAACCCCAAGCTCGCGGCCTGAACTGCCACGAGTCTTTGCTTCTGCGATAAGCGTAACGGCACGATTGAGGCCAATATTCAAAACGTCGTCGTCACGCAGCGAGACATATGCCGAACCACGCTTCAAATATGGTCCAAAGCGACCAATGCCAGCAGTTATCATTTCTCCTGATTCGGGATGAAGACCGACATCTCGCGGAAGGGACAGCAATTTAAGCGCGGTCTCCAGATTGATTGATAAGGCCGGCACGTTCTTCGGTATGGATACGCGTTTCGGCTTTACGGCTTTTTTCTTTAGTTCTTTATCTGCCGGTTCTGCTTCTCCGAGTTGGATATAAATCCCGTACGGGCCCTTACGCAGGCTTACGTCGAGGTCACTTGCCGGGTCACTACCAAGAATTTTTGGCCCGGCGGCCAAGCTCGCGTCAGCGGCTGCCTGGTCACTATCAGCGGGTTCGACAACAAGCTGTCGTGTATAGCGACAGTCGGGATAATCGGAACATCCGACAAAGGCGCCGAACTTACCGAGTTTGAGGCTCAAGCGCCCAGAATCACACACCGGACAGGCGCGGGCCGCATCAGCATCCTCGCCGTTTTTGGGCGGGAAGAAATGTCGTCCGAGTGTATCATTGAGCGCGTCCAGAACCTGCGTAATCGAGAGCTCGCGTGTGCCCTCCACACTTTTCGAGAACTGATCCCAGAAGTCGCGTAGAACGTGCCGCCAATCTGCGCGCCCACCCGAGATATCATCGAGTTGTCGTTCCATATCGGCCGTAAAATCATATTCGATATAGCGCTCGAAAAAATTGGCCAAGAAAGCTGTGACCAAACGGCCTCGATCTTCCGGGACAAAGCGGCGTTTCTCGAGCAGGACGTAATCACGGTCCTGAAGAACCTTGAGGATCGAGGCGTAGGTTGAGGGCCGGCCTATGCCCAATTCTTCCATTTTCTTGACGAGGCTCGCCTCGGAATAGCGTGGTGGCGGCTGTGTGAAATGCTGCTCGGGTGTAACCGAAGTGAGGGCTGCTACCTCACCCTCGTTCATTGGCGGCAGGCGCCGGTCACGCTCGTTACCACTTTCTTCGCCGCCTTCCGGCAATTCACCGGCGTCATCTTTGCCTTCTTGGTAAACCTTAAGGAAACCATCAAATTTGATGACAGAGCCCGTTGCGCGCATGACTGCCGATCGGTCTTGTGCTGCAATATCGACGGCGACTTGGTCCAGGATCGCACTTGCCATCTGACACGCGATTGTGCGTTTCCAGACCAACTCGTAAAGGCGTGCTTGCTCCTCGTCGAGACGGTCCCTAACGGATTGCGGGGTGCGCGACATGTCCGTTGGCCGGATCGCTTCGTGCGCCTCCTGGGCGTTGCGGGCAGTGGTGCGGTATGGGCGCGGCTCGTCGGGTAAGTAGGCTTCACCAAAATCACTCTTTATTTGGGTGCGGCATCCATCGAGCGCTGATTGGCTAAGCGTCACACTGTCTGTACGCATATAAGTAATAAGGCCAACCGTTTCGCCGCCGATATCCAAACCTTCATAGAGGCGTTGTGCCACTTGCATCGTTCGTGACGCGCCGAAGCCAAGTTTTCGGCTTGCTTCCTGCTGTAGTGTGGATGTCGTAAATGGCGCCGCCGGGTTGCGGCGCGACTGTTTACGCTCAACTTTATCGATCTGATAGCTACCGGCGCTCACTTTGGAGACTGCCGCGTCAGCGGCTTCTTTGTCGGCTAGAGTTAGCTTGTCTAGCTTTTTGCCGTCGATATGGGTGAGGTGCGCTGAGTAAGGCGCCTCCGCCACCGTTGTGAAAGCGCCGGCGATCGTCCAGTACTCATCGGCACGAAAAATTTCAATCTCTGCTTCGCGTTCACAGACCAGGCGCAATGCCACCGACTGGACACGTCCGGCCGAGCGAGATCCTGGCAGCTTGCGCCACAGGACAGGCGAGAGTGTGAAACCGACAAGATAGTCGAGAGCCCGACGCGCGAGATAGGCGTCAACCAACTCCTGGTTTATATCCAGTGGGGCTACCAATGCTTCGAGGATGGCATCTTTTGTAATTTCGTGGAACACGATGCGCTTGACCTCGACGCCATCAAGGGCCTTTCGCTGCTTCAGCACGTCTTGAATATGCCAGGCGATCGCCTCGCCCTCACGATCCGGATCAGTGGCGAGGTAAAGTTTATCCGAACCGACAAGCGCTGCGGCAATTGCATCGATGTGTTTTTTTGCTTTGGGGTCGACCTGCCACGACATGGCAAAATCGCGATCAGGCTCGACGGACCCGTCCTTAGGCGGCAGATCGCGGACATGTCCATAACTTGCAAAGACCTGATAATCGGCACCGAGATACCGATTGATTGTCTTCGCCTTGGTCGGCGATTCGACGACGACGACGTTCATATGTGGGCCGGTGAGGCGGCTGTCTTCTGCGGCAAAATAGGTTCCTGAAGAACGTTGTATCGGTGAAGGAACAGCGCCACACTTGGCACCGCCGATCCCGTTCGTCAACTCTTTGGCAACAAACCGTCTCTGAATTTTTGGCGAGCTGCCAGTGAATCGCCGCAGAGGTGTATTGGATTTTAGCGAGCTTGTGTACTCGTAAATTTGCTTCAAGCGAGGGCTTTGGTGTGGAGAAGCCTCATCTACGCCTTAAATTGATTGACCTATGAAAATTACGTGTGACTAGAATCAGTTCATTTGATCCGCGACCTGTTTAAATCTCGAAATGGCTATTGATGTTGCTTCGAAGCTAGGCTCAGTTTTCGTGACCCCTACTTATTTCCTTCAGATAATGCAGTGTGGTTCCAACTCCAACCATCAAGACGGAAGGAGCAACGTGCAGGAGTAGGCGATGGAGGATGAGCGGCAGGATGTGCGTCGCGTGACGCCGTCGACAGGGGCAGCAGCCATTGAGTGCCTTACCGCCCCTTGCCATGGCACGGTGAGCTGGCTTAGCCCATCGACCTCAGACATATCCCTCGGTCCCGACCGGTTCATCCGCGTTTCGGAGACCCATCCGGATGAGCCGCAAGATCACGTGATTGCACGGCTTCACCCGGCTGAAAACTCGTATGAAATCGAGGCTACCGAGACCCGGCCGGTCTGGGTAAATGGCGTTCGTGTCACTGAGCACCGGCTCAAACACGGTGACATGATCGAGTTTGGCAAAACCGGGCCGTTGTCCCGCTTTTGCCTGTTTCCTGAAGATAAGACAGTTCGTAGAGCGGTCGCGGATATATTGAGCGACACCACCATCCTTTTCCGAACGGCTGTTGTCATAGCGATCGTGGCACTCGCAGCGCTCACCTACCAGCAAAATCGCTTGAATACGCTTCTCAACGAGCGATTTGAGACAGACGCTTCACGGCTTGATAGCGTCGCGCGAGCCAGAGAAGAGGCACTTTCTCCGAGCGATCTGAAGGAACTGCGGCAGGAGCTAGGGCTCCAGCTATCGTCCAATGCTGATCGCCTTGCTGCACTAAAGCAGCTTTCTAAAGCCAGTGCGCGGGTCGTTGCAGAATCAACGCCTTCAGTCGTATTTCTCCAGGGCGCCTACGGATTTCGTGAGAAATCAAGCGGCCGGATGTTGCGACATGTTCTCAATGCTAGTGGCCGACCGATGATGTTGCCTGGCGGGCAGCCGCTCCTGGCACTCCACCGCGAAGGTGTGGTCGCCAATCGGCAATATACTGGAACCGCGTTTGCTGTCGGTGACGGGCGCGTGTTGATTGCCAATCGGCACGTGGCGTTACCATGGTAAGATGACGACAGCATTGAAGATTTTGCCAGCGAGGAGATTGAGCCGGTGTTGATAAAGTTCATTGTTTATCTGCCGGGTAAGGCGATAGCTGTTTCGGTTGAATTGGTGCGTGCAGGGGAGGAGGCCGACCTTGCTGTCTTACGTCTTGAAGATGAAGCCGAGCCGATAGCGGCTCTGAGGCTTGGCGACGTCCCGCCGGCGGCAGGGGACGAAGTGATTGTTATGGGGTGTCCGACCGGTCCCCGTTCCATGCTGGCTCAATCGGGCGATGCTTTCATCGCCGAACTTCAGGCGGCCAAAGATTCTGATTTTTGGAGCGTTGCTGGCCGCCTTGCTGGTGCGGGGTTTATTGCGCCGCTCGCCAGTCGCGGCATCGTCGCCAAACTTCCCTGGCAACGATCGTGCACGACGCCGAGACGACACACGGCGGTAGCGGTGGCCCTGTGCTTGACATCAACGGTGCAGTCATCGCAGTCAACACTGCCATACCCCCTGATTTCAGCGGCTCCAATCTTGGCGTTCCAGTCGCCAAGGTGCGGGAGTTGCTCGAAGACGCTGGCTTACAATGATAATTTGGGTGCGTTGCACATAGGCAAATTCGCCGTTGGATGGTCATAGTGTTACAAATGCGTGCAGACAGGTGGGACGGAGGTTTGAGTTGGTATGAGTAAGGCTCCGGGAAACGTGCTCTTTATCACCGCAGACCAGTGGCGCGGAGAGTGCCTCTCTACCCTCGGCCATCCGATCGTTAAGACGCCAAATCTGGACGCGTTGGCGGCAGAAGGCACTTTGTTTCGCCGCCACTACTCGCAAGCAACGTCCTGTGGGCCATCGCGCGCCAGTCTTTACACGGGACTTTATCTGCACAATCATCGCTCGGTCATGAACGGCACGCCGCTCGACGACCGTCATGCCAATTTCGCGCGCGAAGCACGTAAGTCGGGCCTCGATCCCACGCTTTTTGGTTTTGCGGATATCAGCGCCGATCCGCGTGGACGTCATCCAGATGACCCCGAACTCAGAACGCGAGCCGGGATGCTGCCTGGGTTGAGGCCGGTCGTCCGCGTCGACAACGGTGACCTTCCCTGGATCGAAGCGTTGCGGCTGCGGGGATACGACGTCGAAGATGCCCCGCAATCGCTCTTTCGACCCGATAGGGAGGGTATTGATCCAGAGTTGGGCCGGACCTTCGCGCCAACCTGGTACAAGGCTGAGGACAGTGGCTCCGCCTTTTTAACCGACGAAGCGATTGCCTACATCTCAAGCCACGACGAGACACCCTGGGTCGCCCACATTTCCTATCGGTCGCCCCATCCACCTTTCATCGTGCCTGAGCCCTATAACGCTCTCTACGATGCAACGGAGATCCGGCTACCGATTCGACATGCGACGCCCGAGGAGGAAGCCGCACAGCACCCATGGGTTCGATTCTATCTTTCGAACCAACTGGACGCGCCATATACCCATGACGCCTTGCGGAAAGATTATCTTGATATAGACGAACGCGAAATCCGCCAGATCAAGGCTACCTATTACGCCATGATGACGGAAGTGGATGCACAGGTCGGCAGATTGATTGCCCATCTGAAAGAAAGGGGGGATTGGGAACGGACACTCATCATCTTTACTTCAGACCACGGCGAACATTTAGGCGATCACTGGATGATGGCGAAGTTCAGCTACTATGAGCAGACCTATTTTATTCCGTTGATCATCCGTGATCCGGGAACTGCGGGCGCAGTTGGTTATGGTGAGAAGATCGGCGCATTTACCGAAAATGTTGACGTCATGCCGACGATTCTGGATTGGCTTGGCCTTGATATCCCTGTCGCATGTGACGGCGAGTCACTCTTGCCATTTTGTCGCGGAGATGGCGTCCAACATTGGCGCACCGAAGCGCACGCTGAGTTCGATTTCCGCCATTTTCCAGGGCTTGATGGTGGCGCTGCGTTGGGATTGACGCCCGACCAGTGCACCGCAAATATTATTAGGGATAGGCGGTATAAATACGTTCATTTTACGGGCCTACCAGCGTTGTTTTTTGATTTGGAGAATGATCCCCACGAGTTTCATAATCTTGCCAGCGATCCCGCCAGTCACGGATTGGTGCTCAAGTACGCGCAAAAGATGCTGAGTTGGCGCATGAACCACGACGAACGGACACTCGCCAACACGCGGCTTGGGCCGGAAGGTGTTATTGAAAACCGCCCATCGCGCCACCGTCGGCAAGAAGTCGCTGCAGAATAAGTAGAAAATCTCTATGCAGACCTATGTATTTTTGGCGAAACTAACGGATCAGGGCATGCGCGATATTAGAAAATCGCCTGGGCGCATGAGCGGCGGAAAAAAGGCGGCGAAGCAATTTGGCGGTCGGTTTCGTCATTGGTACTTGACGATTGGCGCCTATGACGGTGTATTTGTCGCCGATTTTCCAGACGATAAGGCTGCCGCGCAATTCGTGCTTTCGCGCAGCGCAAAAGGAAACGGACGTTTCACGATGCTCCCGGCATTTTCCGAATCCCAATTCCGCGACCTGATCAAATCACTGCCGCCAGAATGAGTGTACTCTCAAGGTTAGCAATTTAGGCATGGATGTACTTCCGCTTTCTCCATTTATAGCCGCCGAAGTCCAAAGTTTGGATGTAAGCGCGGGTTTAAGTGATACGGAATTACGGCAGGTGCACGACGCATGGTACGAGCATCTTGTGCTCGTCTTTCGCGGGCAAACACTATCCGACGAGCAGCTCGTGCGTTTTAGCCGTCAGTTCGGTGAGTTGGAGCAAGCACCGATCGGCGAAGCGGCGAACCTGACGAGCGACGGTAACGTGCCCAACCTGCCTGAAGTAAATGTTGTTTCAAACGTGATTGAAGACGGTATTGCGATAGGGGGGCTTGGGGCTGGTGAAGCAATCTGGCACACCGACATGTCGTATATTCCGGAGCCGCCAACGGCCAGTCTACTCTATGCGCTGGAAGTACCGGCGCGCGGCGGTGACACGAGTTTCATCAATATGTATGAGGCGTTTGACGCTCTACCGGATGACCTTCAACACGCGGTAGGTCGTTACAACGCAAAACACGACGCCAGCCACAACTCTGCTGGAAACTTGCGCAAGGGGTTCCATCCCGTGACTGATGTGAGCCAAGCACCTGGCGCCGTACATCCGATGCTCCGCACCCATCCGGAGAGTGGTCACAAGGCGCTCTATTTGGGTCGGCGTCGGAACGCCTATATCGTGGGCCTCCCTGTTGAAGAGAGTGAGAGTACGCTCGACACAATTTGGCAGGAGATGTCACATAGTGCATTTACGTACACGCACCAATGGCAGGTGGGTGATTTGTTGCTTTGGGACAACCGGTGCACAATGCATCGGCGGGACGCTTTCGCTTCAAATGCGCGCCGTATCATGCATCGGACCCAAATCAAGGGTGACAAGCCATTTTGATTTACGCCAAATTCGTCCAAACTACACAGTTGGCGACGCAACACCACAGCGACCGACGGGACGTCTGAGGCACCAACATTTGGGAAACTGGTGATGGCTGACCTTACGTTAATTACTGCCAATAAGAACTACTGCCTTTGGCCGCTTCCGGCGTGGTTGTGCCTAAAGGTTGCCGGTTTAAACTTCGACGAGATCGTTATCCCGTTCAGCGATCCGGATGCGTGTGCGCGTTTTGAGCGTCACACGCCGACAGGGTCGGTTCCCGCTCTTAAGCATGGCGATTTGACGCTCTGGGATTCGATTGCGATTTGTGAATATGTGGCAGAACTCGCACCTGAGGCGGACCTGTGGCCCGACGACCGCTCTGTACGCGCGGTGGCACGTGCGATTGCTGCGGACATACATTCGTTTAGTGGAGGCCACCGCGCCGAACGTCCGTCCATTGACGTGGGAACCGTCATGCCGACGAATATCCGCCAGCGTACTAACGCGATCACTGTGCCCGATGATATCCAGACTGTCTTCGACCGCAATACGAAATTCTGGCGTGAGTGCCGCCTCAAGTATGCTTCGGACGGTCCATATCTCTTTGGTCGGTTTTCAATCGCCGATGCTATGAGCGCACCGTTCGTCAACCGCTTTGTTACCTATAACGTGCCGCTTGGCGACATTGAAGCCGACTATCGTGACACCATGCGCGCTCATCCCTACATCAAGGAATACATAGCGCTTGCGGAGGAGGAGCCATGGTTCCACCCTTATTCGGACCGGCCGTTCATTTGAAGATCAGGTATAACTAATTCGGAAACCGAAATGGCCGACATTACATTCATCACAGCCAATAAAAACTATAGCCTCTGGACGCTTCCAGTATGGCTGTGCCTCAAAGTTGCCGACCTCGACTTTGATGAGGTGACAATTCCATTCAGCGATCCTGATGCCCGCGTGCGCTTCGACGACCTTAGTCCGACCGGGTCGGTTCCTGCCCTCAAGCACGGAGATGTAACAATTTGGGATTCCGCGGCGATCTGCGAATACATCGCTGAGCTCGCGCCGGAAGCTGGCTTGTGGCCTGACGACCGCTCGGCACGCGCAATGGCGCGCTCGGTCGTTGCGGATATCACCTCATTCAGCGGGGCCCATTGGTCGGCGGTGGAGTTTGTTTCTGTGGGGGCCTTCATGCCAACGAACGTTCGGCAACGCACAGAACCCCTCGATGTGCCGGCTAACATCCAGAAAATATTTGATCGTAGCACGAAGATTTGGCGTGATTGCCGAACCACGTACGGAGTGAATGGTCCGTTTCTCTTCGGTCGCTTTTCTATAGCGGACGCCATGAGTGCGCCATTGGTCAACAGATTCGTGACTTATAACGTTCCGCTCGATCCGATCGCTGCCGCCTATCGCGATGCTCTTCGCGCTCACCCCGATATATTGGAGTATGTCGCACTCGCAGAGGCCGAGTCGTGGCGCCATGAACCGTCAGAACGACCCTTCGCTTAGGGACATATCAATGCGCAACAGACGGGATAAATTCATTGGATAAAGTGACAGAACGCGGCATCGAATGGGACTGCCAGAAGACCCTTTGCCAATACTATAATCTCATTGATCATCGGGAATTCTAGACTGCCGTCGAATTGTTTACGGAAGAGGTAACGTGGCGATTGCGCGGGCTTGATTTGACGGGTCGTGACGCCATTCTGAAGGCGCTGTACGCGGGCTCCGGTTCAGGGGACGACACAATTCGTCATATCGTAAACAACATTATCATCAACGTAATCGACGGAGATCACGCGGAGTTGCGAACCTACACAACGATTTATTATTCGAAAGAAGGAAATAGTGAGGACATGGGAAAGCCAGTCCATCTTGCGGGCCCGCAGGAACCCAATGATACCTATGCGAAATTGCGGCGCGTTGGCGACAGTTGGAAAATTGCTGTGCGGGAAGGGGCATGCATGTCTTCAAGCGTTCGGATTAAGCAGCAGCAAAAAACTGCAAATAGGTATATGGACAGAGCAACGGAACTCAGTATCTCGGGTTGTCAAAAGGTGTTACGTCGCAGTCGAAGCGCGCGTGAAAGACGTTAGAATGTCCACGCGTTAATAGGGTCGTCCCGTCCGCGCAAGTGTTGTGGTTCTGCGCTATCAAAGTTGCTCAATAGTCCGGTGCTATCTGCATCTGCATCTGCATCGCTATTAACCGCATTTACTAAGTCGTCACTTGTGACCATCTCGACGCCGAGCTCCCTTGTGATGACTTCCAATCGGCTGGCGACATTAACTGTGTCACCGAGCACAGCGTATTCGAGCCGGCGTTCGGACCCGATATCACCAAGCACTACCGCGCCGTAGTGCAGTCCAATCGAAACCTTGATTGGCTCAGCGCCAGCTTCCTTTCGCGCCGTATTCCAAGTCTCGATTTCCGCCAGCATTTCACGACCGCAGCGAAGTGTGTTGGCCGCATCATGCGGGCCTGGACTTGGCGTGCCGAAGGTCGCCATAAGCCCATCGCCAAGAAATTTGTCCAAGGTTCCGTGATGCTCGAAGACCAAACCCTCCAAACGGTTATGAAACTGGCGCAGCAGGGTAATCACTTCTTCTGGTGTCTGGTGCCTAGCCATGCGTGTAAATACAACAATATCAACGAACATAACCGCGACATCTTGCGAGCGGATCGCTCCAAGCGGCTGATCTCTTTCAGCCATTTGATCAACGATGTTAGGCGGGAAATGGCGGGATAAGTTGGCGCGTTCGCGAGCGATATTCGCTTGTTGAATGATCAGTTGAATATTACGCCGTGAATTTAGCGCGAGAGTGCCAGCGACCATCAGGAAAATGATAACCTCCTGCACCCGCGCGGGAATATTCAGGTTATAGGGGTCGAGGATTGCCGACATCCTCTCGTAACCGGCAAATGCCAGGGTAGCATTTTCCGACAACTTGGGAATCTCCAAACCAAATACGAAGACTATGGCCAACGCAACAAACCAGAGGCCTGCGGTCCAAACCTCAAAAGCAATCATCGTCTGCCATGAATAAGCCAGCGTCGCGGCTGCGAGCAGGACGTAAAAGTATCCAAACTCCCTAACACATCCTGGAAGGCTGTCGGCGAGACTTCATCACCAAACGGGTTTGGAGCAACGATAATGAATGTAATGAGCGCCAGATCCAGGAAAATCAGGAGGAGTTCCTTTCGGGATTGGACAACCTTGCCCACACGCAGTTGCGCCCAACCGATTACGGCAAAAATGATCAACCCGGCTTCGTAGTAAAGCATCTCCCATCGCGACTCGCCGATGACACCGCCGTTTTGAGGGACTTGATTTCGCCCAGCTTAAAATTTGTTCAGAAATAGGGAAATATCAGAACTGGTCTAAAGGGTCAGAAATACAAACACTCTCCAAATTGATTCAAGTCGCCATCGCCGCTTCTCTCCTTGCGGTTTTCCAGCCTGTTGCAGAACAGACACCACCATCGTCGGCGGAAGCTGCCTCCTACACGGGATTGCATGCTGCCGCCTACGCGGGAAATGTCGGAGAAATTCGCGCGCTGGTCTCGTCAGGGGCAGATATCGAGAAGCGTGGCCACAATGGTCGCGCGCCAGTCCACGTTGCAGCCTTTCAGTCCCACGACGACGCAGTAAAAGTTTTGGCGGAAGCTGGTGCCGCTCTCAACGTCTTGGAGAACGACAAGTATGACATCATTACAATCGCTGCGGTGGCTGGCGATGCAGCCCTCGTAAAGACATCAATTGCCCTCGGCGGCAATCCCGAAAATGTCACCAGCATCTACAATGGGACCGCGTTAATTGCTGCGGCGCATCTTGGGCATGACGGAGTTGTACGGGCTCTGATCGATGGCGGTGCACCGTTGGATCACATCGATAACTTGGGTTGGACGGCGCTGATCGAAGCGGTCATTCTCGGCGACGGTGGTCGGCGTCACGTCAGGACAGTTGAAGCGCTGGTCGATGCAGGGGCTGACGTATCAATCGCTGATCGGCAAGGGGTAACGCCGCTATTGCACGCTCAAGCCCGTGGCTATACGGAGATCATAGCGTTGATCGAGGCGGTAACGAAGTAGACGAACGTCAGCTCGCAATTTTAATCATGTTGACGGTTGGCAATCGGGCAAACCTTTTGATGCGGTCAAGTAGCCTCGATAAACTTTATTGCTCTTTTTAAGGTACCTTTGCAGGATTTCTCATTGCCGTTCTTCTGATGCTTCTTCGCATTTTTGATTAAGTTCTTCACAGCACCTTCCTTTGAGTTATTCGCAAACGTTGAATTGCTAAGAAGCTTTTCTGCCGCTGCAATATCCTCAAGGCAATCCGCGTGTGCAGTATTTGTGGATGCTGCAAATAATATGAGTAGACCGATGACAGCGATTGCAATCATTTTTATGACATATTTTCCGATGTGTATCGGCCTCAATTTGAAGGACTATTATCCATATAATGCGACGATGAAATTATTGCAATTATCGTCGGAGATTCCCAAGATAACTCGTGTAGTCGCACGAAGAACGGCGAAATTATCAAGCCACCGCCGTTTATGCAGACGTCACGTCTTTCCTCGATCAACTATGGTCGTGGCCACTCTCCAGAAAACGGCTGGGTGAGCGCCCGTTCGACCAATTCGAGGCGGTCCTGACCGTAAAACATGTCGCCATCGACAAAATATGTTGGTGCGCCGAATACGGATCGTTCAATCGCCTCGACGGTATTTTTCTCGTAGATCGCTGCAATTTCCGGTGCTGCCGCTGCTAAGAGTAACGGCAGCGGATCGAGGCCGGCTGCTTCGCCAATCCGGACCAAAGTTTTTCGATCTGCCAGGTTGGCATCATCCCGCCAATGCGCCTCAAGCATGCCGTGGGCCAACTGATCGATATTGTTGCCGAGGACCAGACCAGCGATCAGCATGCAGTTGGCCAAAGTCATGTCGTTATCGTGGTGTGTTGGCCGCCCATTCATCACCGGGGCGTTTCGTGCCTGCGCATAACGCTCGATCTCGCGGCCAAAAAAATACGCGCTCCATACCTTCGGTCGGCCGTACGCAGGCACAAGTGCGTTGGTGTCGATAACACGGATTAGTTTTATCGGCTTGTGAACGATCCGCCGGTTTGCGGCAGAGGCGATGTCCAACAGTCGTGCCGAGCCAAGATAGGCGTAGGCGGAATGGGCGGAATAAAAATATTCGATCTCAGGCATAAAGTTCTCTCGGTGAGTTATCCGCTAGGCACGCTTGCATGGTATTTGCTCGCTGATTTGTTTCAAATCCTCTTCGGCGTGCTGTAGCGACCCAAAATTGGATGACTACCTTGGACGATGCCGCAGTTGCCCGAGCACAACTCTTGCTACCCCAAAACCAGTGTGACGAAGTTTCCTGGCAGGCGCTCCAGGCGGCCGGCAAGTTCCAATTCGAGCAAGATCGAGCGCACGGTGCCGGCAGGCAGACCGAGGCTACGGATGATTTCATCGGCGTAACCGGGGGAGGGGTCGAGCGCCGCGATGATGGCGTCACGGTTGCGGTCCAGGCCCGCCGTCTCCTCGCGTGGCATTGTGAACACCTCTTCGTCCGGCTCTGCTAGGGTCAACCGAGGCATTTTTGTCAGGTCCTCAATGACATCCGCCGCAAACTTAACGAGCCTTACGCCTTGGCGAATGAACTTGTTTGTGCCGCGAGAGCGTGGGTCGAGGGGCGTGCCGGCAAGTCGTGCGGTGAGAGCGTAAGGCCGCTTCGACGACGACAACACCGATGAAGAGTCCCGAAATGATCCGGTTGCGCCGGGGAAAAAGGTGCCCGCGTGGTTCGGTGCCAGGGGGCATCTCGGTAATAACGGCACCACGACCGCAGATATGTTCGTAGAGCTCGGTATTTTTCTTTGGATAGATCACATCAGCACCACGGGCGACGACGGCGATGGTGCAGCCTTCTATAGCTGCCGTGTGGGCGGCAGCGTCTATGCCGCGGGCGAGGCCGGAGGCGACTGCCAGGCCCGCTTCAGAAAAGTCAGCTGCGATCTGTGTAGCGATCTTGCGGCCGTTGATGGACGCGTTGCGTGCGCCAACGATGGCAACAGAGCGTTTGCTCAATAATCGTTTGTCGCCGATGATCGTGAGAACCGGTGGCGCATCGTCAATGGCGGCGAGGGTGATTGGATGATCCGGCTCACCCCAGAACCGATAGTCGCCACCCAATGCGGCAACCGTCTCGATCTCCTCGACGGCAGAATCGTGCCTGAAAAGAGTTAATGTGCGTCGTCGTCCGCCACGCTGTGCCAGTTCTGGAATAGCTTCCAATGCCGAACTCGCAGAGCCGAAATGAGTGAGGAACTGGCGAAAGGTAATGGGTCC
>Ga0302135_10000388_pt1 | contig 26854 bp, 29 predicted proteins | sample CBN3_surface_MG_FD_203119 | JGI IMG/M metagenome (GOLD analysis project Ga0302135, IMG submission 203119) | Marine microbial communities from Western Arctic Ocean, Canada - CBN3_32.1 | ecosystem: Environmental > Aquatic > Marine > Oceanic | place: Canada: Western Arctic Ocean | collected...
CCGTGGCAGAGCCCCGTCTGTCTTATCCTCTTACTACAGGCCCACCCTGCATGTACCCCTTCGCAATATCAATAATCAACTCGATGTCGTCCCGAGCCGAGGCCATGGGCGACCGCGACTCCACGCCGTCGACGATGCACTCGTGGAAGCGACGCGCACATCGGCTTCTCTATGAATACATGATTGCCAGCTTCGAACGAGGCCACCGCCACCGCCGTCTTGGGGTCCGTCTGGCACAACAGCACCGCGTCCACGTCCGACTCAAGTAGCTCGCGGTAGTCGGTAGTATGCCGCGGCACGTGGAACAACTCTGCGACATACTTCGCCGCCGACGGCGAAATACCGCACACTATTAAAACCTCGAACTCCTCTGCCAGCTCCGTGAGGAACGGCAGATGCTGAATCTGAGCGATGGCTCCGCATCCGATCACACCGATCCGTACTCGTGTCATGCCGTCCCTCCGTTGACCTACGTTCCGCCGGCCCTCGGGGCTATCTCATTCCACAGCTCGGCCAGTTCAGCAGAGCGGCGAAACACCTCCACCAGCCCATCCCAAATCTCGCCCCGTGCTTCGGCAGCGGCGGCGACCTCTTGGATCATCGTCGACTTTTCGCGGGCCAGCGCTCCCCCGGCAGCGTCCGACACGGACCGTGTCGCCTCCACAAGCTGCTGCATCAGCTCCGGCAGAGGCGTGCTGGTGTCGGTCTCCATGTCATACGCGCTGGACCGAGTAAACCCGTGAGGCATCCGGTTGCCATCCGCGCTCCACATCGTGTGGGTTGGCTGGATGTGGGGTGTCACCGACAGATACATGGTCATCGGCTCATCCCCCACGACGCGCAATGAGTGAAGCTCGTCGACCAGAGCCACGCACATCTGGCCAGGCCCTACCGCCTTGCTCTAGCCGTCAATCGTGAACTCGGCACGACCCTGTAGTACCAGGAACACCTCTTGGCCCAGGTCATCTGAATGAGCGCCGCTATCCTCTCCGGTCTCCATTCGCATGAATCGCGACCTGATCTGCGGCGTCACCAGAACATTGCGCACGTCCTCTCGGTAGTCGTACACCATAAAGCCCATTTGTACCCCTCCCAGTCCATCCTGAGCCTGTGCCGAGCCGCCACAAGGTTACAGTGCCTCGCGCCACCGGCAAAGACGCCATATTGACGCCGCTACAGGTAAGTGCCTATGCTGGGCGCACGGGGCTTCTGAGCCCCACCTCAGCAACTGCGTCAACGCGTGGGCCCCCCTGAGTACAGACACCGTTGGTACTGTATCTGGGTGGATAGGAACTAGACAGCCAGGCGGCAAGGAGAGAATCAGCATGAAGATGTTTATCGCGGGCGAGTGGGTCGACAGGGACGAAAAGATGAACGTACAGAACCCCTTCGACGGCAGTGTCATAGACACGGTGCCGAAGGGCAGTGTCGACGACGTGGCCGCAGCCGTGGCCAGCGCCGTACGGGGCGCGGCGATCATGGCGGCGATGCCTGGGTACCGGCGTTTCGAAATCCTGCGCAAAGCAGCGGACCTGATGCAGGAGCGGCGCGACGACCTGGGGCAGACCATCACCCTGGAAGAGGGCAAGGTCATCTCCGAGGGTCTCGGTGAAGTCGACCGTGGAATCCAGACCATGTCACTCTCCGGCGAGGAGGCAAAGCGCCTCTACGGCGAGACCATCCCTCTAGACGGCGCACCCACCTGGACAGGCCAGCTAGGCTTCACACTACGAGTACCCGTGGGCGTCGTCGCGGCTATCTCGCCGTTCAATTTCCCACTGAACCTGGTCTGCCACAAGGTAGGACCTGCCATAGCGGGCGGCAACTCGGTAATCATCAAGCCCGCCTCCGACACCCCCCTATCCGCGCTGAAGCTTACAGAAATATTGCTGGAAGCCGGCCTGCCCCCAGAAGCAATCCAGTGCGTGACCGGCTCTGGCGGCACCATCGGAGACGCCCTCGTGTCCGACAAGCGTATCCGAAAGGTGACGTTCACCGGCAGCATGGAGGTAGGCGAGCATATCTGCAGGGTTGCAGGCCTCAAGAGGGTGACGATGGAGCTCGGCTCCAACTCGCCGCTCATCGTCATGCCCGATGCCGATATGGCCAAGGTCGTCGCGGGAACGGTCGCCAGTGGCTTCTCCAATGCCGGCCAGGTCTGCATCTCGGCACAGCGGGTAATCGCCAGCAAAGATATCTATGACGATTACCTCGACGCCCTGACGGAGGGAGTCAAGGCGCTCAGAACCGGCAACCCATTGGACGGGACGGTCAAGATGGGGCCAATGGTCAGGGCCCAGGACGCCGTGCGGGTCGACGAGTGGATCAATGAGGCGGTTGGCGCGGGCGCGCGCACCGTCTACGGTGGCGGCTTCGAGGGCGCCATGCACAACCCGACCATCGTCGCCGACGTGACCCCCGACATGCGCATCTCCAGGGAGGAGCTGTTCGGACCCGCCGTAGCGGTGGCGCCTTTCGACGACATCGACGAGGCGATCGCAATGGCCAACGACAGTCCCTACGGACTCAGCGCCTCCATCTTCACCCAAGACATCGACCGCGCAATGAAATTCGCGCGAAATGTCCATTCCGGGAACCTTCAGATCAACGCAGGCCCCCAGTGGCGCGCCGACCTGATGCCCTACGGTGGCCTCAAGGACTCCGGCATGGGCAAAGAAGGCCCCAAGTACGCCATAGAGGAGATGACCGAGCTAAAGATGGTCATCTACCACCCGTAGACCCTATGTGGGGAGTGCAGATGGGCTGCGCCCCTTTGCAGACAAGGTGAACAGAGAAACACACCCTGCTCACCTTGTCCTCCCGGTGCATCCGGGAAGTGGCGGCGGGTTCGCCCGTGTGCACCTAACCCCTCTCCTGCATGCGGGGAGGGGTTAGAGGGGTTTTGCCCCGCTGCGGGGGGACTGGGGGGTACCCCCAGATCTGTTACCTTACCCCCTTCCTGGCTAGGAAGGGGGTAAGGGGGATGGTCGAATCGGTCGTTTGAGAACCACCAGGAGGAACCGATGGACGAATTCGTAGGCTACCGCAACGGCGACTGGGTCCCAGTAAGTGAAATCCTACCGGTTCCCGGGGACCGTGGCCCGTCCATGGGCGACCAGGTCACCGAAATGATCCGCACCTTCGACGGCAAGTCGTTCCGCATGCGCGACCACATCACCCGCCTGTACAAGTCGCTGAAGTACACACGTATCGACCCCGGCCTGACCGCCGACGAGATGTACGAGGTCAGCGAGGAGGGCATCCGGCGCAACGAGCACCTGCGACCCGCAGGGGGCGACATCAACCTCTCCCACGTCGTGTCACGCGGACCAGGGGGCCCGAGGGCCTGGGGCGCCGGGCCACCCAACGTATTCATCCGGTACAGCCCCATGAGCTACGGCATGTTCGGGGATAAATACGATACCGGCATCAATGCAGCCATCCCGCGCACTCGCAGCTTCGACCCAGCCGCCCTGGATCCTAAAATAAAACACCTGAGCCGGATGAACATGAGCATTGCCGAGCTAGAGGCCAACGACATCGACGAAGGTGCCTGGCCCATTCTCCTAGACTTCAACGGCCACCTGACAGAGGGCTCCGGATACAACGTATTCATCACAACTGACGGCGTCCTGCGCACACCCACCGATCACGCCGCGCTGGTGGGTATTTCGCGAATGATGGCGCTAGACCTGGCGGAGCAACTCCAGATCCCTGCCGTCGAAGAGAACCTGGAGCCCTACGACCTGTTCACGGCAGACGAGTGCTTCTTTTCAAGCACGCCATTCTCACTACTGCCCGTGACCCGAGTGGACGGTCGCGAGATAGGCGACGGCAAGCCCGGGCCAATGACACAGCAGCTTCTAGCAGCATGGAGCGAGTCAGTAGGCATAGACATAGTAGGCCAAGCCGCCTCTGCTGCTGGGCAGGCTTAGTAGACTGAGCGATCTTGCAGGTGATTATGAGTGGCGCGTAGTTTACCGACCGCTTGTCTAGACTCTGAAGGGAGCCCGGACCTCCGCTCATGGTGAGCCTGTCGACCATCGTCATGAGAGCGGCTAGTTATCACAGTCGTGTCGCCCATCATGAGAGGCTCAGAGCGACGCCATAGCCACGTGAGTGTGCACCTCTTCTGGTGCCCCCGGCAGGACCGTCGAACACGATAGCGCGGCCGCGCCCGGCCTTTTCTCTGGTCGGGATGGGGTGTGCAGAGGGGCATGGCCCCTTTGCCGGGTGTGTGAGGGTACCCCTCACATCTAATTTTAAATTTCTTTGGGGCGGGGGGACGCAACGCCCCCACCCCACCAAGGGAGCCACACCATGGACCTGGAACTCACCGACAAAACAGCGATCGTCACCGGCGGCAGCAAGGGCATAGGCAAAGCTATTGCCAGGGAGCTTGCCCGCGAAGGCGTCGACATCGTAATCGCCGCGAGGAACACTGCCGCCCTTGAGGCGACCGCTCGCGAACTAGAGGCGGAGACCGGTCGCCGTATCACCCCCATTCAGACGGACACCGGCGACGACGGCAAGGTCCGCAACCTGGTCCAGAAGGCCACCGAAGCCCTGGGTCATATCGACATCCTGGTCAACAACGCTGCGAAGCCGGGAGGCCAGGGCCATGTGCCCTCTCTTGAAGAGATCACAAACGAGCTGTTCTGGGACGACATGAACGTCAAGGTGATGGGTTATCTGCGATGCGCCAGAGAGGTTGCGCCGCTGATGAAGAAGCGCGGCTGGGGGCGGATCATCAATATAAGCGGGATGGCAGCCCGCTCCTCGGGCTCCACCATCGGCAGCATACGAAACGTCGCCGTGGCCGCCATGACCAAGAACATGGCCGACGAGCTAGGCCCGTATGGCATCAACGTCACCGTTGTCCACCCCGGAGCCACCCGTACAGAGGCGACCGCAGGGGTCACGGAGGCGCGTGCCAGAGCTGAAGGGGTATCGACAACGGAGATCGAGGCGGGGATGGCGCAGCGCAACACGGTTCGCCGACTCATCGACGCGACGGAGATAGCCTACGTGGTCGCATTCCTAGCGTCTCCCAAAGCGGGCTCCATCACCGGGGACGCCATAGCAGCCGGCGGCGGCTCAGGACCGGGCATCCACTACTGACGCGGCCTACACCAGCCTGGTGGCCAACTCCACGAAGTCAGCGACTTCCAGGTCCGGCTGGTAAGGCGAGTCCTCCGTCGGCAACCCATAACGGTTCACGTACGCCTATCGATACCCACTAGCCCGAGCACCCATGAGTCGAAGGAGTGGGCCGCCACCATCATCACGCTCGATGGCTCCACGCCCAACCGACGCGCAGCCATCCGGTACACCGGTGGTCAGGCCCGTCTCAAACGGCGAGGCCATCGGGTATTTCAGAGCAGAGTATTTGGTAGGGATGGTCATCCTCCTGAGCGCAGACCTAGGCGTCGCCGTGGGTAACAGCTACCCTTCCAATGCCCATCTCGGCAGCGGCAGCCACGATGTGGGCTCGCTGCTCCTCCGAAGAGGCTGCACCAGGCAGCCTCGGAGCCCCGCAGTCTATCCCCAGCCGCTCGGACAGCAAAGCCTTGAGATTACCGTGGAATCCGTTCTGCACGACCATCTCCGCAAAGTCGATGGCCCTTTCCTGCACCGCCAGGGCCTTCTCCATGTCACCGCTGAGATATGTCTTGTAAAGCGCAACCCACAGCTCAGGAGCGGCATTTGGCGGGCCGTCAACGCAGCCCGACGCACCCATGACTAGCCCCGGCAGCATCAGCTGCGAATTGCCCGTAAGGCAGTCCAGCCCCATTCTGGCGAAGGCGTTGATATTGGAAAAATCAAGGGCCGAGTGCTTGAGACCCGCTAGCTGCGGCACACCGTCCTGTATCTTCCGCATCAGGTCAGGAGTGATCTCGACATTCGTCGCCTGTGGCAGGTTATAGACAAACAACGGCAGGTCAGCGGCCGCGCCGACCACCCGGTAGTGCTCAACAATCTGCTCGTCGGTGAAGTCGTAGAAGAAGGGAGGGACACAGCAAATCGCCTCAACTCCCGCCTTGGCAGAATGCTCCGCCAGAGCTGCCGCCCTCACGGTCGTGGCCGCGCCCACGTGCATGATGTTCTTGATGCGACCTCGGTTCTGGTCTGCGGAGATGTCGGCAAGCCGCCTGTTCTCCTCGTCAGTCAGCAGGATGCTTTCACCGGTGCCCCCAGCCACCCAAAAGCCATTTACGCCCGCCTGAATATTGAACTCCATTACCTCTCGAAACGCGGCTTCGTTCACGCCGCCATCGGGTGTCATCGGCGTAATAATTGCGGGAAATATTCCTCGGAATCGTGACATTATTTACCTCCGCCATAGTCGTTTTTGGTGAGCGCCGCAATTGTAGCACGTGCGATATCGCACTCCAGCGAACTCGGAGGGACTCGAATTAAGCATCCAAAACACCATCGCCAACGTTGTCCCTACATTTGGGAGCTAGTGCGGGCTTCATATAAGCAACTTGGGATTACCTTGAAGCTTAGGCACTTCTCGTAGTGGGCGAATTTGGCACGTTCGCCCCATTCGCCCTGCACTCCCAACTCCTCGCTGCCAAAAAAGACATCGCTCCAACCATCAAGGAGCGAGTAGACACCATCAGCAGCGAGGCCGAGCGGGCCGTCCGCATCGTCAAGAATCTGCTCTCGTTTGCCCGCGGCGGAAGCAACGAAAAGACTTACACCGCAATCAACGAGCCCATCGAGGCGGTGTTCGATCTGCGCAAATACAGCCTCATGGTAAACAACATCGAGCTACAGACCGACCTCCAGCCCGGGCTCCCCATGACCATGGTCGATCCATACAAAATCCAGCAGGTCATGCTCAACCTCATGATCAACGCCGAACAGGCGATGGAGGAGGCTGGTGTCGGTGACTATCTGCGAGTGGTCACCGAGAGCAGCGACAACATGCTGCGGCTCATAGTGAGCGACAACGGTCCCGGGATAGCGGAACAAGACATCGCCAAGCTCTTCGACCCCTTCTTCACTACGAAGGACGTAGGCAAGGGGCACCGGACTGGGGCTGAGCATTTGCTACGGCATCGTGCGGGACCACGGCGGCACACTCAGCGTCCAGAATGAGTCGCCCCGCGGCACCCGATTCACGATCGAGCTGCCGATAGTTGAACAGGATCCCCCACCGACTCAGGGCCCTCCCGACACAGAGGTCGCCGCGCCGACCTCATAATGCACCGTAACCCGTGCCCCTTCAATTCATTGACTTGTTCGCGTCGCCAGCTATAGAATGATTATGAATGGACCGACACGAAGGGATGCCTATGACCACTGCAAGGCCCAAGCCAAAACCCCTCACAATAACGATCACCCCTGATGCCGCCGAGCATGTGAGGGTCTTCGCAGCCGAAGCAGGCAAGTCTGGCAATCAACTCAGAGTCTCGGTGAAGGGTGGCGGCTGCTCCGGCCTTACCTACGTCCTCGACCTCGTTGACGAGTTCAAGGAAGACGACAAGGTCATCGAAGATCAGGGCATGAAGCTCGGCGTCGACCGGAAGTCCTACGTGTTCCTCGCCGGTACAGCCCTGGAGTACTACGGCGGGCTCAATGGCACGGGGTTCGTATTCAACAACCCCAACGCCAAGACCACCTGCGGGTGCGGCACCTCTTTCGGCGTATAGCCGACCACCGGGAGGCCTCTGAGTGACTGCTCCCTATGCACCACCCATCCAGCAGCAATACGACGCCCTGACCCAGGCAGTCGCCCTGATAGACCGCTCCGATATCGGACGCCTCTCCCTCACGGGCGAAGATGCCCTGGACCTCCTCGACCGCCTGTCCACCAACGCCCTGCAGGATCTGTCAGTCGGTCATGGCGAAATCACCGTCCTGACCTCCAACAAGGGCCGCATCGTCGACGTCCTCTTCGTGCTCCAAGAAGAAGACTCTCTATTCGTACTGACCGGACCGGGCAACCAGGAAGCCGTATCCTCGTGGATAGATTTCTACACGATCGTCGAGGAGGTTACCGCTCGTGACCTAACCGGAGAGACGGCAATGCTCTCCCTGGCCGGCCCGGACGCCACAACGATCTTGCAAGCGCTCCTACCCACACAGACGGAAGTTCCCGTCGCCCATCAGGCCGTCTCCGCCATGATAGGCGACGTACAGGCGACCATCATACGCACCGACTTCATCGGCGCACCCGCGTACGACATAGTGGTGTCGGAAACCGACGGGCCGCAGTTCCGAAACACACTCCTGGAGACTGGCGCGGAGCCTGCCGGGGTCGATGCAACAGAGGCACTGCGGGTGGAGAGGGGTATACCGGCATTCGGCAAAGAGTTGGGCGAGTCCTACAACCCACTCGAAGCCGGACTGATGCCACTGATCAGCTTCACAAAGGGCTGCTACATAGGCCAAGAGGTCGTAGCGAGGCTCAACACATACGACAAGGTGCAGAAGAGTCTTGTGGGACTGCAATGGGATGGAGAATCAGCCATCGAGTCCGGAGCTCGACTGCTCCTCGACGGCAAACAGGCCGGCATCATGACTACCGCAGCCACGTCACCTCATATAGCAGGGGTAATTGGCCTGGGTTACGTCAAAAAGGCCCACGCCACGCCTGGAACCGAGCTGCTCCTCGAGTCACCCGACGGCCCGACGCCAGTCCGCGTCACGGCCTTGCCCTTCGACACCGAGTAGTCCCCCAACTCCACCGACCGCCTAGCTGGCGGTAAGCGTAGCCCCACCGTCGACGACAATCACCTGGCCCCGGATCATTTCTGCCTCGTCTCCGCACAGAAATGCCACGACCTTCGCGATGTCTTCCGACGAAACCATTCGCCCTGCCGGTGTGCGCCTGCCCGCCTCCAGCATCTCCTCCCGATTCGGGAAATGTTCCAGAGCACGCGTCTCGACATACCCTCCGGACACGGCGTTGACCCGTATCCCGGACGGAGCCAGCTCCACAGCCAGATAGCGAGTCACCGCCTCAAGCGCCGCCTTGGAAGTGCCCACCGAAAAGTAGTTTGGCAGCACACGCCGCGACCCTTCGCTAGTCAGGTTGACGATTGCGCCGCCATCGTCCATCAGCTTGCTAGCCTCGATCGCGCAAAGCCATGGCGCCTTGGCATTGATCCCGAAGGTCCAGTCCCAGTGCTTTTCGTCCAGTTCTGCCGCCGTCCGCTGAACGCCGGACGCTGCATTGTTGACCAGAAAATCGAGCCGGCCATACTCGTCCTTCACCCGGGAGAACATCTCCTCGATACGGGCCTTCTCTCCCAGATGAGCCTTCATTCTGAGGCACCGAACACCCAGGTCCTCGATTTCGCGCTGTGCCTCGACAGCCGAATCGTGGCCACGGAAGTAGTTGAAGGCGATGTCCGCGCCGCGACTCGCCAGCTCCAATGAGATGGCCTTCCCGATACCCCTAGAGCCACCCGTCACCAAAGCAACCTTGCCTTTGAATATCATCGTATGGTGAGCCTAAGGGGGTGCTGCAATGCTCTTTCGCACACGAGGCTAAGCCCCTCGCCTTTTCTTAGGCGGCACAAAGTAGGATAGATACCTGAGGTACACCCTAGGGCTCTTCACATGACCATTCATCGCCCTGCAAGTTCGAGTCGCCTCCCTAACAGGTCCCAGATAAGCCTCCTCAAGGATCGCATCATGCCTTTCCTGACAAGGAACGGGAAGTGGTTCGTGTCTAAGACGCACTAGCGCAAATCTCCTCGTAATAAATTCCGCAGAGCAGACCTAGCCCCTCGGGCATATCCCACCCCGCCCCCACTCAGCGTGCGCAGCACCTAGACGGCCATTCCGCCGTCTACGCTAATCACCTGGCCCGTGATGTACTTGGCTTTCTCGTCCGCCAGATACGTCACCATATGGGCTACGTCATCAACCTCGCCGAAATGCCCCTGCGGAATCGCGTTCAGCCAGTAGGCCTTCTGCTCGTCCGTCAGAATAGCTGTGGTCTCCGTCTCAAAGTAGCCGGGAGTGACCACGTTGGCCGTGATGTTGCGGTTCGCAACCTCCTTGGCCAAAGCCTTCGTAAAACCCATAATCGCTGCCTTCGAGGCCGAATAATTGGTCTGGGCAGGGTTGCCACGCAAGCCAACCACCGACCCGATGTTGATGATGCGTCCCCAACGGGCACGAACCATGTTGCGCAGCACCGCTCGAGTGCAGTAAAAGGTGCCATTCAGATTGATATCGATAACTTGCCGCCAAGCCTCGTCGGACATCCTCATGAGTAGCTGGTCATTGATGATCCCGGCGTTATTCACCAGGATTTCCACCGCCCCAAGCTCCTCCTCCACCTGCTTCACCATAGCGACCACCTGGTCGAGGTTGGCGACATCGGCCTTGACCGCAATGGCACTCCCGCCCGCATCTGCAATGGTCTTGACGACCTCTGCTGCTGAGTCCGGCGACGTGTTGTAATTGACCGCGACGCGGGCCCCCTTCTCGGCCAGGCGAATGGCGATAGCCTTTCCCAGCCCCTTCGACGAACCCGTCACCAGCGCTATTTTGTCTTCCAATTCGAGGCTCAAGCGTCCACCCTCTCACGAGCCCGGTCCAACTCTTCACTCATCGACGACACGAACCCGGTCTCAACCAACCGGACGGCGGTCCCAATCGCCCGTCGCACCGCGCCCGCCTTGGCTCCGCCATGACCCACGATAGACACACCTTTCACCCCCAGCAGAGGCCCTCCGCCATGAGACTCTGCAACATTGCTTACCTCGTACAAATCCCGCACTACCTCTTCCACAATCTCCTCGGACACCCGCCCGCGGAGCAGAGAGCTTACCCTATCCGACAGCGCATTCCCGAGGCCCTCAGCGAGCTTCATCACTACGTTGCCGACGAAGCCGTCCATCACCGCAACGTCGATCTCACCCGCAGCCAGACCGCCGGCCTCGACGTTCCCGACGAAATTGATGCCAGACTTGTCGAGTAGAGCCGTTGCCTCTCTAACCTGCTTATTCCCTTTGCCGGCCTCGCCACCCACACTGAGCAGCGCAACCGTGGGGTTCGAAATCCCCCAGTACGACTTGGAGAACACGGAACCAATGACTCCGAAGCTCAAGAGCATGGAAGGGCGGCAATCCACATTGCTGCCCACGTCGAGAAGAAGCGTCCGGGGAGCTACTCCCAGTATCGGCCCGCCGATAGCGGGTCGGTCGATGCCCTCAAACACGCCCAGTAACACCGCCGCGGCCGCCATCGACCCGCCGGTGGAGCCCATGGACACACTCGCGTCCGCAATACCCTTCTTTACGAGTCCGGTGGATACAATCACCGAGGCCCTTGGCTTCTGTCTCAGTGCCAGCGCAGGCGCCTCCCCCTCTTCGATCACGCCCTCCGAAGGGACGACCTTGATGGAAAGCCCCGCCACGTCGTGTTTGGCCAGTTCAGCGCCGACAGCGCTCTCGTCGCCCACCAGAAACACATGCGCAGCGTCCTCGCGAGCGGCCTCAACGGCCCCGGCCACCACCTCTCTAGGTGCGTGGTCGCCTCCCATCGCGTCGACTGCAACGCGGACTGCTTTGCCCTCGGTCAACTTGCCGCCTCCGTCTTCACTGTCGCTTCGCCGGTAACTGCATCCTCTCCAGACTCATTTCGCACGCCGACGGAGCAGACTATTTCACTACTGCCATCCGCAGCACGCACGCGTTTCACCTGTCCGTAGGCAGTTACATCACTCCCTGGATATACCGGCGCTCTGAATCTCAACTTCAGCCGCCCCGACTCAACCCAATCCGTGCCAAACTCGGCACTCATCATCTCGGACACCGACGCCGCAACCATCATCCCGTGGGCGATCGTGCCACCGAACTGTGACCGCGCGGCAAACTCCTGATCGACGTGGATCGGGTTCATGTCTCCCGACGCCTCCGCGTACTCAGAGATAGCCTCCTGCGTAATCTGCTTTGTCACAGACCGCAGCGCCTCGCCCTCTTTCAATACTCCCTCCTAAATATAACGCCCACACAACCAAAGCTCAGGGCAGACCCAGCCCCGCCCGCGTTAAGTGTGTGCAGCACCACTTGGCGTGTGCAGCACCATTAATAGGGTTGTCTTGCCTGTCATCACCTGCCTGCCAGCCCCGTCTTCCACCATGAGCCGTAGGCTGACCAACCGTGTCTCACCCCTCACAGCATTCTGGGACAAGACAGCCCGGCACCGCAAGGCATCCCCGACGCGGACGGCAGCACTGAACTCCAGCTCCTGGCCCGCGTGGACAGTCCCTTCGGGAATCCCCAGGTCGGCCACAATGCCTCGAAGACCCAGAGCAGCCACCGCCATCGCTGGAACGACGGGCCGGTCATCTGCGGGTTGATAAATGCCAGAGCCGTCCCCGACAGCACCTATGTAGCGCTCGACCGTTTGTGCGTCGAGAACATAGCTCTTGTCGGATAGCTCTTGGCCGGTTTCGAGGGTTACAAAATCTACTGACATGAGGGCAACATTATAGTTGGGGTCAGGGCGTCAAGGCAACGCGACAGTCGGTGGAAAGACGCAAGAAGAGCTGGTGGACGATCTCAAGACCTTGCGTGCGGCGTCGTACTTGGTGCCGACTGCGACGAACCTCTTAATAGCGCCGTCGATCGGTACAACGCGTCGACACCTTCGGCAACGCAAATGACCATGATCGTTGCCTCGTTATCCTATCTGGCCCCTCATGACCTAGAGCAAACCTTCGATAGTATGGTCGGCAATCCAAATAGAATCGCTCACTCTCTTCGCAGTCATATTCAGCCAACGCCACGCAGATCCTTCTTCTGATCGTCAACCAACAGGCTGCCAACTCCTCTTCGTTCTATTCGATCGCCGCTGGCGACCGCGGTGTTCTGCGTCAAGTGAGATCAGAGGAACCGCCACGCTGCATCTCCGCCTCTTCCATCCACCGTTCCAGCAGCACAAAAGACTCATCGATACTGAAATCGAGAGAAGCGATCGACACCGCTCGAAACAGGACGCCCGTGGACACCCTTGCGGCCACCGACTCGCCAGCGGCAGGAATGTCCACGCCGAGGGCCTTTGCCATGTATCCCCCGGCCGCCATCCCTTCCATAGTCAAGAAACACTCCACCAGCGTTTTGCCCTGGTAGAGTAGCGTCAGTCCGCCTTCGCCCTGTTTTAGCTCCAAAGCCAGGTGCGCCCTCGGGGTATCCAGCAGCTCGTTGGCGTAGTCATGGATCGTAGTATGCTCAGACATACTTCAAAGGGTAGGGTAGCCAGCCAGCGCCGTCAACGACGCTGCGCGCGATTAGGGTGGCGGGGGAGGGTCTGCCGAGAAACGCGACCCCTGCAGCAGGGCATCGCCAGGGCGCCCCGCATCGAAGATCCTCGGTTCGTCTCGCGGAATCAGCGGCTTGGGTCCCGCGCGGGTGTGCAGAGGGGGCTGAGCCCCTTTTGCCGGGAGTATGAGGGTGTCCCTCATAACTATTATTCTTTGTGTTGGGGTGGGGAGGCGCCCATAACCCAACCCCCGGCTCATCAAATGAAAGAGGATTTCGACTCATACGGCAATTCTATTCAGCCGAACTAATGCCACGAATGCGGTGAGTCATACCCCTGGGCGCCATAGCCAAATTGACCCACAATCCCATTTTTAGACCATTGAATATTCCGAATGTCAGTACTATTATAGTAACTAGGGACGGACCCAATTGGGCCGTCCCTTTTGCATGGCCAAAGACTCGAAGAATTCGCCTGGGTCCACCCCATAATGAGACAAAATGCGACAGAATAAGACACATATCCAGGGGTACAGCCAGGGAGCGTCTCAACGAACTTGCGGTGAGATTTGAGATAGACCTAGTTGATGCGCAGATAACAGCCACCACCTAACGCTAGAGCACTCCGCCCCCACGCCACGAGGCGATGTCGTCGTCCGAGGCGCTGGCATACTCGCGGAGCACCTCATCGGTGTGCTCGCCCAGCCGGGGGGCCAGTCGGTGATTAGTCTTCACGCCACCGACCTTGATGGGGCTGGCGATCTCCCGAATCGTGCCCAACTCCGGATGCTCCATTTCCAGCACCATTTCGTCCTCGGCCACCTGTGGGTCCAAAAGCGCCTCCTCGACGCTGTTCACCGGCGCGCAAGGCACCTGGCCCCTGAGCAACTCCAGCCATTCGGCGGTAGTCTTTTTTAGAGATAGCTCCTTGAGGATCGGACCGAGTACCGCACGGTTTTCCAGACGGCCGGCAAAGCTATTGAACCTGGGGTCCTCACCCAGCTCGGGAGAGCCCATGATCGTCACAAGGTTCTGGTAGAACTTCTCCTTGGCGCACATCACAACGAGCCAGCCGTCCTTCGAAGGCAGCACCTGCGAAGGCACCTGGGACGGATGAGAGGAGTCGGGCCAGCGTTGCGGCTCATAGCCCTTCGTGAGGTGCCATGCGCCGACATAGCTCAGGTGAGAAATGGCGTTGTCGAACAGGCTAACGTCGACATCAGAGCCCCGGCCTGAAGTGCGGGCCCCCAGTATGGCGCTCACCATGCCCAGAACCGACATGACGCCCCCGCTGTAGTCCACCAGCGAGAGTCCGGACTTCTGCGGCGGAGTGTCGGGTTCGCCAGTAATAGACATCCAGCCGGCGTACGCCTGCATAGTGTAGTCATAGCCCGGCTCAGCCGCCCTTGCGCCGTGCCTCCCGAACGCCGAGAGGGAACAGCAAACGATGCTCGGCTTCACGGCCTTGAGGCTCTCGTAGTCGAGCCCTAGCTTGGACGGCAGATCGCCCCGCAGATTGCTGAAGACTGCGTCGCTTGCCGCTACCAGCTTGTGCAGTATGGCTTTCGACTCAGGGTGTTGCAGATTGAGCGTGATGCTCTTCTTGTTGCGATTGAAGCTCTGGAAGTACACGCTGTCCTGGGTCCCGGTGTATGGCGGCACGTACCGGGCCACGTCCCCACCCGTCTCGGGGTTCTCGATCTTGATAATCTCCGCGCCGAGATCGGCCAGGAACATGGTCCCCCAGGGCCCTGCGCCATATTGCTCGACCGAGATGATCCTGACCCCTTCGAGGGGCAAGCGGGCATTGGGGTCAGTTGTACCTGAGGACATGGAGATCTCCTGACATATTTGTTCTGTTGACCGGAGCTAGGACAAACTACGGCGCGATCATCGCCCTCGTGACAACCGCGTCCTCCGTCTTGCCGGCCCACTCCGCCGCCTCGAAGGCCTCGCCGATGCGCTCCAACGGAAAGGTATGGGACATGACACGGGTCAGCGGGTATTTATCTCTGGTACGAGTCAGCATGTCGACGGTCACCGGGAGGACGTACGGGTCGTAGTAGGTAGCGGGGATGATCCGCACCTGGCCCCACAACACCTTGGACACGTCCAGCGTCACGTTGCTGCCTGGCCAGATGTGTTGCCGATCTCGACAAATGCGCCGCCCTTGCGAGTCATCACGATGCCCTCTGGCACCACCTGTGGGTAGCCCGCCACCTCCATGACCACGTCAGCGCCGCACTGCCTGGCCAGCTCCAGCCGGCTAGGGACCCCGTCGATGGAGATGACAGAGGCAGCCCCCATCTCCTTCGCCGCCGCCGCCGCGTTGATACCAAGGCCACCAGCGCCCTGGATCACGACGTGGTCGCCCATCCGCATGTCCGCCTGCCGCAGCCCACAGAGCACCTGGGCTGCAGCGCAATTGACCGCAGCAGCAGCCTCGTTCGACAGCTCATCCGGCACCTTGAAGACGAAGTGGCGAGGCCCAACGAACACTGCAACTCGACCCGTTTCCATAACGTCCTCCTCATCTACCAGGTATCCTAGAAATAGCAAAACCGAATGTACCACCTGCATAGTAACGCGGCAAGATGGGCAGCCTGGAGAGGACCGGTCCATCTGGCATGCAACTGGGGGCCTGGCCCCCAGTTCTCTAGCCTCCCACACCTCAATCCGATATAGTATCGGCGGTGAGAGGCCGGGCATCGCAGATGAGGAGATGCTAGGCAGCATTCAGCTCTGCGCAGCGATCGAAGAGAGCCTGCAATCGGGCGAGGCGATTGACCCGCGCAGCTTGTAGTCGAGAAACCAGGTACAGCCCCACGAACACTATCTGCGTGGGCGAGGCGGCCCCGGGCCAACGCAGTCCGCGAAAGAGGAAAGCATGACCGACGAGACACGTGCCAATGAGCTTGAGCAGGAGATCTTCGCGACAGAGCTGGACAGCTTCGTCCCAGACAAGATCCTGGACGCCCACTCCCACATGTGGACGCAAACGACCAACGAGGACGGCATTCCCCCCGGGTTCAAGGAGTTCGACGCGGACGTCACCATGGACATCTGGCGCAGCCGCCTCGACGACCTGCTGCCCGGACGCCAACAGTCCGCGCTATTCTTACCCCTGTCCATCCGGGGGTCGATAGAGGACGCGGAGCTCCAGAATGAGTGGGTTTCGCGGGAGGCCCACACCGACCCGCTTTCACGGCCCGCGATGTGGATATCGCCGAACATGGACCCGGACTACGTGCGCCAGGAGGTCAAGCGCCTCAGGCCTTCCGGGTTCAAGTGCTACCACACCGAGAGCCCGAGGGTGCCTACCTACGAGTCTGAGATACCGGAGTTCCTGCCTGAGGAGCACGTGCGCGTAGCCCACGACGAGGGTCTGACGATCACGCTCCACATGGTCAAGGAGCGGAGCGTCTCGGTGGCCAGCAATCAACATTGGATCAAGTACTTCTGCGAGAAGTACCCCGACATGAAGCTGATACTGGCCCACGCGGCTCGCAGCTTCAATCCGGCGTTTGCAGACCAGGGTATGAAGTCGCTCCAGGGCTTGCAGAACCTGTATTGCGACACGTCTGCGGTTGCAGAGTCCGGCGCATTTGAGACCATCATCCGCGTTTTGGGCCACGACCGTCTACTGTGGGGTAGTGACTGGGCAGTGAGCCATGCCCGTGGCAAGTACGTGTCCGTAGGGTACAGCTGGGTATGGATCGAGCCCAACAACTTACCGCCACCCCTGTACGCCGAGAAGAGCCCCTTCGTGTTCAACGGCCTGGAGTCGCTAAGGGCGCTTAAGCAGGCAGCGACGCACACGCAGCTCTCCGACAGCCAGATCGAGGATATTTTCTTCGGGAACCTTGCCGGCGTGCTCGGTGTCGAGGGCTAACAAGTGAGGGCCCCATGACGCAAAAACGCGACGTGGTCGTGGTCGGGGGCGGGGTGGTCGGGGTATGCGCGGCCTACTACCTGCAGCGGGCCGGGCGACGAGTCACCCTTCTCGAGCAGGGCGAGATAGGCTCTGGCAGCTCCCACGGCAACGCAGGCTGGATCGTACCCAGCCACAGCGTTCCATTGGCCGAGCCCGGGGCCATCCTGCGAGGGCTCCGGTGGATGTTCAATCCCAAGAGCCCCTTCTACATCAAGCCGCGCATTGACTTCGATCTCTTCCGATGGCTGCTCCACTTCCGAGCGGCGGCGAACAGCCGCGCGGTGCAACGGACCGTGCCGGTAGCGATAGAGCTTAGCCAGACGAGCCTCGCTCTGTACGAGGACCTGGTAGCCCGCGAGGAGCTGGAATGCGGCTTCGCCAAGGCTGGCCTGCTGGGCATATACAGAACCTCGCGTGGGTGGGAAGACGCCCTGGAGCAGGCACGACTGCTCTCAGAGTTTGGCATTCCAAGCCGAATCCTCAACGCCGCGGAGGTCGTGCGGATGGAGCCAAACGCACGCGACGATACCACCGGCGGCGTGTTTTTCCCCGGGGACGCAAACGTGCGTCCGGATGCCTTTGTCAGGGAACTCGCTCTGAGGCTTTACGAGAGCGGATGTGAGATTAGGACCAATACCGAGGTGCTCGGCTTCAGCGTCTCCTCCGGCCGTATCACGTCAATTAGGACGTCGGACGAAGGCTACACCGCGGACACCGTTGTACTAGCGGCCGGGGCCTGGTCACCGAGGGTTGTAAAGGAGCTAGGGCTGCGACTGCCGGTCCAGCCGGCGAAGGGCTACAGTATTACCTTCGACTCTCCTGGAGAGCCTCTCACACAACCGTTGGTGCTGGCCGAGGCCAGGATCGGAGCCACGCCCTTCGGGCAGCAGTTGCGCCTCGCCGGCACTCTCGAGCTGTCCGGTATCAACCTGGACGTTCGAGGTCGGAGGGTCGATGCCATCAGGGAGGCCATGGCCGAGTACCTAACGTACGAAATCGCCCCGCGAGAGGAGAACGTGTGGGTTGGGATGAGGCCCCTGTCCCCCGACGGACTTCCGATGATCGGCCGGGTGGGCAATCCGTCGAACTTGGTTGTCGCCACCGGCCACTCGATGACGGGCATGACGCAGGGACCGGCTACCGGAATGCTGGTGTCGCAAATAGTCCTCGGGAAGCCCTCTGACATCGACATCGCGCCGATGAGTCCACTCCGCTTCGGTGCTGCGCACGCTTAGGGGGCGTGGCTCGGTATGCCCGAGTCCATGCAGCCTAGTCCCTACAGAGCCGGAAGTGGCGCGTTGTCGCCCGTTTCAATCTGCCACTGACGGATGACGGAACATGATGTCCAGACAGGGGGCTGACGCTCTCCGAGAACGCTAAGGAGACGTGGGGCACCAGGTTACAGGCAGCTTACTCCGCAAATCGGCGGAGGATCAGACAGGCGTTCTGGCCGCCGAAACCGAAGCTGTTGGACATTACCGTGTCGACCTGCTGCTTCCGCGACACGTTCGGCACGTAGTCAAGGTCGCATTCGGGGTCGGGATTGTGGAGATTGATCGTGGGATGAATCTCGTTCTCCAAAATAGTCTTGATAGAAGCCACGGCCTCTACGGCCCCGGCGCCGCCAAGTGCGTGGCCGGTCATGGACTTCGTAGCGCTGATGGGCACCTTGTAGGCCTGCTCTCCGAAAGCCGCCTTGATTCCGAGGGTTTCGGCCAGGTCGTTCATGGGAGTGGCGGTGCCATGGGCATTGATATAGTCGACCTCGTCCGAGGTTATTCCGGCGTCCTCGAGCGCCCATCGAATGGCCCTGGCCGCACCGCTACCGTCCCGGTCCGGCTGCACCGCGTGGTACGCATCGGACGAGACGCCGTGGCCGAGAATCTCGGCCAATATGGTCGCACCTCGGTTGATGGCATGTTCCATGCTTTCGATGACCAGTAGCGCCGCTCCTTCCGCGGGCACCATGCCGTCGCGAGTTACGTCGAAGGGCCGGCTGGCTTCTATTGGATCGCCATCATATCTGGACAGCGCCCTGATGATGTTGAAACCGCCGAGGCCCAGCTCACAGATACCCGCCTCGCAACCACCGCCAAGCACGACATCTGCGGAGCCGCGCCGAACAATCTCCGCTGCCTCGCCAATGCCCTGGGTCCCAGCGGCGCATGCTGTGACGATGGTGGATGTGTAGCCGGTGAGGCCGTATAGACGACTGACGTTGGCCGCGGCCATATTGGGCAGGATCATGGGAATAAAGTAGGGGCTCATTTTCATGCCGCCCCGGCCAATGAGGGTCCGCGAATTGTCTTCCATAGTCGGGAATCCGCCTACACCATTGCCCATGACGACGCCGATCCGATCTCGATTGCCGTTCGCCAGATCAAGCCCCGCATCCTTGATAGCCAGCCCCGCTGCGGCGACCGCAAGCTGCGAGAATCGGGCCATACGCTTGTGTTCCTTCGGCTCCATGAACTCGCCGGGGTCGAAATCCGACGCCTCCCCAGCGATTTTGCTTGGGAAGTCGCTGGTGTCGGCCAGAGTAATCGGTCCAATGCCCGACTCCCCACGCACCAGAGAAGACCAGTAGTCGTCGACTGAATTGCCAAGGGGTGTTATGGCGCCCATCCCGGTGACAACTACTCGGGTTTTATTATTCGTCAATGGTTCGCCTCGCGATTTTGGTTCTGTGGAGCTGTAATACTCCCCGCGTTGCCGGGGAAGAGATCTCGGGCTACGCCAGGGAATCCGTCAAACTAGACCGCCCCGGGCTCCGGCATATTGATGGTCCGATATGTTTCGAAGGCCACCCCTTCGATTTCTTCGATCACCTCGGCCGCTACCGATAGCGATCCTGTCGCCAGTACCAAGTCCCGCTCGCCTGCCTCACCGACGGCCCGGCGTACGGCTTCGCCGACCGCCGACGGCCCTTGCTCAACGCGTAGGCCGCTTTCTTTGGCTGTCGTGACTATGGATTTTACCGCAGCTGCCTTTGGGTGTCGAGAATGTACAGGTATTACGATAGGAGAAAGCTTCGCCAACGCCGTCAGCATCCCCTGTGCACTGTGACCTGCCGTAGCGCCGAATACCAGATAAAGCCGGTCGAACTCAAAGTGCCGCTCTACCTCACTCACCAGTCTATACATCGCGTCGGGGTTGTGGGCGCCGTCGACCACAAGCATCGCTCCCTGGTTAGGCAGCACCTGCAACCTCCCCGGCCATTTTACTGCCGCCAGGCCATCCACGATGCCCCTCGCCGAGACGGCGACGCCGCTTTCTGCCAGTGTTTCCACGACGGCTACTGCAGTGGCCGCGTTCTCCTGCTGAAAGCCGCCGATGAGGCTCGTCTGAATCTTGTAGACATTGAGATTACCGCTGATATCAAAGGACTGGCCATCCAGGCTCGAATCTCGTTCCTTCCATTGGACATCGTCTCCGACCCGGACCAGGCGTGCGTCGCGCTCACCGGCAACCCGGATGAAGACGTCCAGAGCGGCTGGTACCTGGGGCGCAGTCACCACGGGCACGCCTTGCTTGATGATTCCGGCCTTCTCGGCCGCGATCAGCTCGACGGTGTCGCCAAGGATCGCCACGTGATCGAGCATGATAGGCGTGATGACGCTCACGACCGGGCTCACCACGTTTGTGGCATCCAGCCGTCCACCGAGGCCAACCTCTATGACCTGGAAGTCAGCGCCTATTTGGGCGAAGTGCAGGAACGCCATTGCCGTGATGAACTCGAAGAAGGTAACGTCGCCGTGGTCGCCATTCTCCGCGACCCATGCTGCATCGGGCCATATGCGCTCCACAAGGGCGGCGAAATCCGCCCTTGCGATGGGCTCGAGCCCGACTCTGATCCGCTCCACGACGCTGTGCAGCGCTGGCGATGTATAGAGACCTGTCTTGTACCCTTGCGCGGTCAGGATCGCTGTGATCATCGCCGCCGTGCTTCCCTTACCCTTCGTGCCAGCGACATGGACGGTCGGGACGGACTGGTGCGGGTTGCCGAGGCGGTCAAGCAGCAGCTTCATACGCTGCAGGTGGAAGGTGCCGTGGCCGGGGCTGTGAGTACCTCGTTCGAAGTCGGCGAGGCTCATGATCCGGTCAACTGCTTGCTCGTACATTGTGTTCGTCGTTTCAGACACGGGTCAGTGGTCTCGTACGTCGCGCGGCATGAAGCCCAGGCTGATCTTCATCGCATCCATCAGGCCAATACGCTTGATGTAGTCGATGTTGTCTCGCGGGGATCGCGGCACGAACCCGAAGTGGGTCTCGACGGATGCCAAGTCTGTGGTGCTGTTGCCGCGCAGCATCTTGAGCTGCCCGGGGGTCACGGGTGGCCTGGGCGTCATGGCCTCCAGAAGTGTGGCGACCGCAGTCATGACGCCCATCGGTGCGTGCAGCTTCTTGATCTTCGCGCCCAGGGTCTCGGCTATCAGATCCACGATTGCGTCGTAGGTGAGCAAAACAGGTCCGCCAGCCTCGATCGTCTGACCCACCAGGGCCTCCGAGTCGAGGGTCGCGACCAAGCATCTGGCGACGTCTTCCACAGCTATCGGTTGGAAGAGCGCTTTGCCATCGCCGGCCACCGGCACTATGGGAGCGACTTTCACCAGCGCGGCTATCGTATTGAAGAACTCGTCGCCTTCGCCGAAGCCCACAGAGAAACGCACTATCGTGTGGGGAATCTCGCTGCGCTCCACCTCCTGCTCGGCCATCCACCGGGAATACAGATACGGTATGCCTGGGTCCGACATGGCGCCAACAGTGCTGGCGTGCACGAACTTGCGCACCCCCGCGGCTTCGGCCGCCGCCAGGATATTCTGCGTGCCCTGGTTGTTGATCTGCTGGTAACTGGCCCCTCGCCTTTCTACGATGACAGCGGCCAGGTGGATGACGGCTTCGACCCCTTCGCACGCCCTCTCGAGGGTAGCCGGCGAGAGGACATCGCCCTCCGCGGTGTCGCCCTCAAAGTCGAGCAGCGCATGCGCATGGGATGTGGAGTGAACGAGGGCGCGTACGGATCGGCCCTCAGCGGCTAGGGCCGCTATGACCCGCCGGCCGACAAATCCGGTGGCTCCGGTGACCAGTATCATCGTCATCCTCTTTGCCAGGGTACGTGGCACGCGCATCTATAGCGTCGCTAGTCGCTATTAGGAGTGAAGTTGAGAGTAGCAAAGGCGGCGGCGGGGTGTCAACGAAACGGACTGCTGGTCTGATGCAGGTGCGGGAAAAAGCTCGGAGGACGATCTCGAATGAGGTCGCCGAACTAGGCAGGGCCTTCCGCGTCGTCGTCGGGATCGCTGGATGGCAGGGGAGCGGGTTGGCGCTCCTCCCATTCGCTCCGGGCGACCTCCATGTATATGAAGTCGAGCCCGCTGCGCCTCACCTGTTTGATCTCACGAAATCCCGACTTGGCAAAGCTGCAACGGGCACGCTGGTTCCAGTCCAGGGTGTGCAGGTAGATAAGCTCCATGGGGGTGGCCGTGAAGATGTGCGCGAGTAGGGAGTCGACAGCGTTCGTGCCGTATCCACCGTCCCAGTAGTCCCGGTCACCGATCATGATCCCCAGCTCAGTACACTTGCGACGCTGATCTATGTCGTAGTACATGCAGTTGCCGATGTGCTTGCCATCGTGGGTGTCGATAGCCAGGCGTTTGGACGTGCTGCTCGTGTAGACGAGCTCGTCCCGTGAGTATCTCAGGAAATCCTCGAAGGACATCCGGATGGGGCGCGTCGCGTCGAGACGAGCCAGCTCGTCATCTACGCGCCACGAATAGTCATCCGGAGCGTCCTCGATGCGCTTTTCCCTGATGACCACTAGGTCGCCACGGATTATCACCGCTCCGTCCTCATCTGGTTCAAGCTTGCCTCGCAACCATGGAAAGGCCCTTTTCAACTACCTTTACCTCATTCTGGTGTGTCATGGTTTCGAGCGCGTCGGACGCAGGGAACCATTGGACATCGTCGAACTCGCTGTCGTGGCGGGACGTGTCTCCGCCGGTGTCTGTCATTAGGTAGTAATAGACGGTCTTGTGGCAGCGTTCGCCGCCGGGAAGAAAGAACCAGTATTCGATGTCGCCAATGTATTCTCGAATGACCACCTCCAGCCCGGTCTCCTCGGAGACCTCGCGAAGGGCGGTCTGCTCACGGGTCTCGCCAGCCTCAGGCGTTCCCTTTGGCAAAGCCCAGAGGCTCTGAGAGGTTCGGCCACACAGAACCACATCGATCCCGCCTGGCCCCTCCCGGTAGACGACCCCTCCGGCGGACTCCAGGCGGGCCCTCGGCTTTGTTGGAATCATTGGGCTCCTTGGGGCCCACGAGGCCTCAGCCGCTCGAGAACTAAGGCCATCTTATTCATGTGCCGATCAGTCCGTCAAGGTAGATTTCGGTGGTGAAATAGGGCATCCGCGTTCCTGGATTGCCCCCGACAAACCCTTGAAACCTTCGGTCCGGAGCGATACAATATCTACAACATTTGATGCCCTTTAAGTCAGTCCTGTGAGGCTGGCAAGGTGCGAGATATCATGGCCCCCCCTTCCAGCGGGACGGGCGCTAGGTTTCAACCTCTTGCCAGCATAGCTGCAAGAGGTTTTTTGTTGCCTAGGACCATTTTGGAACCAGAAGAGATCAGGCGGGCCCTGACTCGAGTTGCCCACGAGGTACTCGAGAGGAACGGGGGCGCTGATGGACTGGTGTTGATCGGGCTTCACACCAGAGGGGTCCCGCTGGCAAGGCGGCTGGCGAGCCTCATCGAGCAGTTCGAACGATTCTCCACCCCGGTGGGTGAGCTGGACATCGGATTTTATCGCGACGACATCTCTCTGGCACGGCGACCGATGAAACCCACGAGCATCCCGGTCTCGATCGCGGGCCGCGTCGTCGTTCTCGTCGACGATGTCCTCTTCACCGGACGCACCATCCGCGCCGCAATGGACGCACTGAACGACTTCGGTCGCCCCAAAGAGATCCAACTTGCGGTCCTGGTAGACCGGGGCCATCGTCAACTCCCTATCAGGCCAGATTATGTCGGCAAGAACGTGCCGACCTCACAAGAAGAAACCGTTCAGGTCATGCTCTCAGAGATCGACGGCGCGGACGAGGTTCGGCTGTCGAGCGGAGGACAGGTATGACGCAGGCCAGACCAGTGGATGAAGACAGCGATTTGGCTCAGGCGAGCTCGCCGACCCTGAGTCGTCGTCACCACATTCTGGACCTCGACGACTTCACGCGGGATGAGATAACGGAAGTTCTGGACAACACCGCGGCTATGGCGGGGGTGTTGAAACGGGACATTCGCAAGGTTCCTGCGCTGCGAGGCAAGACCGTCATCACCCTTTTCCATGAGGCCAGCACCCGCACGCGGGTGTCTTTTGAACAGGCGGGCAAGGTCCTGAGCGCCGATGTCATCAACGTAACCGGCTCCGGGACCAGCGTCGAGAAGGGCGAGTCTCTGTACAACACCGCCCTGACGTTGCAGGCCATGAACGCGGACATCATCGTTGTGCGCCACCCCGATGCCGGAGCACCGCACTTCCTAGCCCGACACCTGAATTCCTCCGTCATCAACGCGGGGGACGGCACCCACGCACACCCGACCCAAGCACTCCTTGACCTCTACACGCTCCGCAGCAGGCTGGGCAGGCTGGAGGGGCTTAAGGTAGCCATTGTCGGAGACATCCTCCACAGCCGCGTGGCGCGATCCAACCTCTGGGGCCTGACTGCCGTCGGGGCCGAGGTGGTACTGTGCGGACCTCCGACGCTGATGCCCATCGACCTTGTGAATGGGGAGCGGACCGCCGAGGGACACCCCTTCGCGGCAATCCGGACAGAGACGAGCGTCGAGCGGGCTATCGAGGGCGCGGACGCGGTCATGGTGCTGCGCATCCAGAGTGAACGCCAGCGCGGAGGATTCATGCCATCACTGCGGGAGTACTCCAGGATGTACGGCATTAATGCCAAGAGGATGGAGCTCGCCAAGCCAGAGGCGCTGGTGATGCATCCAGGGCCGATGAACGAAGGGGTCGAGATCGATTCAGAGGTCGCGCATGGGGCCAGATCGGTAATTGAGGAGCAGGTCGCAAACGGCGTCGCGGTGCGGATGGCTCTGATGTTCGGGATTATTACACCTGCGCCGGTTTCGGCGCGTTCACGCAACTGACTGGGGGCGGAAGGTTTTGAGCGAAGACGAGACAATCATTATTAAGGGCGGGCGGGTCGTCGATCCGGCTCAGGATCTCGACATGACCGCGGACGTTGTCCTGGTCGATGGCGTGGTGAAGGGCATCTACGGTCGGCGGAGGGCCCGAGAAAGCGGGACGATCATCGACGCGACCGGTCTCGTGGTGAGTCCGGGTTTCATCGACCTGCATTGCCACCTGCGCGAGCCCGGCTTTGAGTACAAGGAGACGATCGCCAGCGGCACTCTTGCCGCAGCCCGTGGCGGGTTCACGGCGGTCTGCGCCATGCCGAATACCGACCCCGTGATGGACTCACGCGCGATCGTGGACTTCGTGTTAGAGAGGGCGCGCTCGGAGGGATTTGTCAGGGTCATGGCCATCGGCGCGGTAACCCGGGGCAGCCTCGGCAAACAGCTCTCGGAGATGGGTGAGCTGGCCCAGGCAGGGGTCGTCGCATTTAGCGACGATGGCCATCCGGTCTCCGGCGACAATATGATGCGCCAGGCTCTTAGCTATAGCACGTCCCTGGGACTGCCAATCATCAATCACTGTGAGGCGCTCGACCTCTCCGCCGGCGGGGATATGAACGAGGGCTGGGTGTCCAACCGCCTGGGGCTGAAGGGCATTCCGAATTCGGCCGAAGAGGCGATGGTGGCGCGGGATATCTTGCTGGCGGAGACCACGGGAGGTCGGCTGCACATCGCCCACGCGAGCACTGCTGGGACGGTGGCGATGGTGCGGCGGGCCAAGGAGCGAGGGCTCCGCGTAACCTGCGAGGCGACGCCCCATCACTTGACCCTGGGCCACGAGGCCGTGCTGGGTGATCGCGGTGATGGCGGGCAGTTCTCCCCGTTGACCTTAGCCGCATATGAGACGAACGCTAAGGTTGCGCCGCCCCTGAGGTCGCTGGAGGACGTGGATGCTCTGGTCCAGGGTCTAGCCGATGGCACGGTGGACTTCATCGCAACGGACCACGCGCCCCATGCCACGACCGAGAAGGTATCCACGTTTTCGGAAGCGGCCAACGGGATCTCGGCGCTGGAGACGGCCCTGGGGTCGCTTATGACCCTGGTCCATGAAGGAAAGCTGCCGCTGCCAGTACTGATCGAGCGGCTAACCGCGGCCCCTGCGAACTTTCTCGGCGTGGGCCTGGGCACACTCAAGACGGGGGCCCCGGCCGACGTAACGATCTTCGACCCTGACGCCGAGTGGGTGGTCGACTCGACCGAATTTGTCTCCAAAGGTAAAAACACGCCGCTGGATGGGGCCAAGCTCAAAGGCCGGGTTGTGGCGACGATCGTCGGCGGCGCCGTCAGGTACGAGTATGACAAGGCTAACGCACGTGACTAGAATTGGGTTCGCTCTCAGGATGCCTGCAGCCACTAATGGAGAACTGGCTTCCACAGACTTAGACGTGACGGGCCGAGTTGCAAGACGGATAGCCGAATGCACAGGCCAGAACGACACCGAGGATCTTCGGCATCTAGTGTCGTTTTCGGCTGTTGGCGCCC
>Ga0302135_10000389_pt1 | contig 26841 bp, 22 predicted proteins | sample CBN3_surface_MG_FD_203119 | JGI IMG/M metagenome (GOLD analysis project Ga0302135, IMG submission 203119) | Marine microbial communities from Western Arctic Ocean, Canada - CBN3_32.1 | ecosystem: Environmental > Aquatic > Marine > Oceanic | place: Canada: Western Arctic Ocean | collected...
CAACTGGCAAGTAAGAAGCTCATTGCAGATGCTGTGCTTATTCCCTGCGGAGGAGGCGGGTTGCTAGCCGGGGTATCAACGGCAATCAAGGCAATTAGCCAAAATACTCAGGTCTATGGGGTAGAGCCCGAAGGGTTTGATGATCATTACAAATCGAAACTGGCCGGACAGCCTGTGAGCATTGACCCGGGCCGTCATACATTTTGCGATGCACTGCTGGCAACGACTCCCGGTGAGCTTACTTGGTCGATAAACAGCAAGATTGTCGATGGATTCCTGCAAGTTTCCGATGATGATGTTGCCTATGCTATAAGTTATGCGTTTCGTTATTTAAAACTGATAATAGAGCCAGGTGGAGCTGTAGCACTTGCAGCTCTGTTACATGACAAGCTGGATGTAGCTGGGAAAACTGTGTGCATTATTTTGTCCGGGGGAAATATTGACAGTAAAACTTTCATCGAGTGTCTTGAGAAATACCCAACGCCCTAATCGATTTCATTTTCTACTCTGCAGGTAATGTTATGAAAAAAAATAGATATATGTTTATTCAAATTCTTCTGGCAGGAATTATGCTTCTGCCTGGAATTGTTTTCGCCCAAGCTGCTGGCTGCCTGGAATCTTTAGAGTGTGAGTCATCCTGGGTTGATTTGTCGGCCACAGAACGTCAAACGGTTTTTGATTTTTCAGAGGATTATAAAGCGTTTATTCATCAGGCCAGAACAGAATTGAGCTTCGTTGCAGAAGCAATCGAGTTTGCCGAGGCGAATGGCTTTGCAGTTTTCACCGGTGAAACTCACATAGTTCCAGGGGAAAAATTATACGAAGTCAATCGGGATCGCACCATCACGCTGTTTGTGATCGGTGAGGAAGATCTGCAGGCAGGCCTGCATGTGATTGGCGCGCATATTGATTCACCACGACTGGACCTTAAAGGCCGTCCACTGTATCAGGACAGTGAATTTGCATTATTTCAAACCAATTACCATGGTGGGCTGAAATTTCACCAGTGGACTAATTTGCCATTGGCCTTAATGGGGATAATAGATAAGAAGGATGGAACCCGCATTAATCTAAGTATTGGTCTGGAAGCGGATGATCCGATTTTTATGGTCCCTGAACTTTCACCCCATGTTGACCGCGGGCGAGGGTCACAGCAGTTGGATGATTTTATTGGCCCGGAGGATCTGGATCCAATTGTCGGCCACATTCCCGATCAGCAAGAAGGTGGTGAGATAGTAGAGCAGGTGCTAGGTTATTTGGGGCAGCAGTACGGGATCAGTCGAGCCGATTTGGTGTCGGCGGAATTGTCACTGGTCCCTGCCGCTAGACCTAGAGACATGGGTTTCGATAGAGGCCTTATAGCGGCCTATGGTCAGGATGACAGGTTGGCTGCCTATGCCGCAATACGCGCCCTTGCTGATGTCATTAATCCAGAAAAAACCACGATGGCTTACCTAGTGGACAACGAAGAGGTTGGTAATCGTAATAATACCGGTGCTCGCTCGGAATATTTTGCTGGCTTATTGTCACGGCTACTTTACGCTGATCTTGGTGATGCCTATAGAGAACCGATGTTGCGCGGGACCATGCGTAATACCCGGTTTTTTTCAGTTGATGTGAACCCGGGTATAAATCCGATGAATCCGGGAGCATGGGAAACGGGTAACGCACCTAAACTCGGCTACGGCATTAATATAAAGCTATATGGTCAGGGCAATAATGCGAATTCGGAATTTATCGCCTGGACCCGCAGTCTGCTTGATAATGCAGACGTACCATGGCAAACAAGTACCTATAAAGTAGGTAGTGCCGGAGGTGGAACAATAGGTGGAGAATTCTCCAGCCAGAATATTGAGGTGATCGATATTGGTGTACCGCTACTATCGATTCATACACCATTTGCAGTTAGCTCTAAAATTGATGTTTACAATTTGTATCGAGCGGCTACTGCTTTTTATCAATTTGAGGAGTGAAAGTGGCAATACCAGTTTCATTTACTGATTTGGGATATGGAATTACCTGTATTGATACCCAATTAAACCGGTCTGGCTTGGCGGCGTGCTATTTAATTGAGCAAGGTGGCATGGCGGGTTTTATCGATACCGGCACCAACAATTCGGTACCGATTTTGTTGGAAGTGTTGAAGCGGAAAGGATTATCCGCCTCCAATGTTGCCTATGTAATACCTACGCATGTACATCTGGATCACGCGGGAGGCGTGGGAGGCTTGATGCAGCAATGTCCAAATGCCAGCCTGGTAATCCACCCTCGTGGCGCGAGGCATATGATCGATCCGTCGAAGTTGGAACAGGGTTCGCTTGGGGTCTATGGCGAAAAGGCATTCAAAAAAATGTTTGGCACGCTTATACCAGTAGAAGCAGACCGTGTTATTGAGGCTAATGATAGTTTTGAGCTAGATTTTAATGGCCGGCGATTAGTGTTTCTAGATACACCAGGTCATGCGCGTCATCATTTCTGTGTGGTTGACGAGGTGAGCAAGGGGTTATTTACTGGCGATACATTTGGTTCGAGTTACCCTGAATTAAACGCTGGGAAAGAGCGATTTATTTTTCCACCGACGACTCCTGTGCAATTTGATCCGGTCGCCTGGACTAAGTCAATTGATAGGCTGATGGCCCTGTGCCCTGAACGGATTTATCTTACCCATTTTGGCATGCATGAAGACATTGAGCCGCTGGCGAAGCTATTGCGACAAACCATTGAAGGCTACGCTACAATTGCGCTTGATTTACAGCAAGCAGAAAACCGCGCTGAGCGAATTTGCACAGCAATTTTGCAATTCAGTATTCATTATTTGCTCGATAATCAGTGTGGGCTCGATAATGAGGGGATCAAACTATTGATAGAGGACGATATGGCATTAAATGCCCAGGGCCTCGATTATTGGCTGAACTTGGCCCAGGGCCCGAGATAGCCTGTAGAGGCGCCACTCGAGTTAGTGCAATGGGAAAGGGTTAGCAATGAATCCGGATGAGAAAAAACTCCTTCTAATGAAGACTGGTACGACAATACCGTGCTGGTTAGACTTAGGCGAAGATTTTGAAGACTGGATTGTGCGAGAAAGCGGTGCCGAGATCGAGGGTTTTGTGACTAGCGCAGTTCATCTCGAGGAAAAGTTACCTGCTACTGAGAATGTTGCAGGAGTTATCATCACAGGGTCACCCGCGTACCTAACTGACTTAGATTCATGGAACCAGGTAGCAGCAGATTATATTCGTGAATGTTACTTACGGCAAATCCCAGTCCTTGGGATTTGCTATGGACATCAATTAATTGCATGGGCATTTGGCGGCGAAGTAGAATTCCACAAGTATGGTAGGGAAATTGGAACGGTGAATATTAGGGCAACCGAAGCATCGAAAATAGATCCTCTATTTAAAGCACTGCCTACAAATTTCATGGCGCACGTATCCCATGAACAAAGTGTAGTAACACTTCCTGATGAAGCGGTTTTATTAGCTGAAAATGACTTCGAACCCCATCATGGCTTCCGAATTGGAAAATGTTTATGGGGCATACAATTTCACCCGGAATTTACCTGCGAAATCACCAGGAGCTATATTAAGGAGCGAAGAGAGGTAATTGAGTCAGAGGGACTCGACGCTGAGAAAATTCTAAACGGGCTTACGGCTACTCCGGAAGCAACCAGCCTGCTGTCGGTGTTTGTTGAGCTCGCTATGCAGAAATGAAGTAGGGCGCAGTAGCTTGGTGTATACCCTTGGTGAGTTAACCTGCTGCTTCTGACTCGGCAAAAGCCGACTCAACCAGCTCGATTATTCTGCTAGCAGTTGGTCTTGCTACCATGGTGCCGTTAATAAAAATAGTTGGTGTGGATCGCACGCCAGATGAGTTTCCACCACGCTGGTCGTTACGAATTTTTTGTACTACCTCATCTGTCTCCATATCACTGCGAAGTTTATTCATGTCGAGGTTCAAATCTTGGGCATAGCTCTCAAATTCTAGTTCGGGATCGCCAATTCCTGACCACACGGCCTGGTTGGCAAACAAATAATCATGCATTTCCCAGAAGCGGCCTTGGTGGCCTGCTGCCTCGGCATAAAGTGAGGCAGTCCAGGAATGGGGGTGGGTAGTCGTAATAGGGAAATGCCGGAATATTAGGTGCGCTTTGTCTCTAACTCTTGGCCAAACTCTGGCCATGGTCTGGGTTTCCTTTGCACATGCTGGGCATTGAAAATCTGCATACACAACGATACTGACAGGTGTGGCGGTAGTACCTCGAACGTGATCATTATCCGCTATTTCTATAGGTGAATAGGTGGGGCCCTGTGAATACAAAGTGTAAATTACAATAAGCAGAAAAACTGGAGCAACAACAAACAGGGCGAATTTCCCCATCAGCTTTTTGGTATGCTCCCGCTGTTGTGCGGCCTGCTGTTTTTGTTCTTTAACTTTTTTTTGCTGTTCTCTTTTGCTCATAACATCTTCAGTCAATTGGTTTCTAGGATAGAGCAATACTATAACCATAAACCTGGGCTAATCAAAGCATTGCATGTGGTCGATTTTGAAATAACTTAATCTGGCATTCGCTATATCTTTTTTAAAAGAAGCGTAATCCGAATTTTATCGCTACCTAGATTGCAAGCATTAACGATGCCAATAAAAGCCCGAAATACCAGAAAATGGGGGGGTGTCCACTACAACTCCCAGAACCCCATACTTTCCTAAGGGGTTGTAAAAAAACCTGCACTGCGGAAAGCGGCTGGATGTGCTCAGTATCGGCTAAAGCTGACCAAATTTGACACAACGAACAGATGCCCACAACCGTTAGTCTCACAAAATCTATAGAATCGGGCTAGTTAAACTTGGGCGCCTGGCGTCACATCTATAGTATTCATGTGGCAGCACTGCTTTTAGGAATCTTCGGAGGTAATAGAGTTAACTGTAGAATGAATGCTGCCTTTACCTAGTCTTGAGCTTATTTTGCTGCCCACCTTGACCTCCGCACTACTTTTTATTACAGACGAGTTTTCCCCATACGTTATGCTGTAACCGCGTGCCAGGGTATTGAGCGGGCTAATAGCACTGAGACTGCGGCTAAGCTGCATAAGCTGTGTGTGCTTTTGTTTATGAATATGCTGCAGAGAAACTCTTAGTCTGTGTATGTCATTTGCTTGCTGGAGTCGAATTTGACCCAATTTTTGCATCGGAGAATTTGCCAACAAACTGCGTACCAATTGCTGTAACACAGTTTTCTGCGAATTAATTTGCTGCTGGGCAGCACGCCGAATTCTTTCTTCGAATCGGTCGAGATCCTGGGCGTGTTCCTGTAACCGTCTTCCGGGGTGCTTAAGTTGCTTGTGCAACCAGTTCAGCTTTTGATCTGAGTTGTGAAGTCGTTGACGCGTGAGATTAAGGAGTTGTTGATGTAGGCTGAAACATAAGTCCTGGTAGTCCTGCTGATTAGGGCTCATTTGTTCGGCCGCCGCCGAAGGTGTGGGTGCACGAAGATCAGCGACATAATCCGCTATGGTGATGTCCACTTCATGCCCGACCGCACTCACAACGGGTAATGCACTGTTATAGATGGCGCGTGCTACCTGTTCTTCATTAAATGCTTGAAGATCTTCCAGTGAGCCACCGCCACGGCCAATAATGAGGGCTTCCAAGCCTAGCTTAGCCTTGTGTTTGTTAGCCAGCTCTATCGCATGGGTTATCTCTCCAGCTGCAGCTGGTCCCTGCACCATTACCGGCAGTAGGGTGAGTTTCGTGGCCGGAAATCGGCGCTGAAGAACACTCAAAATATCGTGCACCACAGCACCAGTTGGGGATGTGATAATACCAATGTGCGAGTAGTGAGAATAAATCTCCTGTTTATGATTGGCTTCGAATAGTCCTTCTTGGTGTAACCTGATTTTCAATTCTTCGAAGGCCCGACGCAGCAGTCCATCACCAGCCTCCTCCATCGAATCTATTATGAGCTGAAAGTCTCCGCGTCCTTCATAAATGCTTAAGCGTCCTTTCACTAGAATCTGATTCCCATCGCTGGGTTTAAAGCCTACGGCACGATTTCGATTTAGAAACATGGCGCATTTAATTTGTGAGGACCGGTCCTTGAGTGTCAGATACCAGTGACCAGAGGAGGGGGTGGCAAAATTGGAAATCTCGCCCTCTACCAGAATGGATGGGAAATTGTCTTCTAGCAGAGAGCGTGCCATCCGATTCAGGCTGCTTACCGATAGCACGGCCCGCTCGGCGGGCCCGCTGCCGGTGTGATTGAATTTGAGCTCCTCCATGTAGGGGGTCACCTCGTTAGTCGATAAGCCAACTTGTTTGCGCGCTCAGCGGATTAGTGTAAGCTTAATGCCCACTAGCCCCTATTTCCCTTAACCGGGTTTGGGAGTATTCTGTCACAGTTCAGGATTTAGAATCCACGTGAACCGCCAGCATCAGGAAAAGAACAGGCGGGAACTTTTAACAATAATTTTAAGGTATTAATTATGAAATCACTTATCGCTGCTTGTGTTGCCGTATTGGCGCTGATATCCGCGCCTGTGCAGGCGTTGGATATTGCCGCATTGACTGCTCAGCTTACCAATGCCGCTGGCCGGCCTGATGCAGACAAAGCTAGAGATTTGAACAGAAAGCCTGCCTGGGTGGCTAATTTTATGGGTGTTGAGCCTGGTATGACTGTTGCCGATTTCCTTTCGTCTGTTGGTTATTATGCAGAAGTATTTTCCCATGCTGTGGGGCGTTCCGGTAAGGTGTATCTGCACAACTTTCCATCGTCGCTTGAAGGTGAGAGAGGCCAGCGAACTTCTGCTGCTATAGCCGGCAGGCTGGGTAATGGCCGACTGGCAAATGTAGAGCAATTAAATAGTAATTTCTCTGACATTGGATTACCGGATAACTCCTTGGATGGCGCCATGCTGGGGCTTGAAATACATGAATTGACAAATTCAACTGATTCCAGCGTGGCACCAGAATTCATGTCAGCCGTTTATGCTGCATTAAAGCCTGGTGGAGTGCTGGTTGTTGTCGAGCATGCGGGGAATGCGGAAAATAACAATCAACCGCTGCACCGAGGTGTTGAAGCGCTCACGGTGGACATTGCGGAAGCGGCGGGATTTGAATTAGTTGCGAGTTCGGCATTGCTCCGTAATCCAGCGGATGACCGCACCAAGAGGGTTTTTGATCCGACTATACGTGGTAGAACTGACAGATTCCTATTGAGGTTTCAGAAGTAGGAGTTGTTTACTCGGGCAGCGAGTTGAATAGTTTCAGTCGCTGCGTCACCGCTTGTGACCATACCTCCAGCATTTGTGTAATTCTTGGAAGTTCCGAGCGTTTCATTCGCAGGAACTAGATTCAGGTCAGGGGGCTCAGTCAGTTACACGGTCATAAATCCGCGTTAAAAGGATGGTTGAGTTAAAACTGCTGGCGTTAATCTCCATTTCCACTTTTAGTTGATTTCCATCTGCCTGTAAAGAATACGACTCCAGCGTATAACCACCGTCCCGCGGCCTCGCTTCCACTAGCAGGCTGTCATTTTCCCAGTTGGCAAAAGTTACATCTTGCCCACCGCTATTATAGAAATCGCTAGCGCCTGTAACCTGTCTGCGCCCATCACTATAGAACACACGCACAAATCCGTCTGCATATTCGAAGCGAAACTCAGCTGATTCATAGTGAATTTGTAATATCTCATCATAGGATATCCGGTCGTATAGCTCTTGATCAGCTGGCCCACCCCGATAGCGACCTTTTTCCTTCTTGCGGAACCAGCTCCATGCTACGCGACCGCCATCTGCCCGAATAGCCACCTCCACCTGCTCATCCGTATCATCACTGAGATCTTCGTTAATTACCCAGCTGCCAATGAAAGGGGCTCTGTCCGCTTGCTGGTCAATTTCCTGCGCCATTGCTAATGAAGTGCAGCACAATATTGCCAGAGAGCTCATGATGACAAGGCATCGTATTGTTTTAGGCATAGTCATATTCCATCCAATAGTACAGTGAGCTGTCAACCTTAAGACTCACAGTAAGCGGTATGCTATAAGCGAATTTGTTGCGCTTATTACCAGATATTGTTTGCCATCTGTTCCCATGAAGGTCATTGGGTTAGCGTTGCCTCTGCCGTCCATTGTATCTATCCAGAGCTCGCTCCCGGTTGCTGTATCGAGGGCACGAAACCGATTATCATCTGTAGCAGCTATGAATAACAGGTTACTCGCCGTTACCAGCGCAGCGGCGCGGCCTGGTCGACCGGTGTTTTGTTTGTTTGCTGGGAGGGCTTCGGTTAAGCCAATGGCCTGCTGCCAGACTATGTCACCAGTAGCACTGTCTACAGCGCTCAAGGTGCCCCAGGGGGGTTTCTGACAGGGCAGGCGCATATTACCAATGCCCACATCAAACCCACCTGGTCGTGGTGCTACTCGAGTATAGGGTAGCGGTGACCCATCTTCGGCCTCTTCCATCCAGCCAAATGTGCCAATGTCCCCTGAAAAAACGAACAGATAACCTGAATTGGGATCGAATGAAGCACCTCCCCAGTTGGGGCCCCCAGCCAAGCCGGGGAATAGTAATGTTGTCGGGCCCGGGGCGCCACCTGGCCTGTAGGTCCAGGGTGTAAACGGGCCGGCGTTATAGATTTCACCAATATTCTCGACTAACTCAGCACAGGCTGCTGCGTGCTCTGCGGAGGTGTCTGCTGCGGTTACTAGATCAGTAGAGTCATAACTGACCCGGGCTAATGCGGGTGGGCGCACTGGTATCGGCTGTGTTGGGAAGGTTTGCTCGCCAGGTACAGTGCTTTGTGGCATTGCCCGCTCTTCGACGCCATAAACAGGCTCGCCCGTTTCCCGGTTAAGAATATACAGATAACCCGACTTGGTAGTGACTGCCAAGGCAGGAATTGTACCATCGGCGCGGGGAATATCGAAAAGAGCCGGCGGTGCTGGCGGATCGTGATCCCACAGATCGTGATGAATAGTCTGAAAATGCCAGCGGTATTCACCGCTGAGAATGTCCACTGCCACCAATGAATTGGAGAACAGATTAGAGCCACCGCGATCGCCTCCATATGCGAACGGTATGGGTGATGCCAGGGGGATGTAAAGCAATCCACGTTGTTGGTCTACGGTAAAGTAGAAAGGCCAAGCATTTGCCCCCAGGCGGCCCACCCAACTGTCGCCTTCCCAGGTATCATGTCCGAGACTGCCCGGCTGAGGAACCGAGCTAAACTCCCATACCTTGGCGCCAGTGCGCGCATCGAAGGCACGTGCATTGCCAACGCCTCCAACGTCGCCGCGGGGCGTATTGGCACCGACTATGACAATGTCCTGATAAACCATAGGCACGGAGATATAGGGTGTGACCATGTCGATCTCACCAGCCTGTCCAAACTCGGTTGCTACCGATCCAGTTGCCGCATCGAGTGCCACTAGCCGCTGCCCGGCGGTAAAGATGATTCGAGGTGGGATGCTGTTATCTCCGGGCCAATAGGCGACACCGCGACGAGAGGGCGCGCCAGCGGCGACCATGTGTCGCCAAATTTCTTCACCAGTTATCGGATTGAGCGCGATCACCCTGTCCGCTGCCGGTAAATACATAACGCCGTCAATAACGATGGGTGTTACTTGTGAAGTTGGCCCACGTTGACCTGCTGCGGTATCACTGCGCAGAGAGTAGCTCCAGCCTTCGGTCAGGTTTGCCACATTATCTGGAGTAATCTGGCTAAGCGGCGAAAAACCGGTTCCTGCCAGATTGCCACGATACATAGGCCAGTCGCCTGCTGGTTCCTCTGCTTGCTGGGCATAGATTGAAATAGGAAAAACGAGCAGCAACAGGATCAGCCGAGCAGTCATCATCCGAATGGAATACATGGGACCTCCAATTCATTACGTGAATACGGAATGATAAGAGCTATCAGAGCTGAAGGGTAGTGGATTATCGGAGTTATTTCATTAAGGCGCGTGAACTTTCTTTAATCTTTTTATGGCGCTGTTTGCAAGTGGTATTGCGACCACCGCGGGAATCGTTTTGAAACTCGCTGCAAGCGCAGGGTGCTATGTCCAGTTGAAAGCCATGTTCAACTGGACAACTACACTCCCATAGCCAGTTTTAGTGTTTATTCGACTCTTCTATATCGAAGAATCATAGTAACCCCATCATTATTTGTAACTGATGTTTCCAGCAAGTTTTCTGTTAAAGCGCGGATTTCCCTGTCAAACGGTTGGTTTTCAGGTAGCTGACCTTCAGGAAAGCCTGTCACACGGCGTATATAGCGAATTATCGTGCCGTCACGCATATAGGTTCCGGCTGCCACATTGAGGTTACGCAGACTATCCGCAAGCTCTGCATCAGAAGCGCCCTCGCCAGGGTTTTCTCGCTCTACGTTTTCAAATGTCCAACTGAAGAATCCTTTGGTGTAGATCAATAGTCTTGGAGTGGTTACGGCAACAGTTCCAGCGTTGTCACCGCCGATGGTTTGAATTTCTGTGCCCAACCAAACACCTTCAAGTGATTGCGCGTTTGTCAATACTGGAGCCGCTAATAAAAACAGCAATGGGGCTATGATCCGCACTGTAATACGATGAAATTTAGTTAAATAAAATGCCTTTTGAACATCATTATTATTTTTAAACATGGTTTGTTCTCCTAATATCAAGTGTTTATAAGTTATTCAATTGTATAATTTGTTGTTTTGCAGCGAGAATTTCAAGAGGAAGAGACATTAAAAATGCTCATTCCATTGGAAATGCTTGGTGAGTTATCTTAGGCAACAAAAACTAACCAATTAATGCTACTCATACAATGATTGGTCAAACTATGTCACGAAGTGACACTGGCACAGTTAATCGGTACCTGGATATTGGCACTTGAGTTATATGTACTTACAGGGTTTTGGGCTGCGGATCTCACTTGGTGAAACTGCGACACATTGCAGCCATGTTGTCGGCAGCATGGGTTTGATTAAGCGGCTATTACAATTATGATAGACTCGCTCGCGCGAGACAGGTGGGGAAGTGACAGAGCAGCGCAGCCAACAACCAGTTACCGATTGCCTTCTACCAAATTATCAAACGGAACCTAACCATGAAAATCATACAACCTGCTTTGAAATTGGTTGCTATCCTACTCTGCCCTTTTGGGTATACCGCCGACTTCGTGCCGGAACCTCTTCAGGATCCGATACCTGAAAAGATACTCAAGGGTGATATTGTCGTGGAAGCCACAGAGTTTTTACGTGTGCCCCAAACCACCGATGCGAATCCTGAAGGCGCTAACCGGGCCTATGCGCGAATTCAGTACCTGCTACCAATAAGAGATGGATCGGGGCGGCTTATTATTAACGATTTGCGGGGCTTGCTGTACGTTACTGATGAGGCTGGCAGGGAGCTTTCTGTTTATCTCGATATTCGGGAACAGGATGTGGGTTTTGACGATTCCATGTTTGCTAATGAAACGGGCCTCGCCGGGTTTGCCTTCCATCCCGAATTTGCGCAACGCGGTCGGCCCGGTTATGGAAAGTTTTACACAGCCTACAGTTCAGCTTCTGATCCGGAAGTTGCGGACTATCTGGACAGCGCGGCGGACAATCACGAGAGTGTGATTCGAGAATGGTCGGTGGATGATCCCAGTGCGAACCGGTTCGAAGGGAAATCACGTGAGGTGTTCCGTATCGGGCAATTTGCTCAAAACCACAATATTGGAACCATTAAGTTTAATCCATATGCAACCATCGGGTCGTCTGACTACGGTGTTCTCTATGTCAGTATGGGTGATGGAGGAGGGGCCCATGACCCATACGAATATGGGCAGTCCTTGACCGAGCCAATGGCTGGCATAATGCGCATAGATCCCCTTGCCGGAAATGGAGATACAGCCTATGGGATCCCTGCTGATAATCCTTTCATAAACGATGACAGCAAAGCTAATGAAATTTGGGCATACGGATTGCGTCATACACAGCAATTTTCTTTTGACTCGGATGGCAGAGTATTTATGTCCGATATCGGCCAAAGCGAGATTGAAGAAGTCAATATCGGCGTGTCCGGCGCAAATTATGGCTGGCGACTGAGGGAAGGAACATTCGCTACGGCATTCAGTATTGGTGATGTTCGACCCGGGCCTGTTTATCCCTTGCCTGCAGTAGATGAAGAAGAATTCACTTACCCTGTTGCCCAATATGACCACGATGAGGGCAACGCCATTAGCAGTGGGTTTGTTTATCACGGTTCGGGAATTCCGGAGCTACAGGGAAAGTACGTGTTTTCTGATTTGGTTACCGGGAGGCTGTTTTATATTGAAGCAAGCAATCTTACTCCGGGACATCCGGCCCAGATCCAGGAGCTTAGAGTGATTTTCGATGGGCGTGAACGCGAAGTGTTGGGTGTCGGGGGCTACCCCAACACGTATGCGGCAGGCAATAGAGCAGGCCTTCGTATGGGTATCGATTCGGCCGGTGAGCTCTACTTAATCACTAAAGGTGACGGTTGGATACGCAAACTGGTGGAACCTTAAGCCTATTGACTATGGCAATGGGTTTGCTCAAATGACACACTATGAGGCCCACGGAAGAAAGCTTGCCAGATATTAGCAGGGCTAGCTTTTCCACTGGATTAAGGAGTATGCAATGAATAAATTTTATATGAGTGCCTGTATTAGCTTTTCGCTAATAGTTTTTGCTGGGTTCGAAACCGCCGTTGCACAGTCAGCAGATTCCAACTTTGTGCAGGTGGCCGGTGGTTATGGAGTAACGGCAAACCTCACCTACCTTCAAGCCGGCGGAGTAGATCTAAAGCTGGATGTTTATCGCCCCAGGGGGATCAGCGATCCCAACCCAACTCTGGTCTATTATCATGGCGGTGGCTGGACTAATGGAAGCAAGGAAAGCTCATCTTTAACCTTTCTGCCTTATCTGGAGATGGGATGGAGCGTCGTTAATGTAGAGTATCGTCTCGCCAGCGTTGCCCATGCACCAGCTGCCGTGGAGGATGCACGCTGCGCACTTCGTTGGATTTATCGCAATGCGGACCAATATGGCTTTGACCTTGATGCCATAGTCGTCACAGGTAATTCCGCAGGGGGGCATCTGGCGCTCACAACTGGCATGCTCACCGAATCAGCCGGCATGGAGAGGCAATGCCCGGGAGATCGTCAAAGAGCGTGGTCTACTGGAAGCACATCGACTGACGAGTTAAAGGTTGCGGCTATCGTAAACTGGTATGGGATTACCGATGTTGAGGATCTGATGGACAGAGGGCCTGGGGCATCGGGTTCTTTTACTGAAGCCTGGTTGGGCAGCAGGATGGATCGGCGTGAGGTTGCAAGGCGCATATCGCCTACTAACTATATAAGGCAAGACTTGCCTCCAATCCTGACAATACATGGCGACAGTGACCCCATAGTGCCTTACGATCAGGGTGTTAGCCTGCACGCAGCGCTGGAGGAAGCAGGTGTTTCCAATCAGTTGGTGACGGTGCCGGGTGGGGGGCATGGCGGGTTCAATAACCGCGAAATGCAGCGAATATACGGGATTATTCAGCAGTTTCTAGGCACGCTGAATCTGGCGCCCTGAGCAGGGTTATAAGCAGCTGAAAGCCTATTGCCGACGAGCGTGGCGTAGCTAGGCGCTCTAACAAGTAAGCTACGGGGAAGAGCCTAGGCTTGGTTTAGGGCACCTAAACCGATGAAATATCCATGCTAGATGTTTTTGACTATGGTAATGGGCCCACTTTAATGACACACTACGCCGCTCGTGGGAGAGATCGGGACATTGCATACCTGTATGTTGTGTCCCAAGAAACCCAAAAGTTCTGATTTTCCCGTTGTGATAGATCTGAACATGGTGAAGTAAGTGCAGAAAACTGCACAATTAAGAAATAGTCTAAAATTTAAAGAGGACAGTATGAGTAAAGGTACAGTAAAGTGGTTTAATGCAGACAAAGGTTTTGGTTTTATTACTCCGGAAGACGGAGGCAAGGATCTATTTGTACACTATTCGGAAATTCAAAGTGACGGTGGCTATGCAACACTTAGTGATGGCCAGGCCGTAGAGTACGAAATAGGGGAAGGTCAGAAAGGACCCTGTGCAAATAAAGTTGTAGCGGTCTGATTATTCAGGCAAGTGCGGCTTAACAGCCGTCAAAACGGCGTAGACAGCAGCTTTCTTAGGGTTGTTTTCTGCGCCGTTTTTCGTAGTACCCAGGTCCAATCCTGCGGCGATTGAATGCGCATAGATGGTTCCGTTATTCTCCGAAAAACCTTTTGCCGACTGGCACTCACATGCCGTGTGGTCGTGGGAGCAATCTAATTATGAGAGGGAGTAAACAAAATGCAGGAATTTAGAGCAATTGAAAAACTGATTGACAGTTTTGAAGACAAGAAACTCACCCGCAGGCAACTGGTTGCATCTCTTGTAGCAGTTTCTGGGGCGATGGCAAGCACGTCAACCCTCGCAGCTCAGCAGGTAGAGCCGGCGGTTGTAGGCAAGTCGATGAATCATGTTTCGCTTTCTGTAACGGATGTAAATCGCTCCGCCGATTTCTATAATCGTGTATTGGGTCTGGAAATTATCAGTCGACCCGCTAATGGGGGGTTAAATATGGGTTTGGGAAACGAAAGTTTTCTGGGGCTTTATAATCTTTCTAATCCCGGCAGTATGTCCCATCTGTGCATCGGAGTGGATGATTATGATGCTGACGAGTTAGCGGAGCGCCTTGTCCCCCACGGGATTACTGCCAGGGTGAGTAGGGATCCAGCGAATCGAACCAGTGGTGGTGACCAACTTTATTTTACTGACCCTGATGGCATATCGGTGCAGCTGGCTCAGCACGGCTACTTGGGGTAGTAAGTAAAGAATAGGGTCGGTGTCTTGTTTCCTTTTTAATAGGAAGTGTTAGCCGGATGTCTAAGCAAAAGCTAGGGCTACTTACTCTATCGGGATTGGTGGTAGCCAATATGATTGGCGCAGGTGTATTCACCACGACTGGATTTGCCTTGGGTGATCTCGGTTCATGGCGCCTGGTAATGTTGGCTTGGCTGATTGGTGGTGTGATTGCCGTTACCGGCGCGATTAGCTATGGATATCTAATAAAACTCAACCCCCAATCGGGTGGCGAATACCTTTTTCTTTCCAGACATATTCACCCTCTTGCTGGTTTCATCGCTGGCTGGGTGTCCTTGCTTGCCGGTTTTACCGGAGCAATCGCATACTCTGCTATGACTCTTGAGACCTATCTTTTAGGTACTGAAATGAGAGGGAGTGTGCCTGAAAATATGGTGGCGACGCTGGTAATAGTATTGGCGATGTTTGCTCATAGTATCCGGCTTGGATATGGAACTTTTCTCCAAAACATTATAGTAGTGCTGAAATTAGTCCTCATTGGTAGTTTTATTGTCTATGGGTTAATTGCTCTACCTTTTAGTGACTGGCAGGGAATTCAACCAATTACTACAACTCAATCGGTTCCAGTAAGTGTTTTTGCATTCGCTCTAACTCTGATGTGGGTTTCCTTTAGCTATTCCGGATTTAATGCGGCGATCTATATTGCCGGTGAAGTCGATGATGCAAAATCCGTAGTGCCCAAAGCGCTGTTGTTAGGTACAGGTTTAACAGTGATTGTGTATGTTCTGCTCAATGCAGTCTTTGTCATGGTGCCGCCGGCTTCTTCAGTTGCCTTTCAAGAAGATGTGGCGGCGATAGCCGCCCAGTTTATCGGTGGCGACCAATTGACAATAGCGGTCCGGGCAATTATTGTATTGGCGCTATTTACCTCTGTTTCGGCAATGACAATGATCGGGCCACGGGTGTATTCAAAAATGGCGGATGATGGCCTGATGCCCCAGTTGTTGAAGCTACGGGGTGAGATTCCACGGGCAGCTATTATTTTACAAACCGTGTTGGCAATAGTTGTTGTGTGGATGAGCACGTTACGCGAATTGCTTTCCTATCTGGGGTTCATGCTCAGTTTAAGTACTTTGGCCACTGTGCTTAGCTTGTTTGTTGTGATACGCAAACACCCCCAATATAAAGAGAAATTACTCGGTTTTCCGTGGCCCCCTCTTGTCTATGCGTTTTTCACCTTGCTCATCGCAGGACTGGCTGCTATTAATGAGCCGCGAGAAATGCTGGCGGCGTTAGTTACGCTGATGTGTGGTGTGATCATGTATTTACTTATCAATAGAAAAGCCGGAGCTTAGGGCTTTTCTGGAATGATTCGATAATTTCAAATAGAAATAAAAATACCAATGAAAAATTTAATTACAAAATCAAACATGAAATACATATTCCTTTCGACTCTAATGACATTGTTAGTTGCATGCGAACCGACTGATATGTCTGAAAATGATGAGCCTCTATTGCTTGAAGGGGCCAGATTAGTAACCGGAAACGGGGGTGTTATAGAGAACGGTGCACTGCTGGTAGATGGGGGTAGAATTATTGCAATCGGAGACAGGGGCAGCATTGAATCGCCGCCTAATGTTTCAGTGATCAACTTTGGTGGTAAAACAATTATCCCGGCCCTGATTGATGCCCACGCACACTTGGGCTACGAAGGCTATGGCAGTTGGGGGGCAACCAACTATAGCCGTGAGAATCTGATAGATAATCTCGAGCGTTATGCTTATTACGGTTTTAGTGCAGTTTTCTCGGCTGGAAGTGATCCAGATGATCTTGCTTTGGCGCTTCAACGTGATCAGGAAGCCGGCATCATTGACGGAGCACGGTTTTTGTTTGCGGCAGGAATGGCACCGCCGGGACAGGGCCCAAATAATCAATTCCTTACCCACGCCCTCGCGGTCGAAGCAGAAACCGGGATGACAATTCTTAGAGGTATTGCTTCGGTCGAGGCTGGGCGCGCGGCAGTGCGTGATGTGGCGACAAAGGGAATTACCGTGGTTAAGATCTGGGTAGACGATCGTGGTGGTAGTCAGGAAAAACTGCAACCGGAAGTATATCGGGCGATTATTGATGAGGCGAATTCGAGCGGTATTGATGTGTATGTACATCAACAAACAGCGGCTGACATGCCAGATTTATTAGCTGCTGGTGTCACTGGGTTTTTGCATGGCCGGATTGAGTCTGGCATGGATGATGCGCTGATCGCCGAGGTGAAGCGGAGTAATGCGTTTATAGTACCGAATTTAGGGCTTGGTGAACTGCGTCGAGAACGTATTGGTGATGATTCATTTCTTGCTGAATCAGTGCCATCAGTTGTGATGGAGCGCCTTAAAGATACTTTCGATGCAAGATCCGGGGTGAATACAGATTTCGGGGAGACCGAACGGATACTGCAAGATGGATTTGCTCGACTGATCAACGTAGGTGTCGACATAATACTTGGAACAGATGCTGGCGCAGTTCCAGATCATTATTTTGGTTATGCGGGCCACCGTGAATTAGAGATATTTGTGCGTCTGGGAATGACGCCGATGCAAGCAATTATTGCGGCTACCAGCAAGCCGGCTGAGCTACTAGGTCTATCGGACATCGGTACATTGGCAGTGGGAAAGAGTGCTGATTTCATCGTTCTCGATGAGAATCCGCTGGATGATATCCGCAACACCCAAACTATATCTAAGGTCTATCTTCGTGGAGCGGAAATCGACCGTACCGCGCTCAGGCAAGAATGGGGTAGTTCGAACTGAGAGCATAAAGCGATTTACCGATGAGTAAGTTCCAGTTTATGGCCTTGCCAGTAACCACCATTTTAAGGTGGAAGTAACCAGCTCAGCTGCATCTTGTTGTACAAAGTGACTGGAGTTGGGTGTGGTTACAATAGTGGTGTCAGCATCAATCCAATCCCAGGTATTGTTCAGACCATCTGAATGTAAGGCAGTGTCCCCTAGACCATGGAATAGTAACAACGGCATTGTTAATTGTGGTGCTAACGGCGGTGGGGGGGTGTTGCTGTCGGTACGCGGATAATTTTGTTTGTAGTAGGCAAGCATACCGTCGAAACTGGACCGCTCGAATGCCTCGATGTATTTCTCTCGTGCAGCCGGATCGCGCACCCAACCAGACATTGTTTGCGGTGTCATGGGGTTGCCGAAGAAAATATCGGGATCCGAAGGTGAGCCGTCAATAAAGGTTCTGGCATAGGCGCTGTTTTGCTGCTGTTCCGGATTTCCCGCTAATTCGCGGTGCAGTCCATTTGGGTGAGGTAGATTAAGAATAACCAGTTTGTCCACCATTTGTGGCCGGGCGAAGGCAAATTGCCAGGACACAATGCCACCCCAGTCATGGCCCACAATAATGGCTTTCTGTTCGCCGAAATGATTAATTACCGCCGCTACGTCATTAATCAAAAAGCGCATATTGTAGTTTTCTTCACCTTCAGGTTTATCGCTGAGATTGTAGCCACGTTGGTCGATCGCTACGACTTTGTAGTTATCTTCTAAACCCTCCATCTGCTCATGCCAGGTGTACCAGAAGTCAGGAAAGCCGTGAATCATCACCACCAGTGGCCCTTCTCCTACGGTGGCGTAGTGGATTTTCACACCATCGCTGTCGGCATAACCGTGTTGTGCCTCGTCCCATACCTCTGCCAATGCGGGATAGCCAGCTAGTATGAAAACTGAAATAAAGCATGTTATTCGCAGCAATAGGTTCAATTGGGTCTCCCCCTTGATGGTGTATTTCTGCAAATTGGCATCGAACTGATGGACTACGGAACACAGTCTATAATTAGCCGAGAGCAGCGTAAAATTGAGATTGTCAGTCTAACGGAATTAACGACTTTGTCCCAGCGCGCTTTTTTTGTAAGTTTGAACACATTTGATGCAGGTCATAGGTTTTGATCTGTAAGTTGTAATAATAGCCATATCAAATTTTCGCCCATAGGAAGTACGATTATGCAGAGTCCGAAAGAATTGAAGAAGCTAGGTCTATTCAGCATGCCGGTGTTGCTACCCCCCGTGGCCCTATAACCCCAAATAATCGCCCTGTTAAACAATGAATAGAGGTGATAAGCGCTCAATAAACCAGAATGTGGCTACAGCGCCCAATGAGTAAGCCAGAGCTGTTTGAAACCAGGGGTTATTTCTTGCGACAAATTTCTCCAGCAATAAGTTGATCACTACCAGCAGGCTAATAAATGCGACTTGGCCCGCTTCGACACCTAGGTTGAAAAATAGCAGAGCTGAAGGAATATCACTGTCACGTAAACCAAGCTCGCCTAGAGCGCTGGCAAAACCAAAACCATGTACAAGCCCGAAGACAAAAGCCACCACCCAGGGGCTGCGATGCACAAGCGTGATCTGGCCGCGTTGGCCCATGAGTACTTCCCGGGCCAGGAATATTATCGATAGTGCAATCAGAGCCTCAATTGGAGCGCTAGGAAGTGGTATATACCCCAATGCGGCACAGGCCAGGGTTAAGCTATGGGCGATGGTGAATGCGGTAACAGTTTTAATTAAGGTCCAGAAACCTTTAATGATCAGCAGTAGCCCCAGCACAAACAGTAGATGGTCTATGCCAAACGCGATGTGCTCCACGCCCAATGCTAGATACCGGCTGGCCAAGCTTAGTAATGACCCGGAGCCCGCTTTCAACTCACTCATTGGAACTTCGATAAAACTTCCATTACCGGGGAAATAACCGGAGGCTCCTGTGTTATCCAGCCATTTTGTTACCACAACCACACCTTCCAATCCCCAGGGGAAACGTAGCGAGTCCTCACTTAACAGAGCTGGGTCACAAGAAAAACGGTAACTGTATCGAGTCGCTGGTTGATTCCTGCAGTTAGCAGGAAGACTGTCCTGCAAATTAAACAAGGGAGGGACTTGTTGATCGACAACTGAGAGGCTGTATTGACCCGTGCCTATTTCGTCAAGAAGCAGCCGCGCAACACCGGTGACATCGATATCATGAGAAAATAAATTACAACTTATAGTTAATAGAAAGGATAGTACGAAAAATCTCAGGGGTTTAGTTGGCACGGGTTTTGGCGTGGGCTGCTAAAGCAACTCGGCATCCTCATTGATAAGAATCGAATAACTTTCCAACAACTTGTCGATTTCAATTTGTAATCGGTTTTCTTCTTCCTGCGCAATCCAGTCCAGCCTAACGAGGTCGGTAATTTCAGCTAACTGGGGCAGCAATGCATCTGTTCTGGATTTAAGCTGTAGCCAGTGTTGCCCCCGGTTAGAAATAAAAGGGCCAACCCACTGGCTGATTTGTGCAGCAAACACCTGCCGGGCGAAATCTACTTCAAAAATGTTGTTCATATCAGCTCGAGTAACTCTTGGGAGGAAGCCTGCACTGCTATCAAACTGATTGGTTAATTCTGCTATATCGGTACCGGCTGCGAACAGCTGCGCCAGTTCCTCACTTACCTCACCATTATCGTTCATGATAATCTCATCTAGGGTGACCGTGGGCTCGGTTCGATAGCGCTCGATATTGCTTTGGTAAAAATTCTCCAGCTCTTCGCTTGTCGGTTGAATGAGTTCGCCACTGAGAACGTGCCGCATTTTCTGGGCCAGCATATCATCAATCCGGGCATCATTATCGAGCCCCAGTGCCTGTGCTTCCTTCACCAGCAACTGTTCTTCCACATAGGCGAGCTCTATCGCGCTTCTTTGCAGTTCAGTGGCGGCTTCCCCGGACGAAATTTCCTGCAAAAAAATTCTCGCATTGATTTCGCTTCGGTCAATTTCGAGGAGCTTGTCATCAGTTGGGGAAGTTATTTCAAACAGAGCAAATATCACCAAAGCCAAGACAAGAAAGTGGGTGATAGGTTCCTGGGTTAGTTTGCTGTAGTCGACTTTTCTGCGCTGATCCGGAATCATGAAGTGGTTTGTGCTGCCTTATTATTTCTCTGCATTGTATGGTTGCTTGCCACCAAGTCGCAAGTAATGCCGATGCGGATGGCTTGCTGGGCCCATGGAAGGTCATACTTTCGTGCGATTGATGACTACGCCCGGCTATATTCACAGATCCAAATCAGAGCTAGGATATTTTGAAGCTGGCCCGCTTGAATTCCGAGAATTAGCGTTCTTTTAGTGCTAATTCAAGTCGTCCGGTGCATGTCGGCAGGCTGACTTAAATAGGGGGTATATGCATTACCAGGTTCGCACCGCGCTAGAATCTGTACAAGACGGACCCCTGTCTGTATAATCCTCTTTTTGAGGATATTGGTAATCTTATGTTACGTATTGCTGAAGAAGCTTTAACATTTGATGATGTTCTGCTCTTGCCTGCCCACTCAACTTTTCTACCTAAATCAGCCAAACTTAATACCCAGCTGACGCAATCTCTTACGCTTAATATTCCACTTATTTCGTCAGCGATGGATACCGTGACGGAATCCCGTCTTGCTATTGCCATGGCACAGGAAGGTGGCTTGGGTGTAATTCACAAAAGCATGAATGTGGAAAAGCAGGCGAAAGAAGTACGCATTGTCAAAAAATATGAAAGTGGGGTTGTTAAAGACCCTATTACTATCCCGGTTAAAGCAACTATTCGAGATGTTGCTGCGTCCATGAGGGAACATGATATTTCGGGCATGCCGGTTATAGGTAGTAGCGGGCTGGTGGGAATAGTGACTAGCCGGGATGTGCGTTTTGAAGGAAATTTAGATGCGTCAGTCGAGTCTATTATGACGCCCAAGGATCGTCTAGTGACGGTGAAGGAAGATGCCAGCCACGATGAAGTGAAGGAATTACTACACCGTTACCGAATCGAAAAAATCCTGGTAGTAAATGATGATTTTGAATTAAAGGGGCTCATTACCCTAAAAGATATTCGCAAGTCAGAAGATTTCCCGAATGCATGCAAAGATGAATTGGGCCGATTGCGAGTAGCCGCAGCTGTGGGTACAGGTGAAGATGCAGTTGATAGAATCGATGCAATTGTTGAAGCAGGTGTGGATATCATTGTAGTCGATACTGCCCATGGGCATTCACAGTTTGTGCTGGATCAAGTCAGCCGGGTCAAAAAGCTTTACCCCGAGATTTCAGTTGTCGGCGGCAATATTGCAACCGCTGATGCTGCCAAGGCGTTGGTCAAGGCTGGTGCAGACGCAGTTAAGGTAGGTATTGGCCCGGGCTCAATTTGCACTACACGCATCGTTACTGGTGTTGGTGTGCCTCAAATATCGGCTGTAGCCAATGTAGTAGAGGCGGTGAAAGGGTCAGGTGTTTGTGTTATTTCTGATGGGGGCATTCGTTATTCGGGCGATGTTGCCAAAGTTATTGCAGCAGGTGCTCACGTGGTAATGATAGGTAGTTTGCTGGCCGGTTCCGAAGAAGCGCCGGGCGAGGTTGAGCTATATCAGGGGCGATCCTATAAAGCCTATCGTGGCATGGGATCAATAGGGGCGATGGCGCATTCCCAAGGGTCAAGTGATCGTTATTTTCAGGATATCGACTCTGGCACTGAAAAACTAGTTCCAGAAGGCATCGAGGGTCGGGTACCTTATAAGGGGGCTATGTCGGCCATCGTGCATCAACTGATGGGCGGATTAAGGTCCAGCATGGGTTATACCGGTTGTATCGATATTGAGCAGATGCGCACGAAGGCGCAGTTTGTGCAAATTACTTCAGCAGGCATGAGTGAGTCACATGTGCATGACGTTTCCATCACTAAAGAAGCCCCTAATTATAGGGGGTCTTGAGGGGCCGCCCGATTCTCTGGAGCATTGAATATTTTTTCAATATCAATAGGTCAACGTTCAGCTCCTTTGTTTAATTGGTACTAAAAATCTGTATTAGAAATTAAATGACAACAGTTAACATTCACAGCCAGAAAATTCTTATTCTGGATTTCGGTTCACAATATACTCAACTTATTGCGCGACGCGTTCGTGAGTTGGGTGTTTATTGTGAGATTTGGGATTACGCGTGCGAGAAAAAGTTAGTCGAAGAGTTTGCACCACAGGGGATTATTTTTTCTGGTGGTCCTGACACTGCTATGCTGGCCGAGTCACCCCGAGCAGAAGAATTTTTGTTTGAACTTGGCGCGCCTATTCTCGGTATTTGCTACGGCATGCAAACTATGGCTGAGCAATTGGGTGGCAAGGTAGAGGCTTCACCTAAATCAGAGTTTGGCTATGCGCAAGTAGATATTTCTGGTGATAGCGATTTATTGAACGGCATCGAAGATAGAATTTCAGAGTCCGGAAAAGCGCAGCTGGATGTATGGATGAGCCACGGCGATAAAGTTGTGGAGCTTCCAGCTGGTTTTAAAGTGATTGCCGCCACAGAAAGCGCGCCCATTGCAGGGATGAGCGATGAGTCGAGAAAGTTGTACGGAATTCAATTTCATCCGGAAGTAACTCATACACTGCAGGGCTTGAAAATACTGGAGCGTTTTTCTCATCAAATTTGCGCATGCGAATCACTGTGGAATTCTGCTAGCATTATAGAAGATGCCATAAAAACCGTGCGTAAAAATGTTGGTGGTGATCATGTACTACTAGGGTTGTCTGGAGGTGTTGATTCGTCAGTGGTAGCGGCACTTCTGCACAAAGCCATCGGTGATCAACTGACCTGCGTGTTTGTAGACAACGGTTTGTTGCGACTCAACGAAGGGGATCAGGTAATGTCAACCTTCGCCAACAACATGGGCTTGAAGGTTATAAGAGCCAATGCCCAGGCGCAGTTCTTATCAAAGTTAAAGGGAATCGATGACCCGGAGCAAAAACGTAAGCTTATCGGCAACACTTTTATCGAAGTGTTTGACGAAGAAGCGTCGAAGATAGACAACGTAAAATGGCTGGCACAGGGTACGATTTACCCTGATGTAATCGAATCAGCCGGCTCTAAAACCGGCAAGGCCCATGTCATAAAATCACACCATAATGTAGGTGGCCTGCCGAAAGACATGAAATTAAAACTAGTTGAGCCGCTGCGGGAATTGTTTAAAGATGAAGTGCGAAGAATAGGTCTAGAGCTCGGACTTCCCTATAACATGGTTTATCGCCATCCGTTTCCGGGGCCCGGACTAGGTGTAAGAGTGCTCGGTGAAGTAAAGGAAGAATACTGCGATGTGTTACGACAAGCAGACGCTATCTTTATGGAAGAACTGCATAGGGCAGATTGCTATAATAAAGTGAGTCAGGCCTTCGCAGTGTTTTTACCAGTTAAGTCAGTCGGTGTGGTTGGCGATGCCAGACGTTACTCTTGGGTGATTACCTTGCGTGCGGTTGAGACCATCGATTTCATGACAGCTCGATGGGCACGGCTGGACCCGGAGTTGTTAGAAACTGTTTCCAATCGAATCATGAATGAAATCGCAGACGTGTCCCGAGTCACCTATGATATTTCAAGCAAACCTCCTGCTACTATTGAGTGGGAATAGATTATTATAACTAAACCATTGATTTATAACGAATAGTTAGTTATACAAAACTTTCACATAAGACATAACCGATTGATTTAGCTGAAAATCCCCCTTACAGTTACACAGAATGTTGCACAAACGTGTGACTACTGAAAATAATAGTAACTCGTAGACAGAATTTGGCACTCAAAAAGCAAGAATTTAAAGACGACGAAATCCCAATCTTCGATGAAGCTTGTGTGTACAAGCGTGGGGGGTATTGGGAGTTTCGTATGTGGCTTGCGAAATAAAATAAATACGCACGCAAAAGCCTACGCACACTAAGACTGTGACACGCACGATTTCTATTCCCAAAACAAAAATCATCAAACAGCCTGTACAGCAAACCCGCCACTCCCCCAAAGCCGTTACTCAATCAACAAATCAGTTAATAAGCGTTTGAAAAATGCTCATTAATGCAGGATTTTCAGCTGCATATAATTCTGCATGACATTTTGACTGACTGACTGGCATAGCGAGGCTGGGGAAAGATGCTCTTCGATTAGCTGATACTGAAAGAACACGGATAATTTAGACGTCAAAAAAATGTGCTGTTCGAATCCCGTAAAAATCAATACAATGAATAAATCGAAAAATAACATGAAATATGAAATTAATAACATATCAAAACAGGTACTTACAGCATCTACGCACCACTAATTGAGAGTGTTCAATGGATTTAACCATAGAACAAACACTGCAGCAGGGTGTGGCAGCACATAAAGAAGGTAAGCTTGAAGAAGCCGAGCGTCTTTATAGAGCTATCTTGCAATCTCAACCTTTGCATCCACATGCTAACCATAACCTAGGCGTATTAGCAGTATCAGTAGATAAAGCTGATGCGGCATTGCCGTTATTTAAAACTGCTCTCGAAGCCAATCCAAAGATAGAACAATTTTGGCTAAGTTACATTGATGCTCTTATTAAAGAAAAGCAGTTTGATAATGCAAAGGAAGTCTTTGAGCAGGGAAAGAAGGAAGGATTATCTGGAGATAAAGTTGATGCTGTCGAAACACAGCTCACACCAAAAACTCAAGTAAAAGAGCCTAAATCAGCTGTGCAAAAGAAAAGTCTAACATTTTCGGAGACGCGCAAGAAACTATCTGGAAACAAAGAGAAGAAGGCAAAAAAACGAAACTTAAAAGGTATTAATCCGTCTGAGGCAGAAATAAATAATCTTTTACAGCATTATCAAAAGGGACGATATGGTGATGCTGAGAAATTGTCACTATCCATCTCTCAAAGATTCCCCGAGAGTCAATTTGGCTGGAAAGCACTTGGCGCTGTACTCAAACAAACTGGCAGAATAAGTGAGGCATTAGTTGCCAACCAAAAATCTGTGCAATTAGCGCCTAAAGACTTTGAAGCCCACTACAACTTGGGTGTTGCGCTCAAAGATCTGGGTAGATTAGAAGAGGCTGAAGCAAGTTATAGGCAAGCGATAACGTTGAAACCTGACTATGCCGAAGCCCACAACAACTTGGGTAGCATGCTCAAAGCACTGGGCAGATTAGACGAGGCTGAAGCAAGCTATACGCAAGCGATAGCATTGAAGCCTAATTCTACCCAAGCCCACTACAACTTAGGCGTCACGCTCCAAGAACTGGACAGATTAGAAGAGGCTGAAGCAAGCTATAGACAGGTGATAGCGCTGAAACCTGACTATGCCGAAGCCCATAACAACCTGGGTAAGACGCTCAAAGGGCTTAGAAAATACGAAGAAGCTATTCTTCACTTCGATTTAGTAAATGACCGAAATGCCACGGCACAAAGTCTGGAGTGTCTCTATGTGAACAAAAATTATTCTGAGTTTGATAAGAGGATACACTCGATGTCGGCATTAGATAATTTAAATATCAGGGTAGCTGCAGTTAGTGCTTTTGCTGCACATCAGATGAAAAAAAAGGATCCTTATCAATTTTGCACAAACCCACTTGACTTTATCGTAATCAAAAATTTAGCTGAATATGATTTTTATTCGAATAATCTTGTTGACGAAATAATTAGAGAATCTGATGAATATCAATTAATTTGGGAGAGTAGGACTACAAAATTTGGATTTCAAGGTCCAAACGATATATTTGAAAATTCAAGCAAAACTATTTCGCATTTAGAAGGCATCGTTCAACAAGCAGTAGATGCGTACTATGATAGGTTTAAATCAGAATCTAATATTTTCATTAAGTCTTGGCCAAGGAAACATAAATTAATGGGATGGTATAATCGACTATTGAAGAATGGCTATCACACCTCTCATATCCATCCCGGAGGCTGGCTAAGTGGTGTTATTTATTTAAAAACGACTGCCCTATCTAATAATGATGAAGGTGCAATCGAATTTGGTCTACATGGCTATGATTTACCAATAACAGACGAAGACTACCCTCGGGAACTGCATAGACCTAAAAGAGGTGATATTATTTTATTTCCCTCATCCCTTTTCCATAGAACTATCCCTTTCACAACGGATTCAGAGCGATGCGCTATTGCATTTGATCTAACACCAGTTTGATGCCTACGATTCTAGACAT
>Ga0302135_10000392_pt1 | contig 26718 bp, 25 predicted proteins | sample CBN3_surface_MG_FD_203119 | JGI IMG/M metagenome (GOLD analysis project Ga0302135, IMG submission 203119) | Marine microbial communities from Western Arctic Ocean, Canada - CBN3_32.1 | ecosystem: Environmental > Aquatic > Marine > Oceanic | place: Canada: Western Arctic Ocean | collected...
TGGCGCCACTGGAGCCATTCTGTGGCTTGGGGGCCAAGCGGTGGTGGAAGGTCGCATGACGGAGGGAGAGCTAGCTCAGTTCATCCTCTACATTGGCCTGTTGGTCCAGCCCGTGCGCATGATTGGCTGGCTGGTCAACACTTTCGCCAGGGCCGTCTCTTCCGGTGAGCGCATCTTTGAGGTGCTGGACGCCAAGTCTCCAGTGCAAGAGAGCCCCACCGCCAAGACGCTGGCTGGCATTAAAGGGTCAGTGGGGTTCCACAACGTAGGGTTTGATTACGGCGACAAACCTGTACTGCAAGACATATCCGTGGTCGCCGCTCCCGGACAGGTGGTAGCCCTACTGGGCTCTCCCGGCTCCGGCAAGAGCACCATGGTCCACCTGCTGAGTCGTTTCTACGATGTGACCGACGGCAGCATCACTATTGACGATACCGACATCCGTGACATTACGCTGGAGTCCCTGCGACACGCGGTGGGGATTGTCCAGCAGGACGTGTTCATTTTCAGCACCACCATCTGGGAGAACATTGCGTACGGCAAAGCGAACGCCACTGATGATGAGGTAATCAACGCCTCCAAGATGGCCCAGCTTCATGATGAGATCATGCGGCTGCCGAACAACTACGACACTCTGGTGGGTGAGCGTGGCGTGACTCTCTCCGGAGGACAACGCCAGCGACTCTCCATTGCCCGCACGCTCCTGATGGACCCGCCCATCCTTGTTCTGGACGATTCAACCTCCAGCGTTGATGCTGCAACAGAGGCTCGCATCCAGCAGGCTATGACCGCTGTCTTCAAAGGGCGCACCACGTTTGTCATTGCTCACCGCATTACGTCTGTGCAGCACGCGGACAACGTGGTGGTCTTAGAGAACGGCCGCATCGCTGAATCAGGCCCGCCGCAGCAACTCCTTGCGAGTGGTGGGCTCTATCAGCAGCTAGCTGACCTTCAGAGAGACCCGGAGGCTGCCGCTCAAGCGGTCTGGGAACGCCTAGCCAGCCTTCCAGGCCAGGCCGGAGGTGCGGTATGAGGCACGGCGGCGATGGAGGTGGCGGCATAGCACGGGCAGGCCAAGAGAGCTTTGATCAAGAGTTGGGCAAGCTCTATGACAACAAGGTTATGTTCCGTCTATCCCACTACATGAAGCCATACCGGCTCTTGGTGTTCGCCGGTATTTTCACCATTTTGATGTACACCTCTGCGGTAGTAGCCATTCCGTGGATTATCCGCACTGCCATAGACAAGCACATAGCCGTGGGTGACCTAGATGGACTAAACCGCCTGGTCATAGCGTTTGCCCTGCTGTTGGTAGTGCACTTTGTGGCTAACTACCTCCACCAGGTGATATTGGCCTACACGGGCCAACGGGTGCTCCATGACCTGCGCTCAGAGTTATTCAGCCATCTCCAAGACCTGTCCCTGGGCTTCCACAACAAGTACCCCGTTGGGGCAATCATGTCTCGAGTGCAAAACGACGTCTATCAGCTCCAAGAGTTCTTCTTTATCCTCATCATGAGCCTGGCAGACCTCCTGACTCTGTTCGTCATCATAGTGGCAATGTTCATCATGGCCCCTATGCTCGCCGGTCTGACTCTCGTCACCATCCCGCTGCTCATAATAGTCATCATCTTTTGGCAGCAGTACGCCAGGAAGAGCTTCCTTCGCGTACGACAGGCCATAGCCCGTGTGAACGTGGGGTTGCAGGAGAACATTTCCGGCATACGAGTGGTGCAGGGGCTGAACCGACAGGACACCAACTACGACAATTTCGATAATCTGAACACTGAGCACCTCCAGGCCAACCTCCAGTCCAGCAGAATCTCCGCCGGACTCATGCCCGTGGTAGAAGGGTTCACTGCTGTGGCTCTTGCCACTACCGTCATGGTTGGTGGCCAGCTAGCGCTGGACGGTGTCCTTGAAATTGGAGTGCTCATAGCTTTTGCGCTCTACATCCAGCGTATCTTTGACCCCATCCGCCAGATGACCATGCAGTACACGCAGTTGCAAAAAGCCATGGCCTCCGGCTCTAGAATTTTTGACATGCTGGACCTTGAGCCAGAGGTGCAGGACAAGCCAGGCGCCTTGCCAATGCCTCCCATTCAAGGCGCAGTCAACTTTGAAGGTGTGGAGTTTGCCTATACGCCAGGCAGCCCAGTCCTGCAAAACATAGACCTCACGGTGGAGCCTGGAGAATTGGTGGCCTTTGTGGGGCCCACCGGCGCGGGCAAGACCACTATGGTGGCGTTGCTGGCCAGGTTCTTTGACGTTACGGCCGGTCGTATCACAATTGATGGCGCAGACGTTCGGGATGTGGTCCGTACCTCCATGGCCAAGCAGATGGGAATGGTGCCACAAGAGCCGTTCCTGTTCTCTGACACGGTCAGTGAAAACATACGTTACAGTCACACGGAGGCCAGTGCGGAGGAGGTTGAGGAAGCGGCCAAGGCCGTTGGCGCTCATGAGTTCATCATGAACCTGAAAGATGGCTATGACACCGTCCTGGGTGAGCGTGGAGGCAACCTCAGCATTGGCCAGCGCCAGCTCATCAGCTTTGCTCGGGCTCTGGTGGCAGACCCCCGAATATTGGTGCTGGATGAGGCAACCGCAAGCATAGACACACACACGGAACAAATCATCCAGGGTGCGCTCCAACGCCTGCTGACAGGGCGCACCGCTTTTGTCATTGCCCACCGGCTGTCCACCATCCGCAACGCAGACAAGATTGTGGTTATGCAGCAGGGACAGATTGTTGAAATTGGCACTCATGATGAGCTTCTGGCCAAGAATGGCCTCTACGCGCAGCACCACGCACTCCACCAGGGCCTCTCGGTTGATGATGTCCACGGCAATGGAGCAACCGGCGCCTCTCATGAGAGCCCCGTTGGGCCTCAGTCTCCTCAGCAAAGCTCCGCAGGTTAATTTGCACTAGTCAGGAAAGGTGGGCATGTCGTTACTAGGCTGGCTAGTGCCGACGTCAGTAGGCCCGTTAGACCGCGCCACGTACAGGCTGCGGCTTGTTCTTGCTGTCCAGTTTGCGGTCATGGGCATAGTCATTTATCTCATCCTCTGGCTGGGGAAGGGTGAGAACCCCGCACTTGTAGTACCAGAACTGGTGGCTCACGTTGCCCTGGGCTTTTTCCTATGGGTGGCGCTTATCAGGTGGTACACCATGCTGTTGGTGGCTGCTGGCGGTGTGGTGGGCATGGCGCTTGGCGGGCCAGCCTCCGTTGAGGTGCTCACCATCTTCTTTGTTTTACCTCTGACGCTCCCCTTCTACAGAAGCACCAGGGTTGCGCTGGCCACACAGATCATCATCTGGAACATGGTTGCATGGACAGGTGCTGGCATGGCATTCACCGCGCCAGACCGGCTGCACTGGTCATCTTTTATCATTCAGGCTTCAGGCATTGGCGTGGCGGGCACGCTCATGGTTATCTTCCGGCTCTCATTGCTACGCCTCACGGGGGTCAACCAGCGCCTGGACAACCTTCTGTCTCAATATCAAATGCTTTATGAGAACGGAGGGCGCACCACATTGTCGCTGGACTCATCCGGGCTCATTCGCAGTGTCCACGGCGCGTCCGCGGAAGTGCTGGGCATGGCGCCGGACAAGCTGCTGGGGCGCCCTTTCTCATCCATTGCCATGACCGCAAACCCACCGCCACTGCGATGGGAAGACTACCTCCACGGCGAGGGCAAGCAGGGCTCTTACGACACCTGGATGCGATCCAGCAGCGGCGCCCCAACGCCCGTCCATATACACCTGGCGTCAGGAACATCCCGCCAGCGAGAGACTGGCATGGCGTTGGTAGTGGACATACAGCGCACTGATGACCAAGGCTCGGCACCTGTCAGCAACGCTCCCGACTAACCACCGAAGGTTGCCTTAACCCATGGTTATGGGTGGTGCCAGCGTTACACCCAGAGCCCTTTCACACCACGCCGCCGCACTCAGCAGCCGCGCCTCCTGGAATGCTCCCGCTGCAAACTGTATGCCAAAGGGAAGGCCGTCATTGGCCAAGCCGGACGGCAATGAGATGGCCGGTAGCCCCAGAAACGTCCATGGACTTTGAAAGCGCAGGTCTCCCGTGTTGGTCAGGTCCTTGGGGGCAGGCGTCACGGCGGTGGGAGACAGCAGCACGCTAACGCGCTCCATGGCCCCGCTTATCAGGGCAAATGCCTTTGCACGCACCTGACTGGCCCGCGCATACTCCACGCCGGAAATGCCAATCCCCTTCTCAATGATTGCTGTTATCTTGGGGCCGTAGTCCTCAGAGTGGTCACGGAACATTGACTCGTGAAAGGCCGCGGCCTCAGCCGGGACCATGGTGTTGTGGGCCACAAACATCTCCTCAAAGTCCACGCCCGTGTCCACCTCCTCCACCGTCGCGCCCGCCTCAACCAGGCGCGCTATCACCCAGTCCAGGTTCTGGCGAGTCTCGTCACCTGAGCAGTCGGTGAAGTAGCCCCGCAGCACGCCTATGCGCGGCGGAACACCGCCTTCAACGAGCCCTGCCATGTAGTCCGCCACAGGCTCTCGTGCCGTCGTGATGTCCTTATCGTCGGGGCCAGCCATCACGCTCAACAGGAGCGCCGTGTCCTCCACGCTGCGTGCCAGCACGCCCACATGGTCAAAAGAGTTTGCGTAGTCCACAACCCCGTACTTGCTGATGCGTCCGTAGGTGGGTTTCAGGCCGACGATGCCGTTATACGCAGCGGGCCGAACGACAGACCCCACCGTCTGAGTGCCGAGCGCTGCGGGGGCCATATGCGCGGCCACCGCCACTGCGGAGCCCGTGCTGGAGCCGCCTGGCGTATGCGCTGAGTTCCAAGGGTTGAGGGAGCGGGCTGGGTCACCGTCAGCAAACTGCGTGGTCACCGTCTTACCCAGGATGAGCCCACCGGCCGCCTTGAGCTTGGCCACAGAGGTAGCGTCATACTCCGGCACAAAGCCCTCCCAGAACTTGGTCCCCGCCTCCGTCCTCATGTCTTCTGTGTAAAAGATATCTTTTAAGCCCACAGGAACACCGTGGATTGGCCCGCGAGGGCCGTCCTTGGATAGTTCTTCCTGGCTGCGCTGTGCCGATGCCATGGCGGCTTCAAAGTCCACCGTCTGCCAAGCTTTCAAGCGTGGATCAAGCGTCTGAATACGCGCCAGCAGAGACTCCATCAACTCCACAACGGAGAGATCACCAGCACGGATTTGCGCCGCCGCCTGGGATACGGTGAGATCAAAGGGTTGGGCCATGTAACGTCCTCCTGAGATATGCGGTGCGCAGTATAGCAGCGGGGTGTCTTGGAGGTGGAGCTGGCCTGCCGTAGAATGCGCCGCACGTCCCTTGGGTCAACAGAGGAGAACATTATGCGTGTCGGCTTTTTAGGGCTTGGCCGGTTGGGAAGGCCCATGGCCACCAACATCCTCAACGGCGGCTTCCAGGTAACAGTCTACAACCGGAGCCAGGGCAAAGTTCAAGAGATGGTGGCCCTGGGTGCAGAAGCAGGCGTCACTCCCGCCGAGATTGCCGCCACTGTGGAAAGCATCCACACCTGTCTGCCGGACGTGGCCACAGTGGAGAGCATCATCACCGGGCCGTCAGGTGTGCTGGAAGGCGCTCAGCCAGGCCTCATCCTTGTGGACCACAGCACCGTGGACCCGGACACCTCCCGACGGATTGCCCAAGCAGCCGAAGCCAAAGGGGTGCGGTTCCTAGATGCGCCTGTGTCGGTCAAAGGAGAGATCAGCCTGCGGGACTCCATTACCATGATGGTGGGTGGTGAGGAGGCAGCCTTCAAGCAGGTGCAACCTGTACTAGAAGCCGCTGCTCAGGTTGTCCGCTGGATGGGGCCTGCTGGCTCCGGCGCAACCACCAAGCTCATCAACAATATGATTATGGGCACAAGCAAGGTGCTCACCATGGAGTCAATCGTGCTGGGGACCAAGGCAGGCATCGACCCTACCGCGCTCTACGACATCATCCAGAACGCTTCCGGGGCCAGTCTGGTATGGACCAGGGACGTGCGTAAAATCCTCACGCGCACCTTCCCGCCCCAGGGGGCTGTACGGCTGCTCAGCAAGGACATGGACTTGGTTGGAGACCTGGCAGCGGCCATGGGCATGAGCCTCCCTGTGTTTGAGGCGGCCATGCGGTTCTGGGTCAGAGCACGAGAAGCGGGCATGGGAGAGGAAGACCCAACGTCTGCCGTCCGTCTCTATGAACGCGAGGCCGGAATAGAAATACACGGGACTCCTGGTCCTCAGTAACCTCCGAAAGTACGCGAGAATCATTACATCTCATGCCAATTTTAGGCCAATTTAGGGGTAGACGCAGGGGCGCGTTTTAGCCGACACTAGGCATAGAAGTACAAGACAAGGACACCACCAGAGCACTTGGGCACTTGAACAGCCCTACACGCCGACGCCATCGTGGAGTACTAGAAGGAAAGATTGTTCACACAATCTTCTTCCTTTGTGCTCTGGTTTCCATTTTCACTACCGTTGCCATATTGGTCAGCCTCCTTACGGAGACTATCAATTTCTTCAAGCTGGTCTCAATATGGGACTTCCTTACTGGCACTCGTTGGTCCCCCATCCTCAAACCAACCTCCTACGGCGTTTTGCCGCTTGTGATGGGAACGCTGCTTGTGTCCGCAATCGCCATGGCGGTTGCACTCCCCGCAGGTCTTGGCGCCGCCATCTTCCTATCTGAGTATGCGCCGGACAGGGTGCGACGTCTTATTAAGCCGGTTTTGGAAGTCCTGGCGGGCATACCAACCGTGGTCTACGGCTATTTTGCCCTCACCTTTGTCACGCCCCAACTCCAGGGACTCATCCCTGACCTGCTGGTATTCAACGCACTGAGCGCGGGGTTGGTCATGGGCATCATGATTATTCCCATGGTCTCCTCCCTCAGCGAGGACGCCATGGTTGCCGTGCCTCGCTCTCTACGAGAGGCCGCCTACGCTCTGGGCGCAACCCGGTTTGAGGTGGCCCTACGCGTTGTGGTGCCCGCCGCGCTATCCGGCATCATCGCGTCTTTCATCCTGGGCCTCTCTCGCGCCATTGGCGAGACCATGCTCGTGACCATAGCGGCAGGCGCGACGCCCCGGATGACGTTCAATCCCATTGAGAGCATTCAGACCATGACGGCCTTTATCGTCCAGTTATCCCTTGGTGAAGCTGCACGTGGGTCCCCTGAGTACAACGCCATTTTTGCGGTGGGCTTTCTCCTATTCATCATGACTCTCTTCATGAACGTGGTTGGGCACTTTGCCGTAAGACGCTGGCGGGAGAAGTACTGATGCAGAAAGAAACCTCACGGTTTAACCGGCGACTGACCTACCGGAAGGCATTGAGCTCAGTGTTCTATGTGCTATTCCTGGGGTCTGTCGTCTTTGGTATCGCGGGGCTGCTGCTCCTACTCGGTCAGGTGCTTTGGCAAGGGCTGCCCTGGCTCAACTGGAACTTTGTCTCCAGCTACCCGTCCAGGCACCCAGAGGAAGCGGGCCTGCTCTCAGCCCTTATGGGCAGCGTATGGCTTATTGGGCTCACTGCCCTCTTCTGCATCCCCGTGGGCGTGGGCGCGGCCATTTATCTGGAAGAGTACGCGGCCAAGAACTGGCTGACGCGAGTCATTGAGGTCAACATTGCCAACCTGGCAGGGGTGCCGTCCATTGTCTATGGCCTGCTGGGGCTCACCCTCTTTGTGAGTTGGCTGGCCCTGGGCAGGAGCGTCCTGGCAGGCGCGCTCACCATGTCACTGTTAGTGCTACCCATCATCATGCACACCGGCAGGCTGCATACGCTCTAGGGGCCACCAAGTTCCAAGTGGTCAAGAGCGTGGTGCTCCCCTCAGCATTTCCAGGCATTCTCACCGGGACCATCCTGGCCATGTCACGGGCCATTGGTGAAGCGGCACCCATGATTGCCATCAGCGCGCTAGTCTTCCTCACATTTGTTCCAGGCGACCCACTGGACAGCTTCACCGTGCTCCCCATTCAGATATTCAACTGGGTGTCCAGACCCCAACACGAGTTCCGGGGTCTGGCCGCGGCGGGTATCATTGTCTTGCTCATGATTCTGCTGTCCATGAACGCGGCAGCAATTGTCTTGCGAAACCGGACCCAGAGACGGTCAGAGGAGTGATATGGCGGACCAGAACGTAGTCCTCAGCGCCAAAGACATGGAGGTTTGGTATGGAGCCTTCCGCGCGATTAAGGACGTGAATCTCCAGATTAAGCCAAACCAGATCACCGCCCTTATTGGTCCGTCAGGGTCTGGGAAGAGCACCCTGCTGCGTTCCTTCAACCGCATGAATGACCTCATACCGGGGGCCAGAGTGACGGGTGAACTCCTGTTTCACGGACAAGACCTGTACCAATCAGCCATGGACCCTACGGAGATCCGGTCACGCATAGGGATGGTCTTTCAGAAGCCAAATCCCTTCCCCAAGAGCATCTTTGACAACGTCGCCTTCGGGCTGAGGGTGAATGGGTATAAAGGGGACATGAATGAGGCAGTGGAGCAGTCACTGCGCCAGGCGGCGCTCTGGGATGAGGTCAAGGACCGCCTCAACAAAAGCGGCCTGGCCCTCTCCGGAGGCCAGCAACAACGATTGTGCATTGCCCGAGCGCTAGCAGTGGAACCGGAGGTCATCCTTATGGATGAACCCGCCTCCGCTCTGGACCCAATAGCCACACTGGCCATTGAAGAGCTCATGAGGGACTTGAGTACCAGGTATACAATCGTTGTGGTTACACACAACATGCAGCAGGCTGCCCGTGTATCAGATGAAACGGTGTTCCTGACCATGGACGATGACAGGGCCGGCCATGTGGTGGAGGTAGGCGCTACGCATGACATCTTCACCAACCCCAAGAATGAGCGGACAGAGGCTTACATCACAGGCCGCTTCGGCTAACCGGTAAGGAGGGGACCATGAAAATGAAGGCGACAACACGAGCTAGCTTTGACCGACACCTGCAAGACCTACAGGATGACCTGTTGGTGCTGGCCAAGTTGGTGGAAACGGCCATTTCAAGGTCGCTTCAGGCCCTGAAGGACCGTGACCTTGAGGCCTCCAGCCAAGTGGTCAAAGATGATGACGTAATAGACAAAATGCGGTTTGAATTGGAAGACCGGTGCATTGAGCTTATCGCTACGCAGCAGCCGTTAGCTGGTGACCTCCGCATCGTCATCACCGTGCTGCACATAGCAGTGGAGCTGGAGCGCATAGGTGACTACGCTGAGGGTATTGGCAAAATCAGCCTGATGATGGGCGACCAACCGCCCCTGAAGCCGCTTATAGACATCCCTCGCATGGCGGACAAGGCAACGGTGATGCTCTCTGACAGCCTAGACGCATTGGTCAAGCGTGATTCTGATATGGCGTTACGGGTTATCGGCGCTGATGATGAGGTGGACGCGCTGTATGACCAGGTCTACCGTGAGTTGCTGTTGATGATGATTCAAGACCCCAAGGCCATTGAACGGGCCACGTACCTGCTCTGGACGGCCCATGACATTGAGCGCATGGCAGACCGCGCCACAAACATTGCTGAGCGCGTCATTTACCTGGTCACAGGAAAGATGGCGGAGTACAAATCCTCTAACTACTAAGCGTCCGGACTCGTCACACGTCCCGGTGTTCCAGACCCCGTGCGTGCCGTACCACAAGACGCCGCCACTCAACGTTCGGCAAGTCTGTTGATGACAGGTACTCCGCTGTGTCAAACCGTTGCGGCTCCACAGCACGGAAGTCCTGCACAGAGAAGTTGCTCACGTGCGCCCACCGATGGAACGCGTGGAACAGGAGCTTCTCCCAGAGCTTACCCAAAGGACTGCTGACTGCGCTGTAGTGGTAATACACCTGCCGTGTATTGTCGGCGTCTACGGGCACGTTCACGCGAGTAAACACATGCGTCCTATAGTCGATACGCACCATGGCTGGCAGGTGACGGCCCAGCCCGTTCCATTCGTCGTTGGTCTCAGTTGGGGGAGAGGCAAAGCGCTTTCGGGCGCTCCATTCCGTAGACCATGACACCAATTTCCGCCACTGGTGCTTGGGCCAGCGCCCCCCAAGGGCAGGGAATTCCGCCTGCAACAACGCCTTCCGCTTCTGCTTCTTAGCCTCCGGCGCTCCTGTGTCCTTGGCACTGATGAGAGCTTGAAAGCTCAGGTTGTCCAGCTTGGAGTAACGGTTATTGATCATGGCAGTTGGCGCACCGATGGGCCCTGTTAGCGGCATGGGCACCAGCAGCGCAAACACAGCGTCTCGGTGAACGTAAGGAACGTGAGCGTCCGCTACATTCTCCACGCAGAGGCGCCAGTTTGCAGGCCAAACCTCTGCCGCGTACATGACAAGACCGTCATTGTGGAAGAACTCCGGCGGCACGTCCTCTTCAATGGGCGCGGGCTCACCCTCACCCATCCAGATGAAGACCATGCCCCGTAACGTCCGTGTGGGGTAGACCCTGGCCTTCACCTTGCCGGGGATTTTGGACTCCGGGCCCTCTGGTAACACCGCAAGCACGTTGCCGTCGCCATCGAAGGTCCAGCCGTGGTAGGGACAGGAAATAGTCCCGTCAAAGTGGCAGTTTCCATGCATGAGGGAGCCGCCACGGTGCGGACAAACGTTCCAGAGCGCGCTTACGTCGCCGCCCTTGCCACGAAAGAAGACAAGCTGCTCACCCAGGAACTGCATCCCAACAGGCTTCTTCCCAACCTTCCTGGATTCCAGAGCCGGGTACCAGTATTCCTTCAGGCCCAGTTCAGGAATGAGCCTGCGGCGGTCCTTTGCCCCAGTCTGGCCCTGGTGATTGACCTCTTCTTCAACGGACAGAGGTGCTTGGCTTCCTCGCGCCTGCGTATCTACCATGGCTACACCCCTTCCGAGCATCCCTGCGTCTTCAACGTTTGGTGACGGAGTATAGCACCACGAAAAGCGAAAGCGTCAATGACGCAGTCTGCTACCGGCCACTCATGAGGGTGCGTCCCATTTCTCGTATGCCAGGCCGACGTCCATACATGAGCAGGTATACACGGAAGAGCCGCTGCGTCAGCAGAACTGTTAAGAAAATAGTCCCCAACATGAGCGCCATGCTTAAGGCCAATTCCAACGGCCCAATGGCGCCAAGGGCTATCCTGAACAAGGCTGTGACTGGGGCCGTAAAGGGAATGAGCGTCAGTACCGTGGCCAGAGTGCTGTCAGGGTTTGTGAGCATTGGCGTGATGAACCAGGTCGGTGCCACGGCAGGGAAAATTACGATAAACGATATCTGGCTGGACTCTCTTTGGGAGGTCGTAATGGCTCCAAGGGCCGCCATGAGCGTGCCAAAGAGTGCGTAACCCAGGAAGAAGTAAGCCAGCCCTAAGAGTAAGGGAACGGGAGGGGGCAACGTAAGTTCGGGAAGGTCTATGTCACCTGAGCCAAGTAACAAAAGGAGCGCCACGCCGGAAATGGCCCATAGCACCACCTGAATCAATCCAGCCGCGCCAAGTCCCAGGAGCTTGCCAAGCATGAGTTGGCTGGGGCTCACTGAGGAGAGAAGCACCTCCATTATCCGGTTTTCCTTCTCCTCATTCAGGCCTTGAAGGATGTACCCAGCGGAGGTCATTATGGATATTACAATCAGGACGCCAAGCCCCAGGAAGAAGGCTAGGTGCGCCACGTTAAGAGGATCGTCCTTCACAGGAGCTCCGCTTTCATCCACCTCCAGAGTCGCCAACACCACAGGCTGGCGCACCCGCTCTATCTGATACTCAGACACCGCTCCTTCTAGCAAATTGTCGACGAGGAAGCGCCGCAAGGTGGTTGTGGACGAGGTGTCTATGGAAAGACCTCTCTCTTCACGCTTCACCTCCAGCACGACTCCCGTCTCCAAGTAGTTCACGGGAATCACATACAACTGGTCGATTTCATCGTCCAGAAGCGCGCCGATGGCGGCTGCCTCATCCCCGTATGGTTTAAACGTCACCAGCCCTTGCTCAAAAGCCCCATCGAATGATGACGTGGCATCAACATAGCCAATCGTCTTTTCCTCAGGCGCGCCTTCACTCCTCACCGCCTGAAAGACAAGGAATCCAATGACAGCCACAAGGCCCAACACCGGGATAAGAGCCGTCATGAGTCTGAAGCTGGTGCGGCCAAGGGTTGACCCAAGCTCACGCCGGGCCACTATGCCTGACTTATTCATGGTCAGCCCCCAGTTCATGGCCGCTACCTACCAGCATGAGGAAAATATCTTCCATGCGGGGGGTGGCCACCTCAAACCGCTCAACCGCCACGCCTTTGTCCAGCAACTGCCGCAACACGTGCTCAGGAGTGGCTCCGGGCAACATGCGGACTTCGTACACGTCTCCGTCCCTATGTACGTCACCAGTGCCGTCCAATTCTTCAGGCATGAAATCAACCACCATCTTGAGCGCATCTCCCCGGTAGCGGCGCTTGATATCCGCCAGGCGGTCATCCAGCACCACTCGCCCCCGGTTGATCATCATCACCTTGTCAGATAGCTCTTCCACCTGCTCCATCTGGTGCGTGGAAAACAGGAGCGCAACGCCGTCCTGCCGTAGCTCCGTGATTACATCCTTCATCAGGCGCACATTAATGGGGTCCAGACCTGAAAAAGGCTCGTCTAGGACAATGATGGAAGGTCGGTGGATGATGGTCGCTGCAAATTGGATGAGCTGGCCCAGGCCTCGGCTCATCTCGCTTATCTTCTTGCCCGCGTGCTCACCCATGCCCAAGCGCTCCAGCAGGTCATTGGCCCTAGCTGACGCGCCTTCCTTTGTCATGCCTTTGAGCATGCCCAGGTAGGCCAGCAAATCCGTTACTTTCTGCCCACGGTAGAGCCCGCGCTCCTCCGGCAGATACCCAATCCGATCCTGGGACTCAGCGCTTAGCTGATTGCCCAAGATGTGCACAGACCCGCGGTCAGGCTTGAGGATGTCCAGCAACATGCGGATGGTGGTGGTCTTGCCTGCGCCGTTAGGGCCTACGAAGCCGACCACTTGCCCGCGTTCAACGGACAAGGAGACATCCTGGACAACGTCCTTGTCGCCAAACCGCTTCCAAAGGCCTTGGACTTCAATAGCGATAGTGCCAGATGAGAACACGCTACCTGATTGAACTGTCATGGGAACATGGTAGCGTCGGCAAGCGCGAAGAGCCAGCGGGTTACCTATACAGCGCCGCCGCCTATGGCAGGTAAAAAGTGGACTTCCGCGTTGGGTGTGAGCTTGCGACGGAGCCCTTCCGTGGAGGTTTCACCGTCAACAAACGTGGCCAACCCTGGCCGCAGGCGATCCTCCTCATCAGGATTGACCAAGCGCTCACGGATACCAGGGTATTCCTGTTCCAGCTTGTCGATGACCTCACCAACGGTGGCGGCTTCTACCTGGACCGTGGTGCGGCCCCCGGCAAATTTGCGCAATATAGTTGGTATGAAGACCACAGCCATGGCCGTGCTCCCTGTGTGGCGGCTACGACCCGTTCTTGGCTGCCAAGGACTCCAGGATGCGGCCTGGTTTGATGGGGAGTTGAGGGAACCGCGCGCCCGTCGCATCGTGGACGGCGTTGGCTACCGCAGCCAGGGCCGGCACGATGGGCGTCTCACCCACGCCACGCACGCCAAAGGGGTGGAAAGGGTTGGGTACCTCCACAATTATCGCCTCAATCATCGGCAGGTCATAAGCGGTGGGCATGCGATAGTCCAAGAACGTCGCGTTCTCCATAGCGCCGTCGCCGCTCATCACGTACTCCTCATTCAAGGCCCAGCCAATGCCCTGCGCCGCGCCGCCCTGCATCTGGCCCTCCACGTAGGAGGGGTGAATGGCCTTCCCTGCGTCCTGCACTGATGTATAGCGCAGAACGTCCACCTTGCCAGTCTCCGGGTCTACCTCAACATCCACGATGTGGGTGCCAAAGCCGCCCGCGCCGGAAACGCCCACTGCGGAGCCAGTTTCTCCCACAGGGCCGCCGGTCTGGTCCAGTTTCGTGGCCAATTCTTTGAACGTCAGCTTGAGTTCAGGGTCAGACTTGGAGCTAAAGGCGCCGTCCTCAAACTGTAGCTCCTCCACCTTCACATCCCACAGCTTGGCGGCCCTGGCGGTCATCGTTGTGACCACCTTCTGGGCTGCGTTATACGCCGCGAGGCCGGAGGTGTTTGTGGTACGACTCCCGCCGGTTACGTCGTTATAGCCCACGCTGTTGGTGTCGGCCACGTAGGCGTGGACATCCTCCATGCGAAGTCCCAGCACCTCAGCGGCCTGCATGGAGATTGAAGCGCGCGACCCACCGATGTCTGTGGAACCCTCCACCAGGGTAACGGTGCCATCAGTCGTCACGTTGATGTTTACGGATGACTTCATGCCTCCGTTGAACCAGAAACCGCTGGCAATTCCACGACCCCGCAGCTTGCCGTTGGACGGGTTGTGCTCCAGCTTGCTCTGCCAGTGTGGCGAGGCCTGGGCCGCCTGAAGCACTTCGATATTGCCAATGCGGGGGAACTTGGGGCCGTCAGCGCGACGGTCCCCTTCCTGCGAAGCGTTGAGCAGCCGGAACTCCAGCGGGTCCATGCCCAGCTTCTCAGCAATCTCATCAACCAGGCTCTCCATGGCAAAGGCCACCTGAGGCGCGCCCGGTGCGCGGTACGCCGCTGACTTGGACTTGTTCACCACAACGTCATAGGTGTCTATGTACGTATTTTCAACCTTGTATGGCGCAAAGATGCAGCCTGCCGCTGGGCCGATGGAAGCGCCGGGGAATGCGCCAGCTTCGTAACGGACGTCTGCTGTGGCGGCGGTTATCTTGCCCTTGGCGTCAACGCCCACCTTCACCTTGACCTTGCCTGCGGGCGCAGGGCCTGTGGCCTCAAAGACGGACTTGCGGTCCATCTGCATCTTCACCGGCCTGCCACACTTCTTGGACAACAGGGCCGCCAGCGGCTCTAGGTACACGCCTATCTTGCCGCCAAAGCCCCCGCCTATCTCCATCGGGACCACTTTAATATGGGAGGTTGGCACCATGAGGATGCCCGCCACGCTGGTGCGGACCCAGAAGGCCCCCTGCGTGCTGGTCCATATGGTCAACTGGCCGTCATTGTTCCAGAAGGCCGTGGCATTCTGCGGTTCAATGTATCCCTGGTGCACCGTGGATAGTTGGAACTCCCGCTCCACCACCACGGAGGCCTCTTTGAAACCAGCGTCCACATCACCAAAGATGTGTCGGGCGTGTTTGGCAATATTGGTGTTGGGCACGTCCTCGCCCAGGTGGTCGCCCACCAGATACTCCAGAATAATGGGTGCGTCAGAGGCCATGGCCTCATCCACGTTGATTGCCGGACGGAGCACTTCATAGTCCACCGCAATCAGCTTGGCAGCCTCCAACGCCGTGTTCATGTCCAGCGCCGCCACCGCAGCGACAGGCTGACCTTTGAAGCCTGCCTTGTCATGCGCCATCACCCGGTTGCTATCGTCCCGGTAGTTAGCGACCTCTTCTCCGGCCTCCACGTCTTTGCTCTCAGCAATGGGCATGTTTGCGCCGGTGATGACAGCCAGAACGCCGGGTAGCTTCTCAGCCTTGGAGGTGTCGATGCTCTTGATGCGAGCGTGGGCATGCGGGCTGCGCAGCACCGTGCCGTACACCATGCCGGGCAGCCTTACGTCCGCCCCGTATTGCGCGCGACCGGTTACCTTGTCTACACCGTCAGGCCGTATGGGACGCGTCCCCAGTACTTTGTACTCCGGCTGCTTATCTGTAGCCACCATGGTTACTTGCTCCCTTTGGACGGCGTCTCAGCCGCCTTCTGCACTGCCCTCACAATTTTGTCGTAACCCGTACACCGACAGAGGTTTCCTGCCAGCCAGAAACGAATGCTGTCTTCCGACGGATGCGGCTCTTTCTCCAGCAACGCCTTGGCAGCCACGAGGAACCCCGGTGTGCAGATGCCGCATTGCAGCGCCGCCTCTTCCAGAAACGTCTGCTGCAACGGGTGCAGCCCCTCCGGCGTAGCCATGCCTTCTATCGTGTTGAGCTGCTTGCCGTTAACCTCAGCCGCCAGCACCAGGCACGAGTCCACAATGCGCCCGTCCAGGTTTACCGTGCAAGCGCCGCAGTTGCCGTCATTGCAGCCTTCCTTGGTGCCGGTCATACCCAGCACGTCTCGCAGAGCCTCCAACAGACTCCTGTAAGGCTCCACCAGGAACTCCACCAGCTCACCGTTAATAGTCGTCTTTACGTGCGTTTTTACAGTTGCGTCTTGCACCATGCTATGCGGCTCCCCTTGCTCGTTCTATTGCCTTGGTCAGCATACGTTTCGTCAGCACACCAACCAGATGTCTGCGCTGGTCCGCCGTGCCTCGCATGTCGTCAATGGGGCTGGCTGCTGCGATAGCCAGATCAGCCGCCGCTTGAATGTTCTCCGGTGTGACAGGCTTACCAGCCAATGAATCGCCAGCCGCCTTCGCCAAGATGGGCGTTGGGCCAACGGCGGCAAGAGCGATGCGTGCTGACTGGATAGTCTCGCCTTTGGCGTCCAACGTTACCGCCACAGCAACACCCACCACCGCAATGTCCATCTCGTTTCGCGGTATGAACCGCTGGTAGGCGGAGCCAGAGTGGGCCGCAGGCGCAGGGACTTCCATCCGCAGCAGGAGCTCGCCCTTGGTCATGGCGTTCTTACCCGGCGCGACGCAGAATGCGTCGACAGGCATTTCACGCGTGCCTTTAGGGCCTGCCACCACAGCGACTGCGTTATGCACCATGAGCGGGCCAATGCCGTCAGCGCTGGGCGATGCGTTGCACAGGTTGCCGCCGAGGCTTGCCCGCGACTGTATCTGGATGCCACCGATGATTGACGCCGCGTCCACAATGCCACCGTACGTCGCACGGAGCTTGTCGTCCTGGTACACACGATAACAGGGAGTCGCCGCGCCCAGACGAAGGCCAGCGCCGTTCAGCGTAAGCTCCATGACCTCAGGCACTGCCTTGATATCCACCATTGCGTCCAGGTCAAACCTACCGCCCCTGGCTTGGACAATCACGTCAGTCCCGCCCGCCATGCAACGGGCGCGGTCTCCGTACTGCTCCAACAGAGAAACGACTTCCTGGACGTCTTTCGCAGCCACGTATTGGAAAGGGTGCAACGTTGTGCTCCTAGAGAGTGGCCCCGTCATGAGTAGGCGGGGTTATAAGACCACGGGGATTATCTTAGAAGTGAGCACTGCTGGCAACCGTCAGAAGGCTACGTCAGCAATGAGAAGCCCCTTGAAGCGGATGCTCAGGGGGCGTTTGGTGTTCTATAGCAAGCCTCTGACACTGAGGCGCGCCGCCCATGCAGCGCCTAGCCGCCAGCGACACCAAATTTCGCAGGCAGGTCCTCCTCCGCCTCCAGCTCTAGGTAGTTGCCCTCACTGTCCCAAAGGTAGACCGCCCAACCGTGAGGCCAGCGGATTACAGGGCCTGCGCTGAACTGTATGCCCTCACCGCCGTTCTCCTTCATCTGCATGAGACGCTCAAAGCTGTCCATGGAGATGTGGAAGGAGTGATGCAGGATGCCGTTTTCAACCAGCGTGTCCTGGGCCTGGGGTATGGGTTCAGGGCGCTCAAACAGCACAATCTCCAGCCCACCCGCCTCAAGCCGGGCCACATCTATGCCCAGCGTCTTGCCGGGGCGGGCCTTTTGGTAGCGCTCGTGGAAGCGTAGGAGCTCACCTTCACCGTTGGGGCTGTTGTACGGCACTTCAGCGGGGACGTTGGAGGAGATGAAGTGTCCCCGCGTGCCGTCCTCATGCGTAACCTCTTTGAGCTCCATGCCCAGGACGTCCGTGTAAAACGCGACTGCACGCTTGAGGTCGTTGGCGGGCATGCCTATGTGGTGCAGGCCGGTAATGCTGACCTTAGGGTTACCGTCCGTAGTTGAGTCTGCCATATCTTCTCCTGACATGCCTGTGGCCGTTCCTAACAATACTGCGGCATGTTTTAACAAGTTCAGGGAGGCGTTACAAGCGCGGGGCCTGATAGTAACCTCCAAGGCCATACTGACTAAGCGTTTGGTCGGCGGTGCACGATGCAAGTCCTGCCTAGCACCAATTCCGGCGTTGAAATATCACCCTGGAATCTGGTAGATTACTACCTTCCTACTTCCCAATCGCCGAGCTTAAGAGAAAGCGGCTACTCGCTGCCTTCTCTTAAGCGTTTGAAACATAACAGAGCGATGAAAGACAGAAAGAGGCCAAATGACTATCGGATTACCTAACGACCAGAACCTGAGCGGAGGAGGAGCGGGAATGAACCCCACTGACCTCTTCATTTATCAGAATCACGCTGACAAGTATGTTGAGATATCAAACGCAGGATTGCAGTCCACCTATGGGTGGGCCTCAAACCCAGCCTTTAAATCCGACGAAGACAAGATATTCTGGCTGGAGGCGCTCCTTACCAAAGACAGCGTCGGACTGGATGCGGGGTTTGGCCCCGCAGCTCGAGACGTAGCCTACTTTTTGAACCGAGGCTATTCAATTTACGGTGTCGATGCTCTTCAGGAGAGCTTGGAGTCCGCTATCAGGTCCCATGGATCTGAAATAGCTGACCTGCTGAGCGTTCATGATCTTCATTTGCCGCTGACATTTTCAGACGAATTCTTTGACTTTATCATCTGCAACGCAGTCATCCAGCACCTCGATGGAGAGGCTGTTTACGGCCAAGTGCTTCCTGAATTTCAGCGCGTTCTCAAAAAGGGAGGGGTCATGCTGCTGGTCTTCAAGACAGGGCATGGCGCCACCACCGTTTGGGACCCACACTTCGAGAGTCAACGTACCTTCTACCTCTACCCGCCTGAGGAATTGGAACAAAAGACCGAGGAACTGGGATTCATCAGGGAAGTGAGCGTACCTGGCACAGGCTCATTCGACTACGAAGACGGCAAGGGCGTTGAGTGCAGGGCGTTATATCTCAGGAAGCTGTAGGGGCCTAATTACGCTCCCTACAATTCAAGCCCTGGAGACGCAGCGGTAGGCCCTTGCGTCTCCAGGGCTTTGTAAATCAACCCCATATCCAGGGTGCTGCGCACAAGCTCCGCAAGCTTGTCGTACTCAGCCTCTCGTGATACCACGGGGCCGTCCAGCGGCAATGTCACGCCTTTCCTAGCAGCCAGCGTGGTTAGGATAGAGCGGCGCAGCTCCTCATTGTGGAACAGCCCGTGCATGTAGGTGCCCAGCACATTGCCAGTGCCGTCCACACAACCGTCGAACTCGTCGCACTGGGTACGCGACCGCTCATCTATACGGAACGGCGAAACGACACCTTCATCAACGGTACGCCCCATGTGTATCTCGTAGCCCGTAATAGACAGGCCCGCCGCACTCGCCAGCAAGCCCTGGCCCGCCAGCACGCTGCCGCGTACTTGGTGGGTGGTCTTTTCAGCCAGGAACGTGGTGGACACCTGCAATAGGCCAAGGCCGTCAGCGTAAGCTTGCGTGCTCTCCACATGCTCAGGGTCCAGCAACGTTTGGCCGAGTATCTGGTAGCCGCCGCAGACGCCAATAACCGGGGTGCCTCGCAGTGCTGCAGCCACCACCTCACGGTCAAGGCCTCGGCGCTTAAGGTATTCCAGGGCCGCCATGGTGGTCTTGGTGCCGGGCAGAATAATCAGGTCTGGTGTGCCAAGGGCATCGTCTTCTTCAACGTAGCGCAGTCGTACACCCGCCTCTTGCTCCAGCGGGTCGAAGTCGTCGAAGTTCGAGATGTGCGGCAGCGCGATAACGGCAATATCGATAACGTAGTCGGTCTTCTCCTTCATGCTGCGCCGCTTCTCCAAGGCGACCGAGTCCTCCTCCGGGATGCGGATGTCTGTGTAATACGGCAGCACACCCGCCACCGGCACTCCCGTGCGCTCTTCAATCCACGTTAGGCCGGAGGTCAGCAGAGACAGGTCACCCCGGAACTTGTTGATGACAATGGCCTTGACCAGCGCGCGCTCCTCAGGCTCCAACAGGTCCAATGTGCCAACCGCTGACGCAAACACACCGCCGCGGTCAATGTCGGCAACCAGGAGCACAGGTGCGTTGCAATAGAGGGCCACGCGCATATTCACAATGTCCCGCGCCTTGAGATTCACCTCCGCCGGACTGCCCGCGCCCTCAATGACCACAACATCGTATTCAGCGCGCAGCCGGTCCAGCGATTCAGCGACCGACGGCCACATGGTGTCCTTGCGCTTGAAGTAATCCACGGCCTCCAACGTGCTCACCGGCACGCCGTGAACAATGACCTGAGACCTGCTGTGGCCCTCCGGTTTGAGCAGGATGGGGTTCATGTCCACGGTAGGCTCCACGCAGGCAGCCTCCGCTTGCACCACCTGTGCCCTGCCCATCTCACCGCCGTCAGCAGTCACGAAGGAGTTCAGCGACATGTTCTGTGCCTTAAAGGGCGCCACGTTCCAGCCATCCTGCCGCAGTATGCGACAGAGCGCCGCTGCCAGCGTGCTCTTGCCCACGGACGACGCGGTGCCCTGCACCATGATGACCTTGGCTGGACGCTTATTCACTGCGTGTCGACTCCAGGTGGCTGGTGTCGTTCCACAACTCAAGTTGCCAGCCTTCATCTCGCCGCCGGAGTATCGACACGCTGGCCGTGGAGGTACCCATGCGCCAGAGGCTGGCCGCGGGCAGTCCCAACATGCTCACCGCCAACGCCCGCAGTGAGCCGCCGTGGCCCACCACCAGAACGTTGTCATCATCACCATGGGTGTCTAGGAGTCGCTTACTTGCTTCCATGATTCGTCCGCAAAGCTGGGCTGTACTCTCCCCTCCCGGCGGCGCAAAGTCAGGGTCGTTAGCTATGTTCTGTATAGAACCGCTGGGGTTCCCTTCCTCAACCCACTTGAAAGTGCGGCCCTCCCATTCTCCGTAGTTCAACTCTCGTAGCTCCGGGGTTAGGGACAGCGGGACTTTGCGGCCTTCAAGCACCAGCGAGGCCGTCTCCTGAGCGCGAATAAGGTCACTGGCATACGCCGCCACAAAGGACACTCCGGCAAGTCGTTTTGCCGTGAGGCGCCCCTGTTCGCGGCCCGCCTCGCTCAGGGGAATATCGGTCTGCCCTTGCAGGCGGCCATCACGGTTCCAGTCCGTCACGCCATGGCGCACCAGGTACCACCTAGTCAAAATGTCCCCTCCTAAAATTCGATGCCCGGCTGAGCCTTGATGCCCTGGTCAGCATAGGGGTGCTTCACCACCCGCATCTCCGTCACCAAATCTGCAAAGTCTATGAGTTCTTGCGGCGCATTACGGCCCGTGATGATCACGTGGAGCATCTCGCGACGCGCGCTGAGCGTTTCCAGCACGTCCGCCACTGGCACCCAACCGTAGTGCAGCGGGTACGTGAATTCATCCAGCGCAATCACGTCTTCCTCGCCCGCCAAGATTGCCGCCTTGGCATTCTCCCACTGCTCCACTGCCAGCGCCTTGGAACGCTCCAAGTCCTTGGAGAGCCAGGTAAAACCGTCGCCAAGGGCTTCAACAAGTATGCCGACTTTCTCCGCGGCGCGTATCTCCCCGTACCGTGCGCCGATATGCTTGATGAACTGGAACATCCGTACCTTCATGTCGCGTCCCCACGCCCTGAACAGCACGCCAAAGGCCGCCGTGGTCTTGCCCTTGCCCTCACCAGTGTTGATTATGACCAGACCCTTATTGATACGCGGACCTTTAACGGTCTGCGGCGCGTCTTTGGCCATGCGTTGCCGTTCCCATTCATCACGCGGACTGTTCATAGAGCGCACCTTGCCATTTGGCGGGAAATAAGCTGGGGTGAATAATTTCAGCGAAAGCCTCAAGCACGTCCACAAGCCGTGGGCCATGACGACTGGGCACTCGGCCATCGAACACGTATATCTGGCCCGACTGTACGGCCGGCAGCTTTCCCCATTCAGGGCTGTCCACAAGCAACGCTAACTCCTGCCGGGTGCTCTCCATGTCATACCCACAGGGCATGAACAGCACCATCTCAGGCTGAAAGGCCACGACCTCCTCCCACGACGTTGGATAGGAGTGTTCTCCAGCCCTCACCAAGCCATGCACGCCGCCCGCAATGCCCACCATGTCAGACATCCACAGACCTCCTGCCCATAACGGCCGCCCCCACTCCAAGCAAAGGACTCGGGGCGCACGGGGCGCATGCTCGGCAACCGTGGCCTTCACCGCATCGACACGCTCACGAAGGCTTGCCACGTACGTTTCTGCGCGCTCTGCGACACCGGCGGCCACGCCCACATCAAGGATGCTTTGCAGGGTGCCTTCCACGTCCATGGCGTGAATCGTTAGGAATTCAGGGGTGTGTTCAAGCGCCGCAGTGGCCACCGCCTGGACCGTGGCGCTGCCAATAACGCACACCTCGCAGATGTCCTGGGTCAGGATAAGTTGAGGAGCTAGCTCCCGCAGCAGCGCGGAGTCCAGGGAAAAGATGGCGTTGTCTGCGATTCCTTCCACGGACACCTTATGAACAGGCGCAAGCCCAGGCCGCTCTTCAACCCGCAGGCTTGTGGTGAGCACGGGGAGCGAACTCGCCGCCTCAGGGTAATCGCAGATATGGGTCACGCCCACAAGCTGGTCTCCCAGCCCCAACGCGTAAACAATCTCTGTCGCACTGGGCAACAGTGAACAAATGCGCATGTCAGTCCTCCGTTTTAGGTAAGGCCTTCTTCCGGCGGGGCAGCACCACCGGGGTACCGTCGTCCGGGTGGGTGATAACCGTGACCTCAGCGCCAAAGGCAGCCGACACCACCGCTTCCGTCAGCACCTCGGTTGGGGTACCCAGAGCGACGACCACTCCGTTATGCAATGCCGCTATGCGGTCACAGTACTGAGCCGCCAGCGAGAGGTCATGCATGGCAGCCACCACCGTCACACCCGCCTCATTGCGTATGGTGCTCACCATGTCCAGCATTGTCGCTTGATAACCAATGTCCAGGTGCGCCGTGGGCTCGTCCAGCAGCAGTAGGTCCGTCTGCTGGGCCAACGCCCTAGCGATGAACACCCGCTGTCGCTCACCACCGGACAGGGAGGCGACGGGGCGTTCTGCAAACTCCCAGGTTCCGGTCAACTCCATGGCGCGCTTACAAACATCTATATCAGTGGAGCTCTCCCACTGGAGCAAGCCAAGGTGGGGATTTCTGCCCATGAGCACCACATCCAAGGAGGAGAATCCAGGCGGCACCGCAGGGTTCTGCGCCACGACAGCGACGCGCCTTGCCCGCTCCTTGGTGCTCAGTTCATTCAAGGCCTCGCCGTCCACGCACACCTGTCCGCTTGCGGGGCGCAACACACCGCTGACCACGTTGAGCAGTGTGCTCTTTCCCGCGCCGTTAGGGCCAACAAGGCCCAGCATCTCACCGTGACGCACCTCCAGGCTGATGCCCTTGAGCACCTCCGTGACCCCATACGCAAGTCGCACGTCCGTTACCGACAGCGCCGCTACTCCATTCATTTCCCTGCCCTCCCCCGCTTGCGCAACAGGTACAGGAAGAAGGGCGCGCCGCAGAAGGCCGTGACCACGCCAACGGGGAGTTCAGTGGGGCTTGCTGCCGTACGAGCGACGATGTCAGCCAGCACCAGAAAGCCCGCGCCCACCAACATGGACATGGGCAGCAGTGAGCGGTGGTCATGGCCCCAGACGAGTCGCACGGCATGGGGCGCTATCAGCCCCACGAAGCCGATGAGTCCGCTCACAGAGACCGCCGCCGCCGTGGTGAGGGACGCAGTAGCAATGAGCAGCAGCTTGGTACGCTCAACATTCACGCCCATCTGCTTGGCCTCATGCTCATCAGCCTGGAGCATGTTCAGGATGCGGCTGTAGGCCATCATGATGAGGGAGCCAACTATCACATACGGCAGTATCGTCAGGACGTCATTCCAGGATGCGCCTATGAACCCACCGAACAGCCACCCCAGCAGCGGGCGCACGTCCGGGTTCGCACGGATAATCAGCAGACTGGTGACAGCCCCCGCCAGCGACGCGATGGCAACTCCCGCCAGGATGAGCGTTATTAGCTCCACGCCACCGGAGCGCTTGGCTATGCCGTAAGCCACGCTGACAGCCAGCATGCCGCCGACAAAGGCCGCCAGCGGGAGCACGCTGAAGCCCACGTAGAAAAGCGGCACGGCGGTGAGCAGCACGATTGTCGCTCCCAACCCCGCGCCTGACGCCACACCAATGAGGTACGGGTCTGCCAACGGGTTGCGGAAGAGCCCCTGGTACGTTGCGCCGGAGATACCAAGGGCCGCACCCACCAGCGCAGTCAGCACAATGCGGGGCATCCGCAGTCGCCAAACAATCGTCTCCCAGCTATCCGGCCAGTCGTTCGATACGCTCACGCCAGTCAATCTGTCCGCGACGATGTTCACCAACGTCCACGGCGGTATGAAAACGGCACCTATGCCCCCCGCCACAATGCCGATGGCCAGCACCACGAGCGCACCTATCCCAAGCCGACCCCATGGGTAAACGGGCGGCAGGGGCCACAGAAAGGCCAGGGGCCTCCTGCGGGCGGTGTCTTTGATCAACGGCAGACTCACTTGACCGGGCCTCCTACTGGAACAATTCAGGGTAGAGGAACTCGGCTATCTCTTCGATAACGTCGATAAGCCGCGGACCGGCGATGAACAGCGGTGCGCGCTCCGGCACCAACACACGCCCATTCTTCACGGCTGTCACGCCCTGCAATGCAGGGTCATCAGTAATTTCACTCACTGCATCTGCGGAAGTGATGATCACTTCAGGGTCTCTGACAAGCACCTCTTCCGGGCTTATCTGGGCGTAGCCGGATATGTCCTCAGTAACCATTTCAGCCTTCAACAGCTTGAAGATGTCCCCCGTCAGTGTGTCAGGACCGGGGGTCCAGAAACCAAAGGTGTGGTTGTACACACGCGGGCCGCGCTCAACGTCCTTCAGCTTGTCTTTCAGGATATCCAGTCTGGCTTGGAACAGCGCAACCTCACGCTCAGCGGCCTGGACGTTCCCCGTCAGACGGCCCCACAGACGGAAGTGTTCCAGCACATCATCCACGGTGTTGCTGAGGGACTGGGTGTAGAGCACTTTGATGCCCACCCCCTCAAGGTCAGCGAGGAACCGGTCAAAGAACAGGTACACAAGGTCAGGCTCCAGTGCCACTGTCTCTTCAAGATTGATGGCAAAGGCGCTGCCTATTCTAGCGATGGCGTCTGCTTCAGGCGGGTAGCTTACAAAGCTGTGCGTCCCCACGACTCTATGACCTTCACCCATGGCGAAGAGCATTTCCACCGCAGCACCGTCGTAGGGAATAATGCGCTCAGGCGGCGCATCAAACGTAATCTCCCTGCCATTGCTGTCAATGATGGTGAAAGGGAACAGCGCGGGAGTGGGCGTTGGCGTGGCTGGCGTTTGCGTTGCCGTGGCCGTTGCACGCGGAGAAGCTGTCGTGGACGTGGGAGTCGGAAGCGCCACCGTCGCAGTCGGCGCCGCCTGCACCTGTGTTGGCGTAGGCGTTGGCTCAGTTTGGCCGCAGGCGGCGGCCAGCGTGGTCAGGAGAACGGCCACTGCTATCAAGAGACCCAAGGGAAAACGGATGCGAGACGTGTTCATCGATATCCTCCAGTCGAGTGTTAGTGCGCCACCCGGTCTGCACCTGCAAGGGGCATCAAAAAACCCCCAGCTTTTCTTCGCTGAGGGTCCGGTGGCAATGAGCGCTATCTCGTCTGGGTCTCACGGCCAGTGGCCCCTCTTTTAGTGCGAAGAGGTCAACCACGAGCCGGTTAAGGCAGGTCTCCTGGCTTACGGGGGGTTGGTGGTGCTGGTTCCCTTCCCATTCCTTACTACGGAACAGTGGGTCCCAGCGGGGACTCCCCGATTACAGTGGCGCTACCGCGGCGGATTCTCACCGCCTTCCCTATTCTTCCTCCCGGAGGAGGACACCTAACCGGTCACGTTATTCTGTTGTCCGCGGACTATACCTTTACCCGTGGAGGCTTGTAAAGGGGTGGTTAGGCGGGCAAAACAAACGTAGGGGCGCACGGTTGTGCGCCCCTACGGACCTGTCATTTCAGCGATGCCGTTACGCCTTGAGCGCTGCGAACCGCTCCTTGCGGAGCTTGGCCAGCTTGGGTTCAATGACAAACTGGCAGTACCCAGAGTCGCGGTTACGCTGGTAGTACTGGTTGTGGTACTCCTCCGCTGCGTAGAAATCACCCAGGGCCGTGACCTCGGTCACGATGGGGTCATTCCACACTTTGCGCGCCGTATAGTCCGCTATCGCCGCTTCTGCCAGAGCCTTTTGCTCGTCACTGTGGTAGTAGATGGCGGACCGGTACTGCGTGCCGGAGTCGTGGCCCTGTCGGTTGAGCGTGGTGGGGTCATGTATGAGGAAGAAGATGTCCAGCAAATCGTTAAACGACACCACCGATGGGTCGAATGTAATTTGGATCACCTCCGCGTGGCCGGTCTGACCGGTGCATACCTGCTCATAAGAGGGGCTGGGCAACTGGCCGCCGGAGTAGCCGGAGACCACCTGCGTCACGCCTCTGAGTTGCTCGTATGCCGCCTCCAGACACCAGAAGCAGCCGCCCGCTAAGGTGGCGACCTCCGTGCCGGACTGCGCTTCGCTGCTTTGGTTATTGTTCATGCCAACCTCACACTAGGAAATCAGATTGCGCGCCGCCACACCATGTACTACGTCTGGTGATGTGGT
>Ga0302135_10000395_pt1 | contig 26681 bp, 20 predicted proteins | sample CBN3_surface_MG_FD_203119 | JGI IMG/M metagenome (GOLD analysis project Ga0302135, IMG submission 203119) | Marine microbial communities from Western Arctic Ocean, Canada - CBN3_32.1 | ecosystem: Environmental > Aquatic > Marine > Oceanic | place: Canada: Western Arctic Ocean | collected...
GTGGCTTGCCATTCCCGCGCTAGCCTCTGCGCGTCAGCGATCTGCGTGGGGGTCATCAAGTTCGCCACCCGATCACGATCCTCTGCGTATTTCGTCTGGGTCTCCCTGGTCTGCGGCCTTGCGATACCACGCCACCGCCTCGACGTAGTCCTGCGGGACACTCTGCCCGTTGTCATACGCAACCCCAAGGTTGTACTGCGCGATTGCGTCTCCCGCGTTCGCCTGCGCGTGCAACGCCGCGATTTCAGTAGACGTCTGCGCTGACGCCACTACTGCGGGAGTCTCTGTTTGTGACGGAGACGAGCAGCCCGTCCCCACCAGTACTACCGCCAGTACCCCGACCACCCAACTACGTAGATTCAGCATGTACTGAGGCTAGCAGAGACGCAGGGAAACGGTCAGCGGGACGGTGCGGGGTGTTGCTGTGGGGTGGGGGCATCAGTTTCGCCAGTGCATCACGCGTCTGTGCGTGTTGCGTCACTTCCTCTACGGACGCCTAACGTCCAGCGTTTACCAGCAGCCGCCTGGTGCAACGCGTGTTAGGCCGCGCGTTGCATACGTGCGCAAGTCTGCTGCGCAAGAACTCATCCGCGGCAGCGGGACGTTCACCACGGGCTGCTAGGGCTGCAGCTCGCTGTAGACGATCGCGACGGCGTCCTGGACGCGCTCCATGTCGTAGGCGCTGAATTGATCCGGCATCTCCAGCGTCGCCGCGGCGTCTTCGGCGCTCTTGCCGGCATCGGCCGCGCTCTTCACCGCAGCGAGAAACGCGCGATTGAAGTCGATGTACTCCTGGAGGTCCCTGATCGACATAAGCTGCACCTGCCTGCCTCGGAAGGTGGGCGCCTTGCCGGCGACGACGTAGTCGACCCCGGCGGACTCTATCGCTTCCAGCGCGCGCTGGAGCGTGTCTGGCAGCGCGAAGGCGCTGCCTCCATTGGCGGTGTCGATCACCGGCAGCGCCTTCGACGGAAAGAGGTCGCCCAGGTACGCAGTGCCGTAGGTCGGAATAATAACGACGGTGTCGCCATCGGTATGCCCGGCGCCGAAGTAATGGAGGTCCACGCGGTTCCTCCCTTCAAGTAGCGACATCGCGTCATCGAAGACGGTGTTCGGCAGGAACTGCGCGTTGTCGCCCTGGAAGGCCGGCATCCTGGCCATCGCCGTCTTGGCGTTGGCGTGCGCGATGATGCGCGTCGCCGACGGGAACTCCGCGTTGCCGCCGGAGTAATCCGAATCGGGATGCGTGTTGATGAGGGTGGTGACCGGATCCTCGGTGATCAGGCCGAGCACGTCCAGAATCGGCCCGCCCCAGCCCGGGGCCATCGTACTGATGAGGATCACGCCATCGTCGGACTCGAAAGTGAGCGAATGGCCGCCACCGCCGCGAAGCAGGTAGAGCGTGCTGTAGGTCGCAGAGAAGGGGTCTGCCAGCTTCTCGGCATTGGACATCCCGGGGATGTATTGAATGTTGACCACGCGGTCCTGTGCGCCGGCTTGGCGTGCCTCGACCGCACGGACCAAGCGGCCGCCACCTACCGAGAGCGCGGCGCAGACCGCAACCACCACTGTTCCGAACGCCACGGCCTTCGTCATTGAACCACTCCGCAGTGCGGCACGCACCCCAGGCACTCTCAACGCTTTACCCCGCTCAACTGGTCCGCATCCGCGGCCGCCATCGAGAAAGCGACGATCTCCTTGTCGTTGCGCATGTAGATGTTCCGGTTCGCGTACGCCGGATGCACGACGTTGACCTTGCCGAGTTTTCGCCGGACTCCCGGCGGCGACGTCGGCTCGATCAACTGTGTACGATCGATCTCCTCGTAGCCTTCCGGAGTGAGCCTGGCGATCATGAGTTCACCACGGTCGTTGCTGACGAAGACCCTGTCGCCGTTGCGCACGATGAAGGCCGACGCCCACCGCGCGCGCTCCACCGTTACCTCTTGACTCTCCCAGAGCCGTTCTCCCGTCGCGACCCGCAGGCAACGCAACTGTCCGTAGCTGCAGGTGCCGTAGATATGGTCGCCGATGACGACCGGGGTGCCGATAACCGAGTGCAGCGTGTCGGTGACGATCTCGCTCTCACTCTGGCCCCGCCACGCCTCCGTGGCCGTCGGTTCGGTGTCGCTCAACTCCATTAGCAGCGAACCGGTATAGAAATTCGTGACCAACACGTGCTTGCCGGTGAACACCGGCACCGCGATCGACATCGGCGGCATGGCCCTGAACGCCTCTTGCCAGTAGACGTTGCCGGTCGCCGGATCGAGCGAGTAGAGCGCCGTCGGCCCCCAGATGATCACTTGTTGCACGCCGCCGGCCGTGATGAGCAGGGGATGACCCATGCCCGGATCCGACGCGGATTCGATCGACGTCCACAACTCATCACCCGTCAGCTTGTCGAAAGCAACGACGAGCGATTCTTCGCCTCCCACCAGCGCGATCAAGCGCGACCCGGCGACGACCGGCGGGCTTGCGATACCGAACGCCGTCACGTCGGCGCCGTAATCGGCAACGTAGTCACGCTTCCAGCGAATCGCGCCGGTTGCCACGTCTAGACAATGGAGCACGCCTGTGGCGCCGAGCACGTACACGCGATCGTCGTCGACCGTAGGGGTCGCGCGCGGACCGTTGGGCCAGATGACGCCCGAGTAGTTCGCCTCCCACTCCATGGACCAGAGCATGCGGCCCGTTTCTTCGTCCAGCGCGAAAGCGCGCTCGGTCCCTTTGGGACCGCTGATGATCGTCCGGTCGGTCAGAAACACGCGGCCGTTGGCGATGGCCGGACTACTATACCCGGGCTTAATCGGAATGCGCCACAGGACCTTCAGTCCGTCGGCCGGAAACCGCTCCAGGATTCCGGTCTCGTTCCAGACGCCCGTGCGGCCTTTTCCGCGAAACTCCGGCCAGTCCTCAGCCGTGAGCGTCACCGTTACGGAGGCGGACAGCAGGATGCAAGCACCCAGGAACACCAGTCCTCGTTTCATCATCTCCGGAATATAGCGCCGCAGCGGAGCCCGCGCAAGGCAGCGAGGGTCCCTGCCTTGCCCTCGCTTGGCGCGGACCCGCTCAGGAGAACAAACAGGACAGTCGCAGCCCCCAATGTCGAGTAGGATTAGGGCCTATATTCAACGCGCTGGAGGGACGATCATGAACAACGTGATCTCTGTTAGGCGGTCCATTGTCGCCCGCACGCTCCGTTTGCTGGCGATTCCGGTGTTCGCGTTCCTGGCCGGTTCTGGCGTACAGGCGCAGCAGGGGTTCGACTTCATCAGCGGCCAGAACGTCCAACCCGCCTACGAGGGATGGGACCGCAACCCCGACGGTTCGTTCAACCTCTATTTCGGTTACTACAACCGCAACTGGGAAGAAGAGCCGAACATCCCGGTTGGCACGAGCAATTTCCTTTCTCCAGGGACGGAGGACCAGGGGCAGCCAACGCACTTCTACCCTAGGCGTCAGATGTACCTCTTCAAGGTGCCGGTGCCGGCGGACTTTGGAAACAAGGAGTTGACCTGGACGCTCACGCACAACGGCCGGACCGACAAGGCGGTCGGCTGGCTCGCGCCGTTCTATGAGATCGACAACACGGTACTTCGCTCGCAACGCACCGGCACGCAGCGCGAATCGACGCCCGAGGAGTTCCAGGCCGCGCCACCCTCGATCGAAGCGGAGGGCGGAACAACTGCCTCGGCGACCACGGGCGAACCATTGACGCTTGCGGCACTGGTGACGGACGACGGCCTTCCAGGACCCCGGACGCGCCGCTTCGGAGGCCGAGCCCCGGACTCCTCCCTCGTGTTCTTGACTCCCCGCGACCGGAATGCCACTACCCAGGACAAGGTGAGTGCCCTGAACGCCCTTGAAACGGGTCTGGCGGTGACGTTCATTCACTACCGTGGTCCCGGCCGGGCACGATTCGAACCGATGACGTCATCGGTTGACGCACACGGCGGGCGCGCAGAGACCCGTGTCATGTTCAACGCGCCTGGTACGCACGTGATCCGGGCCGTCGTCGATGATCAGATCTTCACGGCGCCCGTGAACATCACCGTGACGGTGACGGACGCACGCATTTCCCGACAGTAACGACGTGTCCACCCGCACGGGCGGGAGTCCAAGAAACGAAGGAGAGAGCATGACGGTACGCACAGGCATCGGATGGACGGCGTCTCTGGGCTCGCTCGCGGCGTTCCTCGCGCTCGCTGCGCCGGTTGGCGCACAGACGCAGCAGGAACAGCCTGTCACGTTCACGAAGGACGTGGCGCCCATCGTCGAGCGTTCCTGCCAGAGCTGCCATCGCAATGGACAGATGGCACCGATGTCGCTTATGACGTACGAGGAAGTTCGTCCCTATGCCCGCGCGATCAAGCAGAAACTGATCGCCGGGGAGATGCCCCCGTGGGGTGTCGATGCTCATGTCGGCATTCAGCGATTCAAGAACGACAACTCGTTGAGCCAGGACGAGATCGCCACGATGGTGAAATGGGTGGACGCGGGCGCGCCACGCGGCGACGCCAAGGACATGCGGCCGGCGCGCGTGTTTAACGACGCCGCGGCATGGTCGCTGCCGGGCGAACCGGACCTCGTCGTCGCAGGGGAGTCGCACACGACCAAGGCGAACGCACACGAGGAGTGGGCCGAGCTCTTCGCCGACGTCCCGATCGAGGAAGACCGCTGGGTGCGGGCGTACCAGTCATTGCCATCGAAGGACGGCCTGCAGGTCGTGCATCACATGGTGGCGTACATCATCCGGCCCGACGGCGAGACGGACGGCTACGGGCTGCACTACGTACCGGGCAAACCGGCAACGATCTATCAGGAAGACGCAGGGTTTCTGCTGCGGGCGGGGTCGAGGATCAAGTTCGACATGCACTACACATCGATTGGCACGGAGGTGACCGATCAGCCGAGAGTGGCCCTGATGTTCTACCCCAAGGGGTACGAGCCGAAGAACAAGGTCGTGCGCCTGAACTGGGCGAGCCTTGGCGACCTGGACATCCCTGTTGGCGAGGCCAACGCGCGAGCCGACGGCTACGCGTTGATCAGGAGCAACCTTCGCCTCATGACCTACCTGCCGCACATGCACATTCGCGGCAGGAAGCAGTGTATCGAGCTCATCTTCCCGGCGTCGGGTCAGACGGAGATGCTCAACTGCTTCGGCTTCAACTTCGAGTGGCAGCAAGTGTTCCAGTACGAGGATGACGCGCAGCCGCTCATCCCCAAGGGCACGATCCTGCACGTCATCAACTACCACGACAACTCCCGCAGCAACGAGGACAACCCTGACCCGAAGAACTGGACAGGGTTCGGTCAGCGTTCGGTGGACGACATGGCCATCGCCATGGGTGAGGGCATGCGACTATCGGACGAGGAGTTCGAGCGAATGGTGGATGAGCGGAAAGAGAAGCTCGCCGCCAGGCGAAAGTTCTGACGGTTCGCATGCAGCAATGACTCGGCTGTGGCTGGCGGAAGGTGTCCTCTGGCCGCGGCCGTTTCTCAGACCGACTTCGGGCGAGTCGGCGTCCGCCGGCTCGCAGAGGAATCGCCCTCGCCGCCCCCTCGACGCCGCCGCCGAGCCCCGCCACCGCTCGATTGACTGTTAGTACAACGACATGCACGAAGCGATGGGCGGCTTGACCGCGTTACTCCTCGGCGTGCCTTCTCCGCAGACACCCAACCGGTAGACCACCAGAAGGACGAAACAATGAGACACCGCAAGAACGTCGGAGCCATTCACGTGGGCCTCGCGCTGGCCGGCGCCGCGGCGCTGGCAGGCGTCGTCGCGGGACCGATCACACGACCACTTGCCGCACAGGCCCAGGGGCGCTTGAACCCGGCGATCGCGGCACTCGAACAGGGCCGCCCAGCCCTCAGCGGCGAGTCGTGGAGCTTCTTCGACATGGAGCATGGTGCGTTTCAGATGGACCGCCTCAGCGGGTTCCTGGAGCGGACCGCGAAGGAGCGCGATGCCGCCGGACGGCTGAAAGTCGCGCCGTTGGTGCGGATTCCAACGGAGGGCGACGAGGACTTCAAGTGGGCAATTAAGCAGGTACTCGATCAGGGGGTCCTGGGCGTCCTGATTCCCCACGTCGACACCGGCGAAGAAGCGGCGCATCTGGTGAAGGCGATGCGCTATCCGCGGCGGAAGGAGTCCATGCTGCAGGAACCACGCGGCCTGCGAGGATGGGGCCCTCGCCGCGCGGCCAGCTACTGGGGTCTCACGCAGGACGAATACTACGACAAGGCCGACGTCTGGCCGTTGAACCCTAACGGCGAACTGCTGGCGATCGCCATGATCGAGTCCGGTGAGGCGGTCGGGAACATCGAGGACATCCTGCGCGCACCTGGGCTGAGCGCCATTCTTGTCGTGCCGGGCGATCTGAGCATCGACCTTGGCCTCGGACCGCGCGGCCCCAAGCCGTTCCCGGAGATCGAGGAGGCGTTCCAGGCGGTTGCCAAGGCCTGTCGTGCTCAGACGGCGGTCGTGTGCGGCCTTGCCGACGCGCGGAGCAACCTGCAGAAACGTCTCGACGAGGGCTGGCGGTTCATCCTCCAACTGGGGGGCTGATGGCCCAGGCCGGGAGAAGCCGCTTGCGTCAGAATGTTTCCAGGTTCACCTTCGTCACGATCGTGAAGCCCTGCTTCAGACGCTTCTCGGCCTCGGCCGGTAAAGCGGCCGGCGGTCCGGCGACGGGATAGCCGCACGCGACACCGTGGGCTTGGCACGCCCGGAGCATCGTCTGTATGGCGGCTTCGGTCTCGGGCGCTACCTCCGGCAGCCGAGAGCGTTTGTCAATCGCGCGGCCGTAGTCGCCAGGCCCGAAGAACAGCGCCGCGACGCCTGGTACCTGTGCGATTTCGTTCACGTGCTCGATCGCCTCCGGTGATTCGATCATCATGATGACGGCAAGCTCGCCGCGCTCGTCGAGTGGCCAAACGTCAGCTCGCATGGCGTAGTCACGCGTCGCCAGCCCCCAGTACGCGGCGGCGGCTCCCGCCCGTGGACCATCATCAGGTCCGCGCTGCCGTCTGCGCACCGCCGCCACGGCGCGCTCGGCGCGCTCGGGCGTGTCGATGTGGCCGAACATGACACCGAATACGCCGAGGTCGATGAACGTCCGTACGATGTCCTCTGGTGAGTCGTTGAGGGACGCGGGGATGCGCACGATGGGAGAGACGGGGCGGTGGCCTTCGTCCACGACGTCCGGATCGCGCAAGACTCGCAGAGATCTGCTGAACTGGTCGAGGTTCGTCATGCCGGACTCGACATCGAAAACGGCGAAGTCGAGGTTCCGCAGCGCCAGCGCTCGGGCGGCGTCGCTCGAGCGCGGCGCCTGACGGTTCACCGTGCCCATGGCCACCTGGCCCTGCTCCAGCGCGTCGATGATGCCGTTCAGCCTGGGCGGGTCGGCCGCGCACCCGGTCGAGACGCACAGCGCGAGCGTGAGGATGCAGGAAAGCACGCCCGCGTCAGCGGCGAAGCATGCGCGTGACCTTGACCACGAACGAGCGATTGTCCAGTTCGGGGAATCCTGATTGAGTCGTGTCACGGTTGTCAGTGTAGACGACGTAAAGATCGCTGCCCGGGATGTACTCCCATCGAAGCCGGACATTCGAAGCCAAAGAGTCCGTGTTCGAGTTGTACTGCAGGAGGCTGGCAACGGAGAGTCTCGGCGTCATCGTGAACGACACGCGGCCCCCCACGAGCGTGGAAGTGAAGCGGGTATGGGGAAGGGTCACCCAGTCGATCTGTACGCGTGGTTCGACGCCGAGCATGGCTCCGAGGTCCAGGCGGCTCGTCAGAGTGGCTTCGGTCTTGTACCCGCCGTAGAAGCTGCCGTGGCCGGCGCTGACTCGCCCGGACAGCCATCGCTGGGGGCCGATGTAGTAGAGCGCGCTGACCCCTTGAAAGGAGTACGCGCCTGGCGCGATGTGCACGCCTGGCCCGACCACCAGAGGAGACTCGAGAAACTCGTGGTCCCGGTGGTAGTTCACGTTGAACTGATCGCCGTTGTTCAGATCGATGCGGAAGCTAGCCAGGCCCTGTCGGCTCTGCAGCCGTCCCCGGCGATCGGTCAGGTAGTCGAGGCTGACGTCAAACCACAGTTTTCTGACCGCTCGGATCGACTGCGGCCTCGGGCTGAAGCGGAAGTGCCCGTAGGTGCGGCGGAACGCTTCGCGCCGCACCAGCCCGATATCGGGCTTGAACCCCTCGCCGACACTGAGATGCTCGACGTTCAGACCGTAGCGGTCGCTGATGGCATCCACTTTCCCCAGATAGCTCCGGTCGTCGTCGGTGATGCCCGGCGTTCGGCTGCCGGCGTAGTAGCTCGTGACGGTTACGGCATCACTCAGGACGAGGCTCGTGTCCACGCCGAAGGTCTGGTTGGAACCGGCTCCGTCCAGGCGCGGTGCGCGTGACGTGACGATTGCCCCGAGGCTGCTCCGCCCCAGAATGTCTCGCCGGACGCGCACGACCGAAAAGTTTGTGGCGGGCTGGCTTGCCTCGGCCGACTCGGCGGTCTGGATGTTGAGCACGCCCACTGAGTACAACCCGGTTCGACCTGCTAGCCTGGCGCCGACGCGAATTGGCACGACCCGTCCGTTGCTGAGTCCGATGCGGCGGCTGAAGAACAGCGAGGGAATGAGTGAAGGGGCGCCGCCGCCTCCGAGGAGCGGCCCGAGGCCGCTTCGTCCTGGAGTGCCCTGCGGCGCGCCGCCAAATCCGAAGATGCCCTGACCTTCGAGGAAGAAGTCGCGCTTTTCCGGAAAGAAGAGTGTGGCGCGCGTCAGGTTGACCTGTGCCTCGTCCGCCTCCACCTGTGCGAAGTCGGTATTAACCGTCAGGTCGGCGGTGAGACCCTTGGTGATGCCGTACTTCACATCCAGGCCGGCGTCCACTCGCGGGTCGTTCGCTAGCGGAGGGTTCGCTCTTCGGTCGGTATCCATGGCCGCCGTTGCATAGGGCTTTATTTCTAGTGTTGGGGACGACGCCGGGACCTCCAACTTCGCCAAAGTGCCAGCCAGGGCAACCACGAAGATGCCGCGGCCTCCGAACGACGATGGGACGGGCGAGAAGTAGGAGATCTCATTCTTCCAGCGAACCATCCGGCGGAAGTTGATGCCCCACACCTGGCGCAAGCCGGCTGGGTAGCGCAGCGACTTGAACGGGATCGTCATCTCGGTCGTCCAGCCATCCTCGTCGCGCGCCGATCTGGCGTCCCACACGGCGTTCCAGTCCAGGTTGGCGCTCCGTTCGCTGTTGATCTGCTGATCGCGTAGGCCACCGACTGGATTCGTCTGGAAGTAGAACCCCGTCCGTCTGTCATGAAACGTGTCCAGCGTCACGACGAGGTTGTCGTTCTGCATCAGATTGCCGTCGCGCCGCATTTCGTTGGCGATCTCGCGCAACGGCTCGCTGTCCCAGCATCGGGCGGAGACGTAGATATTGGTGTCGTCGTAGAAAACCCACACGTCCGTCTCCTCCGTGGCAGGCTCTCCCTCGTTCGGTTCCTGTTGCGTGAAACCGCCTGTCGGGGGGACGCTCGCATACACGGCCTCGTCGAGACGGCCATCGAGGGCGAGGGGCGCGGTGAGACGAACGGCCCGCAGGGTGCGTGAGGGTGCGGGCGAAACGGTGGGGTCAGTCTGTGCCGCGGCCCGTAAGGGAAGCAGCGCGAGGGTCACCGCCAGGATCGCCGGAACGAGAGCCGGTGAAGACATCGGCGCCGGACTATCTGGCGAGCGGATCCGGGCGCAACTGGAAGTGCACCGCCTTGCTGGTGGCACCCTTCCCGCCCTCGTAGTGCCAGGGCGCCATGCTGCTGTAGGTGGCCCAGAGCCCGCGGCCCTTCCACCCGGCCTCCGGATCGTCGATGCGTCCGTCGAGGCCGCGTGCATAGAAGCCGATGGGGTAGGGCACGCGCAGGACGACGAATGTTTCATCCGGCGCCAGAGCGACGAGGGAGTCAGAGAAAGTTCCGGTGGCAATCGGCACGTTCCTGCCAAGACCAAACGTGTTGAACTGGTCCACGAAGTTGTAGTAGTGGAAGTCCGCGCTGCCGCTCACGGACACGTTCTTGAAGTTGGGGCCGGGCGTCTGGTGGAGCGTCCAGCCCTCCTCGCAGTGGCGCCCAGTTGCGGCTGGCCCGTTGAGGACCGTGCACTTGCGCCGGTCGAAGCTGGCCAGATGTCCGCTGTTGAGCGCCGCCCACACGACGCCGTTGCGATCGATGTCGATGCCACGGGTCGTGTGACCGGGAAGCGGCGGGATGTAGACCTCGGACAGGCGGGTGCGCGGGTCGACGCGAATGATCATTCCGGGCGTGCCGGAGGCCGATGTCCAGATCGCGCCGTCCACCGGGTCGGAGATGATCCCGTAGCTGCCCCCGCGGATCCGTTTGTCTCGCGCGGAATCAACGGCCTGTTCCGGCGTGGCGACGCTGTCGAAGGCGTCCAGCGTTCCGTTGCCGTTGTTGTCGAGGATGAACGGAATCCAACCCTGTGCTCGCTCGGCATCATGGGTTTCGTCCCAGAGCCGAGTGTTCAAGAAACCGACGTACGGTGCGTCGGCGGTGCTGAACCAGAGGGTGTCGTTCTCGTCCTCGGCAAAGTACAGGTGATGGGTCATGAAACACGTGCTGATCGTCTCGACCTTGCCCGACGCCGGATCGAACACCGCAGCATGCCGGTTGCTCCGCTCGATGGGGAAGAGCGCCGCAGACGGGTGATCCGATCCAGCCTTGCAGAAGTCCGGGTTCTCCGGCGGCCGCACCGTGGCAGTGACCCACACTCGCCCGTGCTGGTCGAGCATCGGGTTGTGCACGTTGGCGCGGTTCGCCCAGATGATCTCGTCGCCCCAGTAGGGGGACGGTTCCGGCTGGGTCTGTCCGGTCGAGAACGGTGTAATTGGGTCGGCAACCGGAATCGTGATCGCCCGCTTTGCCGTATGACTGACCGGGTCCAGCCGGTTGACGTCAGGCTTGTTGTGACGATCCGCGCTGTACACCGGCCCGTATGCGTTCAGCGTCGGGTTCCGCTTGTCGGTTGAGATCAGGTCGTGGATGAACGCGTGCTCGTGCGCCCAATCCCACTGCGTGATGACGAGACCCCGCTCCTGACCGGAAGGCCTGGGCGGCTGGGGAGGGACCTCGCCGGCCGCGATGCGATCGGTCCAGTCGGCGAACGCGGCGCGTCGCGAACCCCACCGCCGGAACCCGGCGCTCATACCGGCGCCCATCTGCCCGGACCGCACGCGCCGATCCCATGCCTCGAGCGTGGAGCCGAAGAGCCCCAGGCTCGTTGGCGGTTCACGTGTGGCCTTCGAGCCCATTTGATGGCAGACGGCGCACCCTACCTTCAGTTGCCCCACGTAGTGAGCCTGTGTAGCGATCGTGTCCGGGATGCCATTGCCCTCGGCGCCGGTGCCAGGAAATTCATTCGCGCCTGGCATCTCGAAGAGAGAGAACCAGTAGTTGCCCGGATAGTAGCCAGCCGCTGCCCGGGGGTTCGGTGCAACGATTGCGGCGAGATCGACGATGCCTCCGGGCGAGGCGGAGACACGTGTGGAGTCGACGAGGCCGTAGCCGCGGACCCACAGCGAGTAGGAGCCGGCCGGCAGATCCGGAACGAGGTAGCGGCCGTCCTCGTCCGTCACGACGATCTTTCGGAAGCCGGTGGGGAGATCGCTCGTTTCGGCGATGACCCAGACGCCCGCTTCGGGGCCGCTTGCGCTGGTGACCACGCCGCCGATATCGTCGGCATCCACCTCCACCCCGTCGGTCTGCCTGGCGGCCTGGGTCGCATACCACCCGGTCGCGACGATTCCTGAGGCGAGCACGGCGACACCAGCGAGAGATCTGAGGTTCATTGTTCTCACTTCCTGAAGCTTCGGAGGTAATTCACCAGGTTCCAGATGTCCGGATCGGTGATGCGATCGCCCCACGCCTCCATCGCGAACTCCGGCGGGAGGCCGGACTTGATGGCCGTGAAGATCTTGCCGTCCGTTGCCCCGTGATCCCAGGTGGCGTCGGCCAGATTGGAGGGTGGTGCCAGGCCCTCCGCTCCCACGCCGACGGGCATGCTCGCGGCCGCCAGCGCCAGCACGCACAGGTGGACATGAAGCGCTCGCATCATTTCGCCAGGGGGTCGGGACGCACCTGGAACTGGATGAGCTTGTTCTTCTGCCCCTTGCCGCCTTCGATGTGCCACATGACCTGTCCGGCATAGGCCGACCAGAGTCCGCGGCCCTTCCAGCCCGCCTCCGCATCGTCGATGCGTCCGTCCATCCCCTTCGGGTGGAAGCCCATCGGATATGGCACGCGGAGCATCACCATCTGGCCGTCTGGCAACGTGGCCTTCAGCGAGTCCGAGTTGTTGCCGAGCGCGAACGGGACGTTGTCGCCGAGTCCGGCGGTGTTGAACTGGTCCACGAACGTGTAGTAGTTGGAGTCCGAGCTGCCGGAGCCCTCGACGCCCTTGAAGTTCGGCCCTGGTTGCTCGTGGAAGGTCCATCCCTCGATGCAATGCTGGCCGGTGGCGGTCGGGCCGTTGGTGACCGTGCACTTGCGGCGGTCGAAGCTCGCCATGTAGCCGGCGCCCGTGCCGGCCCAGATGATGCCGTTCCTGTCGATGTCGATGCCGCGCGTGCCCCAGACCTCGACCGGTGCATCGGGGTTCATGTAGGGCAGTTCGTAGAGTTCGGTCAGCGCCGTCTCCGGTGGGTTGTCTCCAGGCACGATGCGCATGATGGCGCCGGGCGCCCCCGCCGATACCACGGCCCAGATCGAGCCGTCGGCCGGGTTCGGGATGACACCGTAGTTGCTGACGGCAACACGGGTGTCCTTGTCAGGGTCTGGCGGGTCACTCTGTGCGACGTACGCGTCCTGCGTGCCATTCCCGTTGGTGTCGAGGATGAACGGCATCCACCCCTGCGAGGCCTGGACGTCCCCGGTCTCCTCCCACTTGCGGGTGTCGAAGTACGCGAGGTACTGGCCGAGCGTGCTGAACCAGAGGACGTCGTCCTTGTCGAACTGCACGTGGTGCGTTCCGTAGCAGGTATCCAGTGCCGTCCACTTGTTGGTGGCGGGGTCGAACATCGACAGTTGCCGGCCGCTGTTGGTGAGCGGGTACTTGCTGGCGGACGGATGGCTTGACCCCTCCTTGCACCAGTCCGGGTTCGCCGACGGCCGCACGGTAGAGGTGATCCAGGCGCGGTTGCTGGTATCCATCATCAGGCTGTGCGCGCTGGTGCGGCTGGTGAACACTGGCTCCTCGTCCCAAGCGGGCGACGGCTGCGTGGTGCGCTGCGACCATGCGAAGTTCGGCGGGTTGTCCGGGTCGAGGAACGGCGGCATCACCTGCGTGGTCACGTGCGTCTTTGGGTCGAGAACGGGCATGGTGTCTGAGCTGTACTCGGTGCCGCCGTAGATCGGCCCATAGCCGTTGAGCGTCGGATCGCGCTTGTCCGTGCTGACGCTGTCGTGGACGAACTGGTGGCCGTCCATTCCCCAGTCCCACATCGACAGGACGAGGTTGCGCTCGACGCCCGAAGGTCGAGGCGGTTGCGGCGGAAGCTCGCCACCGGCGATCCGATCCGTCCAGTCGGCGAACATGTCCATGGCCCGGCCACGGCCGAGACGGCTGAGGAAGCTGCTCATGACTGCGCCGCTCTGTCCCGACAGCACCCGCCGTTCCCAGGCTTCACGGGTGCTCGCAAAGGTGCCCATGTTCTGCGGCATCTCCCGAGTCACTTTCGTGCCCGTCTGATGGCAGACGACGCAGCCGTTGAGCGTTAACTCGCCGAGGTAATGTCCTTGACTCTTCATCGTTGTCGGAATGCCGTTCCCGTCCGGCCCGGTGCCGGGAAAATCGCTGGCTGGCGGCGGCTGGAGGAGGGAGTACCAGTAGTAGGCTGGGTAGATCGCCGCGGCGGTCTCCGGGCTTGGAGCCACGACCGCCGTCAGATCCAGCGGGCTTCCGGGCGCGGCTTCCACGGATGGCGAGTCCACCAGGCCGTAACCGCGAACCCAGATGGAGTACGTGGCCTCGGGGAGGTCTGGCAGCACGTAGTGGCCCTCATCGTCGGTCACCACGATCTTGCGATAGCCGGTTGGCAGGTCGCTCGTCTCCGCGATCACCCAGACACCGGATTCTGGGCCGTTCGCACTCGCCACGGTGCCCCCGATGTCGTCGGCGTCGATTGCCACGCTCACCCCGCCACCGCAAGACGGCATTACAAGGAACGCGACGACGCCGGCTGCCAGCAAGGGCCAAGGGATACTCGCTTGTCTCATGGGTTCACTCCTCGGGATTGAGCCCGGCGCGCGCGCCCCTGTCCGGTACGAAGCCGGTATTTGCCTGGGGCGCCGCTGAACCGGGAGCCTGTCATTCGCGTCGCTGCGTGCGTGCGTTCCGCCACGGACCCGTAAGCAGCACAGGTCCATGGCGGATGTGGCTTGTGAGCCCCGACGGACGCGGGCAATGACGCCCGGCCGTCGGCGTCAATCAGTCCAGCGGCTCGATCCGAATAACCCGCGCGTTGCGCATGTTGGTCATCAGTGCTGCGACGCCGTCACTCGTGGGATCGAACTCGATTTCCTTCGTGTCCAGTTCCGTCGGCATCAGGTACTCAATCAACTCGCCGGTCTCCGGATTCAGCCGGAACACACGGTCGGACATGTTGCTCGGTGCCCAGACGTACCCGTCCTTGTCGGGAAGGCTGGCAGCGTACGGCGTCGAGTACTTGCGGAGCGGCCATTCCTTGAACGTCCCCGTCTTCGTATCGAACATGCCGATCTTGTCGCCGTAGTATTCGCCGAACCAGAAACGGTCCTGCGCATCCATCTTGCCGCGGCGGGCGAATCCACGCTTCGTCGGGAGCGCATAGGAGAGCGGCTCACCTGCGGCGACGTCGTAGCCGACGACGCCCTGTCCGCCGCCGATGTATGGGTTGCCCTTCGAGTTCACCACCACCTGATAGCCGCGTCCCTCGAACTGCGCCTCAGTCTTCGCGGTCTTGATGTCGACGCGGGTGAAGATGTTGCCCGCACCCCCCATCCACATCTTGTTGTTGGGGCCGAGCGCGATGAACTGGCCGGTCGTGTCCTCGACGGTCGTGACCTTTCTGGTCTTCGGCTCGAACTTGGTCAGCCTCGACGCGCCCCCCGCGACGCGCATGGGAAACCAGATGTTGTCGTCGTTGTCCACCTGGACGTCACGCGTGCCCGGGAGATGACCCGTCGGAACCGGCGGGAGCGGGTAGTCGATGAACGCGTGCGTCTTCGGGTTGAGCATGCCAATGAACTGGTGGCTCTCGTCGCCGTACCAGACGTTGCCCTTCGAGTCGACGGCCATGTCGTGCGAGACGGTCACCTTCCGGGGCTGGTCCCACTGCGTGATGATCACGCGGGTGCCCTTGCCTGTCGGCCGAGGCAGGCTTGCCTTCAGGTCATAGGACCAGTCCGCCTTCCCGCCGCTGAGGTTGACCGTCTCGAGGTACTGACCCAGTTCCGCCATGTTCCAGCCGCCCCACCTGTCGCCACGGCCTTCCATCGGGCCGTCCGGCGTGGGCTTGCCGAACGAGTCGCCAAACTTCAGCAGACGCTGCCCCCAGCCCCGGCCGTCGTTGCTCACGGCGGTGCCGTCCGGGTAGTACGAATTCATTCGCTTGATGACGCCTTCGAACCGCTGGGCATTGTGCTTGGACCGGACGATGCGCTCGTAGTTGTGGCAGTAGTTGCAGCTCTTGGCCTGGTAGACGAGCTTGTCCTTCTGCTCGGTCGTGCCGGGGAAGCTCATGGCCCACTCGAGCGAGGTGAGCTGCGCAGCGAGATCCTTCGTCTTCTCAAGTGAGAGGTCCAGGGTGGCGGACGCTGCGTCAACGGTCGTGATGCGGCCCGTACCCGTTAGGTCGAATCCGGTCGCGCGAATGGCCACGGCGTGTTCTCCGGCCGCCACGTGGGACCGCGGGAAGCTGTAGCGCCCCTCGGCGTTGCTGACCACAGTCACTGTGTGGTTGGCGCCGTCGCGGCGCAGGGTGACCAGCACCCCCTCCATCGTGCCTTCTTCCTGTGAGGTGACCGTTCCGCTCAGAGCCGCAGATGCACTCTGAGCACCGAGGTTGTCCTGAGGGAGAAATAGCCCGATTGTCAGCGCCGCCATCAGTAATCTGCTCGCTCGCATACGTACCTCCATTTCAAGGCGCCATGCTACACCCATCCAGACCACCGGGTGACGTGAATCGCCTTCCGCGTAGCCGATTGCTGCAGAAACGCGCTGGCGGCCGGACCGGGTGGTTCTCGGCACCCGACGTGCGCTTCATGGTCCGTACACCATGGTCCGCCTGCGACGAACCGATTAACGTTCGGAGGCCTGGCTCGCCGAAAAGGGAGAACCCTTGCCAGAAGCCCTGTAAAAGCACTTTTGTGACTCGATCGCGTCGGCGGATTGATATCTGAACGACTGGTATCCGGACATTAACTTCGGAGTTGTGCGGAGGCAGAAGGGTGGTAGTCTCTGCGAATTGGGCTAAAAGTCGGTTTCGTCCTGAGGTAATCGCATGGGACATGGTGCGCGTGTGACGTGGGTCACGGCCGGAGCGCTGCTCCTCATGGTTGTGTCGTCGGAGAGGACGGATCTGCGTGCGGCGACGCCGGCCCTGGCGGAGCAGCAGGCAGCCGCGGATGCCGGACCGGGTGACGCGTCCGCCTCGTCCAGGCGTGCGCTGTTGGACGGCTACTGCGTGAGCTGTCACAGCGAGCGGCTCAAGGCAGGCGATCTCGTTCTCGAAGGATTGGATACCGCCGCAGTCGGGCCGAACGCCGAGTTGTGGGAGCGGCTCGTCCGGAAACTCCGGAGTGGGGCCATGCCTCCCGCCGGACTCCCGCGCCCGGACGAAGGCACCATGGGTGCCTTTGTCACGTCGCTCGAGACGACGCTCGACCAGGCAGCCGCGACGGCGCCGGACCCGGGCCGACCAGTCGCCCACCGCTTGAACCGCGTCGAGTACACCAACGCGATCCGCGACCTGCTGCACCTCGAGATCGACGGCAATGCCATGCTGCCCGCCGATGACGCCGGGTTCGGCTTCGACAACATCGGCGACGTGCTCACGATCACGCCGGGGCTTCTGGAGCGCTATCTGATTGCCGCGCAGAGGATTAGTCGCCTGGCGGTCGGCGATCCGACGCTTCCTATCTCGGTCGAGCAATACGACGTGCCCTACCTGCTGCTGCGCCAGGAGGGCCGGATGCATGAGGATCTGCCGTTCGGAACTCGCGGGGGGCTCGTGTTCAGCCACACGTTTCCCGTCGATGGCGATTACGTCGTCAAAGTTCGACTGCAACGCAACGCGATCTCGCTCGGCGCCGCGCTCAGAGGCGTGCACGTCGAGAGCTCCCTCGACGTGCGAATTGACGGCCACCGAGTGCAGAGGTTCAGCGTCGGTAAAACGTATGAAGACGGGGACGCGGTGTCGACGGTGGTCGGGGCGACCGAGCTCGAGCTGGATGGAGACAGCCATCTGGACGTTCGACTGTCGCTGAAGGCCGGCCCCAGGAGGATCGGGATCACCTTCGAGAACGCGAACTGGGAGTTCGAGGGCGTCGGCCCCTCGCGTCTGCCCGTGGCGAGCTATGGGCACGCAGCGGGCAAGGTGGCGGGTAACGGTGGCTTCGGCAGGATTCAGGCCGGCATCGACAATGTGCAGATCGTTGGACCGATGAACGGTCTGAGGCCGACGAACACGCCTGCGCGCGAGCGCGTCTTCGTCTGTCAGCCCTCCAGCGCATCGGATGAGGAGGCGTGCGCCCGTCGTATCAGCGCGACTCTGGCTCGCCGGGCTTACCGTCGTCCATCGACGAGCGGCGATGTGGACACCCTGCTCGAGTTCTACCGGAGTGCTCGCGCTAAGGGTGATTTCGACGCGGGCATCCAGGCCGTCGTCAAGCGTGTGCTGGCCGATCCGGAATTCCTGGTTCGCATCGAGGATCAGTCGCCGGGCGCGAACGCCGTGTACCCCATCACCGATCTCGAGCTTGCTTCCAGGCTGTCATTCTTTCTCTGGAGCAGCATTCCGGACGATGAACTGCTCGACGTCGCGGCCGACGGCCGGCTTCGCGCTCCCGGGATGTTGGAGCGGCAGGTTCGCCGGATGCTTGCCGACGATCGGTCGAACGAACTAGTCACGAACTTCTTCGGCCAGTGGCTGTGGGTTCGCAACATGGCTGAGCTCCGTCCGGATCGCTTCCAGTTTCCGGATTTTGACGAGAACTTGCGGGAGGCGTTTCAGCGAGAGACGGAGTTGTTTGTCGAGAGCCAGATCCGCGAGGATCGCCCCATCACGGATCTCCTGACGGCGAACTACACGTTCGTGAACGAACGCCTCGCGCGGCACTACGATCTGCCCGGCGTCGTAGGCAGCCACTTCCGGAGAGTGACGCTGCCCGGGGAACGGCGCGGCGGCATCCTTGGGCACGGAAGCGTGCTGACCGTGACGTCGTACGCCAACAGAACGTCTCCGGTGGTGCGCGGCAAGTGGGTGCTGGAGAATTTGTTAAACACGCCGCCGCCCGTGCCCCCCGCCAACGTGCCGCCATTCCCGGACGGCGAGGCCGTGGCGTCACTGTCGGTTCGGCAGAGGATGGAGCAGCACCGAAAGAACCCGGTGTGTGCCGCCTGCCATTCTCGACTCGATCCGTTGGGCTTCGCGCTAGAGAATTTCGACGCGATCGGGCGATGGCGCGAGCAAGATGCTGCCAGCGTGATCGACCCGTCTGGGATGTTCCCGGATGGGGCCACGTTCGACGGACCCGCGGCGTTTCGCGCCGGGCTGCTCGATCATCGTGATGCCTTCATTGCGACTGTGACGGAGAAGATGCTGACCTACGCGCTCGGCCGTGGCGCGGAGTACTACGACATGCCGACCGTGCGCGACATCGGGCGGGAGATCGCCCAGAGGGACTACCGCTGGACGTCGCTCGTGATGGGCATCGTGAATAGCGCGCCATTTCAAATGCGAAGGAAGTCATGACCATAGTTGGGAAATCACTGCCTCGTCGTACGGTTCTACGCGGCATCGGGACGGCGCTTGCCCTGCCGATGCTCGATTGCATGGTTCCGGCCTTTGCGGAGGCGCCGAAACCGGTGAAGCGTTTCGGTGAGGTATATGTCTCGATGGGCATGAACATGCAGCACTGGACGCCACCGACCGAGGGCCCGTTGGAGATCACGCGGATCCTCAGCCCGGTCGAAGCATTCCGGGATCGGATGCTGGTTTTGAGCGGACTCGATAGTGAGCCAGCGGAGGGACGGGATGGGGGCGTCCACCCGCGGACGCAGACCGCCTGGTGCACCGGTGTGACGGCCTTTCACACGGAAGGCCCCAATACGAGAGCAGGCACGTCGCTCGATCAGTACATCGCCCGCGAGATTGGCGATGAAACGCAGCTACCGTCACTCGAGCTTGCGCTCGAGCCCGCAGGCCTGTCTGGTAATTGTGTTTTCGGGTACAGCTGCACGTATCTGAACACACTGGCCTGGCAGACGCCGACGACCCCATTGCCGATGGAGGTGAATCCGCGCGCGGTGTTCGAGCGTCTGTTCGGTGCGAGCGACAGCACGGATCCGGCGGTGCGTCTGAGGGACATCCAGAGCGACCGTAGTGTGCTCGACTCCGTGACGGAGAAGATCACGAAACTGCAACGAGGCATCGCGCCGAGCGACCGGGCCAAGGTAGGGCAGTATCTGCAGTCCGTGCGCGATGTGGAGCGCCGGATCCATCTGGCAGAGGAGCAGATTTCGCGCGCGCTTCCGGAAGTGGATCGTCCGGCCGGTGTGCCCGGGACCTACGAGGAGCACGCCAAGCTGATGTTCGATCTGCTCGTGCTGGCTTACCAGACTGACCTGACGCGGGTGGCGACCTACTTGGAGGCGCGCGAGTTGAGTGCCAGGACGTACCCGGAGATCGGGGTCCCAGAGCCACACCATCCGACGTCTCATCACGGAAACGATCCCGAGAAGCTGGAACGGCTGGCGCTGCTGAACACCTTCCACGTGTCGTTGTTCGCACACTTCCTCGAGAAGATGCAGGCGACGCCAGACGGTGACGGGTCGCTCCTGGACCACACCCTCCTCTTGTTCGGGTCCGGCATGAGTGACGGGAACATCCACTTGATGTACGACGTGCCGACCGTCGTCGTGGCGAACAAGGCCACGTTCGGTGTCACGACCGGCCGTCACATGCGGTCGCCGAAGGGGACGCCGCTCACCAACCTCCAGCTCACGCTCATGGAGAAGATGGGGGTAGAGATGGAAGGGTTCGGGAACAGCAACCGCGAGTTGCACACCATCAGCATCTAGCCACGGGCTGCGGCCCGTCGCTTCGAGCAGAGGAACGAGAAACGGCGGGTCTTCCCCTGGGGGGAACCCGCCGTTCGATTGTACGGGGCCGGTCTCGGCCTACTCGGGATTGAGTCTACGGTTGGTCTTGCTCTGCTGAGGTCTCGGCCGGCGGCGCGGTCTCGCAGAGCGTACTCTTCGATTCCACACTCGCACTCTTGAGAATCCCTGGTGTGCACACGCCGGAGCCGTCACTGGTTCCGCCAAGCGAGAGCAAGACGTCGGCCACCTTGTCATGAATAAAGAACATGGCGTTGATGATGGTGCCTTCCGCCACGCGCAGCGGAGTTTCGCCGACCTTGTTAAGGGGGTTGACCGCGGCGCCTCGCTCGGCCACGAGGTAGCGAGCGATCCTCGGGAAGCCCAGAAGTGCGGTGGCGTGCAGAGCCGTGTTGCCGCGCGTGTTTGTCGCGTTGATATCGACGCCAAGATCCAGCGCAAGCTTCACCGCCTCAAGCCGCTTATTCTCCGGCGCGGACATTTCCTCCTCGATGGAGGTCATGCCGGAGGCGACCATCAGCGCGGTTGTGCCGTCCTCGGTGGTGATGAGCGGGTCAGCACCACCCTCAAGCAGGAGGCGCATGGTGGGTGCGTCGCCGGCCATCGCGGCCAGCATGAACGGCGTGGCACTCGCTAGTGATCCACCCGCATCGACGAAGCTCTGGAAACTGTAGCCGAAGCGGGGTGGCGACGCGGTGGTCTTGACGTTCGGATCGGCGCCGCGCGCCAAGAGTGACCGGACCAGCCTGTGCTTGCGGGCGCCCTGAAGGCCGATGAGCGTCCGCCATTCGTCGCTCCAGCCCTTCGTCTGGGGGGGCGACTCGATGTACTCGTTCGTGGTGACGCTGTCCCAGGTTCCGGCCGCCCAGTGGAGCGGGGTGTAGCCGGGCCCGTCGGCGTTGGGGTCTGCGCCGCGCGCCAGCAGGAGTTCCGCCAACTCGACATGGGCGCGGACGGTCGCCACGTGCAGCACGCTGCTGCCATCCCTCGCCGTCTCGTTGACGTCCGCGCCCTGTGCGAGCAGGAAACGAACGCCCTCGAGGTCGCCGTGCCGGGTTGCGAAAAGCAGCGGGGTGAAGCCGGAGTTGGAGCGGGCGTGGATGTCGGCGCCTTGCTCGATGAGGGCGCGCGCAATATCGATGTGGCCGCGTGCGAACGCCCACATTAGAGCCGTCTGCCCGTGCGAGCGCTCCTGCGCCTTCACGTCGGCGCCGCGCGCGATGAGGGCCGTGACTGTGGCTGGCGCGTTCACGCGCGTCGCGGTCATCAAGGGCGTCTCGCCGCTCGGCAGCGCGGCGTTCGGGTTAGCGCCGGCCTGCAGCAGGAACTCGACTAGGGCTGGGCCGGCATCGGCGACGGCCAGGGTGAGTGGCGTCACGCCATATTCGTTCGCGGCATTGACGTTCGCATGTTCCTCGACGAGCAGGCGAACCGTTTCGAGATCGTCCCAGTGGGCCGCCCAGTGGAGCGCGGTGGCGCCGTCTGGTTGCGGAGTATTGACATCCGCGCCCTGCTCGATGAGGGTTCTGACGGTGGCCCCGTCGCGCCGCTTCGCGGCGTCGGTCAGGTCATCGGCCACTGCCGTGCCGGCCCAGGCCACCGCAAGCACAGCCACCATAACCGCACGACCGAACCATCGGAGAGGCTTGCGCATAGTCTCGTGCTCCTGAATTTGGGTACAGTCTACAACAGCCTGGGTAGGACGGCGTCGACGTCGGCCTGGCTAGGTTCGTCGGTGGAATCCGGAGCGTGGGGTGCCCCACAGGAAAGGAACCTATTCAGGCAATCGATTCGCGTAGCTGTTTGCCATCAGGAAGAGACGGTGCGTGCCCGAATGCTTGGTCCTCTCGCCTGACTGCGAGGCCTCTCACCTGTCGCGGTGCGGCGCCGGCCGTCACCGTGAATTGTTAGCGGGACGCGGCGGGTACTTGCTGGGAACTGGTCGCGGGACGGCCCTTGCGGACCGAACCGCGACCAGTATCCGTCTGTCAACGTGACGGTGTTGGTTGTGACGATGCTACCGCTAGTCGTTCTTGGTAGTGGCCTTCGCGGGACCATCGTACGAGTTGAGCATCTCGTACCAGCCGGAGCCGGGGCATTTCATCACGCTGCCAACTCGTTTACCTGTTGCCGAGTGGTTTGCGCGACCCTCCCATGCGTTGGGGTTTCTTTGCCACGCGTTGAGCACCTTCTCGGCCTCCTCCCAACTGGTTGCGTCAACTTCGTAGAAGGAGATGTAATCAGTGAACGTCGCTCCGCCGCCGTGCTTCCCGCGGAGCTCGTACACGCGGCTTCGGACGAAGTTCGGAGTGTGGGAGACGTCTTCGACATGCTGGTTGACGAACCATTCGTCGAATCCCGCCTTGGTCTTGGCTGTGTCGTCGACCGGTTCGCACAACCCGATGAGGATGAATCGCTTCTTCTCCTGGGCTGCCGCATCGTTCGGCAGCGCCAAGCCGACCGCCAGGACCGCAGCGGCCACGCCAAAAATAACACCCTTTGTCACGCGAGCAAGCGGTTTCTTTATCGGTTCCATGGAGCAGCTCCTCTTAGAAAAGTTCCTAGAAGTATCGTCAGACACCCAGACCTATCGCCGGAGGCTATCACGATTGATTCACAAGTGGTCGGAGGGTCACGCTGTACCTGATTGGACTCTTGGTGTATGGTCCGCGAAGTCGGTCGACTTGATCCAAGAATAATAGGATGGTCTATGAGACTACGATCTGCGTGCCTTGGAAGGTTGCTGACCGCGACGTTACTTGAACTCCCAGGAATTGCAGCTGCGCAGAGTGAAATCTCGGGTGTCGTCACGGACGAGACCGAGGCCGTTCTGCCAGGCGTCGTCGTCAACGCCTCGAGGCCGGCGGTTCTCAATCAGTGTGATGCAGGACACGAGGTAGCGTAATGAGGGTTGACGAGACGGTGCTCTGGCACCTGGATGAGGAGCCTGACATGACATGCGTCATGGTCTCGTGCTGCTCAGGTGCCGAACTGCAGGTCCGCCGGGGTGCAGATATCGTTCTGCGCGAGCTCTACCCAGACAAGTCCACGCTCTATGACCGCGCCAGGCAGTTGCGACGTTCCCCGCCGTCAACCGGACTATTGGCCATCGCACCGACTTTACGGTGATCGTGCGTCGGCGGCAGATTCTCGAGGCCATCGCGATCGTGGTGGCCGGGCTGGCGGCGGTGGCGTCTTGGCCACCCGTACTGGTCGAGCGTTGGTTCTCAACCGGGCTGTACCCCTCGATTCAACAAGGACTGACCCGCGCCTCGAACCTGACTCCGGTCCCATGGTTGGACGTGGTCATGGTCATCGTCCTGATCGGGCTCTGTTGGCTCTGGTGGTGCGCGCTGCGCACTCGAGTGGGGGTGCCGCGGCTCGGGCGGGTCGGGCGGGCGGCGCTGACCACCGTATCCTGGACTGCGCTCGTCTACCTGCTCTTTCTTGGCACTTGGGGTCTCAACTACCGCCGCGTGCCGCTGGCGGAACGCCTCGTTCTTGACCGCGCTGAGCCATCGACTGAGGCTGTGGTCGCGCTGGGTTTCGAAGCGGCCTCACGCCTGGACGGCTTGTATGAGGCTGCCCACACTACCGGTTGGCGCGAACCAATCTGGCAAGACGGTGGGCTGCTCCGTGGAGCCGCGGAGGTGCAGGGATTCCTGGGTCGTGCAGAGCCTGCAGTCCCAGCTCGTCTCAAGGCCTCTATGCTCGGATGGCTCTTCAGGTGGAACGGGGTGGACGCTATGACGAATCCCCTTGGGCTTGAGGTGCTGGTTAACCCCGATCTGCTGCCGTTCGAGCGACCGTTCGTTGCTGCGCACGAATGGGCGCACCTGGCAGGATATGCGGATGAGTCCGAGGCGAACTTCGTGGGGTGGCTCACGTGTCTTCGCGGCGGGGTGCCTGCGCAATACAGCGGATGGCTCTATCTGTATTGGCAGATCATCGTCGAATTGCCACCGGCGATGCGTGGTCGGGTATCTTCCGTGCTCGCTGAAGGACCGCGCCAGGACCTCGACGCGATTGCCGACCGGCTTCGTCGCGGCCAGTTGCCGAGGCTCCGCACCGCGAGTTGGCTGGCCTACGACGTGTACCTCAAGGCCAACCGCGTGGCCTCCGGCGTGCGGAGCTATGGCGAGGTGGTCACGCTGGTGCTGCGTGCGCGCTTCGAGGACGAATGGCGTCCGGTCCTCGCGCCGGATCTACCGTCCCTCGACTGACACGATGCGGCCGGCGGCCGCCCGGCGCAGGCGATCGCGTAGGGCGTCGGCGAGGCCACCAGGCGAGCCGATGCCTGGCGCGAGGATCACGGTGACCTCGGGAGCATCGACGTCGCGCAACGCGGCGTAGAGCCGAACTGCCATGGATGGGAGATGGTTCTCTGAGCCCAACTCGACCACCCTCGCTGCGCCGGCCTTCGTGAAGGCGGGGAAGTCGATGGCGGATGTCAGGATGCCCACCAGCTGGCCCTCACCGTTGAGGGCGGCTGTGTCGGCGAGCATTCTGGCGCGTCGCGCCGCTGGGGCCCCTTCGTAGAGGGTCAGTGGTGCGCTCGGAGAGTAGTGTTTCGCGAGGAGGCCTGGCGAAGGCAGCGCTCCGGACCTGGTGTGCGGGGCCGCGTAGGCGACGTTTGGCGCCAGCGGGCGCAGCATCTCCAAGGTAATGGCGCCGGGGCGCAGTACGAGCGGCATGGGACCAGACAGGTCGAGCACCGTTGACTCGATTCCCACGGTTGTGGGGCCGCCGTCGAGGACGATATCAATCAGCCCCTTGAGGTCCTGCAGGACGTGCTCAGCGCAGGTCGGGCTCGGCCGCGAGAAGAGATTCGCGCTCGGGGCGGCCACTGGAGTCCCCGTCGCTCGCAGCAGAGTCTGAGCGACTGGATGTGCGGGGACGCGCACCGCAACTGTTGGTCCGCCAGCGGTGACGTCGGCTGGGACGCCGGCTGCACGCGGCAGGACGAGCGTGAGTGGCCCGGGCCAGAATGCGCTGGCCAGTTGCGTGGCAATGGACGAGACATGGGCGGCTACAGTGGCGAGTTGCGTGGCATCCGCGATGTGCACGATGAGCGGGTCAGAGGCCGGGCGTCCCTTGACGGTGAAGATGCGACGGATGGCCGTCGTATCCCACGCGTGCGCACCGAGGCCGTAGACGGTCTCGGTCGGAAAGGCGACAAGCCCTCCACTTCGCAGACATTCCGCCGCCTGCGCGATGGCGCCTGGGTCTGGCTGGTGGGTTGTGACGCGAAGAAGCAGGGTCATCAGGGCACGAACTGTCGGAGGCCAGCTTCACCGAGGTGACGCACTCGCTCCGACACGATGACCCGAGAACTACTTGGCGATCGAGATGGCCTGGAGCGTCTCGTCGTCGCTGGTGAGGTCGGCCTCACCGGCAGGGAAGTTATTGGCGCGGAGCATGAACGCCGTGATGTCCGCACCCTGTTCTCGGGAGAGGCTGCCCGGATCGCCGGCCGGCATCGAGGACACGATTTTCTCGACCAAGTCGGAAACGGGCGTCATGTCCCAGTAGCCGATAAAGTCATTCCCGGCGAGCGCAGGTCCGCCTCCGCCACTCAGGTCTTCCGCGTGGCAGGCTGCGCACTGTTCCTGGTAAAGAGCATCTCCACGTGTCGCCTGCGCGTCGCTGTACACGCTATCCTTGGTCGTCTTGGCCGCTCCCGTCGCGCCCGCTGCCGGAGCTGCTGTGGTGGCCGCTTGGGCGGAGGCACCAGCTGCCTTGGTAATCGAGATGGCCTGGAGCGTCTCGTCGTCGCTGCTGAGGTCCGCGTCACCGGCGGGGAACTTATTCGCCTGCAGCATGAACGCCGTGATGTCGGCACCTTGCTCGCGGGTAAGGCTGCCTGGCGCAGTGGCCGGCATTGAGGCCACGATCTTTTCCACCAGGTCGGAAACGGGCGTCATGTCCCAGTAGCCGATAAATTCGTCGCCGGCCAGCGCAGGTGCGCCTCCGCCGCTCAGGTCTTCAGCGTGGCACTCTGCGCACTGTTCCTGATAGAGAGCATCCCCACGCGTCGCTTGCGCAGCGCTGTACACGCCATCGTTTGTCGTCTGGGCCTGCTCGGCACGTACGGTCAGAGTGGTAAAGCCGAGGAGCACGGCTACGAGACCGGCTACAGCCAGTGTCCACCAAGCCGGAGCCACCTGTTTCGCATAAAGACGCATTTGAATCCCTTCGAAAGAAAACTAAGAAAATGGTATCACAAGGATCCGGCTGGCTTCTGAGCGGCGGTTGGAGATAATCAGCACCAATGCAGATTGGCT
>Ga0302135_10000396_pt1 | contig 26680 bp, 19 predicted proteins | sample CBN3_surface_MG_FD_203119 | JGI IMG/M metagenome (GOLD analysis project Ga0302135, IMG submission 203119) | Marine microbial communities from Western Arctic Ocean, Canada - CBN3_32.1 | ecosystem: Environmental > Aquatic > Marine > Oceanic | place: Canada: Western Arctic Ocean | collected...
CAGTAAATCCGAACAACGCTTGCCCCCCCTGTATTACCGCGGCTGCTGGCACAGAGTTAGCCGGGGCTTCCTCACTCGGTACCGTCAGACTCCGACGTATTGGGTCGGAGCTTTTCGTCCCGAGCAACAGAAGTTTACAATCCGAAGACCTTCATCCTTCACGCGGCGTTGCGTCGTCAGGCTTTCGCCCATTGCGAACAATTCCCCACTGCTGCCTCCCGTAGGAGTCTGGGCCGTGTCTCAGTCCCAGTGTGGCCGTCCGCCCTCTAAGGCCGGCTACCGATCGTAGCCTTGGTGAGCCGTTACCTCACCAACTAGCTAATCGGACGCGGGCCCCTCAACAAGCGCCAGGTCTTGCGATCCCCGGCTTTGATCTCCGCCTCTCCAAAGGCGGGATGTTATGCGGTATTAGCGCTCCTTTCGGAGCGTTATCCCCCACTCGAAGGTAGGTCACCCACGTGTTACTCACCCGTTCGCCACTCGATTGGGGCCGAAGCCCCTCTCGCGTTCGACTTGCATGTGTTAGGCACGCCGCCAGCGTTGATTCTGAGCCAGGATCAAACTCTCAAGTTAAATTCGCTGGTCCCGCCCACCACATCCAGCCGAAGCCAGACTTGATAGATGGAACACAACTGTTTAACGCGATTGCCTGTTTACTTGGCTCTTGCGTTGTTTTCTTACTGCGTGTTGTAGGTGGTTCCACTGCCTCGCACCGACGGCTTGCGCCGCCAATACTCACCAATGGCCACCCGCTGACACTCGACGGGTCGTTTAGTGCTTGCACGCACTATCTAGTTTTCAAAGAACCGGAACCGCGGACGCACCACGATGGCGCGAGCGCGTCGTTCGCCCGCAATCGGTGACATCACCGCCTTAAGGGGAACCTTCAAAGGGTACTACTGTAGTTTGCATTTGTCAAACCGCAGCCGATCCCGAGGGCACCCGAGGTCCCCTAGCCGGACCGTTGTGCATGGAAAGCCACCGCAGGCATCCAGTGCACGAACTGAATATAATACGTCAGCTTTTTGGCAGTTGTCAATCGCAGCGAGCGGTGTGCGTCTTCTGCTAGAACCTTCGACCACGGTGAACGCGAACGCTTCTGCCTGGAGCATTGACACTTTAGCCCAGAGAGCGATAGTTCGCGTTGGCGAGGTTGTCGTCAATCGCCAAAATCTCGAGTTGCGGGGTCAGGCGATATCCACCTCGCAAGGTCAGCGCGACATGATCGGGAATTTCACAGAACATCCAGGATGACGAGCCTCGGCCCAGCACGCGCGCCTGCACCTCGGTGAGTGTTTGGCCTAGTGGAACCAGCACCCCGTCGCGCACGAGTCCAGAGTCCGTCGCCGTGCCGTTGAAGCAGGAGGCAATCGAGCAGGTATCTCGGCGGGCTCAGATTCGAGCGTCGGCGAAATCGCCCGGCGCCATTCGGCTGTACCGCGTTATGAACGCGGCCAGCCCTTCGTTCCAAGCAGGGCCCTGCCCAGGCCGCCACCGAAGCTTCACGCCGCCGACGCCTGGCGGCACGCGACGGAGCGGCACATTGGCGTCGAGATCCGTTCCCTGGCTGCAAGAGAGATACGTTCACGCCAGCCAATCGCGAGCGAATCGCACCGTGGTCTCTGCCTTCAGGCCTCGGATGCGGACTCTCGCAATGTTCACACGCGTGACCATCTGAGCTACTGCGGCGTCGATGAACGCCCGGCCGACAGCGTCTTGCCGCACCACTTCGAACCCGCCGATCGAGACCCCCGTGACGTCCCGTAAAAACACGATCGTCCGCCGCTGTATGGCATCGCGTAGTTCTGCGGTGTACCCGGTCACGCTTGCAGTCAACCGGTCGGTCTTAAATCGAGCTCCCACCTCAAATAAATAGAAATACTCCGGCCGCAGCGACTCAATAGGAAGTCAGGTGCTCGTGGCGTTGGCGCCACCGTTGATGCCGACCTTGCAGTCAAGATCGGCGCCGACTGCCGCGGACCGCGACGGGGCGAACGCGCCACGAATCAAGACGACGTCCAGTTCGTCGTTGTACTAGGGACTCGATGCCGTTCGCACGGCCTGCATGTCGGGCGACCGGACCTCAATGGAGCGGATGCTCCAGGCAGGGTGGGCGACGGTGACTGACTCCGCCTCGCTAATGTGAGCGACCTTAGATCACTTGCGTCAGACTGCACCGACCAGCTTGACGAGGTGCGTCTGACGCTGCCCTCGGCGCAGCACGACAATACTCCCGCCGATGGCCGCACCGCGACTGACGCGAGCCGCAACGTCCGGAGCACGCCGATTGTTGACGTAGACCCCGCCAGACTGCACGAGCCGCCGTGCTTCACTCTTCGACGAGGCGAGCTTCACCTGTGCGAGCAGATCCACGAGTGCGATTCCCTCGCCAGAAAACAGGCCAGCCGCCATCTCCGTGGACGGGGCGTCCTCGAACACCGCGAGGGCGTCCTCGACAGGCAGCGTCGCGATGTCCTCTCCGAACAAGACACTCGAAGCGTGCTCCGCGCGAGTCACCGCCTCAGCCCCATGCACCAGGCTCGTCACCTCGCGTGCCAGCAGCCGCTGAGCCGCGCGAGGCCCTGGCTCCAAGACCAGCGCACGCTCGACCCCGGCAATCGTCTCCTGGTCGAGGAACGTGAAGAACTTCAGGTACCGAACGACATCCGAGTCGTCGGCGTTGAGCCAGAACTGATAGAAGCGAAAAGGTGACGTGCGCTGCGGGTCAAGCCAGACCGCGCCCGACTCCGTCTTGCCGAACTTCGTCCCGGAAGCGCTCGTCAGCAGCGGCATCACCAGGCCGTGAGTACGGCCTGGGCGCAGACGCCGGATCAGATCGCACCCAGCCGTGATATTGCCCCACTGATCGCTGCCGCCCAGTTGCAGTGTGCAATTGAACCGGTCATGGAGCACGAGAAAGTCGTAGGACTGGAGCAGCAGGTAACTGAACTCCGTGTACGACACTCCCCCTTCGCTTGACAGCCGCCGTTTCACCGAGTCCTTCGCAAGCATGTAGTTCAGGGTGAAGTACTTGCCCACATCGCGCAGGAACTCCATCGCGGTGATCGTCGTGAGCCACTCTGCGTTATCCACCAGTCGCGCGCCGTGCGACGTCGCGCCGAAGTCGAGAAACTGCTCGAGCTGCGGCCGAATGCCGGCGACGTTGGCGGCCACGTCTTCAGCGCTGAGGAGCGCACGCTCGGTGATCTTGCCGCTCGGGTCACCAATGAGGCCCGTGCCGCCACCAACGAGGGCGATTGGAGAGTGCCCGCATCGTTGCAGGCGCGCGAGGGCCATTAGTGGCAGGAGGTGACCGACGTGAAGGCTCGACGCGGTGGGGTCGAAACCCGCATACCCCGTGACGCTGGAGCCGACGAGCGCGTCGCTCAGTCCCTCGGTCGAGTCGTACACGAGGCCTCGCCAGGAGAACTCGCTGAAGAGATCCATGAGCCGTTACTATACCGTCCCGATCCGCCGCGACAGTCTTACGTCGCCGCGGCGACGAACCGGCGGCCATCGAGTCGCCATCCGCCGTCGAGCACGATCCGGATCGCCTCTGGATACGCGCTGTGCTCCTCCTTGAGAATGCGCGTGGCCAGCGTCTGGGCCGAGTCACCATCAAGCACCGGCACAACCCGCTGCAACACGATCGGCCCGGAGTCGAGCTCCGGAGTGACGAGGTGAACGGTGACGCCGCTCACACGCACGCCGTAGTCGAGGGCCTGACGCTGGGCGTCAATACCTTGAAACGCGGGGAGCAGCGACGGATGGATGTTGAGGATCGCGTCCGGAAACGCATCAATCATCGGCCGCCCCACCAGCCGCATGAATCCGGCCAGGCACACAAGTCCGACGTTCCGCGCTTGCAACTGACGCACCAGCTCACGGTCGAAGTTGTCGCGTTCGGACCAGCCACGGTGACTCACCGAGACCGCGTCGATGCCGGCGCGCCGGGCGAGTTCAAGCGCAGCTGCGTCCGGCCTATTCGAGATGACCACTGCAATCGTCGCGTCCAGTCGCCCCCAGGCAACCGCATCAATGAGCGCCTGAAGATTGCTGCCGCGGCCCGAGACGAGAACGCCGAGTCGGCGATTCACGAGGCCGCCAGGTAGTCCACGCCCGGCTCGCCCTCGCCGGCCACGACCTCGCCGATGATCCGGCTGTCGCGGCCGCCCCTTGCGGCCAGCTCCTGCCGCAGCGCGCCGGCGTGATCGGGTGAACTCACCAGAATGAAGCCGATGCCCATGTTGAACGTGCGCCACATGTCATCGGGCGGCACCTGGCCGGCCGACTGGAGCCACTCGAAGATCGGCGGCACTTCCCAGGACCCCACTCGCACGACCGCCCGGCTCCCCCTCGGCAGCACTCGCGGCAGGTTGTCCGTGATACCGCCGCCGGTGATGTGCGCCATCCCCTTGATGCGTTGGCCCGAGAGCAGCGGACGTACGAGCGATGCGTACGACCGGTGAGGCGCGAGAAGCGCGTCGCCCAGCAATCCCCCAAGTTCCGGCACATGACTGTCAACGCTTAGCCCGAGGGTCTCGAACACGATGCGCCGAGCCAGCGAGTAGCCGTTGGTGTGCAGGCCAGAGGATGGCACGCCGATGAGTACGTCGCCCGGCGCAATGCTTCGACCATCGACAACCGCATCACGCTCCACGCATCCAACGATGAAGCCCGCCAGGTCGTACTCCCCTTCGGGATAGAACCCGGGCATCTCCGCGGTCTCCCCGCCGAGCAGCGCGCAGCTGTTGTCGCGGCACGCCTGCGCCATGCCACTGACAACCGCCTCGGCCACATCGGGCGAAAGGTTGCCGGTTGCAAGGTAGTCGAGAAAGAACAGAGGCTCCGCGCCTTGCACCAGGATGTCGTTGACGCAGTGGTTGACCAGGTCAGCCCCGACCGTGTCGTGGCGGCCGGCGAGAAAGGCCACCTTGAGCTTCGTCCCGACGCCATCGGCACTCGCCACGAGTACCGCGTCGCGGACCCGTTCGGCACCGAGATGGAAGAGGCCCCCGAAGGAACCTATTTCCGACAACACCCTGGGTGTGAACGTGGACCGCGCGAGACCACGAATCCGGCGGACGGCTTCGTTCCCTACCTCGATGTCGACTCCGGCTGTCTTGTAATCCATGCGGTCTGTTCGCGTCGGGGAGTCGTCAGCCAGCGACTGGATCGCTCTCGATCTCGTCCCGCACAGCCGGACCCGCGGGCGCGCCAGCCTCACCATCGTTCAGCTTCAACGCTAACTGCAGGTATGCAGCCTCGTTGTCCGGGAAGGCCACGGGATACACCCCCGTGTAACAGGACGTGCAGTAGCGCGAGTTGCCGCCCTCGACCGACGCGGTCATGCCGTCGTGGCTCAGATAGGCCACGGTGTCCGCCCCGAGATACTTCCGGATCTCCTCGAGCGAATGCGTGGCCGCGATGAGCTCCGAACGCCTAGGGGTATCGACGCCGTAGAAGCACGGCGAAATAGTAGGTGGACAGCTTACGCGCACGTGCACTTCGCGTGCTCCGGCGTGCCGGACCATGCGCACCAGCTTCCGGCTCGTGGTGCCACGGACGATCGAATCGTCGACGAGTACAACGCGCTTGCCTTCCAGGATGCTCCGGACCGGGTTCAACTTCACGCGCACACCGAAGTGCCGAATCGATTGCTGCGGCTCGATAAACGTTCGGCCGACATAGTGATTGCGGATGAGACCCATCCTCATGGGGATGCCGGAAGCCTCAGCGAAGCCGATGGCTGCGCATACGCCTGAGTCTGGAACGGGGACCACTACGTCGGCTTCGGCGGGCGATTCCTTCGCCAGGCGCCGGCCGAGATTTGTGCGAACCTCGTTGACGCTCTCGCCGAACACGTAGCTGTCAGGACGGGCAAAGTACACATGCTCGAACACGCACTGCGCCTGTTGCGCTGGCGGAAACGGCTTGATCGACTTGAGCCCCTGTGGACCGACCACGACGATCTCTCCAGGCTCGACATCACGCACGTAGGTGGCACCGATGAGATCAAGCGCACACGTTTCCGAGCTCATGACCCAGGCGTCGCCGAGCCGGCCGAGCGCCAACGGCCGAAATCCATGCGGGTCGCGCGCGCCCACGAGTCGGTCCTTGGTCATCATTACGAACGAAAACGCGCCTTGGATCTGGGAGATGGCGTCCACGACGGCGCCCTCCACCGTTGCTTCGGGTGACCGCGCGTACAGATGCACCACGACTTCGGTGTCGGTGGTTGTCTGGAAAATTGCGCCCTGGCGGACGAGCGCGTCCCGCACTTCACCGGCGTTGACGATGTTTCCGTTGTGACCGACTGCGAACTGGCCATGCAGGCAGTCGATGACAAGCGGCTGGGCGTTGGCAATCCCGCTCGCGCCCGCTGTCGAGTACCGGACATGGCCCATCGCCAATGAGCCCGGTAGAGTTGCAAGGATCTCTTCGCTGAAGGCGTCGTGTACGTGGCCCATCGCCTTCGAGTGACGGACCCGGGTGCCGTCTGACGCTGCGATGCCGGCGCTCTCCTGGCCCCGGTGCTGCAGCGCATAGAGCCCCAGGTACGTCAAATTCGACGCCTCCGGATGGCCATGAATTCCAAACACGCCGCACGCTTCTCGAAAGGAATCGAACATGCCGGCCTCAGGGGGTGATCACGAGTGCATGCAGTGTACGACCTCCCTCACGCGATTGCGCGTGGGCGGACGAAATATTTTTCAATGGCAGTGGACCAGACCTGCTCGGCCTCGTCGAGCGACTCGTCGATCAAGGTGCGTCCCTCGACGACGATGCGGATGCGGTCACCTCCCGTGCGCCCGATGAGCTGCGCCGGCACATTGGCGGCGGCGGCCATGCGGACCAGGTCCTGGGCGCGGGCGGGTGCCGTCGAGACGATGACACGCGACGCCGACTCGCCGAAGAGTGTCGCCAGATCCGCGAACGCCGCCGGCGTGGCGCCCGCGGACAGCGGCACGCTGACCTCGGCGCCAATACCGGCATCGAAACAGCATTCCGCCAGCGTGATCGCCAGACCGCCCTCGGCACAGTCGTGCGCAGACCGCGTCACCCTGGCCGCCGCTGCCTCGACGAGCAGTCGTTGGAGCGCCCGTTCGCGCTCGAGAACCAGCACTGGCGGCCTCCCGAGCACCGCCCCGTGTGCCGTTTTTAGATACTCGCTCCCGCCGAGTTCTCCGTGCCCCTCACCGAGGAGCACGATGACGTCTCCTTCGGATCGGAACACCCGCCCGAGCACCCGATCCGCCTGATCCAGAACTCCCACGACGCCGATGACGGGCGTTGGCAGGATGGCCTGGCCGTCCGTCTCGTTGTAGAGACTGACGTTGCCGCCCGTGATCGGAATATCGAGGGCCCGGCAGGCGACCCCGATACCTTCAACGGCCTTCGCGAACTGCCACATGATCTCGGGCCGCTCGGGGTTCCCGAAGTTGAGACAGTTCGTGGCACCCACCGGGACAGCTCCGGTGCATGCGACGTTACGTGCGGCCTCCGCGACGGCCAGTTGCGTGCCGGCGCGCGGGTCGAGATAGACGAACCGCGCGTTGCCATCGACCGACATCGCGAGCGCGCGCGCGGTGCCCTTGACGCGTACCACTGCGGCACCCATCCCAGGGAACACCAGCGTATTGGTGCGCACCATGTGGTCGTATTGCCGATACACCCAATGCTTACTGGCGATCGAAGGGGCGGCTAGGAGCTGTCGAAAGGCTTCGCTCGGAGTGGCTGCCGCCATTCCGGCGAACGACAGGGCCTGCGCATCGCGCAGGTAGGCCGGCTCGGCGATCGGCCGGTTGTAAAGCGGCGCGTCATCGGTAAGGGCGCGATTGGGGATGTCGGCCACGACCTCCCCATCGCTCAGCACCCGCATCCGGCCGTCAGTCGTGACCTCGCCGATCCGGACGGCGTGTAGGTCCCATTTGCCGAAGATGCGCTCGACCTCCGCCTCGCGGCCTCGCTTGACCACCAGCAACATCCGCTCCTGCGACTCGGACAGCATGATCTCATAGGGGGTCATGCCGTCCTCCCGCTGCGGTACGAGCGCGACGTCAATCTGGATACCCGCGGCACCTCTCGACCCCATCTCGCTCGTCGAGCAGGTTAGCCCCGCTGCGCCCATGTCCTGGATCCCCACAAGGGTATCCGTGGCGATCACCTCGAGGCACGCCTCGAGCAGCAACTTCTCCATGAATGGGTCGCCCACCTGGACAGCGGGGCGCTTTTCGGCCGATCGGTCGTCGAACTCCGTTGATGCCATCGTCGCGCCGTGGATACCGTCTCGGCCCGTCTTGGCGCCGACGTAGTAGACCGGATTCCCCGCCCCGGAGGCGGCCGCCAGCACGATCTCTTCGGTCCTGGCAATTCCCAGGCAGAACACGTTGACGAGCGGATTGCCGGCGTAGGTCTCGTCAATATTGACCTCGCCGCCGACGGTCGGGATACCCATGCTGTTGCCGTAGCCCGCGATGCCCGCCACGACTCCGGCAAAGACCCGCCGAACCTGGGGATCGTCGAGCGGCCCGAAGCGCAAGGAGTTCAACAAGGCGATCGGCCGGGCTCCCATGGTGAAGATGTCGCGGATGATGCCGCCCACGCCGGTCGCGGCACCCTGGTAGGGCTCGATGAATGACGGGTGGTTGTGAGACTCGATCTTGAACACCGCGGCGAGGCCGTCGCCGATGTCGATCGCCCCGGCATTCTCACCTGGGCCCTGGAGCACAAGGCGGCCCGTGGTAGGCAGGGTCTTCAAATGCACGCGGGAACTCTTGTAGCTGCAGTGCTCCGACCACATCACCGAGAAGATACCCAACTCGGTCGGCCTCGGGTCGCGTCCGAGCGCGCTGACGATGCGGGCGTACTCGTCGCGCGTCAGCCCATGACGCTCGATGACCGCCCAATCCGTCATGCCACTGTCCTCAGGCCCGCCACGGATTTGACCACAGACTCGAACAACGCGAGACCGTCGGCGCTCCCCACGGCTAGCTCGCACGCACGCTCCGGATGCGGCATGAGGCCAACCACGTTGCGCGCTTCACTGCAGAGCCCTGCGATGTTGTTGGCCGAGCCGTTCGGGTTGGCAACGTCGGTCACCTGACCATCGCGGGTGGCGTATCGAAACACGACCTGGCGGTTTCGCTCGAGCTGCGCAAGAACGTCGGGCTCCGCATAGTAGTTTCCGTCGCCATGCGCGATGGGAAGGTGGAGCACCTGACCCGCCTGGCACGCGAGCGTGAGCGGCGTATCGGTCTGTTCCACTCGCGTGTACACGTGCTCACACTGAAACTTCAGGCTCCGGTTTCGGAGCATGGCGCCCGGCAACAGGCCGACTTCGAGAAGCACCTGAAACCCGTTACAGATCCCGACCACCGGCCCGCCCGCCGCGGCGAACGCCTGCACTTCAGCCATGACCGGTGAGAACCTGGCGATCGCACCCGTGCGAAGGTAGTCACCATGGGCAAATCCTCCGGGCAAGATCACCGCGTCGGCACCGCCGAGGCGCGCGTCCTTGTGCCAGACGAATACCGCTTCCTGGCCGAGAACGTGTTTCGCGGCGTAGTAGGCATCGTGATCGCAGTTCGAGCCTGGAAACACGACCACCGCGAACTTCATCGCCCTCCCTCCTCCTGGTCTGCCACCTCGATCCGGTAGCTCTCGATCACCGGGTTAGCCAGCAGCTTGTCCGACACCTCGCTCGCGATACGGCGTGCCTCGTCGGCGCTCGCCGCCTTGATTTCAAGCTCGAAGTACTTGCCCTGCCGAACATCCGTCACCTCCGGGTACCCAAGTGTGTGCAGAGCATCGGCAACTGTGGTGCCCTGCGGGTCGAAGACGGACGGCTTAAGAGTGACGAATACGCGCGCGCGCATCAGACCGCCACCTCCAGGAAGACGCGTTCGAAGACGTCGTCGATGTGTCGCAACTGCTCGTCAAGGTCGAAGGCACGCTCGATCTCGGCTGGTGTAAGTACACCCAGGACGTCCTCGTCGGAGAGAAGCAACGCCTTGAAATCGCTGGCCTCGTGAAACGAGCGCATGGCGTTGCGCTGCGCCCATTCGTACGCCAGTTCTCTGGAGACGCCGCGTCGCGCCAGTTCCAGCAGTACGGTGCCGGAGAACACGACGCCACGCGACCGTTCGAGGTTCTCGCGCATCCGTTCCGGATAGACGACCATGCCAGCCGTGATGCGCGTGAACCGGCGCAGCATGTGGTCGAGCGCGATGAACGTGTCGGGCAGGATCACCCGCTCGACCGAGGAATGCGAGATGTCGCGCTCGTGCCAGAGCGCGTTGTTCTCCATCGCTGCGACGGCGTTTCCGCGCAGCAGCCGGGCCAGCCCGACGACCTGCTCGCAGCCGATCGGGTTACGTTTGTGCGGCATCGCAGACGAGCCCTTCTGCCCTTTCGCGAACGGCTCCTCCACCTCGCCGATCTCGGTCTTCTGGAGCCCACGGATCTCCAGCGCGAACTTCTCGAGAGACGACCCGGTGATCGCAAGGGCCGCTACCAGTTCGGCGTGCCGGTCGCGCTGAATCACCTGCGACGCGACGGGTGCCGGTGACAGGCCGAGTCCGCGGCAGACATCCGCCTCGATCGACGGAGGCAAGTGGGCGAACGTGCCCACGGCACCCGACAGCTTGCCAACTGCAATGCCGTCGAGGGCCCGTGCCACACGCACTTCGTCGCGTGTTAGTTCCGCGTACCACAGCGCAAGCTTCAGGCCGAACGTCATCGGCTCGGCGTGCACGCCGTGCGTGCGGCCGATCATCGGCGTCCGCCTATGTTCATCAGCGCGCACTCGCACCGCGCGCTTCAGTGCAGCGAGATGCTCGAGAATGAGGTCGCAGGCATCCCGGAGCTGGAGTGCCTGTGCCGTATCGACAACGTCGGATGACGTCAGCCCGAAGTGCAGCCATCTGGCCGACGGTCCCGCCTGCTCGGCAACCGCCGTGGTAAACGCAATCACATCGTGCTGAGTGGTGCGCTCGATCTCGTCTATCCGCTCTACGGAAAACGCCGCCTTGGCACGGAGGTCCCGGGCGGCCTCCGCAGGAACGATACCGGCGACTGCCATTGCGTCCGCCGCCGCCAGCTCTACCTGGAGCCAGGTTTCGTACTTACGCTGGTCGCTCCAGATGCGACCCATCTCGGGGTGGGTGTACCGCGCGATCATGTCAGCCGAGCAACAGCCTCTCTCTGGGAATCTCGAGTCCGCCGACCGCCCCCAGCACGGTCGCGGCGAGCGCATCGGCCGGGAACAGATCGCCAGCAACGCGCTCGAGATGCTCGCGTGTGACCTGCTCGACCCCTTCGAGGGTTTCGTCCAGTCCAAACTGCCGGTCGAAGTACATCTCCTGCCGCGCCAGGTTCGACATGCGGCTCGATGTGCTCTCGAGGCTCAGCATCAGGCTGCCTTTAAGGTGGTCCTTAGCTCGACGCAGTTCGTCGTGCGGCGGAGGTTCCATTTTCATCCGCCGCAGCTCTGCCACCACCACGTCGATGAGTTCGCCGACCGCGGCATTGGCGCAGCCAGCGTAGACGGTGAGGCTGCCTGCGTCACGATAGGAGGTCAGGCCGCTGAAGACGGCGTACGCTAGGCCGCGTTTCTCGCGCACGTTTTGAAACAGCCGTGAACTCATGGAGCCGCCCAGCACTGTGTTCAGCACGTAGCTCGCGTACCGGTCGGCGTGATCCTGCTGATACCCACCGGTGCCGAGGCAGACGTGGCTTTGCTCGAGTTCCTTGTTGCGAATGATCACATTCGGCACGACGCTCGGTGGCACGTCCGTATCTGAGGCGCCTGAAGCCTCCAGATCGCCGAACTGCTTCTCCACCAGTTCGCGTATCCGGGCCGGCTCGACATTGCCGGCGGCCGCCACAATCAGATTGCCGGCGGTGTAGACACCCCGGAAATACTGCCGCACCGCATCGGCGGTCAGCGCCGCCACCGTATCGGGCTGACCCAGGATTGGCCTACCCAGAGGATGGTCCTGCCAGAAGTGCTCGGTAAACAGCTCGTGAACGAGATCATCCGGGGTGTCCTCGACCATCTTGATCTCTTCGAGGACAACCTTCTTCTCGCGCTCGATGTCCTCCGGAGCAAACGCCGGCCGGAGCACGAGATCGCCGAGCAGGTCGACCGCGAAGGGCAGGTGTTCGTCGAGGACTTTCAGGTAATAGCCCGCGTACTCCTTGGCGGTGAAGGCGTCCATCTGGCCACCGATCGAGTCGATCGCCTGCGCGAGATCCTCCGCTGATCGCTCGGCGGTTCCCTTGAAGAGCATGTGCTCGACGAAGTGAGCAATCCCCGCGTGCTCCACCGGCTCATGACGCGAGCCGCGCGTCAGCCAGACGCCAAGGCTCACCGAGCGCACGTGCGGCATCTGCTCGGTGAGGAGACGAAGACCGTTGGGAAGAACGTCTCGGACGATCACAGCTCTTATGCTGACGACACCGCGTTGGAGTTGAGTCCCTGGACACCCCTGGCCGACAACCGCAAGGCCACCAAGGCCCGCAAGTCATTGACAAAGAGGGAATTAGAAGAACGTCGGCATTATAGCACGCGCCACGCCTGATACGCATCAGGGCGAATCGACGGCTTGAGTACAATCGGGCGGCGACATGCTAGACACGACACGAGATTTCTCGACGCTCTCCCCTCCTGATCTCGGCGAGCTTGAACCGGCAGAGCTCGAAGCGGCGCTTCGCGCGCGGGGCTTCGCACCGTTTCACGCTCGACAGATCTACCGCTGGATCTACAAGAGCAACGTCACCGACATCGACCAGATGACGGATTTGTCGAAGGAACTGCGTGCCGCGCTTGCCAGCGGGTTCAGAGTGTCCACGCCGGTTATCGCACAGGATCACACGTCGGTCGACGGCACGCGGAAGTTGCTCATAGCGCTGGCCGACGGCGCCCACATCGAGGCGGTGTTCATCCCGGACACGCCGGCCATGACCTTCTGCATCTCGACACAGGTCGGGTGTGCCATGTCATGCGGGTTCTGCCTCACAGGCCGGATGGGCCTCGTCCGTCACCTCACCGCCGGGGAAATCGTCGGGCAGGTACGGGTACTGGCAGCAGCCACCGGCCTCATCGGCAAGACGTTCAATATCGTGCTGATGGGAATGGGCGAGCCACTCCACAACTACGACAACACGATGAAAGCGCTGCGGATCCTGTACGCGAAGCACGGGTTCGCGATCGCGCCGCGAAGGGTGACGTTGTCCACGATCGGCATCGTGCCAGGACTCGAGCGCCTGGCAAAGGAGCCGGTGATTCCGAACCTCGCGGTCTCGCTGCACGCAACGACGGATGAACTGCGGACCGCACTCGTGCCGCCGAACCGCAAGTACCCGCTCGCCGACATCGTGGCGGCATGCCGGCGATTTCCGATCAGGCACCGCGGGCGAATCACGTTCGAGTACGTGCTGCTCGACGGCGTGAACGACACCCCAGACGACGCGCGGCGCCTAGTGCGGCTGATCGCAGGCATCAAGGCCAAGATCAACCTGATCCCGCTGAATCCCGCACCGGGAATCCCTTACGATCGTCCCTCCGACGCAAGAGTGGACCGGTTCGCGAAGATCCTCGCCGACCGGCATGTCACCGTGTCGGTGCGGAAAAGCCGGGGCCGAGACATCCGAGCCGCCTGCGGTCAGTTGATCGTGGAAGGCCCTCCAGGACAGTCGGCCAACCAAACGCTCCAGATGCTGACACCGGATTCCCTCGCCGGCACATGACGCGAAACGCCGGCGGCGGAGCTTGTGGCTGGGCATCCGTGGCTCCCGCAGCATCGACAGCCTGCAGAGGGATCGCGGATTCACGACTGCTCAGAAGGCGACTGAGATTCAGGAGCCCCTGGTCCCCACTCGGATGGCGATCGCCATGGGACACAGTCGCGCGGGATGTCCGGCGGAAGCGTTCCGCAAATACGGCGCGGCGCTCGCAAGCGCGACTCTGCGACAAGAGCACCTGGCGCGTAGCCAGGCCGGCTCCTCCAGGCGCCACTGCCGATGCTGGACAAGAGTTAGGGCCGCATCCACGCAGAAGAAAGCCGAGGCTAACTACCAAATATCCAGCTGACCTCGCGGCGCCTCGCGAATGATGGTGGCCCAGCCTCGCAGGTCATAGGATCAGTACAAGACTGGAGTGCCCTCGAGAGCGCCGGCCATCCCACCGATCCTGACGTCGACCCACTCGTTCCGCGACCAGCCCGGCGGCAGACGAAGCTTGAGGAAATTGTCGGTCACCGCGCGGGTTCCGTCGTCGAGCGTCAATGCGCGACGCACGGTGCCTAATTGTCGCTCCTGGAACGTCCGGCTCAAACGCGTTCCCACCTCTCGCACGGCGCCAGCGCGAGCACGCACCACAGCGCCACCCGGGCGGCCCGACATCGCCGCGGCATCGGTACCTGGACGGTCGGAATAGGGAAACACGTGAAGGTGGCTGAGCGGCAGCGATGCCAGCAGGGCCAGGGTCGCTGATGCGTCCTCCTCAGTCTCGCCCGGGAAGCCGACGATGATGTCGGTGCCGATCGACGCGTCCGGCAGACGCGCATGGATCCGCTCGACCAGGTCGCGGTAGAACGACACCGAATAGGGTCGGCGCATAGCCCCCAGGACCGCATCCGACCCATGTTGCAGCGGCAGATGAAAGTGGGGCGCCAGCCTAGGCGACGCCGCCACCAAGGCCACGAGCTCCGGCGTGCAGTCCATTGGCTCGAGCGAACTGATCCGAAACAGTGCGTCACCGGGCGATCCTGCAAGGGCCTCCACCAACCGATCGAACGTCGTGCCGTCGCCGAGGTCACGCCCGTAAGAGCCAAGATGCACGCCAGTGATGGCGATCTCCTTGTATCCGGCATCAGTGGCACGGCGAACGTCATCGAGAACGCCGGCGAGCGGTCGGCTACGGCCGATGCCCCTCGTGCTGGGAATTACGCAGTAGCTGCAAGCTTCATCGCAACCTGTCTGGACGCGAAGGGTCAGCGCCGTCCGCCCGGCCACACCTGGTTGCAGGTGCGCTCCGCAGGGACCATCGCCGTCACCGTAGCGCTCAGCGGTCGTGAACTCCGTGAAGTCGAGACTTCCGACGAGCTCATCCTTGTGGTCGTTGGCCACGACTCTGATGACGTTGGGAAGCGCGGCGAGCTCTGCGGGCCGCCGGGTGGCATAGCAGCCCGTCACGACGACGCGAACCTTTGGGTTGGCGCGTGCGAGGCGTCGGATGACCTGCCGCGCGCTCTGGTCGGCCGAAGCCGTCACTGAGCAGGTGTTGACGACCACCAGATCGGCTTCTCCAGGCGGCGCATCGATCCCGCCACGCGCGCGAAGACGGTCCTCGATGCCAAGAGAGTCGGCCTGATTGACCCGGCAACCGAAGGTGACGACTGCGTATTTCATGCTGGTGCGAACGTCCCGGCGCCGATGTCCCGCCGGAAGTGCATGCCGTCGAAGTGCACGCGTGACGCTGCACTGTAGGCTACGGAAACCGCATCCGCTGGCGTGCCGCCTCGCCCCACGACGGTCAGCACTCGGCCGCCCGCAGTGATAACCCGGCCATCGCGCGCGTCAGTCCCGGCGTGAAACACAAGCGCGCCAGGCACGGCGGCGGCTTCAGCAAGACCGTCGATCAGTATTCCAGTCGTGTACGCATCCGGATATCCGCCCGAGGCGAGGACGACGGCCACATGCGGCTCAGAGGCGAATCGCGCAACACGTGACTCCAGGCGACCTGACGCCGCAGCCGCCAGAAGAATTGACAGATCTTCGTCGAGCATCGGGAACACAACCTGGGCTTCCGGGTCACCGAAGCGCACGTTAAACTCCACGACCTTTGGACCTTCGGCCGTCAGCATCAGACCCGTGTACAGGAATCCCTGAAACGGATGGCCCTCAGCCGCCATTCCGGCAAGTACGGGACCCACAATCTGATCCATTACTCGCCCCTCCATATCGGCCGTCATAAGGGGCGATGGCGCAAACGCACCCATGCCGCCGGTGTTCGGTCCCTGGTCGCCGTCGAACGCCCGCTTGTGATCCTGTGCGGACCCGAACCGAACGGCGCGCGTGCCGTCAGACAAGACGAAATGCGAGGCCTCTCGGCCCACGAGGAACTCTTCGAGGACCACACGCGCACCCGCGGAGCCGAAGCGCCTCTCGACCATTGCCGACCTGACGGCCGCCTCGGCCTCGCTTCGATCAACGGCGATCACGACCCCCTTCCCGGCAGCCAGGCCATCGGCCTTGATGACTACTGGATAGCCAAGCTCTTCGCGCGTCAGAACCGTCAGCGCTTCGTCATGTGAGTCGCACAATACGAATCGCGCTGTTGGCACACCGTGGCGCGCCATGAAGCTCTTGGCGAACGCCTTGCTGGACTCGAGTTCGGCCGCTTTTCGTGAGGGACCAACGAGCGCAAGACCCCTGGCGGCAAATAGGTCGGCGACTCCCTGGCTTAGCGGTAGCTCTGGTCCGACCACCGTCAAATCCACGTGCTCGCTCAGAGCCAGGCCCAACAGCCCATCGCAGTCGTTGGCCTCGACCGGCACGCACCGGGCGATCGCGGCTATGCCAGGATTGCCGGGTGCACACAGGATTTCCCGAACCCCACGTTCACCGGCCAGTTTCCACACGATGGCGTGCTCGCGCGCGCCGCCTCCGACGACAAGGACCTTCATTGATCAATAGACCTAACGTGTTTATTCATGGGTAGTTACAATGAAACAGGGAGCCCATGACAGACAGTAGGCGGAATGGCCCTTCGGTGCAACGCGTGTCGCGGATCCTTTCGAACGATTATGTCTAGGAATCAACCCATGCCCGGTGATAGCCTAGCATGTTCAGCTCTTCCTAAATTACGGTCAGAAGGGAAGAGTGCCCAGGCTGGTGAGGGGGTGTTATTCAGCGTGGCTGAGGTCAAGATTCAGGAAGGCGAGTCCATCGAGAGCGCCCTCCGGCGTTTCAAGCGCAAGGTTCAGCAGGAAGACATCATCAAGGACATCAAGAAGCATTCTTTCTATCTGAAGCCGGGAGACAAACGGCGCGCCAAGCAGGCGCTCGCGCGGAAGCGGAACCGGAAGAAGATGCGGCGAGAGACGGAGTAGGCGGCGGGCAACCTGAACGAAACGGGGTGCCGACCGATGGCGTTCCAAGACAAGCACTTCACTGAGCTCATTTGGACGTCCGGAGAACAGGATTTCTTCGCCGCCAAGCAGTTCACGAACGAACCGAAGCGGAGAAAGTTCGCCTGAGCCTGGCCAGTTAGTTCACCGTTCGCTGCAATCGAACGATCATCGATCGAACGAAGGCTGGGCGCACGCGCCTAGCCTTCGTTTCCTAATCGGCAATGGACTAAACTTGCGGTTTCTGATGGCACCATTCAAACCGATTTTCAAAGGACGAGCGAATGCAGATCGATGAACGGGCGGTGGGAGATGTAATCCTCCTCGACCTTAAAGGACGGATGACGATGGGTGAGGGCGATGAGTTACTGAAGGACAAGGTCAACAGTCTCATCCTCCAGGGCCGGAAGAAGATCGTCTTCAACCTCGAGGGCGTGCCGTACATCGACAGTTCGGGCCTGGGCGAAATCGTCCGAACCTACACGACCGTGAGCAGGCAGGGGGGCAGTCTGAAGCTGGTCAATCTCACCAAACGCATCACCGACCTGCTGGCCATAACGAAGCTGCTCACCGTCTTCGACACCTACGACTCTGAGGCCGATGCGGTGAGGAGTTTTGCGCCGACTGCCGCGGAATAACGGTCTCCAGCGACCTGGCATTCCGTCTGACTGTGAGCGCGGTGCCAACCGGTCCGCACGGATGCGATCGCCGCATGCAGCAGGACTGTCACCACGGGCCGCGGGCTGTCGCACCGGCCAGGCGTGCTAACCGTGGCACAACGCATCCCAGCATCGATGACCTCAGCTAGGCAGGCGCCGACCCAGCAGAAGGCTGCGCCTCGACCGGCCGCCATGCTGCTACTTGTGTCTCTCCGACCGAAGCAATGGACCAAGAACCTCTTCGTCTTTGCCGGACTCATCTTCGGACATCGTCTGACCGATGCGTCCGCTGTGCTAACAGCGACTGCGGCATTCGGTGTTTTCTGCGCGCTGTCAGGTACGGTGTATCTCTTCAACGACATCGCCGACCGGGAACGCGACCGCAGACATCCGCTGAAGCGCCTGAGACCCGTCGCCTCCGGGCAGCTCCCGGTACGCGCGGCGGCCGTCACGGGCGTCGTCATTGGCGCAACTGCGATGGGGGCGGCCTTTTCGGTCAGCGTCGCACTCGGGGCCGTCGCATCTGTGTACCTCGGACTACTCCTGACCTATTCAGCGATACTGAAGCACGTGGTTATCGTCGACGTGCTGACGATTGCCGCGGGATTTGTTCTTCGCACCGTGGCTGGTGCGCTCGCGGTGGCTGTACCAATCAGCGACTGGCTGGTGGCCTGCACGACACTGCTCGCCCTGTTTCTTGCGCTCAGCAAGCGGCGGCATGAGCTCGTCATGCTCGCAGACGAGGCGGGAAGCTACCGGCAGAGCCTCGACGATTACAGCCCCTATCTCCTCGATCAGATGGTGGCCGTCGTCACGGCCTCATCGCTTATTGCATATGCGCTCTACACCACCAGCCCGGATACGGCGTTACGAGTCGGGACGAACAGGCTCCCGGTCACGATCCCGTTCGTGCTGTACGGTATTTTTCGATATCTCTATCTGGTCCACATGAAGCAACGGGGTGAGGATCCATCGGCGCTGCTGCTGGCAGACCGGCCGTTGTTGATCTGCGTGGGCTTGTGGGTGGCCGCGGTCGTCACGATCCTGTACACCCCGATCGGAGGCTGATGATGGGTCACGAAAGAGCGTCGGCGCCCCTCGTTTCGACCATCCCGTGGTATCCAACCGTTGGTCTGCCGCGCCGTCGCGAATTCATGCGACCGCGCAGGCGCCACCTTTTATTGCAGTACTAAACTGATGCCGACAGACTCACAGCAGCAGCACCGCGGACGGGGCTACGGGAATCGCGGCCGTCGCGGATCCGACCGCCGGGGCGGCCCAGCCCGCAACCAGCCACAGAAGCAGCAAGAACCACAGAACCGCGGCGATCAGGTGAGCGTGGAGGGCCTGATGCGGGATATCCGCTCCCGCATCGGCGGGCGGGAAGGCCCAAGTCTCTCCGAACAGGAGGCACAGCGGCTCGCAGCCCGCTGCCTGGAGTCGATTCTCGATGTCCGGTCTATCAACCCGGCGCTCATGGAGCAACTCCGAAAGAGCGTGGTCGGGGATCGATCGGCGCAAGCCAACAAGCGCCGAATGGAGCCGCCCTACCAGTTCGACGACAAGGCACTCTACAACTCGCATCGGGGTTGGATGCGAGCGATCAGGCGACTGCTAAACCCCGTGTTGAAGCTCTTTCTCAACCCCGATCCTATCGTCCAGGCTCTCCAGGCCCAATCGGCGCTGAACCTCGAGGTCGCGAGGCGCGAGACGAAGCGCGACCAGCGCCAGGCGGAGTGGAATGCGCTGCACTACGAAATTCTGCAGCGACTCGTCATTGAGGTGTCGAGTGTCAGCGTCGAGGCACGGGCCGTCGGACCGCTGGTCGAATCGTTGGGAGCCAAGGTGGACTTCAACGAACGACGTGTGCAGAGCATCGAAGGGCTGCAGCACCAATCCGAGGTCAGTGCCTTGCCCCCACCCCCAGCTAGCAGTCAGAGTGTTCGCCCCGCTCAAGACCGACCTACGGCCGCTACCGGCAGCGACGCGGGTAGCGTCGGACCCGACGGCACGCGTCGACGAAGACGCCGGCGGCGCGGCCGGCGGAGCAGCGGGCCTGAGGTGACCCCGTCTGATTCAACCGTGCTGAATGCCGATCCGCAGGCACCGGGGGACCCGGAGAAAAGCGCCGATGGGCAGGCCGTCAAGCCCCAAGGAATATCGGCGGGAGACGCGAGCGACGGCGCCTCCAACCGGACGCGTACCGCCGGCGGCCCGTCTTCTCTCAACCCCGCGACCGATACGGAGCCCGTTGCGGTGCCAACGGCAGAAACGCACGGCGAAACGCTGCTCGTTGAATCGCCGGTGAAAGCAGTGCTTGCGGAGACAGTGCCCCCCGAACCGATCGAGGCACTTGTCGAAGCTCCTGTGGGGAAGCCACTGGAGGCCGTGACTCCTGCGCCGGTGAATGTAGCAGCAGAAACGCCTGTCGAGACGGCGGGCAACGTGCCGGTCAAAATCCAGACCGAGGCACCGGTCGAGGTCCAGGCACCGCCGGCGACAGCGTCCCCGGTGCCGCCGCCCAGGCCAATGGAGCCGGGTCGCGACGAGCAGTGAAGCTGGGCATCGTGGTGCAGCGGTACGGCGCCGACGTGAGCGGCGGCGCCGAACTGCATGCCCGACAGGTCGCTGAACATCTGGCCCGGCATGCCGAGGTCAAGGTCCTGACCACGTGCGCGCGCGATTACATCACCTGGCGCAACGAGTTTCCCGCCGGCGAGGACTCGGTTCACGGTGTCGCGGTCGAGCGGTTCCCAGTGTCGAGGGAGCGCAGCCCACGGGAGTTCGGCCGCCGATCAGAGGTCGTGTTCCGCCGCCCGCATTCCATCGACGCAGAACTGGCGTGGCTGGAAAGCGAGGGACCCGTCAGCCCAAAACTGCTAGCCCGGCTGGCCGGGGCCGGCGCCGAGTTCGACTACCTCATACTGTTCAGCGTGCGGTACCACCACGCGTATCACGGGGCCAGGGCGGTGCCTGGCCGGGCCGTACTCGTACCCACGGCTGAGCGAGACCCATCCGTGGGGCTTGGAATCTTCGGACCGGTCTTTCGCGGCGTTCGCGCGATCATGTACAACTCGCCTGAAGAGCGCGCCCTGGTCCGGTCGGTCTCAGGCAATCAGGGTACACCTGGGCGCGTCGTGGGGGTCGGGGTCGAGCTAGACCGCGCAGCCGACCCAGAAAGGTTCCGGCAGCGATTCGGCATCGACCGACCCTTCGTGCTCTATGTAGGCCGGATCGACGAGAACAAGGGATGCCGCGAACTCTTCGACCACTTCCGTACCTACGCGGCCTCGACCGACAGATGCCCACTCCTCGTCCTGATCGGCACACCCGTGATGGATATCCCGCACGACCCGAACATCCGGCACCTCGGCCACGTCTCAGACCAGGACAAGTTCGACGCGTTGTCAGCAACATCGGTGCTTGTCATGCCCTCGTACTACGAAAGCCTTTCGATGGTCGTGCTGGAGGCGTGGGCAGCCCGACGGCCGGTACTCGTGAACGCTGATTGCGACGTCCTGCTTGGGCAGTGCCTACGAAGCAACGGCGGGCTCTACTATCGGGACACGGCGGAGTTCTGCGGCGCATTGGACCTACTCCTTGGACAGACCGAGGTCGCCGCGGCACTGGGCCAAAAAGGTCGCGACTACTGCGAGCGCCACTACGCCTGGCCGGCTGTCGAGACACAATACATGGACATGTTCACGCAGCTTGACGCCGACCGTGCACCAGCCGCGATGGAGCCACTCCCAGGATGGCTCGCCCGCCGCCGGAGAAGCCAACCGCCGGCCCGCGATGTCGTCGACGCGGCCCCGGCCGGACCGGTCCTGGAACGGGAGGTCACCCACCGGTGAAACTGGCCTTCATCACGGCCCGTTACGGTGGCGAGATCACGCGCGGGCCAGAATACGCCTGCCGGTTGCTCGCCGAGCACTTGGCGGCGGCTCGCCACAGCGTCGATGTCATCACGACATGCGCGCGCGACGCCACGACCTGGGGGAACGTGTACCCAGAGGGCACGGACCGCGTGCGTGGAGTGGTCGTCCGTCGCTTCACGGCCATCGCCGCCGAGAATCATCTGGAAACTGGCCGACTGGCCGAACGGTTCTTCGCCGGCGTCCCGAGCCATCCAGACGAGGTGGAGTGGATCAGGCGGACGGGCCCGTGGAGCCCGGCGATGATGAACTTCCTCGGCCGTCAGCACCGTCAATACGACGCGCTCGTCTTCTTCTCTTGGCGTCACGTGACCACAATCCAGGGACTGATGGTGGCACCGAAACGAAGTGTCCTGGTGCCCTGGCTCCAGGACGATCCAGCCCTACGGTTCGGCATTGCGCAGACCACGCTCGCCTCCGCAGCCGGCGTGGCCTACCTCTCGGCGTGCGAGCAGAGAATTCGGCAGCTTCACACCCGTGGCGCCGTGGCGCGTGAAGAGGTAGTCGGGATCGGCGTGCAGCCACCACCGCAGATGGCATACCCGCGGATTCAACAGGACCCCAACGACGAACCGGAGCCTGAGAACCCAGACGACGAACGCAGCGCGTCCCAAGATGAACACTACAAGCCCCACCTGGCGGTTCGCGGCTCGCTGTTCAGACGGCGCCACCGGCTCGATGGACGGTTGGTGATGTACGGCGGCCGGATTGAAACGAGAAACGGCTGCGAGGAAATGCTCGAGTACTTCGACAGTTACGCGACTCAGGCCGCGGCTGACGAGTCGCTCGTGATGCTCGGCGTGAAGATGATGAAGGTCCCGGAGATGGCGTCTGTGAGGATGGCCGGAGTTCTGCCCGACCGGGAGCGGCTTGCGGCATTCGAGGCCGCGGACGTGACGATCGCCCCCTCGCCAGACGATCTCTGCGCGGAGTCGGTCCTCGAAAGCATGGCCGCCGGCACACCCGTGCTGACGAACGCACGAAACGATGCGGCGGTGGAACACTGCCGGAATTCCAACGCTGGACTGTACTACGCGAACCGCGATGAGTTCGTGGAGGCGATGCGCGCGCTCATGGACGATGACGCGCTGCGCGATTCCCTCGGCCGAAACGGCCTCGAGTATGCGCGCCAGCATTTTGGCTGGGATGCTGTGCTCGCAAGATTCGAACGGCTCGTAACCTCGATCAGACCGCGATAGCCGGCGTTCCGGTCCTTCGAACTCTACTCGCGCGGCAGCTCGGGCGCCGGCATCGTGATCCCCGCCTACGTGGGCCGCTTCTTCTTCGGGTGGATGTCGTACCGTTTGATCATTTCGTTGAGCGTCGTTGGCTTGATCCGGAGCAGCGTCGCGGCGCTCTTCTGTACGCCACCGGTCATCTCCAGCGACGATTCAATGAGGCGCTTCTCGAGGTTCGTGATGGCCTCCTTGAACGAGACACCCTCAGGGGGCATCACGAATTTCGGAATCGAGAACACAGGGGCCTTTCGAACATTCTCTGGAATCAGGTCCGCGTCGATGCGCGACCCTGTCGCCAACACCACCGCGCGCTCGATCACGTTCTCAAGCTCCCTCACATTGCCTGGCCAATCGTACTCGACCATCAGGTCCAGGGCGGCCGGGGCCAATTCGAGCGAGCCGCGGCCGTTCTCCTTGACGTACTTTTCGAGGAAGTGCTGAGCCAGCAGCGGCACATCCTCCCTCCGATCCCGCAGCGACGGCAGCACCACATTGATGACGTGCAGCCGGTAGTACAGGTCCTCGCGAAACCGGCCATCCGCCACCATCTGTTTCAGGTCGCAGTTGGTTGCGGCGACGATGCGGACGTCCACCTTGATCGTGTCCATGCCGCCAAGGCGCATGAACTCACGCTCCTGCATCACCCGCAGCAGCTTGGCTTGGGTCTCAAGAGGAATGTTGCCGATCTCGTCGAAGAAAATGGTTCCCCTGTTGGCCGCGTCGCACAACCCCTTCTTCGCGTACACCGCGCCCGTAAAGGCGCCCTTGACGTGGCCGAACAGCGTAGACTCCAGCAAGTCCGACGGCAGGTTGACGGAGTTCACAGTCACAAAGGCACGTTCGGCTCTGGAGGAACTCGCGTGGACGGCCCGTGCGACGAGCTCCTTGCCTGTGCCGCTTTCCCCTGTGATGAGAATCGTCGAACGGCTCGGTGCAGCCTGAATGATGAGGTCGAAGACCTGACGGATTCGTGAACTCCGTCCGATGATGTTGCCGAACCGGCTCGAATGTGCCTGGAGGTTTTGTTTGAGGGCGGTGTTCTCCGCCATCAGCCGACGACGCTCAACGGCGTTGCGCAAGACCGCCAGAACCTTGTCGTTCTTGAACGGTTTGGTGATGTAGTCGAACGCGCCGCTTTCCCCTGCGATGAAGGCGTTCTCGACCGAGGCGAAGGCCGTGATCATCAAGACCGGCAGAAGCTCGTCGATCTTCTTGAGCTCGTCGAGCACCGCGATGCCGCCCAGGCCTGGCATCATCAAGTCAATGATGGCTGCGTCAAGCGCCACCGACCGCGCGACGTTGAGGCCTTCGTCGCCCGAGGCGACGACCCGGACCTCGTATCCTTCGCGTACGAGAAGCGTCTCGAGGATCTCGCGCATGATCTCTTCGTCGTCGACGATCAGAACGGTGCCACGTGACTTCATCGACTACGGCTACTGTGCAAGACGAGCCCCCGGCCGGCCTGCGGTCGCCGACGCGTCAGGGAAACGCGCGACAAAACGCGTGCCCTGGCCCTGCGTGCTTTCGCATGTCAGCGTGCCATCGTGCTCGCGGACGATGCCGTAGGTAATCGAGAGACCCAGGCCGGTGCCCTGAGTCATCACCTTCGTCGTGAAGAACGGATCATAAATCCGCCCGAGATTCTCGGGTGGTATTCCCGATCCGGTATCAGACACCTCGACCACGATCTGGCCGCCAACGTGGCGCGTCGCGATCGAGAGCCACCCGCCCTTCGGCATGGCGTCGCGAGCATTGAGAAAAAGGTTCAGGAAGACCTGCTGAATCTTGTGCTCGGCACCCAGCACGAGCGCGGGAGCGGAGGAGAGTTCGCGGCGGACCGTGACATTGCCGGCCTCGAGTTGATGCTCCAGCAACGCGAGCACGTCGCCGATGATGCCATTGACGTCGACCGATGCGCGTTCGAGAAGTCCCACCGAAGCCGGGTGGGACAGGTTCAGCAGCGAGTTGACGATCTTCGACGCGCGGAATGTTTGACGCTCGATCTTTTCGAGTACCTGTGTCCGAGGGTCCTCAACATCCGCTCCCTCGAGGAGCATCTGAGTGAAGCTCGAGATTCCGGCTAGAGGAGTATTAACCTCGTGGGCCACACCAGCGGCAAGCACACCGATCGACGCCATCTTCTCCGAAATCTGTAGCTGCTCCTCCAGTTGCACACGGCTCGTGACGTCCTCGAACATCACGATCGTGCCGCTCGCGGTCGCCGTGAACTCGCCGTTCGAGCGAAGGGGTTCGACGGTGACATTGACGAGGATCTCTCGGTGTCTCTCGGCTCGGGTGCGGAGCCGCAGACGGGAGAGGATCGCGCCCTTCGGGCTATCGCGCTGGGCTGCCTCAACCACGTCGAGGAAGGCCGCGTCGAACAGATCGTCGAGGCGACGCCCGAGGGCCGCCTCCACTGGCACGCCGTACATTCGAGCGAACGCCGAGTTCCAGCGAACGATACGGCTGTCGAGCCCGGCGACGAGCAACCCGTCATCGAGGGATTCGACGATATCCTGATTGAACTCGCGTAGGCGGTCGAGTTCATCGGCCTTGTCGTGGAGCTGCCGGTAGAGCCGTGCGTTCTCGAGCGCCGTGGCGATTTGACCGGCGACGGTGACCAGCAATGCGAGATCCTCGCTGCTGAGCACTTCGCCGGTGTCCTTTCGCCCGAGTGCAAGCGCGGCGATGGCGCCCTCCTTTGCGACGCACGGCACGAAATACGACAGCCCCCAATCGCGCCAGAACTCGATGTCCTCCGCCGGGAAGCGTCCCACCACGAGCGGATCGTCGAGGGCGACGATCTGCCCGGCCGCGAGGTGCTTTCCGATCGCGGAATCGGCATCGAGGATCGGAGGCGGCGAATCCCCGAACCCGGCTACTTGGATCGGAGTGAAGGCGGGTTGGTCTCCCGTAAGCATCAGGGCCATTCGATCCACCGAGAGCGTCTCCATCACGCGCGAGACCAGACGCGCCGACAGCCGGCTGAGATCGAGGTCGCTGTTGAGATCCCGTGCGAACCCGACTAGCGCGCGCCGGTAGTCGTAGGTGTCCGGATAGAACGCACGGTCGAGCGTGTTCTGCACGACCGTCTTCACAGGTGGCGCCAGGAGCAGGGCCACTAGGGTCGCGAGCAGCGCGATGATCCAGTTGTGCTCCGCATTGCCCTTCAGAAAGAACCGCTCCACGAGCTGAAGCAGAACCGCGTAGATCGCAACGATGGCCGCGAGCGCCGCGACGGACGTCAGTACCCGCTTCACGATGACCTCGACGTCCATCAGCCGGTATCGAACAATCGCGCAGGCGTATGCCAGCGGAACGAGACCAAGCGGGAGGACCGACAGTGTCATCGGGAGCGTGGGATCCACGCCAGCGGCGTACGGCAGCGCGTAGGCCAGGGCGAAGGGCGTCCCTCCTAGGGCGGTGCCCCACGCGATCCAGCGCAGTTGGCGTCTGGCCGTAAGTGAGTCTGTCTCCCGGAGCGCCTGCACCATGACCACCAGCCCGGCGATGAGACAGGCTGCCAAGTAGAAGTAATGGAGCCGTTCGACGACGGACATCGTGCCAGCCAGCACCGCCCCGCCACGCATCAGGGCGGCCACGCGGGCGGTACCGAGCAGCAGGGCAGGCATGTAGACCACTGGCACGACTGCTTTGGATAGTCGTAGGCTGCTCGGCCAGAGCACGCGATGCTTTGGAAACACGAGCGAAAA